>OIYS01000316.1_pt1 | contig 36029 bp, 43 predicted proteins | sample 1588271 | NCBI WGS metagenome assembly OIYS01 (sample SAMN03283286) | human gut metagenome | biome: human-associated habitat; material: feces | host: Homo sapiens | place: Peru | collected 2012
TTGTTCCATCTCCTGCTATATCATTTGTTTTAGTTGCAACTTCTTTAACTAATCTTGCTCCTATATTTTCATATGGATCATCTAGTTCTATTTCTTTTGCTATTGTAACACCGTCATTTGTAATTAATGGTGCTCCAAAATTTTTATCTAATACAACATTTCTTCCTTTTGGTCCTAATGTTACTTTTACTGTATCTGCCAAGGTATTTACACCATCTAGCATTTTCTTTCTGGCATCTTCGCCAAATTTAATTTCTTTTGACATATAAATCAACTCCTTTTTATAGTTTACTCTACTGTTGCAAGTACATCATCTTGTCTTATTATTAAATATTCTTCACCTTCATATTTTACTTCTGTTCCTGAATATTTATTTACAATTACTTTATCGCCTTTTTTTATATACATTTTCACTTCTTTTCCTTCTATATTTGTTATTCCTGGTCCTACTTCAATTACTTCTGCTATTTGTGGTTTTTCTTTTGCGCCACTTGATAAGATGATTCCACTTTGTGTTGTTTCTTCTCCGTCTGTCATTTTTATTAATATTCTATCTGCTACTGGTTTTATCATATTACCAATCCTCCTTTATAATTTTATTAGCAGTCTGTTTTATTGACTGCTAATATACTATACCTTTTTTTAGCAAATGTCAATATCATTTGCTATTTTTTTCAAATTTAATTTGCTTAAATTAACGGCATTTAAAAATTAATATAATATTTTTCAAATTTTATATCAATTTTTACAGCTAATTCCTTGTTATATTCTTATTGCAAAATAATACGGCAGCCCAACGCAGGAGTTTATATATTTAGAATAAATTGGAGACCCCCGAAAAACCTCGTAGGCGTGTCAGGCGTGGGTCCAATTTATTCTAAATATATAACTCCGACGAGATTGGGCGGATTGTTGTATCAAACTATTAATAATATTTTAATTTATTTGCGGGCGATTAAAATCGCCCCTACGATAAATTACAATTTATTAATATTTTAAAATTATATCATTTCATTGGAAAATAGTCAATTTTTGCTTTTTTTATATAAATGTGTTATAATATATATATCTTATTTTATCATTCCTCTTTACCCACGCACCTTTGGAATGACAATAAGAAAAAATTTTTTTGGAGGAAAAAGTTTTATGAGTCAGATTATCTTCAAAGGGAAAACGGAGGACGACTACGCGCGTCCTATGTATGTATTCGAGGCTGAGAAAGTGCCTGGCTTTGAATGTTCCCTGGTGATCTTTGGACTGCGCCCCGACGGCACGGTGGCCATGGGCAGCAAATATTTCCATAACCTGCCTAAGCAATTGCGTTCTGAGATTATTGAAAAGGCTAAGGAGTATTTGCCTAAGGTCTAAGGCCTAAGGGCTGAGGGAAACCGCTATAAGGTTTCCCTCTTTTCTTTATTCTCTATATCTTTCTATATTCGCAAATTTCGTATAATTCCCCATCCACAATAATTCTATGGTTCCTGTTGAACCACTTCTGTGTTTTGCAAGTATTACTTCTGCAATATTTTTCTTTTCCGAATCTGGATTATAATAATCATCTCTATATAAAAACATTACTATATCAGCATCTTGCTCTATTGCACCAGATTCACGAAGGTCAGATAGCATTGGTCTATGGTCTTGTCTTTGTTCTGCAGCTCTTGATAGCTGTGATAGTGCTATTACTGGCACATCTAATTCTTTTGCCATTATTTTTAAAGATCTACTTATTTCTGAAATTTCTTGTTCACGACTAGAATTTCTTTTTCCGCTTCCTTGTATTAATTGCAAATAATCTATTACAATCAATCCTATATTTTTTTCTAACTTTAATTTTCTACATTTTGCCCTTATTTCTGCTACCGATATACCTGCTGTGTCGTCAATATATATAGGTGCTTCTGAAAGTGGTCCCAATGCTGTTGCAAGCTTTGTCCAATCGTCTTCTTCTATTTTTCCTGTTCTTATTTTATTGCTGTCAACCATTGCCTCACTGCAAAGCATTCTGTTTACTAGTTGTGATTTTGACATTTCTAAGTTAAATAATACTACTGGCACTTTTGCATTAATAGCAGCATTTGCCGCAATATTAAGTGCAAATGCAGATTTACCCATTGCTGGTCTTGCTGCAATTAATATTAAATCTGAATTATGAAGTCCGGCTGTTTTATAATCTAAATCTGCAAATCCTGTTGGCACACCTGTTATAGGTTCTTTTTGATTATATAATTTTTCTATTTCTGCAAAACTTTCAATTAATACATCTTTTATAACTGAAAAACCTCTTTGATTTTTTCCTTGCATTATATCAAAAATTTTCTTTTCTGCTTGGTCCATTATAACTTCTACATCTTCATTTTGAGCATATCCCAAGTCTATAAGCTCATTTGAAGCTTTTATAAGTTGCCTTAGTAAGGATTTTTCTTCTACAATTTTTATATATCTTTCTGCATTAGCAACTAATGGCACTTTGTCTGGAAGAACACCTAAATATTCAAACCCTCCAACTACTTCAAATTTTTTCATTGAAATAAGTTCAGATTTTACTGTTATAATATCTATTGGTTCCGCTTTATTATATAAGTTTAAAATTGCTTCATATATGTACTTATTATCTTCCCTGTAAAAGTCTTCTGGCTTTAAGACCTCTATTGCATCTAATACTGCATCTTGGTCTGTTAACATACTTCCTAGTACAGCTTGTTCTGCTTCTGTATCGTGTGGTGGTACTTTGCCTACTTCCATTTTTAGCTCCTTTTTATAATTATTCTGGTTTTATTTCAACAGTTAATTTTGCATTAACTCCATCTCCAAATTTTACATCTACAGTAAATCTTCCTAATGTTTTTATAGTTTCTTTTAACGCAATTTTCTTTTTGTCTATATCCATTTGATACTGTTTTTTTAGTCCTTCAGAAATTTCCTTTGTTGTTATTCCTCCAAATGTTTTTCCATTTGCTCCTGCTTTTACAAATAATTCTAAAACTATATTATCTAATTTTTTTGCAATTTCTTTATTTGCTTCTATTTCTAAATTCTTTTTATGAACATTTGAAGCTTGCTTTGCTTGTAATTTTAGTAAATTATCTTTTGTTGCTTCTAATGCTAATTTTTTAGGAAATAAGAAATTTCTTGCATAGCCGTCATTTGCATTTATAATTTGGTCTTTCTTTCCTACATTTTTTATATCTTGTAATAAAATAACCTTCATATTCTCACATCCTTTTTCGCAACTATTTTATCATATTTTTTTTAATATTGAAAGACTTAAAACTCAAATAATTCTTGTAAAATTTCGTGTTTCATTTCATAATTTATTTCATTTACAAAAATGTTATTTGAATAAACTTTTTCTTTAAATAGCTTAATTTTTTCTTCATCTCTAGAAAGTATTATACAGACATCATTTTTTCCGTCTTTATTTATGTTATTAATTTCTTCTTCTAAATCTTCTGTAATTTTATTTATATAAAAATTATTAATATAAGCAAATTCGTCTATTTCTTCTAGCTCTTCTTCAAACTCATCTTCATCTTCTACATAAACAATTATACTGCCATAACCATTATACTTTGTTTCAATACTTGTACTATTTTTTAGTTGCCTATATTGCCTTTTATCTCCAAAAAAGACTACTCTATGTATTAGTTTTGTTTCTTTTAATGCATTTTCAAGGTTTACCTGTGCATATTCTTTGATTACAAGAGGACTATTTTCTTGTTTTAATGCATTTCTAATAACATTTAAAATAACAGAATTTAAAGTATTTTCTTTTTCGGCTATTAATAAGGTATTGTTTCCGCAAATTAAGTTTTTAAGCACTACTTCAAGCATTAGGTAAGTATTTCCATTATATATATTTAGTACTGTTTTTGTGTCATCTACTTTTCTGCTTTCTTGGTTTACTAATTCATTTATTATATCCTCTAGCTTGCTATATTTTATTTCTATATTGTTCTCTTTATAGTTTTTGCCTATTGCTTCATAAATTTCTTGTTTTTCTTCTTGAAATAATTGACTAATTTTCGCAATTAAATAATTCATACTTCGTATTCCTCCAAACTTATGCTATATTCTCCTTTTTTCATAAGTCTAGTTATTCTATTTAGTTCTTTAATATCTATATCTAATGGCTTGCCTTCTTTTGATATCGATGTAACTTCATCTTTTGCCATATCAATTGAAATATTAGGATTTACACTTTGTATTGCTCTTAGTAAGTTGCATCCCCATCCAGGTGTATGATTAATTATTCTAACATTTCCATTACTGCTTCCTTCTATATTCATAAATTGCTTTACCTCTTGTTTAGATTGTCCCGATACTTGAATATATTTTCCAATTTCACAAATATATGTTGCATCCCCGTATGATAATCTTGGATCACCTGTTTTACTTTTTCTAAACATCTTTTCTAAAACTGCAATACCTAATTTTGGAATTAAGTATGCCTGGTAACCGTTAAACCCATCTTTAGGAGTACTTACTATCATATCTTTTCCAAGTAAATTAAGCATTTCGTCCCTACCAACTGGATTCAATGTTTTCTTTTCAGATTTTTCTCTTGGTTTATTGGTAGTTTTTTCTCTTTTTATTTTTAAGTTTATACCTTCTAATATCTCTTGCATATTAGTGATTTTCTCACAGCCATTGTTTTCTAGTTCTTTTAGCATTTCCTCTGGTGTTAAATTATTGGCCACTCTAACTTCTTCCTCATCTGTCACTAGACCTTTTTCCTTAAGTGTTCTAAATTGTCCTTTTGTTATAATTCTTTGGTATCTAAGTTCTGCTATTTTTTCTCCATCTAGTAATCCTTCTTCTAGTAAATGTTCTATTTCAGCAGATGGTGTTTTCATTGCTTTTATTAGTTCAATAGCTTTATCTCTATTTATTATAGATGCATTGTATGCTGAAATTGCTGGCCTAATTGTGTTATATCTTCCATAAATAAAATTACTACGAACTTGTCTTTCACATTTCAAAAGCTCGTCTTTTGTAAACAATTCTCCCACTCTATTACCTTTTATTTGGCCTTTATCACACATATCCATAAATTCTTCAAAACTTATTCCTAAGTTTTTGATTTTTTCACTAGAGATTTTACCTTTTTCCCAAAGTTTTAACTGTAAGTCTACATTCTTGCTAGTTTGTTTTATATCTTCATCACTTATTAAATTTTGCTCTTGCAATTTTGTAAAAAATTCCTCAGATATTTCTCCTTTTTCTAACGCTTCTACCCATTCTTGTCCAGACATAATTCCATCTAAATCTGGAAACTCCAATGTTCCCATATTTACAAATAATTCTAAATATTTGCTATCCATTGTTTGTAAATATGCATCATATATTTTCTGCTTTTCTTTTTCTAATTTCTCTTTAGATTTGCCTTCTAATACTACACTTCTATATAGATCTTCTATTCTTTCTTGGCCTTCTTCATTATCTTCTTTAGCGTATTCTTCGTACACTCTCTGTGCAGTTAAAGCTTGGCTCAAGTCTATATCTAAGGCAGTAATATCAGCTTTTTCAGTCTTTTTTTGCATATATAAATCTACAATATCACCTGGAGCTATCATTTCTTTTTTTAATAATAATTCTAAACATTCACCAGAGATCTCTTTTTTTGCACTATTAATTGCTCCTATGTCTTCTGGTTTTATTTGTCCTCCTTCAATTAAGTACATATAGTTTCTATCATTCATAGCTGCTAAAAATTTTTGTTCTTCTGCTGATAACTTTACTTTTCCTGCAGGAACGTCTTGAAGTAGCACATCTCCTTGTAATAAATCACTTTTAGTTTCTTCTACTTGTGCCTTACCCCAATATATAGACCCTACTATTTTTTTCATATCTTTTTCTAAATCTTTAACTTTATATGATACTTGTTCATAGTCGCAGTCTTCACTATATTCTTCATATTGTGGCACTTCTAATTGACCTTCTATTTTTACATTTTTACCTTCTAAATATTTATAAATTTTTTGTAATCTTCTTATACCTTCTTTTACAGCTTCTCTCTTTTTAGAATTTCCTATGTTTTCTAGATATCCTACATATCTATATGCGCTACACAATACCAATTTATCAAAATCAATATTTTCCTCATTTTGTCTAATTGTTTCCTCCATTTGTGGTAAAAACTCGCTAAAAGATATTCCTTTTCTTAGTTCTTGTGGTATTTCATTAATTTGAATTTTTTCAGGACTTATTCCTTGGTTTATGGCAGTATTATATATAACCTTTGCACTTATTGTTTCTCCTAATTCTGAGTCACATACTACTGCCCCTAAATCGCTGAAATTAATAGGTGCTAGCACTTCTCTTAAATTTCCCCCAAAGGTTTTCTCAAAATCTTCTATTTTCGAAGATTTAGTTCTTTTTTTATGTTCTCCGCACAATTGTCTTGACGACACTGTTTCAATTTCAAGAGTTTTATCCTGTTTTTCAATTAATCTATATACTTTCTTATCAATTCCCTCAAGCATCTTTTTTGCTCTTGATACATATAGCTCTACCTCTTTAATTCCATCTATCTTAATTTGTGGATTGTTTATTAAGCTGCTGTAATTGTTTAGCATTAGCATTATTAATTTTGTTTTGTCGATCTCTGCTTCATTTTGAGTTAAGACTTTAATTATTCTCTCCCTGTATTCTAAAGGTCTTTTTTCTCTTAGCTCATCTTCTTCTTCTATTAATTCCTGATTTACTTGCGCAATTATTTCATCTGCTTTTTTGCTTCTTATTTTTACTGAATTCATTATATCTTTTCCTTGCAAAGCCATTCCTAGCTTTTCAAAAATCTGTCTAATTGGTATTTTTTGAATCTCTGTTTCTTTCATAATTTAAATCTCCTTTTATAAAAGAATTTATTTTGATTTATAATTAATCAAAATAACTGCTTGTTTCTTGTAAATTTTTAAAGTTATTTTGCCTTAACATCTCATATGCAACTATTGCTACTGAATTTGATAAATTTAAAGATCTAAAATTTTCTCTCATTGGAATTCTTATTGCATTGTTTAAATTATTTTTTAATAAGTCTTCTGGTAGTCCTTTAGTTTCTTTACCAAATAGCATAAATACTTCATCTAGTTCATTATATTTTACTTCTGTATAGCAATATTTCCCTTTTGTAGTTACAAAGTACATATTATTTTTCTCTATTGGGTATTCTTCTAAGAATTGGGCTAAATTTTCGTGTTCTTCTATATCTAGCTTGTCCCAATAATCTAGTCCTGCTCTTTTTAAATATTTATCGCTAATTTCAAAACCCAAAGGTTTTACTAAATGTAGTTTTGCACCTATTATTGCACAGGTTCTTGCAATATTTCCTGTATTTTGTGGTATTTCTGGTTCCACTAAAACTATATGTATTTTCATATTTTACCCTTCTTTTCTATATCAAACTATATCTATTTTACCATATTTTTGTAAATATTACAAATTACTAGCTTTCATCAATATTATCTACTATTTCTTTGCAATTTTTCCAATTAATAATTTTCATATATTTATATTCTTCTTGTAATTTTTTCAAAATTTCTAAAGTATTATCTTCTGAATTTAAATCTGTAACTATGATTTCTTTTATATATTCTTCTTTTCCATATATTAATCTAAAAAAAACAGACCTTATGTAGGCTTCTATGTTATTTTCTTGGTTTTTACAAGCAACGATTAGATAAATTCCATTTGCTTTTAAATTCGTACACGAACATATGTAATACACATTTTTTATTATTTCAACTAATCCATATATTGCCAAAGTCCAAAGAATTAAGTTCAAAATAAAATCAACCATATTTCCTCCAAATTCTTCTATATAATATGATTGATTTTATTTTTTGTTACTATTTAGTTTTTATAATTTTATAACCTGTTCCCATGGTAATTCTGGTTTTCCAAAGTGCCCATAATTAGTAGTTTTAGTATAAATTGGTTCTTTTAAATGTAAAAATTCAATTATTCCTCCTGGTGTTAAATTAAATTTTTCTTTTATTTTTTCTAGAATATCTTCTTGTGGTATAGTGTTTGTCCCAAATGTATCTATGCAAATAGAAAGTGGCTCTTTTTTTCCTATTGCGTAAGATATTTGAATTTCACATTTTTTTGCATATCCATTTGCTACTATGTTTTTAGCTATATATCTTAGCATATATGTTGCAGACCTATCTACCTTACTTGCGTCTTTTCCTGAAAAAGCTCCTCCTCCGTGGCGACTATATCCTCCATAAGTATCTACAATTATTTTTCTTCCAGTAAGCCCTGTATCCCCAAGTGGTCCACCAATTACAAATCTACCTGTTGGGTTTATATATATTTTTGTATTTTCATCTAAATATTTCTCATCTATTACTGGTTTTATAACTTTATTTACAATTTCTTCTTTCATTTGGTTTAAATCAATATCTGCTTTATGTTGTGTAGATATTAGTATTGTTTCAACTCTTTTGGGGGTATTATCTTCATATTCTACAGTAACTTGTGTTTTTCCATCTGGTCTTAATCCTTCTACTAAATTTTCTTTTCTAACTTTAGTTAATCTTTCAGCTAACTTATGTGCTGTGCTTATTGCAAATGGCATATATTCTTCTGTTTCATCACAAGCGAATCCAAACATAATTCCTTGGTCACCAGCTCCACCAATGTCAACCCCTAATGCTATATCACTACTTTGTTTTGTAATATTAGTTTCTATTTTGCAAGTTCTATAATCTATATCTGTATTTGCATTATCATAGCCTATCTCTTTTAAGACATTTCTTGCTATTTGCTCTGCATCTATTTTAGCATTAGTTGTAATTTGCCCGGCAATTGTAATTAAATCTTTAGATGCAAAAGTTTCTATTGCTACTCTTGAATTTTCATCTTGCTTTAAACATTCATCTAAAATGCTATCTGAAATTAAATCGCACACTTTATCTGGGTGCCCCTCAGTTACACTTTCTGAAGTAAATAAATATTTTTTCATTTTCATCACCTATTGGTATTATATATCAAAAAATTATTTTTTAAAATAATTATAGCAAATTTATATATAAGATTTTACAAAATCTTACATATAAATTATAATTTGCTAACTTCACAGCATTTAAAAATTAATATAAAATTTTTACAGCTGATTTTCTGCTATATTCTTATTGCAAAATAATAAGGTAGCGGAAGCGCAGGAGTTTATATATTTAGAATAAATTGGAGCCCCCCCGAAAAACTTCGTAGGCGTGTCAGGCGTGGGGCCAATTTATTATAAATATATAACTCCGACGAGATTGGGCGGACTATTGTAACAAATTATTAATAATAATTTACAATTTATTTTCGGGCGATTAAAATCGCCCCTACATTTCAGATTTGCATATAAACACTCATCAAAATTACAATTTATTATATAATTCACAATATTTATTTACCCTACACTCTTCGCATTTAGGCTTTCTTGCATTGCAAGTTTGTCTCCCGTGCCATACCAGCAAATGATTTACATCTTTAAAATATTTTTTAGGTATTTGTTTAATTAAATCTTGCTCTATTTTGCTAGGTTCTTTTTCTTTAGACAGTCCCATTCTATTGGCTATTCTTTTTGCGTGTGTGTCTACTGCAATTCCTTGTGGGTTGTTAAAAGCCTCTAGCATTATTACATTAGCACTTTTTCTTCCTATTCCTGGCAATTTAATAAGTTCTTCCATTGTTTCTGGCATTTTACCATTATATTTTTCTACTATGTCTTTTGCATAGCCCTTAAGGTTTTTAGCTTTATTTTTATAGAATCCGCAAGGTTTTATAATTTCTTCTATTTCTTTTAGGCTTGCTTTTACATAGTCTTCTGGTTTTTTATATTTTTCAAATAATATTGGTGTTATTTTATTTACTCTTTCATCTGTACATTGTGCAGATAGCATTACTGCTATTCCCATCTCAAATGGGGTAGAAAAATCTAAACTACATTTCGCATCTGGATACATTTTCTTTAATTCTTCTATTATTTTTACTACATTTTCTTTCATATAAATTCCTCACATAAATTTTACTTATCTTTTCAATTTTAGCATTACTTGGTAAAATTCCTTCTTTTTACAGATAAATATTCTTTTAATGCTGCCTGTAATATTTTAGAAAAATTCACATTTTCTTTTTCTGCTAATTGGTTCAACCATTGTGGTATAGTTAAAGTCTTTTTTACTGATTGCTCATCTAATTCATTTCTTACTAATGGCATCCATACGCGTATTATAACAGCTTTTTCATTACTTCTGCATCTTACCTTTTCGAAAGGTGTAGGTTTTGGAATTTCTTCTTTTTCCTGTTCCATATCATAAAGAACTAATCCTAAAACTTCTTCTGCATTTTTTATTGCCTCATCAGTCGTTTCAGCACAAGACAAACATCCTGGCAAGTCTGGAAAGTTTATGCTTATGCCATCTTTAGCATAGTTAAATATAGCTACAAATTCATAACTATCTTTCATTTCTTCTTCCTCCTATTTGAAAATAATTCCTGACTGTTTTGAAATGCTTTTAAGAGTTCCTATTGGTATATTGTTTCTGCTTGTAGGTATAGTCACTATATTTTTATTATTCTTATTTGCAAATTGATGGTGACTTCCTCTTACTCTTTTTTCATACCAGTCATTTTGTAATAGAATGGCTATTACTTCCCTAGGTGAATAACTCTTCATATTATTTCCCCTTATAAATATAATATACACGTATTTTTTGTACGTGTCAAGTTTTTTTATTTTGGATAAATTAAGAAAAAAACTTTTTTGATTAAAATTCAAATATGATTTAAAACATTATTAATGTAACATTATTTCCAGAAATTGTCAATTGTTTTTTATTAATTAAGGCAATTTGTAATTTGTGTAAACATTTATATACAAATTTGAAATGTATGGGCGATTAAAATCGCCCACAAATAAAATTGTAAATTATTATTAATAATTTGCTACAACAGTCCGCCCAATCTCGTCGGAGTTATATATTTATAATGAATTGGACCCACGCCTGACACGCCCTAAGAAGTTTTTCGGGGGCTCCAATTTATTATAAATATATAAACTCCTGCGCTTCCGCTACTTTATTATTTTGCAATAAAAATATAACAAAAAATCAGCTATAAAAATTAATATAAAATTTTGAGAATTTGAACTTTGGCCCGAGCCGAATTAGAATTTCTTAATCTGGCGTGCGGAAATAGTTCAATTTTACATTGAAAGGGTGCCGCTAAGAGAGATTTAGAAATTCTATGAGGTGAGTGGGCAGCGGTCAAATTTGAAAAATATTATATTAATTTTTAAATACCGTAAAGTTAAGCAAATTACAATTTGTTAATTTTATTTCCTTTTATTGCAATATATGCTAAATCGTGATATATTATGAAAGTAAATTTTTATATCGAAAGGGATGTTATTTAAATAATGGGATTAATTAGTAAAATATTTGGAACTTATAGTGAAAGAGAAGTAAAAAGAGTTCAACCTCTTGTAGATAAAATAAACAGTTTAGAACCTGAAATATCTGCTTTGTCCGATAATGATTTAAAAGAAAAAACAAATGAATTTAAAGCAAGGTTAGAAAAAGGAGAAACATTAGACGATTTATTACCAGAAGCCTTTGCAGTTGTTAGAGAAGCTTCAAAAAGAGTTTTGGGAATGAGACATTTTGATGTTCAATTAATTGGTGGAATTATTTTACACCAAGGAAGAATTGCAGAAATGAAAACTGGTGAAGGTAAAACTTTAGTTGCAACTTTACCTGTATATTTAAATGCACTAGAAGGAAAAGGCGTGCATGTTGTTACTGTAAACGACTACCTAGCTAAAAGAGATAGCGAATGGATGGGAAAATTATATAAATTCTTAGGGTTAACTGTTGGGTTGGTTGTTGCAGGTATGAGGCCTGAACAAAAAAGAGAAGCATATAATGCAGATGTAACTTATGGAACAAATAATGAGTATGGTTTTGACTATTTAAGAGATAATATGGTTACTTATAAAAACCAACTAGTTCAAAGAGATTTAAATTATGCCATAGTAGACGAGATAGATAGTATTTTAATTGATGAAGCTCGTACACCACTTATTATTTCGGGAACAGCAGAAAGCTCATCAGATTTATACAAAAAGGCAAATGATTTTGCTAAAAGATTACAATCTAAAGTATTAGTTGAAGAAGATGTAAAAGATGAAAAGCAAGCAGAAGACAATGAAAAGTTTGATTATATTATAGACTTAAAGGCAAAGTCTGCAACTTTAACAGCTAAAGGTATAAAAAAAGCAGAGGAATATTTTAAATTAGAAAATTTAAATGATATAAACAATTCTGAAATTGTTCATTACATTAACCAAGCATTAAAAGCTAATGGCATTATGAAAAAAGATATAGATTACATTGTTAAAGACGGAGAAGTTTTAATTGTAGATGAATTTACAGGAAGAATTATGTATGGAAGAAGATATAACGATGGTTTACATCAAGCAATTGAAGCTAAAGAAAATGTTAAAATTGCTAATGAATCTAAAACCCTTGCAACAATTACATTTCAAAATTATTTTAGAATGTATAATAAACTTGCAGGTATGACTGGTACAGCTATGACAGAAGAAGATGAATTTAGAGAAATTTATAATTTAGATGTTATTAGTATTCCTACAAATAAACCAATGATAAGAAAAGATAATAATGACATTATATATAAAAATGAAAGAGCTAAATTCAAAGCAGTTGTAAATGATATTAAAGAAAGCTATGCTAAAGGCCAACCAGTATTAGTTGGTACAGTTTCAATAGAAAAATCTGAAAAATTAAGTGCAATATTAAATAGAGAAGGTATTAAGCATCAAGTTTTAAATGCAAAATATCACGAAAAAGAAGCTGCTATAATTGCACAAGCAGGTAAATATGGTGCTGTTACTATTGCAACTAATATGGCTGGTCGTGGTACTGATATTATGCTTGGTGGAAATACCGAATTTATGGCAAAACAAGAAATGAGAAAGCAAAATATTCCTGAAGAATTAATTGAACAATCTACTGCACATAATGAAACAAGTGATGAAGAAATACTAAATGCAAGAAAAATGTTTAATGAGCTTGAAGATAAAATGTCTAAAGAAATTAAAGAGGAGAAAGAAAAAGTTATTCAAGCTGGAGGGCTTAAAATAATTGGTACAGAAAGGCACGAATCAAGAAGAATTGATAATCAGCTTCGTGGTCGTAGTGGTCGTCAAGGAGATGTTGGTGAATCTAGATTTTATATAGCACTTGATGATGACCTTATGAAAATTTTTGGTGGAGATATGATTACAAATCTTTACAACACATTAAATGCAGATGAAGATATGCCAATACAAGCAAGTTTCTTATCAAAAGCAGTTGAAACTGCTCAAAAGAAAGTTGAAGGTAAGAACTTTAGCATAAGAAAGTATGTATTACAATATGATGATGTAATGAATATTCAAAGAGAGATAATATACAAACAAAGAAGAGAAGTTTTAGACGGAAAAAACTTAAAAGATACTATACACAATATGATGGACTTTACAATTTCTGAAATAATTGCAACACATATGTCAGACCCAGAAAGTTTTAATAAAGAAGCATTTTTAGTAGAAGTTAAAAATATTTTAAATATTGATACTGTAGATTCAATAAATTCTAAGGACATTGGTGCCATAACAGAAGAGTTAGAAAATAAAGTGTTTGAGATTTATAGTAAAAAAGAAGAAGAATTTGGAGAAGCCCAAATGAGAGAACTTGAAAGAGTTGTCTTATTAAAAGTTGTAGACCAAAAATGGATGGATCACATAGATGCTATGGACGAATTAAAAAACGGTATCGGACTTAGAGCATATGGTCAAAAAAATCCAGTAGAGCAATATAGAATAGAAGGCTCAGATATGTTTGAGCAAATGGTTAATGGCATAAAAATAGATGTAGTAAAAATATTATTGCATTTAAATAGAGTAGAAAATGTAGAAAGAAAATCAAATGTTAAAATTACTAAAGAAAGTTTAGAAACAATGGATAATACTTCAAGTTCAGAAACTGCGAAACCAAATACAACCACTAGTCATACACCAATAAAAAATGAAGGACCACAAGTAGGTAGGAATGACCCCTGCCCTTGTGGAAGCCGGTAAGAAGTATAAAAATTGCTGTGGAAAATAAAAAAGAAAAGCCCTTTAAGGGCTTTTTTCATCTTTCATCTTGTTCTAGTTTTTCTATAGGCGGTTGAGGATTTGGATAAGAACCATAGATTTCTGTATATCTAAACCTAGCCATATCTTCAAAATCATATGCATATGAAGGGTTATAAGAACTAATTTCTTCATAAGTTCCTTTATGTGTTTCATAAGGTATAAGAGTTTTTCCAGCCAATATAGAAGAAACCACTCTATGATGACCATCTAGAACATAATCATATCCTTCATAATTAGCACTATATATTAAAGAACTTGGATAATAGCCTGTGCTGTTTATTGACTCTGAAATTTTAATAAGTTTTTCAGCCGAAGTATTTCTAGAGCTTTGCGTAGGTAAAAAACATTTTGGATTTTTCCACTTTTTTGCAAAATATTTATTTTCCATTTTTAGATGTGCACATTCAAAAATAGTTTCAGCAACATCTTTACTCTTAGCATAAGATGTATCAATTACTAAATCATAATTTTCTTCATCTTCTAAGTCAACATTATATAATCTTAAGTATCTTTGACGTTCGCTTTCTTTTCTTGCAGTAGTTGACTTAATTGCATCTTCAACAGTTGGGTATTTATCTTCAATATTTCTTGTAGGATCTTCAAAAATTCTTTTACCTGATATACTTTCGTCAATGGTCAATCTAACTTTTAAAGAAGTAGGTATAAACTTCCATGCCATTCTAGAATCAATTATAAATATTTTATTGGGTTGGTAGTTTCTCTCTAAACGAATAGCAATATTTTTAACTTCATTGTCAATTGCTTTATCAATTTTAGGATGTGATTCAACATATTTACTAAAGTCAGCAATGTCTGTTCCGGGGTTTTTCTCAATCCACTTTTGAGCATATTTTCTAAATATACTGCCAGTAGAAAAATTAACAACTTCATAGCCTTCTGATTCGAAATATTTCTTTAATTCTGCATATGTAGTACTTTTGCCACTGCCTGGATCCCCTGTTAAAGTTATTATAAAATTTTTACCATTTATCATTTTTTATCCTCCAATCAAGATATTAACTTATATAAAACATATCTTAAATCAGCTCTTTATATTATATCATAAAAGATTTACATAATCAAGGGAAATTGTAAAGATGGCAAAAATACGTTCGACTAATTTGCTCCATTTTTTACAAAAATATTAAAAATATTCTAGACAATAAATGAATAATATTGTAAAATTTAAAACATATAAAAGACAAATAATAATATAGACAATGTTATAGTAGAGGAGATACGAAACATTATGAATCAAGATATTATTAAACAAATATGTAACGAATTAAATATAGAAGCAAGACAAGCTGAAAACACTTTAAATATGCTAAGCCAAGGAGATACAGTTCCTTTTATTGCAAGATATAGAAAAGAAGCAACAGGAGCTTTAAATGAAGAACAAATTAGAAAAATTAGTGAAGTTTATGATTATCAAGAAAACTTATTAAAAAGGAAAGAAGATGTTATTCGACTTATAGATGAAAAAGGATTATTAACTGAAGAATTAAAACTACAAATTATGAATTCGACTAAGTTGGTAGAAGTAGAAGACTTATACCGTCCATATAAAGAAAAGAAGAAAACTAAAGCAACAGAAGCAATTAAGAATGGATTGGAACCTTTAGCAAAAATGATAATGTCTTTTCCTACTAAAGGTTCATTAGAAGAAATGGCACAGAAATTTCTAACAGAAAATGTAAAAGATACAAATTCTGCTATTGAAGGTGCTAAATACATTATTGCCGAGTGGATTAGCGATAATGCATACTATAGAAAATGGTTAAGAAATTTCATATACAAATATGGAATTATTGAATCAAAATTAAAGAAAAATGCAGTTGATGAGTCTAATACATATGATATGTATTACGACTTTAAAGAACCAGTAAAACAAATAAAATCGCATAGAATTTTAGCGTTAAATAGGGGAGAACGAGAAAAAATATTAACGGTTAACATTACTATTGATACTGAAAAAATTATAGATTTTCTCGAAAGTAAAATTATAAAAGATAAGAACTCTTTTGTATGTAATGATGTACGTATGGCCATTGAAGATAGTTATAAGAGATTAATTTTTCCTTCTGTTGAAAGAGAAATAAGAGCAGAATTAACAGAGAAAGCTGAAGAAGTTGCCATTGAATCTTTTGGGAAAAATTTAGAAAGTCTTCTTTTAACACCTCCAATGAAAGAAAAAGTAGTTTTAGCTTTTGACCCAGGATTTGTTAATGGTTGTAAAATTGCTGTTATAGATAAAACCGGTAAATATTTAGATTCAACTGTAATAAAACCATTCTTAAAAAATATAACTGAATTCAATGTAAAAAAATGTAAAAATGAGATTGCAAATTTAATAAAAAAATACTCAGTTGATATTATTGCAATTGGTAATGGAACTGCATCTCGCGAGTCTGAAAAATTCTGTGCAGAAATGATTAAAGAATATAATTTAAGTTGTAAATATGTAATTGTTTCAGAAGCCGGTGCATCTATTTATAGTGCCTCTGATGTAGCAGCAATGGAATTCCCAGATTTGGCAATTGAAAAAAGAAGTGCAGTTAGTATAGGAAGGCGCCTTCAAGATCCATTATCAGAACTTGTAAAAATTCCACCAGATGGAATAGGAGTAGGCTTATACCAACACGATGTAGCAGATAAAAAATTAAAAGAAAGATTAGACTTTGTTACGCAAAAAGCTGTAAATAGTGTAGGCGTTAATATTAATACTGCATCTGCTTCCATTTTAAAATATATATCAGGAGTTACCAAGAAAAATATACAAAAAATTATTGATTATAGAGAAAAATGTGGGAAAATCAATTCTAGGGAAGAGTTGAGGAAGGAAAAGATATTGAGTGATAAAGTGTTTGAACAGGCAATTGGCTTTTTAAGAATTGCAAATGGAACAAACCCTTTAGATCAAACAGCAATACACCCAGAAAGCTATAATTTAGCATTAAATTTATTGAATGATTTAAATTTTAATATTGAACAAATTGGTTCAAAAGAATTAATAGATGCATTATCTAATATTAACATAGAAGATTATGCAAAAAAATTAAACACCGACATTTATACCTTAGAAGATGTAATTACATCTTTAAAGAAACCAAACTTAGATCCAAGAGATGAAATGCCACAACCAATATTAAAAAGTGATGTTTTAGAGTTAGACGATTTAAGAGTTGGTATGAAATTACAAGGAACAGTTAGAAATGTTGCACCTTTTGGAGCCTTTATTGATATTGGACTTCATCAAGATGGGTTAGTTCATATTTCTAAAATGTCAGAAAGATATATTAAAGATCCTTCTGATGTAGTATCTGTAGGAGATATTGTTGAATGTTATGTGTTAGATATTAATAAAGTAAAAGAAAAGGTATCTTTAAGCCTAATTAAAGTATAAAAAATAAGGAGGGTATATGCTAGAATTAGAAGAAAATAAAAGAGATCTAATAGCTCTTAAAGAAAAAGTCAAAAGTGTTGGTGATTCACTTTGACATTGCTACGCTAGAATGCAAATTACAAAATTTACAAGAAAAAACGAACGCACCTCGGATTTTGGGAAGATATAAAAAATTCTACATCTGTTTTATCTGAGCTTAAAAGTGTTCAAAATAAAGTAAATAAGTACACATCTATTAAGCAAAATCTTCAAAATTTATTAGATTTGAATGAGCTATTATGCTTAGAAGAAGATAATGAACTTATAAAAGAATTATTAAAAGACACTTTAAAATTGCAAAAAGAATTAGAAGACCTTGAACTTCAAACTTTGCTTTCTGGAAAGTACGATAAAAATAATGCTATTTTAACACTACACCCAGGAGCAGGAGGAACAGAATCTCAAGACTGGGCAGAAATGTTATATAGAATGTATTCTAAATGGGCTGCAAGTAATGGATTTTCATTGAAAGAGTTAGATTATTTAGAAGGAGATGAAGCAGGGTTAAAAAGTGTTACATTTTTAATATCTGGCTTAAATGCATACGGATATTTAAAATCTGAAATGGGAGTGCATAGACTAGTTAGAATATCTCCATTTGATGCAGGAGGAAGAAGACATACCTCATTTGCTTCACTTGAAGTTTTACCAGAAATTACAGAAGACATTGAAATTGAAATAAATCCAGATGATTTAAGAATAGATACTTACAGAGCTTCAGGAGCAGGAGGGCAACACATAAATAAAACCTCATCTGCAGTTAGAATAACTCATATTCCTACTAATATTGTGGTCGCTTGCCAATCTGAGCGTTCTCAAATTCAAAATAGAGAAACTGCAATGAAAATGCTTAAGTCGAAATTATTGGAATTAAAGGAAAAGGAAAAGAAAGACAAAATAGAAGATTTAAAAGGAAATCAAATGGACATTGCTTGGGGAAGCCAAATTCGTTCATATGTTTTTTGTCCGTATACATTAGTAAAAGATCATAGAACCAACTATGAAACAGGAAATGTGCAAGCAGTGATGGATGGAGATTTAAATGGTTTTATATTCGAATATTTAAAACAAAATGCAAAAAGTATGTAAATTAGTACATACTTTTTGTTTTTTAGTTCTAAACAAGACAAGTTCTGAATAATATATCTTATACTAAAAAATTAAGGAGTGTAAGATGTATGAATTATGAAGAAAAAAAGCCAATGAATACAAATGTTATTCAAAATTTAATATTAGAAAATAGGGAAAAGCTAAATGTTTCTGGAGTTCTTGATGTTCTTAGCTTTGATGACCAAATTGTTATTATAGAAACTGAGTTAGGGCTTCTTACAGTTAAAGGCGATAATTTAAGAATTAATAAATTAAGTACAGATACTGAAGAAGTTACAGTAGAGGGAAATGTGTTTAATTTATCTTATTCTGAAAGAAATAATAACAGTAAAGAAACTTCATTTTTTAGTAAAATATTTAAATAAGGTGATATCTTGCAAAGTGAAGTATTTGTTTTTTTAATCTTCATCCTTAATGGAGTTTTAATAGGTATACTTTTCGACTGTTTTAGAATTCTTAGAAAAAGTTTTAAAACTCCAGACTTTGTTACATACATAGAAGATGTTTTATTTGGAATTATTACTGGATTATTGCTTTTATATTCTATAATGAAATTTAATAATGGAGAAATAAGAGTATTTCTATTTTTAGGAGTTTTTATTGGGCTAACACTGTACTTATTGATTTTCAGTAACATTTTTATGAAAGCCAGTATTTTCATAATTTCAATTATTAAGAAGATTATAAACTTTATAATAATTATACCTATAAAATTTTTAATAAAACTATTTAGAAAAATAATTTTTAAGCCTATTATTTTTATTTGCATCAATGTAAAAAGCAAACTTAAGAAAGTAAATGCTTCTATAAAACATATAAAAACAGGTTTTAAAATTTTTCAACCAAAATCTACAAAAAAAGTAAAAAATCAAAAGGATTTATGACTTTTTTGTTGAAATATATATTAGATATATTATATACGGAGAGAAACTAATGAAAAAAAAGTCTAACGGTAAGAAATTAATAAAAAAAATATGTTTTATTGGAATAGGAATATATGTTATGTGTATTTTTATAAATCAACAAAAGACATTAAATTCTTATAAAACATCACAAGAATATTATAAAGAAGAAATAGAAACAAAATTGGCATATCAAGACACATTAAAAGAAACACAAAGCAATATAAATTCAGAAGAATATATAGAAAAAGTCGCAAGAGAAAAATTAGATATGTATTTACCAAACGAAAGAGTATATATGGACAAAAGTAATTAATAAATGAGGTAGGTGTTATATAACCTACCTTATGTATATATTAACCATCTTAAATTTTTAATTTCTTTTAACAAATTTCCAGTGTAAAATTACAAATAAAATATTTGATATATAGGGGGCAAATTTTATGAACTATGAGAATTTGAGCTTGCAGGAGCTAAAAGAATTAGCAAAAGATAAAGGACTTAAAAATATTTCTAAATTAAAGAAAGAAGATTTAATTACATTTTTAAGTGAAATAGAAAAAGAAAATTCTTCCGAAGAAAAATCTGAGTTTGTAGAAATAACTACTTCTGAAGGGTACAAGCTTACTAGTGAGGGAGACGAAGTTGTAGAGGGAATCCTAGAAGTTTTACCAGACGGTTACGGATTTTTAAGAGGAGAAAACTATTTACCTACTCCAAAAGATGTTTATGTATCACCTGTACAAATAAAACGATTCAGATTAGATACTGGAGATAAAGTTAAAGGTATAAAAAGAACTCCAAAGGAAGGAGAAAAATTCCCAGCATTAATTTTTGTTGGAGAAGTAAATGGACAACATCCTGAAAATGCTATGAAAAGAGCAAAATTTGATGACCTTATTCCAATTTATCCAAATGTTCGCTTAAAATTAGAGACTACTCCTCAAGAGTATACAATGAGGCTAATGGATTTATTATCTCCTATTGGGAAAGGGCAAAGAGGTATGATTGTTGCTCCTCCAAAAGCTGGTAAAACAACTATTTTAAAGAAAATTGCAAATAGTATTACAACAAATAACCCAGAAGTAGAACTAATAGTTCTTCTTATAGATGAAAGACCAGAAGAAGTTACAGATATGAGGCGTTCTATTAAGGGAGATGTAATATATTCTACATTTGATGAATTACCTGAACACCATGTTAAAGTTGCTGAAATGGTATTGGAAAGAGCTAAAAGATTAACAGAGCAAAAGAAAGATGTTGTTATTTTATTAGATAGCATTACAAGACTTGCCAGAGCATATAACTTAGTAATTCCTTCTTCAGGAAGAACTTTATCTGGTGGTTTAGATCCAAATGCATTACATAAACCAAAAAGATTCTTTGGTGCAGCAAGAAATACAGAAAATGCTGGTAGTTTAACTATTCTTGCAACAGCACTTGTAGAAACAGGCAGTAGAATGGATGATGTTATTTTTGAAGAGTTTAAAGGAACAGGTAATATGGAAGTGCATTTAGATAGAAAATTATCTGAAAAACGTATTTTCCCAGCAATTGATATTAATAAATCTGGAACTAGAAAAGAAGAATTGTTATTAGATAAAGAAGAATTGGAAACAGTATTTGCACTTAGAAAAACAATGGCTAATATGTCTGCACAAGAAATGACAGAACAATTAATAGACCAAATTTTAAATACAAAATCTAATGAAGAATTCTTAGAAAGAATGAGATTACTTCTAAAAGAAAAAAATAATTAAAATATAAAAGCCGGTGATAATACCACCGGCTTTTCTCTACTTATCACCATACTGAAACCGTTCAAGAAGGAAAAAACCACATATGTTGCCCACCCAAGCAATTGCACGTACTGTCCAGTCAAAAGTAGTATAGTCCTCAAATGTAAGGTCTAAACACATAAGAGCAAACATAATAGTTACAATCAACTTCAGAGTGAAACTGCCCAGCATATTAAAAAAATGATGGATTTTTTCTTTCTTTTTATTTTTTGCCATAAGTATAAAGAACTCCTTTCATCCACAAAAATACTTGTTAACGAACTATATATAAACTTGCTAAAGCATAGCAAGGAAATTCTCAAATAGTATAACATACTTTTATGTAAATTTCAATTATATCTTATAGCAGAAAGCATCATATGATTATAATAATTATGAAAATTTTACAATTTTATGTTATAATAGTACTGAAAATTTAAAAAACAAATAAATAAAACACCCAATATAGAATGGAGTATAAAATACAATGTTAGAAATTAAAGAAGTAAGTATTGAAGTATTTAAAAAGGATTTACTAAATGATTATAAAACACTATTTCCTAAAAATGAACAAAGAGATTGGAAAAGCATCAGCAGAACCTATACCAATAATATAGAAAAATTCTATGCCATTATGAATGGCTTAAAAACAATAGGATTTATAATGCTTGAAAAATTAGAAAATAAACCCTATTATATAGACTATTTTGCAATTAAAAAGGAATATCAGAATCAAGGATATGGCACAAAAGCAATTAGAATACTATTAAATGAAATAATAAAAAACGATGGCGTATGTATGGAGATAGAAAAAGAAAATATGGATAATTCATATACTATAAAAAGAGCATCTTTCTATAAATCATTGAATTTCATTGAAGTTAATTCAACTTATAATTTATATAATGTTCTATATACACCATATTATTGGAATGCTGTAAAAAAATATACAGAGCAAGAAATAGCGGAAATATTGTTTAATTATTATGAAATAAATTGTGGCAAAAAACAAATTAAAAAGAATTGTAAAATTTTAAAGTAGGGAGGTTAGTATGGTTAAGGTTATGTTTGTATGTCTAGGAAATATTTGTCGATCTCCAATGGCAGAATTTATATTAAAAAATATTGTAAATAAATTGGGTTTGTCAAAAAAATTTATTATTAAATCGGCAGCAACTAGTTATGAAGAAATCGGCAATGATATTTATTATGGAGCAAAAGATAAATTGCTAGAGAAGGGAATACCATTCACCAAAAGGAAAGCAACTAGATTAACTCCAGAAGATTATAAGGAATATGATTATATAATTGGTATGGAAGAATCTAATATAAGAAATATTAAGAAAATAGTTGGTAATGATATTGATAATAAAATTTGCAAATTATTAGATTATTCAGATAATCCAAGAGATATTGCTGATCCGTGGTATACTGGAAATTTTGAAGTAACTTATAATGATATAGTTGAAGGATGTAATGCTTTTATAAAATATTTAAAAAAGAGAAAAATAATAAATCATAATAGTAGTACAAAATAATTGTCTATTTAAAAATTTTATAAAATAACATTGACATTTGTTTTTATTTATGATTATAATAGCTCATAAAGTTATTAGAAGATTATAGGGCAGAGGACGAACTGCTTTAAAAAAATTTAGCACAACATTGCACAAAATCAAAGCAAACTGTTAAGTTATAAAAATAAAAAAATCAATAAAAACTTCTTTTCCGTAGAAAAGAGGTTATTTTTATGGCTGTTATACGAGTAAATAAAACTAAAGATTATACAGTTATGAGTAACTTACACTTAAAAGATAAGTCTTTAAGTTTAAAAGCAAAAGGTTTATTAAGTTTAATGTTAAGTTTACCAGATAGTTGGATATATTCTATTGACGGACTTGTTGCTATATGCAAAGAGGGCGAAACATCTTTAAAAAGTACATTAGAAGAACTTAAAAAAAATAAATATTTGATTATAAATAAAGAGAGAAATAAACAAGGAAGATTTGAATATGTTTTTGACATTTATGAAAAACCAGAGGGTGGTTTTCCACCTCTGGATAATCCAGTGTTGGAAAATCAAGCCCTATTAAATATTAATAATAAAAATACTAAAAATAAAGAAAAATTAAATAAAAAGAAAAATTATGATAATTTCCCTCAAAGGGAATATGATGATTTAAATAAATATTATATTAAAAAATAAAACATAGGGCTATCTACCTGTAAGGAATACAGGGGTATGCCCAGACAGACCCCAAAGCTGGGGGGTAAATTGCGTAAGCAATTTAGGTGGGGGTGCAAAACCCCCAAAACAACAGATTGAGCTTTAGTTGTTGTTGCTTTTTAGAACATTCCTGTGTTCAATGTTTAAAAAATGGTTGTAATAAGGTCTTAAAAAAGTATTAATTTTTTTTAAGACCGCCCTATCTAACAAGCGGTCTTACTTGTATTATAATGCATTTTTTGGTAATTTTTGGTAATAAAGTGGTAATTAAAAATAAGGAGTAGATGATAATGGAAAACTTAAAAAACAAAAAAGGTACTACAAGAGTTATACTAAATTTAGCTAATGAAATAGACGGAGCTTTCGCAGATTTAGCACATAAGAGAGGAATAACCAAAACGAGTATGATAGTTTATTCAATGTCTTGGTTTTTAGATTATAACAAAAGTCTTGAATTTATGCCAAAGTTAATTGATGCTTTAAATAAATTGCCAACCGAATTGCAATAGCCTCCTAGTTTTTTGATATTATGCAAAGCAATTTTTGCATAATATCAAAAACATAAAATAATTCAATATACAAAAGATAAATTTTTAAATGTCAGCAAATGTATTTTTTTATATCTAAAATTAACGAGAATACCCTTTAATCGTTTTTTGGTATGAAATTAGTAATATGATTTGTTGACATTTAAAAGTTTATGTTTTATTATAAAAAAGCAGGTGGATATTATGGAGAGTAGAGAAGAATATACAATTTTTTGTAGGGTTGGTCAGGGAAAACCTTACAACTTACACACTTTTGATAACTTGCAAATTGCAAAAATTAAATTATACGATATGATTTCGTTAGAACAAGAACGAAATAGACCATATTATGTTTATAATGATTTCTACAAAAATGAATATCCACCAACGGTAGGTTGTAAAATATTCTGTATAAAAAAAAGAACTATAACAGACTGGGAGATATATTCACAATTAGAGGAACAAATAAAACACAATCCAGAAGAACATAACAATGTAATTTTGTTTAAGAAAACAATATAAAAATATAAATGCTTAAAAACATTGAAATATCAATAAAAACAGGGAAAAGAAGGAAGAAAATAATAACAAAACATTGCACAAAATCAAAGTTTTGTGCAATAAGGAGTAGGCTTAAAATATATGGACTGCCGCTATCGATGTCCTCTATTGGTTTTTACTATATATATCCGTTTGCACTTTATCTATTATTATTTAATATCTTATATTACTTATTTAATATAATGTCTTTTAAATTTAATTCTAGTATTTAATTTCATTTATATAAATATTATTTCTGTATAATTTTTTTATTATTTATTTAATTTTCTTTAAAATTCCTTAAATCGTTTAAATTCTTCATTTTACCCGTTTTTCTAGCCAACAAGTTATATGCCTAAAAAATAAAAACGCCTTAAAATCGATTCTCGTGCGTCGTTTTTTTGACCATTTTTCAGCATATTTGAGCAACAGCCCAAATATCAATATTTTAAAGGATTTTATATAAATTCATATTAGGTTAATATTAATACAACTTAAAATATAAACATAAACAATGTTAGATTAAATGTTAAAATGTCTTAAATTTGATTTTGAAATGTTTGAATAATATATAAGATATAAAATTATAATAATAAAAAAATTTATATATATAAATAGTAAATTATAATCAAAATTCACAAAAATTTTGTAAACAACAAATGTTCGCTTTTTAAAATAGAATCTGAAACCTAAAATTTGTTTAAAAGGGCTACTATTATCAAAGTTTTGTGCAATAAGGTGATTGTATGTTACTCTCATCTAATTCCTTCATTATCATTAATTATATTTTTGACATTTGCTTTATTTAGTGCATCATCAATTAACTTCTGAGGAATAACTATGTTTCTTTTTGATGCTGTTTCTATTATTTCTTCTATACTTAACCCTTTTTTTAAATAATCTATTATAATAGTTGTACTTCTTAACTCTTTGGGTTTCTTCCCTTCTTCTTGAGTATGAGGTTCTGTGCTAACTTCTTCTTTTTTTTCTAGTTTTTTTCTTTCCGGTTTTTCTCTACCAGTTTCATAATAATACTCAGATATTCTTATACCAATAACACTTTGTGACATATTATATTCTTCTGCTAATTGGGCTTGTGAAATTCCAGACTCATATTTTTTAATTATTTCTTCCATTGGCAATTTTTTTCTATGGTAAGTTTTTGGTGTTTTTTTTCTTCCTGTTTTTTGATAATATTCAGATATTCTTGTACTTATAGTAGCACTTGAAACATTATATTCTTTTGCTAACTGAGATTGTAACATTCCGGATTCATATTTTATGACTATCTCTTCTATTGGCAGGTCTTTCTTAGTGCATAGTCCTTTTGGTTTTTCTCTACCAGTTTCCTGACAATATTGAGACATTCTCATTCGTATAGTAAAATCTGAAACATTATATTTTCTTGCTAATTTTGCTTGTGAAATTCCTGCTTCATATTCTTTGACTATTTCTCTTCCTGGTAATTCTTTTTTAGCATATACTCTTCTAGGCTTTTCTTTGCCTGTTTTTTGATAATACTCAGATATCCTCTTAAAAATAAAACCATTTGAAACATTATATTCTTTGGCTAATCGGGCTTGTGAAACTCCAGACTCATATTTTTCTATTATTTCGTCAATTGGCAATTCAACTTTTTCCATCATATTTTCTCCTCAATTTTATTTAAAACTTGCAAAAGTACATTTGTTTAGCGAGTCTATTATACCATGTCATCGGCATTATGTAAAGTATAGATTGTAATAGCACTAATACATACTTTTTATCAGAACATAATTTCAAATGCATCCCCTTATCACAAAAGGTAAATTTTATCAATTATTTTACAAAAATAAATGATTTTTATTAGATTTTGTTATATAATTTACTTGTTTTTAAGGAGTGTGATTAATTTTGATTAATAGAAATGAAAACCCAGACTTTTTAAATGCTTTTTTAGATTATAATATTACCATTTTAAACAAATCGCCTGGTACGGTTAAAGAATATAATTATGATATTGCAAATTTTTTAAAATTTATTAAATCTGGTAAAAACACTTCTACCTTTAAAGAAGTTGATATTTCTAAAATGAGTCTTGACGAAGTTAAACAAATAAAATTAGAAGATATTCATTCTTATATTGCATATATGGCTACAGATTTAGCTAGTAAGCCAACTACTCGTGCAAGGAAAGTATCTAGTATAAGAGTGTTTTTTGATTACTTATTTAAAACTGCAAAACTAATTGAAAATAATCCAGCTCAATACTTAGAAACACCTAAACTTGGGAAAAGAATTCCAAAATATTTAAGTTTAGACGATAGTAAAAAGTTATTAGAAATTGCCAAAGATGAAAAAAATAGAAATAATAAGAGAGATTTTGCTATAACCACTTTATTTTTGAATTGTGGTATGCGTTTATCTGAACTTGTTGGTATAAACATAAACGACATCAGTTTTAGCGAATGTAAACTTAATGTTATTGGTAAAGGTAATAAAGAAAGAACTATTTATTTAAACAAAGCTTGTATTAATGCTATTAATGAATATTTGGAAGTTAGACCTAAAATAACCGTAAAATACAATTCAAAAGAAGCATTGTTCTTAAGTGAAAGAAAAGAAAGAATTAGTAATAGAACTGTTCAAGCAATAGTAAAAAAAGAACTTTTTAAAGCTGGTTTAGATATTAATAAGTATTCTGTACATAAATTAAGACACACAGCTGCTACATTGATGTATCAATATGGTAATGTAGATATAAGAGCTCTGCAAGAGCTTTTAGGACACGAGAGTATTTCTACAACTGAAATATACACCCATGTAGATGATATACAGGTTAGAAATGCAGTTGAGAATAATCCTTTAGCTAATTTAAATTAATTTAAAAATACCAATTGTTTTATGCAGTTGGTATTTTTAATTCTTGGTTTACTCCTATGTTACTACTGCCTAAGTCATTAATTTCTTTTAAGTCTTCAATTATATATCTAATATCTTTTCCTTTATAGTAATTTGTACTTTGTAAATTACTTGCGATGCTCCATAAAGTATCTCCAGATTTTACATATAAGGTTTTATATTCTGTTTTTGCATAAGAAAATGACGCTTTTGCTATTGTAAAAGGTAAAATTAAAACTATTAGAAATATTAATATTAAACTTCTTATAAATTTTTTAGTATTGACAATTTTCATATTCAACTTCCTCTCTTTTACGAACATTTATTTGATTAAATATATTATAAACATATGTTCGCACATTGTCAATACTTTTTTTTAAAATTTTTGTTATATTTTTGTACCTTATATAGCATTTATTGGTTGAGCAATTTTGATGAAAAACAAATAGATATGCAGTTTTGCATATCTATTTGTTTTTATAATTATTATAATTCAACTCCATCATCTTCTTTATTAGGCTTATCTGTTTTATTAGGTTCCGACCAGTTATGTGTACGCTCAGCAAGCGTATGGTAAAGTCTATATGATGCTCCATATTTACCAGTTGATGTTTGATAAAAGCTTAAGTTTCTAAGGATTACTTGTGTACTGAACTTATCTTCTTGATCATTTTCATTCAAATTGTCAAAGACAGCAGATTTTAAAGCATCAATCAGTCCTTCTAGTGAATCATTTTCTAAATTACTTATATCTGGTATTGGCAATTCTCCAAAATGTTTTATATATCGCTTATTTTTCAAGCAGTGTGGTCGAGGGAAAACTTTATCTCCCAGATGCTTTAAGTAATGCTGTTCAGAGTGAATCGCTGGATGTATACTATCCATTTCTTCAAAAGTTAGATTTTGAAGAATACGGTAATCAACAGAAAAATGTATTTTTACTGCGAATTTACCATTTTTTAATTGATAAATTTGGTCATCTTGTGATATATCAATCTTGATTGGAATAATAGGTAAACTTGCTAAGTGCTCTAAAGTTCGTGTTTTAGCTTCTTGTAATTTTCTTGTTAGTTCTTCTTCAGTGTCTGCCTTATATTCCTTAGAAAAAGCTGCCAAATGTGTTGCAGTTGAAAGTATATTAGGTACTGATTTATTCATTTCTTATGCCCTTGGATGTGCCTTTCTATAAATATTTTTTAAACTTTCATCTTGGAACTGCATATATACTTGTGTTGAAGATATGTCTGAGTGTCCAAGCATTGTTTGAATTGATTTTAAATCTGCTCCATTTTGCAATAAATGTGTTGCAAAAGAATGTCTTAAAACATGTGGTGTAATGTCTTTTGTTATGTGAGCTTGTTCTTTGTAAAATTTAACTATTTTCCAAACACCTTGTCTTGTCAGTCTTTTTCCATTTATATTAACAAATAGTGCTTTTTCATTTTCATCTTTAATTAATATATCTCTAACATTTTCAACATAGTCTTTAAGTGCATTTAATGAAATTTTTCCTAGTGGAATTGCTCTAGTCTTTGTTCTAGTTTTGCAATGCACAATACCTTCTTCTAAGTTAACATCTTCTACATTTAGAGAAATAATTTCAGTAACACGCATTCCTGTTGCATACGCAAATTCTAGCATTGCTTTATCACGAATTCCCTTTAAATCTATATTTTGAGGTTGATTTAATAAAAGAGTTACCTCTTCAGATGTTAATATGCTAGGTACTTTTTTATCTATTTTAGGAGCTTGTACATATGTTGTAGGATCTTCTGTTACTTTTTGATTTTTTAATAAGTATTGGTAAAATAATCTAATTGAAGCTAAATGTCTTGAAATAGTAGTAGGTTTTTTGTCTAATCCTTTAAGATATGCTAAGTAATTTTTTATGTCTGTTTCGTTTGCTTTTATATAATCAATATTGTTCATATCTATGTATTCTTTATATTGTACAATATCTCTTCTATATGATTGAAAAGTATTGTCTGATAATTTTTTTTCGTTTTTAATAAAATTTAAAAAAAGTTCGATTTGTTTTTCCATATTTTTTAGCTCCTTTTTTCTTGTTTGTATACATAATTTTTATGTATATTGTTATATCAAATTAAACATAAAATGTAAATAGATTTTTAACAATTTCTAAAGATATTTTATTATTCCATATATTAAATTTCCAGATGTATAAGCCTCAATAAAAGAAGATGCTATAAGCAATAGTGTCACAAGTATAGCATATGAACTATATTTAACCATTATATATTTTATATTGTTACTTTTTTTGCTTGAAAAGTCATTATGGCATTTAATACCTTGAACAATTAAGAAAATTAAAGCAGGTATACTAATTATGTTTTGAATTAGCATTGTTGCTAAGAAAAAAAGTATTCCCTGTCCGAAATTAAAAATAGTCATAAATGCAGATGTTGTGTAGCCAAAAGTGATTCCCAGAATTAAAGTGATAATATATAAAAAGAATTTACCAAAAAAAGTTAATCCAAAAATCCAAATAGCAAGCACTATAATAATGTTTTTCACTATAGATTGCTTTAATATTTGTGCTTTAGAAAACCTGCTTCCATTTTTTATAATATCAATTGAATTATTTACATATTCCCTAATGCTTTGCGTTTGGACTTCTTGCAAATTATTTATAATTGTAACTCCCACACATATTCCTATTATAAAAATTATTAAAACAGTAAAATATATATCTATATTTGTTTTTATATGCGTTAATATAATATTTCTTGTATTTCCCTTATAACGATATTTTGCTTGTTTTCTCATTTTAGTTTTCCTCCCTTTTGCCTTCAATAATTTGTATTCTGAAAAACTAAAAAAAGAACAAGCATCTATTTTACTTTTACATTAATTTTACCATATACACCGCCACCACCAGCTTGTATACTTAGGTTTCCTTTTCTTGCTAGAATAATATTTTTAGCAATTTTTTCTCCTACTACAGATTCTAAATCATCTTTTGAAATTTTATGTAGTATATTCATTTCCGTTCCAAAAGCACTTAAAAGTTTTTCCATTACTTTAGGTCCTACACCTGGAATAAATGATAATGGCACTTGATAAATATATTCTGGCCTAGTTTTAGGGCTTATTGTTCTGTCTTTATCTCTTATAACTTCTACCCTGTCAAAAACGCCCATAGTGATGTTTTTGCTATCGCAAGTATCACATTTAAATACAGGTGGTTTTCCCTCTATAACTTTACCACAAGTTTCACAATATGTTCTATGGTATTTTCCTAATTTAGGATCTAAACCAAAATTAGCTAAAATTTTCCTTCCACCTTCATTTTTTAATGCCATTACTAATTCTTTAAAACTTATATCGTTTACTAAAATTTTATTATACTCTCTTGCAATTTTAGGTAAAGAATGTGCATCAGAATTTGTTAAAAATGCTTTTTCTTCCAATTCTGATATAGTATCTGCCATATATGTGTCAGAGCTTAATCCAAGCTCTATTGCAGGAACTTGGCTATATTTTTCCTTAAATATTTTTTCTAATCTATCTGTGCAATTACCATAAAAGCTCTTATGAGGGGTAAAGCAATGTGCTGGTATTAATATTCCATTGTATTTTTGAACTATATCTATTAACTCATATGCAGAAATATCGGCCCTTTGAGAGCTTAATGTGATATTTTTTATATGTGCACTCATTTCTTTAGAAAATGCTTTTATATCTTCCAAATGTGGAAAATAGCATAAATTATGAGCACTACCGCAGTGCCCATTTAAGCCTTTTTCAGAAGTCTCAATTTCGCTACCTAGTATTATGCAAATTTTATTTTTGTAAATAATTCCTCCATCTTCTATTTCGTATGCATCTCCTGTTTGTAAAAAATTCTCTATGTCTTCTATTACATATGGAGAAGCACAATCTATAATCCCAACTATTTCTATTCCTTTTCTTTCATTACATTCTTTTGCAATATTAGCAAAATTTAGAGATCTTGCTGCAGTAATCTTTATGGGTTTGTTACTCTCACTTCTACCAATGTGAACATGCAAATCTGCAAAAACTTCGTACATATATTTGTCCTTCTTTCTACTATCTATTATCTGAATTCATTCCTTTGTTTCTTTTCTCATATCTTTGTTTAAAATTTTGTAATAAAATATCAATATTATTTTCTGGATTATTAGCGTCATCTGCTGTTCTAGATATTATATCAAAAAACCTTCCTTTACCAATCATACAATAATCTCCATTTCATTATTTATAAATTCTTTGAATTTTTCCAAATAAATATTATTACAGTCTTTTAAATTTCTATGCTCTAGTAAAACAATTGCTTCATCTATTGGAAAGCCTCTTCTTTCCTCTCTGTCTAACATCATACCACCAAATTGGTCTACCAATTCCAAAATGTCGCTTTCTTTTTCTCTTTTTTTGCTTTCATTATATCTATTATGTTCTAAACAAATTTTGCAAAATCTTTCTGGGAATCCCAATCTTAATAAATAATCTGCACTTTCCTTACCATATGTTCTAACTTTGTCCAAACTTTGTGCATCGTTTGTTTTTTTACAAGCATATAGCAAACAAGCAGTTAATACTAAATTTTCATCTACATCTAATTTCATTGTTTCAATAAATAATTTTGCAATGATTGTTTTAAATACCACTGATTTGTCGAAAAATATTGGTGCTTTTTTAGCAGCATAAATCATTATTTCTATTTTCCTATTAAAATCTTTCTCATTTAGAATATACTCAGAAAATGTTTGCATATTTTCACCTTATCTTACATTTTTTAACATTATATTATAAAAATTATTGCATTTTCAATTATATGGCAAAAATGTAAAATTAATGTAACATATTTGTAATATTAGAGTTTTTCAATAGCATTTCTTGCTAGTTCATCGCACCTGTTGTTAAATTCATTATCACTATGGCCTTTTACTTTTATAAACTTTACATTGTGTTTTTGAACAAGTTTATACAATTCTTGCCACAATTCTTTGTTTTTTACAGGCTCTTTGTTTGATGTTTGCCAATTTTTTTTCATCCAATTATATATCCAACCTTGCAAAAATGCATTTACCACATATGCACTATCACTATATATTTCAACATCACAAGGTTCTTTTAATAGCTTTAACCCCTCTATTACCGCTGTTATTTCCATTATGTTATTGGTAGTATTAGGGTTATTTCCACTTAATTCTTTTTTTATATCTTTATACATTAATATAGTTCCCCATCCACCTGGTCCAGGGTTTCCAGAACACGCACCGTCAGTATATATAATAACTTGCTTATTCATAAATTCTCCTTTTTTTATTGCACTGTTTTTTTCTTTATGATATTATATCAATAAAGAAATTTAAAAATCAATAATATAGGAGATTTTTATGGATAAAATATTAGGCATTATATCTGAATATAATCCTTTCCATTTCGGCCATTTATATCAGCTTCAAGAATCTAAAAAAATTGTAAATCCGGACTATACTGTTGCTGTTATGAGTGGTAATTTTGTAGAGCGTGGAGATGCAGCAATTATAGATAAATGGTCTCGAGCAGAAATGGCATTAAAAAATGGTATAGACTTAGTAATAGAATTACCACTGTTATATAGTATTTCGAGTGCTGAAAATTTCGCCTTAGGTGGAATTAAAATTTTAGATAGTTTAAAAATGGATACTACTCTTTCTTTTGGCAGTGAATGTGGTAATTTGAGCGCTTTAGAACAAATTGCAAATGTACTTTATACTGAGCCTAAAGAATATTTATCTATATTAAACCATAAATTATCTTCTGGTGTTTCTTTTCCAAAAGCAAGAGAATATGCTCTTCTTATGTATTTGAACGATATAAGAAAATTTGCAAATGTACTTGATGAACCAAACAACATACTCGGTATTGAATATTTAAAAGCTATTCAAAGTCAAAAATCTAAAATAAAAGCAGTTACCATAAAAAGGAATGGAGAAAAGTATAATAGTTTTGATTTAGATTCCAAATATTCCAGTGCCACTGCTATTAGGCACGGCTTATTAAATAATATAGATATTAAAACTTGTGTTCCAGAATCTTCTTATGAAATATTAAAAGAAAAAAAATCTAAAAATCAAATGATTTTTGGAATTAACACCTTTGAACAAGCGATATTATACAAATTAAGATGTATGTCTTTAGAAGATATTGCTATGCTTCCAGATGTAAATGAGGGATTAGAAAATAAAATAAAAAAGGCTTCTAATTCTTGTAATGATTTAACCACTTTAATTAGTATGATTAAGTCTAAAAGATATACTCTTACTAGAATAAATAGAATTTTGTTGTATGCTTTATTAGGTATTACAAAAAAAGATATGGAAAGTTCTTATAAAGCAACTCCTTATATTAGAGTACTCGGAGTAAATGCCAAAGGCAAGGAATTACTATCTAAAATTTCTAAGAACAATCCTAAAGCTAATATAGTTACTTCTCCTAAAAAGTTTATAGAGCAAAATAGAAATAAGATTTTAACGAATATGATAGAAAAAGATATGTTTGCAAGTAACATTTATACTTTAGGGTATGCATCTGAATCAAAAGCAAATTTAGATTACACAAGTAAATTAATTACAATGTAAAAAATGTAGAGGCAAATTCCTCTACATTCTTTGTTTTTGTATTATTCTTGTTCCCAATTATGAAATACTTCAATTACATCATCTAATTCGTCTAGTTTTTCTAATAATAAGTCCATTCTTCTTGCTCCATTTTCGTCTAAATTAACATATGTACTAGGCACCATTTGAATTTCAGCTTCTACGAATGTTAATCCATTGTTTTCTAGAGCCTCTCTTAAACTTGAAAAATCAGAAGCACTTGATGTTATCTCGAAAAATTCATCATCTGTTTCCATATTATCTGCACCATTTTCTAATGCTAACATCATTAAGTCGTCTTCATTCATATTAGTAGATGATTTTTCAATTACAATAACACCTTTTCTTTCGAACATATATGATACGCATCCTGCTGTTCCTAGGTTTCCACCAAATTTATCAAATACATGTCTTACATCTGCAGCAGTTCTATTTTTATTATCTGTAGATGCATTAACAATAACTGCCACTCCGTTAGGTCCATAACCTTCATAAGTAATTTCTTCATAACTTTCGCTATTTCCTGCACCTGCTGCTCTTTTTATTGCATTATTAATAGTGTCGTTTGGCATATTATTTGCTTTACATTTTGCAATAACATCTTTTAGTTTTGCATTTGATGATGGTTCTGGTCCTCCTTGTTTTACAGCCATTAGTAATTCTCTACCTAATTTTGTAAACACTTTTCCTCTTGCAGCATCTGCTTTACCTTTTTTAGCTTGTATATTGTGCCATTTGCTATGTCCTGACATATTTTTTCCTCCCTTATATTTCATTATTTATTTAATTATTTTCAAATTTACTGAATTATTATAACATATTCTTTAAAGTTTGGGTAGTCTTTTATAAATATTTTTAAAAATAAGAAAAGTAACTACTTAAAGTTACTTTTAATAATAAAATCTGTTATTACTTCCATATGTGTTGGAAATTGTTATAAATTTGATAGAATATATATCACAATATATTAAGCTATCTCCTTCAAATGAACGAAGAAGTATATAGCTTGCTCCCACATCTTGTAGAACTCCTATTCTATCTACTAAATTATTTGTTCCAATTAAGAATTCTATTCTCATTAGCTTCCCTATTTGTTGTCTTAGAAATCCCGGTGTGTAAATTGGATTTGTTAAAATTTCTGGTGAATTCTGGTTTATTGCGTTTTGTCTTACCTCTCTTTTGTTCGTTTCTGTTTTATTCTCCTCCATCTAACCCTCCATTTTTCTAAGTTTGACTATACAAACTTGTTGGTCTATAGAAGCAGTGGTTAGCAAGCCTAGTATGAAGTGTGCCTGAGCCGTTAGCTGGGAATACACTATTACAAGTTGGTTTAAATGGATTTAAGTACCATAAGCAATCACTAATTTCATTTAACCTGTTTCCTGCTAAAACCCAATCCGCAATATTATAGTGAATATCTGTTGGATTCATATTATAAATATTTTGAGGATTATACTGACTTAGAAGTGTTTCAGTTGCACAGTCGAATTGCCCTGGTTGGAAAATAATATTTCTTATATTACCTCCCTGAGATATTCTAGAATACTCTCCTACACTAGAATTTACTCTGTTTAAAATAACTGTTGCAACTGCTTTCATTCCGGTTGTCTCCTTCGCCTCCCGCTTCGCATTGTACTATTCTTGCTATTAATTCTCTATCTGAGTATGCCATTTTCTTACCACTCCTACCTTTCATTTATATTCAGTTTAAGTTTGTAATATTAATAAAAAAGTAAAATTGAACTGAACCCAAAAAGTTAGACACTTTTTGATTAAGTTTATATTAGGCTACTT
>OIYS01000317.1_pt1 | contig 35943 bp, 24 predicted proteins | sample 1588271 | NCBI WGS metagenome assembly OIYS01 (sample SAMN03283286) | human gut metagenome | biome: human-associated habitat; material: feces | host: Homo sapiens | place: Peru | collected 2012
TGCCGGAGCCGGAGCCGGTGGGGTTATAGGTGAAGTTTACGCCGGAGTTTGCTTCCATGAAGGCTTCACCCAGAGCGCCGATGACCTTCTCCATGGAGGTGGAGCCGTCGGTGGCGACGGTGCCGGAGAGCGCGGCGGGGGCTTCGGTCTGAGGAGCGGCGGTCGTCTGTGCTGGGGTCTCGGCAGGAGCGGCGGTGGGGGCGGGCTGGCTCTGAGAGCAGCCGGCCATGGCGACAACAAGCATGGCAATCAGTGCAATGGAAATGACTTTTTTCATAATCTTACTTCTCCTTGTAGGCTTTATTTTTGATGTACTTGGGATTTATCCTACGATTCGCATTTTACTAGTCTATTGTAAATTCCAAAATCTTCGGTATGTAAAATCAAAATTAAAAAGCAAAGCGAATTGTAAAGAATGAAAAGTCCTTGACAGAGACGCACGATTCTTCTAAAATAGGAGCGAAGGGTGATACCGCCCTCCATTGGATAGACAATACTTTCGCGGAAAAGGAGACGCTATGTATCGTATTTTGGATTTGAATCCCCAGCTTGAGCCTTTCGCCGGGGATATTGATTTGCGGATGCACCTGTACCGGTCGGCAAAAAAACGTATTCTGTCCGAGGGACAGAGCCTGAATGATTTTGCCAACGCTCACATGTACTTTGGCTTCCATCACGTGGATGGCGGCTGGTACTACCGGGAGTGGGCGCCCAGCGCCTACCAGCTGTATCTGGAGGGCGAATTCAACGGCTGGAACCAGACCTCCCACCCGCTGACCAATCTGGGCAACGGCAACTGGGAGCTGTATCTCCCCGGCGACGACGCCCTGTGGGACGGCTGCAAGGTCAAGACTGTGGTGGACGCCAACCTGACCCGCACGGAGCACATCCCCCTGTATGCCCGCCGGGTGGTGCAGAACAAGCAGAACATCACCTTCGAGTGCGAGGTGGTGGATGACCGTAAGGCATTCCCGTGGACGGACAAGGGCTTTACCGGCGAGGACGAGCTGTATATCTATGAGGCCCACATTGGCATGGCGCAGGAGGAGGGCAAGGTCGGTTCCTACCGGGAGTTTGCCGACAACATCCTGCCGAGAATCCACAAGGCGGGGTACAATACCCTCCAGCTCATGGCCATTATGGAGCATCCCTATTACGGCTCCTTCGGCTATCAGGTGAGCAGTTTCTTCGCCGCTTCCTCATGGTTCGGAAAGCCGGAAGACCTGAAATATCTGGTGAACAAGGCGCACGCCATGGGCATCCGGGTGCTGCTGGACGTGGTGCATTCCCACGCCGTCAGGAATACCGCCGAGGGCATCAACATGTTCGACGGCACCACATGGCAGTTCTTCCACGACGGCCCCAAGGGCGACCATCCTGCGTGGGGAACAAAGTGCTTTGACTACGGCAAGACCGGCGTTATCCACTTCCTGCTGTCCAACCTGAAATTCTGGATGACGGAGTACCATTTTGACGGCTTCCGCTTTGACGGCGTGACCTCCATGCTGTACCATGACCACGCCCTCGGTACGGACTTCACCTCCGACGGCAAGTATTTCTCCTACAACACCGACACCGAGGCGGTGACGTATTTGCAGCTTGCCAATGAGCTGATCCGTCAGGTGAACCCCAAGGCCATCACCATCGCCGAGGACATGTCCGGTATGCCCGGCATGTGCCTGCCCATTGCGGACGGCGGCATCGGCTTTGACTATCGGCTGGGTATGGGATTGCCGGATATGTGGATCAAGGCGGTGAAGGGGCAGGACGAATTCTGGGACATTAACAAGATGTGGGGCAGTATGTGCCTGCGCCGTCCCGGAGAGAAGACCGTGGCCTATGTGGAGTCCCACGATCAGGCGCTGGTGGGCGACCAGACGATGATCTTCCGCCTGGCCGGGGCGAACATGTACACGGACATGAACAAGGACTGCCACAACCCTGTGATCGACCGCGCCATTGCCCTGCACAAGATGATTCGTCTGTTCACTCTGTCCGGCGGCGGAGAAGCGTACCTCAACTTCATGGGCAACGAGTTCGGCCACCCCGAATGGATCGACTTCCCCCGGGAGGGCAACGGCTGGAGCTTCCATTACTGCCGCCGCCAGTGGAGCCTGAAGGACAACGGAATGCTCAAATACCAGTGGCTGGGCGACTTTGACGAGGATATGGTTCGTTTGACCAAGGAGAACCGGATTTTCGACCAGCGGATGGCAGACCTGCTGCTGATGAAAGCGCCGGAGCAGACCCTTGCCTACTACCGCCACGGGTTGGTGTTCGTGTTCAACTTCCACTTCGGAAATTCCCTGAATAACGTACTCGTTCCGGTTCGCCAGCCGGGCGAGTACACGGTGGTTCTGTCTACCGACGACGAAAAGTACGGCGGCTTTGGAAACGTGGCAAAAAAGACCTACGCTACCAAGCGTTTTGACGGCAGGGACTACATTGAACTGTACATCCCCGCGAGAACCGGCTTCGTGCTGAAGGAAAAGGTGATCCTTCCCGAAACGCCCGCAGCCCCGAAGAAAGCAGCAAAATAACGGAAGACGGCGTGACCGGGTTCGGTCACGCCGTTTTTGTGCGAAAATATGCAGTAAAACAAATTGACGTGTGCAGGAAACTTTGTGCATTTCATAGATTTCTTGACTTTTGAGACGAAAAATGAATTTTTGCCCAATCTGATGTTGCATTTTTGGGACTTCGGACATATAATATGCACGTAAAACTTGTCAAAATGCCGAAAGGATGATTGATATGACTCCCTATTCCTGCATGAGCCGGGAAGAACTGGAACGTGAATACGGCAGTGTGCTGGCGTCCTACGAAGCCTGCAAGGCGCAGGGGCTGAATCTGAATATGGCCCGCGGTAAGCCCGCCAAGAAGCAGCTGGATCTGGTCAGCGGCCTTCTGACCGTGTTGCAGACTCCTGAGGACTGCTTCGACGACGGCGTGGACGCCCGGAATTACGGTGAACTGGCGGGTATTCCCAGTGCCCGGAGATATTGGGCGGATGTGCTGGGCTGCAAGGCGGATCAGGTGTTCGTCGGCGGCGCGGCTTCCCTGAATATGATGTTTGACGTGGTGTCCCGTGCCTACACCCACGGCCTGCTCCACAGCCCCAAGCCATGGTGCCGGGAGGAAAAGGTGAAATTTCTCTGCCCCGCCCCCGGATATGACCGGCATTTCCAGATCGGCGAGTTCTTCGGCGCGGAGCTGATTCCCGTCCCCATGACTCCCGAAGGCCCGGATATGGACGTGGTGGAGGAGCTGGTGAAGGACCCGCAGGTCAAGCTCATATGGACGGTTCCCAAATACTCCAACCCCGACGGAATTATTTACTCCGACGAGACCATCCGCCGCTTTGCCCACTTGAAGCCCGCTGCCCCAGACTTTGCCATCATCTGGGACAACGCCTATGGCGTCCACGAATTCGAGGGCGACTACGTCCCGTTCCCGGACATCCTCTCTCTGTGCGACGAGGCGGGACGGCCGGATATGGTCTATGAGTTCGCATCCACCTCCAAGATCACCTTTGCCGGCGGCGGCATTTCCTGCATGGCTGCCAGCGAGGCCAATATCTGCTATTTCACCGGTATTTTCGGCGTGCAGATGATCTCCTACGATAAGGTCAACCAGCTGCGCCATGTGCGTTTTCTTAAGGACAAGGCGCACACGCTGGAGATCATGAAGCTCCACGCATCCGTCATGGCACCGAAATTTGAGTGCGTCGCAAAATGGCTGAACCGGGAGATCAAGCCTCTGGGCATTGCCCATTGGAACGACCCGAAGGGCGGCTATTTCGTCAGCCTGTTTGCCATGCCCGGCACGGCGAAGCGGGTCTGGACGCTGTGCAAGGAGGCCGGTGTGGTACTGACCAACGCCGGTGCGACCTACCCCTACCGCAACGACCCGGACGACTCCAACCTCCGCATTGCTCCCAGCCTGCCCCCGGTGGCGGAGCTGGAAAAGGCTATGGAGGTGCTGTGCCTGAGCCTGCGTCTTTCGGCGCTGGAAAAGCTACTGGCAAAATAAATTCGTATGATTCTATGGGACGGCGTGGCTTCGGCCACGCCGTCCTTAAACTGTCAAAAAAGGCCGTTGGCCTTTTTTGACAAAGGAGTTGCAGTCTGCTGCGCGCACTCCTTGGCCGCCGCAGGCGGCCAACTCGCACACTTCGCAGCCTGTAAGGTATTTTCTGTCAGGTACACGCCCCGACAGAAAATGATTTAATTTTATTTGCCGCCTGCGGGCGGCAAACTCTGCGAGGCTTTTTTGGCACACTGACGACGGCGTGGCTTTGGCCACGCCGCCTTTTCGCGTCCACAAAGAAAATCTTGAGAATTTCGGCGAAATGTGTTAGGTTTTGAATTGGAAATCCTTCTATCAGGGTGAAGGACAAAACACAGGAGGTGCGTTGAATGAACGATGAACAAATCATACAGCTGTTCTTCACCCGAAACGAAGACGCCATCCGGCAGACGGACGACCGGTATGGCGCGAAGCTCACAAGGCTGTCAGAGAATATCGTAGGGAGCAGGGAGGACGCGCAGGAGTGTGTCAATGACACCTACTTCAAGGCGTGGGACACCATTCCGCCCACGAAACCGGTTCACTTTTTTGCCTATCTCGCAAAAATCTGCCGCCACTTCGCCTTTGACCGGCTGGACTGGAACAACGCGGCAAAGCGCAAGGCCGAGGTCGTCGCACTGACGCAGGAGATGGAAGCGTGCATTCCCGGTCATTGGCAGGAAACGGACGTGAGAAGCGCCGAGATCAGCCGATTGGTGAGCAGCTTTCTATGGAAGCAGACGGCGGACAACCGGATGATTTTTGTCCGGCGGTACTGGTACGGAGACAGCGTCAGCGAAATCGCTCTGCGCTATGAGATCAGCCAGAGCGCCGTGCTGATGCGGCTGTCCCGGATGCGGGAAAAGTTGGCGGTTTACTTAAAAAAGGAGGGTTTTCAGGTATGACAGGCAAGGATATGTTGCAGGGCATTCAGAATCTGGACGCGGAACTGATCGAGGAATCGGAATTCGGAACATTCGGGAAGGGAAAAGCAAGGGGCTTCGGCAAGAAGAAGCTGCTGCTCATTCTGGCGGCGGCGCTGATCATGGCCACCATGACGGCGGCAGCGGCCATCACCCGCTGGACGGCGACCATGCAGTACGGAAACAACGGCGGCACAACGCAGCAGATCTCCGAGCAGGTCAAGAAGCAGGCAGAGCAAAGCGGCCTGTCCGTGACGCCCACCGAGACGAAGAACGGGAAAAAGGAAGCCGTTTCCGCGACGGACAACGGCATCACCGTCACCCTCGCCCAGACGCTGATGGATCAGTACGGCGGCAGAGCCATTTTCCGCATTGAGGGTTTACAGCTGGAAGAAGGGCAGGCACCTTGGGCATGGTGGGACTACCGGGTGGACGGAGAAGTGATGCCCATGGGCTGGGGCGCTCAGTTTTTTGACGGCGTGCTTTGGGATGCCGATCACAATCCCACATATGCAAAGAACGGTCAGCCGGTTCCCCGGGTGGGAGAAGACCAACAGCTGCTTCTGGACTATCAGCTGGCCGACGGGAGCATTGAATTCAGTATCGATTTTGCATTCTCTCCGGATGAGTGCCTGTTTGGAAAGGAAATGGCCGTGACCTTCACCGGCTTCGGCATTCAGGGCGAGAAGTTTGAAGACGAGGATATCATGACCACCCCCGGCACTTGGGAGCTGCGCTGGAAGCTGGAAGGCACCACGCAGGCACCGAAAAAGTGGACGCCCAACGCCAAAGTCGGTGATCTGTGGGACGTAACGCTCCTTGAGGCGGAAATCGGCCAGTACAGCATGAAGTTCGCCTTCCGGCTGGGGGATGAATATACGGACAATGTTGATTTTACGGAGAAAACGGGCTGGTCGCCGACCCCGGTGAGCATCCGTCTGAAGGACGGCACCGACATTCGGCCTTACGGCAACGGCGGCGGATCCTGGGATGCCGACAGCCACACGTACACGTGCATCAAGCATACCCTCAACATGGTTCTCGATCCGGAACAGATCGCAGGCGTGAGCTTCTACAACGGCAGCGAACTGAACGATCAGGGCAAACGGGTGAGTAAGCCGTATTACTATGTTCCTTTTGAATAAGCAAAAGGCAGGACACCAATCGGTGTCCTGCCTTAAACTTATACTGCGGCGGTTTCTTCCTCGGCCAGACGCTTTTTCGCGGTGGACAGCATCAGCTTGATGCGGTTGAGCTGATTGACCTCCGACGCGCCGGGGTCGTAGTCCACGGCTACAATGTTGGACTGGGGATAGGCTTTTTTCAGCGCCTTGATGACGCCCTTGCCCACAACGTGGTTTGGCAGGCAGGCGAAGGGCTGAATGCACACGATGTTGGGCGTGCCGGAGAGAACCAGCTCCGCCATTTCTCCCGTGAGGAACCACCCTTCGCCGTACTGGTTGCCGATGGAGAGGAAGGGCTTTGCCAGCTCTGCTACCTTCTCGATAGGCGTGGGCGGCTCAAAGCGGCGGCTCTTTTCCAGTGCGTCCAGTGCGGGCTTGCGTATCAGCCGAATGGCGTCCACGCCGAGCTTCGCCGTGGCGGCACTCGTCCAGCCCGCGCCTAAGAATTCATGCTTGTAATCGCCGTTGTACACGCAATAGTTCAGGAAGTCCATCAGGTCAGGCACCACGGCCTCCGCGCCCTCGGCTTCCAGAAGATCGACCAGATGGTTATTGGCCAGGGGCATGTATTTGACCAGAATCTCGCCCACCACGCCGACTCGCGGCTTGCGCAGAGTTTCGTCAATGGGAAGCGCGTCAAAGGCTTCCACAATGCCGCTGCAAACGGCCTTATACGACCATTTGCTCTTGCTGTTTACAAGCGAATCAATGGCGATTTCCAGCCACTTCTGATGAAGGGCGTTGGCGGAACCCTTCTCTTTCTCGTAGGGACGTACCCGGTACAGGCAGCGCATGAACAGGTCGCCGTAGACCACGCCCCGCAGCGCGGTGAACAGAAGGCCGGGGGAGAGCTTGAAGCCCTCGTTGGTCTCCATGCCGTTGGTGTTCAGGGAGATGACCGGGATATGCCCCAGTCCCGCCTTGTCCAGCGCCCGGCGGATGAAGCCCACGTAGTTGCTTGCCCGGCAGCAGCCGCCGGTCTGGGTCATCATCACGGCCAGCTTGTCCGTGTCGTATTTCCCGGAAAGCACCGCGTCCATGATCTGCCCCACCACGGTGATGGAGGGAAAGCAGGCGTCGTTGTTCACGAATTTCAGCCCCATGTCGATGGCGGCGCGGTTGTCGTTGGCAAGCACTTCGATGTGATAGCCGTACTTTTTGAAAATCGGCTCCAGCAGGTCAAAGTGAATGGGGCTCATCTGGGGGGCGAGGATGGTGTAGCCGGATTGGTACATTTCCTTGGTGAATTCCGACCGGTGGTAGGCGGCGGGCTTGGGCTGGGGGCGAATGCCCCGCGCCTGACGCTGGTTCATGGCGGCCAGCAGACTGCGGATGCGGATACGGGCAGCCCCCAGATTGTTCACCTCGTCGATTTTCAGGACGGTGTAGAGCTTGTTGCTGCCCTCCAGAATTTCGCACACTTGGTCGGTGGTGACGGCGTCCAGGCCGCAGCCGAAGGAATTCAGCTGAATCAGCTCCAAGTCCTCCCGGTTCCGCACGAACTCTGCCGCGCTGTACAGCCGGGAATGGTAAACCCACTGGTCGTTGACCCGGAGGGGGCGCTCGGGGGTGAAATCGATGGGCAGGCTGTCCTCGGTGAGGACGGCAAGGTCATAAGAGGCAATCATTTCTGGGATACCGTGGTTGATTTCGGGGTCAATGTGATAGGGTCTGCCAGCCAGAACGATGCCCCGCGCGTGATTTTCCGCCATCCATTGCAGCGCCTTTTGCCCCTCTGCACGAACGTCGGACTTGGCGCGCTGCTGTTCTTCCCATGCCTTGTGGACGGCAGCGCGGACTTCCTTCCCGTCGATGCCCCATTCTTCCTTACACAGAGCGGCCAGCCGGTCGGCGGCGATTTTCTCGCTGGTAAAGGCGAGGAAGGGGCGGATGTAGCGGACTTCGCCGTCTGCGACGGCTTCCACGTTGTTTTTCAGATTCTCCGGGTAGGAGACCACGATGGGGCAGTTGTAGTGATTCTGCGCGCCGGGGGTCTCCTGATGCTCATAGAATACGCAGGGATGGAAAATGGTTTTGATTCCCTCATTGATGAGCCACTGGACGTGACCGTGGGAGAGCTTGGCGGGGTAGCACTCGGATTCCGAGGGGATGGACTCCATGCCCAGCTCGTAAATTTTTCGGTTGGACTTGAGGGAGAGAACCACCCGAAAGCCCAGTTCCCGGAAGAATGTTGCCCAGAAGGGGTAGTTTTCGTACATATTCAGCACTCTGGGAATGCCGATGACGCCCCGGCTGGGATTTTCCAGCGGGGGATAGTCGAACATCCGCTTCAGCTTATAGGCCGTCACGTTGGGGCCTTTCCGCCCGGTTCCCGCGCCGCCCAGACCCTTTTCGCATCGGTTGCCGGTGACGTGGCGGCGTCCGCCGGGGAATTTGTTGATGGTCAGCATACAACGGTTGGAGCAGCCGCCGCAGCGGGTGGTGGAGGTGGTGTAGGTCAGACTCAGAATGTCGTTCAGGGGAAGGGTGGTGCTTTCCTGACCGTGGTAGCGTTCCCGCGCCACCAGCGCCGCGCCAAAGGCACCCATGATGCCGGAAATATCGGGGCAGGTGGCCTCCACGCCGGCAATCTTCTCAAAGGCGCGAAGCACCGCCTGATTGTAGAACGTGCCGCCCTGCACCACGATGTGTCTGCCAAGGTCGGCGGGGTCTGCCAGCTTGATGACCTTGTAAAGGGCATTCTTGATGACGGAGTAGGCAAGTCCCGCAGAAATATCCTGCACCGTGGCGCCCTCTTTTTGCGCCTGCTTGACGTTGGAATTCATGAACACGGTGCAGCGGGTGCCGAGATCAATGGGATTTTTGGCGAACAGTGCCTCTTTGGCAAACCCTTCTGCGCTGTAGCCCAGGGAATTGGCGAAGTTCTCGATAAAGGAGCCGCAGCCGGAGGAGCAGGCTTCGTTCAGCAGAATAGTGTCCACGCTGTCGTTTTTCAGCTTGACGCACTTCATATCCTGCCCGCCGATGTCCAGCACGCAGTCCACCTCAGGGTCAAAAAACGCGGCGGCGGTGCAGTGGGCGATGGTTTCCACCTCGCCCTCGTCCAGACAGAAAGCAGACTTCAGGAGGGATTCTCCGTAGCCTGTGGAGCAGGAGCGGGCGATGTGCGCGCCCTCGGGCAGCTCGTCCCGGAGACGCGCCATGGCGTCCATGGCGGTGCGGATGGGGTTGCCCTGATTGTTCGCGTAATAGGAAAAGAGAAGCTGTCCGTCGCTGCCGATGAGCGCCACCTTCGTGGTGGTGGAACCGGCGTCAATGCCGAGGAAGCAGTCACCCCGATACCCGGACAGGCTTTCCCGGCGGACAACGGCCTTGCTGTGGCGGGCGCAGAACGCCTGATGGTCTTCCCGCGTGGCGAACAGGGGGGCGAGACGCTTTAATTCAAAGGCCATTTCCACGCCCTTGTCCAGCCGGTCGATCAGGCCGTCCATGCTGACGGCTTCGGCGCCGCCGGATTCCAGCGCCGCGCCCATGGCGGCGAAAAGATGGGAGTTTTCCGGGTCAACGGTAGTCTCGGGGGTGAGCTTCAGGGTTCGGATAAAGGCCTTTTTCAGCTCCGGCAGAAAATGCAGGGGGCCGCCCAGAAATGCCACACACCCCCGGATGGGCTTGCCGCAGGCAAGGCCGGAGATGGTCTGGTTGACCACTGCCTGAAAAATGGAAGCGGCCAGGTCGGCGGTGGTCGCGCCCTCGTTGATGAGGGGCTGAATGTCGGTTTTCGCAAACACGCCGCAGCGGGCGGCGATGGGATAAATTTCCTGATAATGCTCTGCCTGCGCGTTCAGTCCGGCGGCATCGGTCTGGAGCAGGGACGCCATCTGGTCGATGAAGGAGCCGGTGCCGCCTGCGCAGACGCCGTTCATCCGCTCCTCCAGTCCGCCCCGGAAATAGATGATCTTGGCGTCCTCGCCGCCCAGTTCAATGGCCACGTCGGTCTGGGGCGCGACGGCCTGCAATGCGGAGGCAACAGCCACCACCTCCTGCACGAAGCCGATGCCCATGGCCTTGCCGAGATTGATGGAGCCGGAGCCGGTAATCTTCACCTGCAAAAGGCAGGAGCCGACCTGTTCCCGGGCTTCGGCAAGGAGTTCCTTAAGCGTCTGCTGGGTGTGGGCACAGTGGCGGCGGTACTGTCCGAACAGGATTTTCCCGTTTTCGTCCAGCAGAACGAGCTTGACGGTGGTTGAGCCGATATCAATACCGGCGCGGTATGTATTCATAGCACACTTCTCCATCTTCTGTTTTTTTGTAACAATTCTACAAAACGATATTTGATATTATAGCAAATATGTTGTAAACAAAGTGTTAATTGTGAAAAAATTTTAACCGCTTCTTTGCAAAAAGAAAAGGGTCGGCCACCAAATTCTGGTGACCGACCTTAACGTCAGGTAGTTTCGTTTACAGCGGGTGTTTCCGATTTTACGGCTTTCTTCTTGCGGCGATGGTGAACCAGAAGAATGACCACCAGCAGCACGACCACGGCTGCGCCGCCGGCACCAATGATGGGCAGCCAGGAGACCGATTTTTCCATCGACCCGATTAGGCAGAAGCTTTGATCGCCGTCCTCGATGGCGAAGACCAGATAGCTGCCGTCCTGGGTGTGGGAAACCTCCCGCCAGCTTCCGTCCGCGCCCTTTACCATGACCCGGACATTTTTCTGTTCAGTTTCCGGCAAGTAGCGCAGCGTATCGGCGGTACCGGCGGGGAGGGTAAAGGCGTAGCCCTCAAGGAACTTGTCATGTGCGCCCGGAGCGGGGCCTTTTTCCATCTTGGTCAGCTGGATGGGCGTATCGCCGGAGAAGTGGCCCTGTGCCAGCAGCGTGGGCAGCTTGCTTTCCCCCAAAGGATCACTCTGCACTGTTTCCCATTCCGCGGTGTACACTGCCGGGAACGAAACATCGAAGCGGATGTCGGACAGATCGGCGTCCGCGAGACCGTCCCAGCGGCCGACATAACCGGCCTTTTCGGGCAGTTTGGGAATGCTGTCCGGCGACAGCGCCTCACCGGGGGTGAGGGTGACGGTGTGCATCATGCCGTCGTCATAGACGAAGCGGACGGAAATGACTTTGAAGATCGGATCAAGACCTTCCAGCGCGACAAAATCGTCATGGGAAAGGGGCTGGGCGGTGTCAGCATAACTGACGCCGTCAATGGCGCCGATGTCGGAGCCGACGGTAAAGTAGTAGTTCCCGGTGACGGTTTCTTCGTCAGTCTTCTCGCTGTCGTCGGTATTGTCCTTGAGGAATCCGGTGCGTTCACCCCGCATACCCAGAACCGCGCCGGTTTTCTCGGAGCCGGTGAGCTGCACCATGCTGCGGCAGTCGGTGACGGTGAGACCCTCGCCCACAATGCCGCCCACATAGGCGTTTCCGGTAATGTCGGATTTGGCGCTGCACCGGCGGACATAGCCGCTGCTCTTGCCCACGACGCCGCCTACATAGTTGGCATCCTCCGCATCAATGCTGCCGGTGCTGAGACAGTCCTTCGTAAGTCCAAGCGCCATCCAGCCAACAATGCCGCCCACGTTCTGGCGCTTCGCCGTAACGCGTCCGCTGTTTTCACAGCCGAGGATCACGGCGCGCAGCTGGGTGTCGAAGTTCATGGAGTTGTCCCCGCCGATTTGCAGATCGTTCTCCGGATCCAGGCGGTTTTCATAGGCAATGGCACCCACGACGCCGCCTGCGTTCAGGTCGCCCAGAACCGCACCGGAATTGGTGCATTTTTCCACCTTGCCGGAGAGAATTTCTGCGGTGTCCCGGTCGGAAATGTCCTCAATGGTGCCGCCCAGATTCTGGGAGGCGTTGCCAACGGTGGCGCTCATGGCGCTGATTTGCCCGGCAATGGAGCGCATGATGCGGCTGAGGGAATCCGCCGTGTCGTTGACGGAATCCATGATGGCGTACAGAGAGGAACCGGCGGCGGCAAGGCTGCTGTTGGCGTTGTTGATGGCCGCGTCGATGGTGTCCCGGTCGGGGGGATAGGGGTCATCCCCGTTGGGCAGCAGGGTATCCAGAGCGTCCTTGGCATCCACGAGGGAATTGTAGAGGTCGTCCACCTGAACGCCCATGTCCGAATTGCCGTCCTGAATGGTGGAAAACGCCTGCCCCGTGAGATTGCTTACGGTGCCAAGCTGGGACTGGAGAATCTGCATTGTGTCCTCGGTGTACTCGATGAAGGTGGTCGGCTCCATCTGGCCGACGATGCCGCCCACTTCCTTGCGGCCATAAACCTGAGCAAAGTTTTCACATTTGTAGAGATACCCGGTCTGGGTCCCGGCAATGCCGCCGACGTTGTAGCCCATGTGCTGATAGCCCACGTTGCCACGGTTTTTGCTCTGGCGGATGACGCCGCTGCTGGTACCGGCGATACCGCCGATGTCCGTTACGGTGCTGACGGATTCGCTTCCGGTGATGGTCTCCAGGGAAATGTCGGAGAGCTTAATCTGGTTTTCCTCGGCGGTGGTGTTGACCCCGGAGCGGTTGTTGCAGCTGCGGATAACGCCAAGGTTATTTCCCACGACGCCACCGACCCGGTGGTCGCCGGTGATGACGCCTTTGGAATGGCAGCCGTCGATGATACCGGTGATGGCGTTGATGCCGGCGATGCCGCCCACGTCATCCGAGCCGGAAACCGTGCCGTCAAAGAAGCAGTTCTGGATTTTACCGGCATTGTGTCCGGCAATGCCGCCCACGGCGCTGCGGCTCCCGTCGGGGATGATTTCTCCCGAGACCGTGAGGTCCTGAATGAGCGCGGAAGCGTCAACATAGCGGAAAAGTCCCATATTAGAGCCGTCCTGCGTGATGCTGAGGCCGGAGACAGTGTGGCCGTTGCCGTCAAAATTGCCGCAGAAAATGGGGACCCCGGCAAAATCCGCGCCGGCAAGATCGATATCGGCCATCAGAACCACGCTTAAATTCCGGCTGTAGCTGTCCAGACGGCAGTTTTCCGCAAGTTCCAGAAACTGCTGCCGCCGGAAGACACGCAGAGTCGTTCCTTTCTCGGCGGCTTGCGTCTTCTCAGTTTCTGACGTTTCTGCGGCCAGCGCCGTTACCGGCAGGCTGAGAACGAGAAGCAGACACAGCAGAAGCGCGGAAATTCGTTTTATCAGGTTACGCATTGTCTTCTCCTCCTTCCGCTTCGTCCAGCTTTTTGACCTGAGTACTGGTGGAGACGATGGCGTGCATATCGCCGCGGATCGTTCCGGTGAATTCACCGTCCAGAACGCCGCTGACCTGACCCCGCAGATGCCCACTGACATACATGGTGCCGCTGGCAGTTCTGGTGGGAAGCTCGATGCCCTTCATCTTGAAGGAGGTGCGGTTGATGATGGAGTCGCTGAGCACGAGCGTGGCAGGCAGAACACCCAGAACGATGACAATGGAGATGATCGTACCGCGGCCCAGACAGGTGCCGAGAATGGAGATAACGGGGTTGGTGGAAATGTTGCCGATCAGCAGAGCGGCGGCAGACAGGATGGTGCCGGAGGTGAAGATGGTGGGGAAGGAGGCGTTCAGCGCTTCCACGATGGCTTCCTTATGGGTCATCGTGGCCTTCAGCTCCTGGTAGTGGCTGGAAATGACGATGGCGTAGTCGATGTTCGCGCCCATCTGAATGGACTGTACGATGAGGTAGCCAAGGAAATACAGCGGCTGATTGGCCAGAGTGGGGAAGGAGAAGTTAATCCAGACACTTCCCAGAATACAGGCGATGAGCAGAATAGGCAGTCCCGCCGACTGGAAGGTGAACAGCAGCACCAGAATAACGAACAGGGAGGACAGAATGGAGATTACCAGATTGTCCTTGACAAAGGAGGACGACAGATCGCGGGAGCTGGTGGAATTGCCAACCACGTAGTAATCGCCGTCGTAGTATTTCCCCACAATGTTCCGCATTTCGGTCAGGAATGCAAAGGTCTCGTCGCTTTCCTCCGGCAGATTCAGGTAAACCACCATCCGGCTGTAGCGGTCGCTTTTCAGCTGCTTCTGAGCCTTATCCAGCTGGGAGAAAATATCGTTCAGAGACGCTTCGTCCATGTCATCCAGAGAAATATTATGGGAATCCAGCTGGTCTTTCAGGAACATCAGCATATCGAACAGGGGAACGTCGTACTTATCCAGCCCCTGTACGAATTCTCCGTATTGGTCGTTCTCAATGGCGTAGGCGGAATAGAGAAGCTGCGCTACCTCGTAATCCATGCCCACCAGCTCGGAAAGCTCTCTGGGGTTCAGGCTGTCCGTCAGGGTGTAGCCGTCCATGGCCTCGATGTTGGCAAGGCCCATGGTGCTCTTGACCTCCGGGCAGGCGTCCAGTTCCTTAAGAATTTTCGCTTCCGCGTCGTAGTTTCCGCTGGGAACCACCAGCGCGACCATGTTGTTTGTGCCGAAGGTGTTCTGGATCTTGAAGTAGGCCGTCTGGCGCTCGTTCATGTTCGCGGTCTCGATGTTGTTATAGCTGTAAACAAAGGGGCAGCGGTTGGACAGGATGAATGCCCCGACCAGAAGAATGGCAAACAGCGGCGGTACAACGCGCCGGGTCTTCACCGCAAACTTGCCGATAGGAGTGATGTTTGGCAGTAGTTTTTTGTGGCGGGTGCGGTCCATCAGCGGGCTGAACAGCATCAGAAGTCCCGGCATCAGGGTAAACACGGACAGCAGGCTGAACAGAATGGCCTTGACCAGAACCAGCGCCATGTCCAGACCGATTTTGAATTCCATGAAGCCCAGCGCCGCAAGGCCGGACACCGTGGTCAGGGACGAGGCGCTGATCTCCGGGATGGCCTTGCTCAGGGCGGTAATGCAGGCGTCCCGGGCGGTGCGGGTCTCCCGCTCGTCGGTGAAGCGGTGGCACAGGATGATGGCGTAGTCAATGGCCAGCGCCAGCTGCAATACCACGGCCACGGAGTTGGAGATGAAGCTGATGGTGCCCAGCTGGAAGTTGGTGCCCATGTTCAGAATGGCCGCCACGCCGAAGGTGATCATCAGCACGGGAACCTCGGCGTAGGAGCGGGAGGTCAGGGTAAGCACGACGATGATGATGACCACCGCTATGATCAGAATAACGGACATTTCCCCCTGCAGGGTGGCGTTTTCGTCGTAGCCCACGTCGGAGTATACGCAGTAGTCGTAGCCGTCCATCAGCGCTTCCACATCCGATAGCGCCTGCTTGCTGATCTCGTCGGAGACAACGCCGTCAAAGCTGATATCGAACAGCGCCGAGGCGTTGGTGTAGTGGTCGGGGGTGTCGTCGAAGGTGACCATGCTGACCCCTTCCACATCCGCGATCTGCTGGGACAGTTCCTCCGCCGTCTCATAGGTGACGTTGGACACCATGATTTGGGCGGTGGCGAAGGTGGTGAAGTTATCGTTCATTGCCACGATGCCCTGACGGGTCTCCGTGTCCTCGGGCAGATAGGTGGTGACGTCGTTTTCCACATTTACCCATCCGGAGGAAAACGCACAGAAAATCACGGCAAATATGTACAAAAGGAAGAACAAAGTCTTTTTGTCCACAATAAACGTGGCAAGCTTTGTCATGAAATTACTGTCCGGCGGGTTCTTTTCAGACATAATATCCTCCTCACATACGCCTCCGGGTAAAAATCTGTCTCCAAAGGCAAAATAATGCGAATATTGACTTTTTTGATTGCAACTATTATAATCAAAATACGGGAAAAGTGCAAGCAATAAAATGGATAAGATATGCCAAATCGGACATTGCACATTCTCGTTTTTTCAGCGTGTTTACAGTCTCGTAAAGAATTATTTCGTTAGTGTTTAGAAAAAATGAATAAACTGGAAACAAGATAGAAAAAGGAGAATCCTTATGAGGCTTAGTCTGGTACTTGCGTTTTTGTTCTTTATCGGCTCGTGCTTCGGATGGGTGCTGGAACTTCTGTACCGCAACCTGACCCATCGCCACAAAAAGTGGATCAATCCCGGCTTCTGCACCGGCCCGTATCTTCCGATTTACGGCTTCGGCCTGTGTACGCTGTTCCTGCTGGCGTCGCTGGAGGATCTGCACCTGATCGCAGACCCCGTCTGGAACCGGGTGGCGCTGTTTCTTGCCATGGCTGTCGCCATGACGCTGATCGAGTACATCGCGGGTCTTGCCTGCCTGAAATATCTGAAAGTCCGACTGTGGGACTATTCAAACCTTTGGGGCAATATTCAGGGGATCATCTGCCCGCTGTTCTCCTTCTTCTGGGCGGCGCTTGGCGCGGCGTACTATTTTCTGGTGCATCCCTATATCCTGAATGCGCTGGCGTGGTTGTCCAACAATCTGGCGTTTTCCTTCTTCATTGGTATGTTCTTCGGCGTGTTCATCATCGACGTGGTGCATTCCAGCCAGATCATTGTCAAGCTGAAGAAGTTCGCCGAGGAAAACAAGGTCGTCGTGAAATACGAGAGCATCAAGGACCACATCCGGGATTTCAACCAGAATGCCGCTGCCAAGTATCACTTTTTCTCCCCCTTCCGTTCGGACAGCCCTCTGGCCGAGCACCTGAAGGAAATGTATCTCAAGCTGGAAAAGCAGAGAGACAGCCGCAAGTGATTTTTCATAAGCCGCCGCGATTTTTGCGGCGGCTTTTTGCCGGATTTTGGGCAAATGGAACAAAGATACCGGAGGAAAACGGGATTTCTTCTGCCTTGTAAAGTGCCGCCCTTTGTGCTATCATAAGCCCAGAGAACAATGGCGTTCCCCGAGGGAGCAGTTTTGCCCTTTGCGCGGAAACGCCGTTTATTTTTTGTAGCCTGAAGGAGAAAAAGCTATGGAAAATTTCACCGAACGCACAGCTCCAGCCGGGTTGTACGATTCCCGGTTTGAACACGACAACTGCGGCATCGGCGCGGTCGTGGATATCAAGGGACGCAAGAGCCACCGGACGCTGGATGACGCGCTGCAGATCGTGGAGCATCTGGAACACCGGGCAGGCAAGGACGCCGAGGGAAAAACCGGCGACGGCGTTGGCATTCTGTTACAGGTCAGCCATAAGTTTTTTGTGAAAGCAGCCGCGGCTGCGGGCATCACGCTGGGCGCGGAGCGGGAATACGGCGTCGGCATGTTCTTCTTCCCGCAGGAAGAGCTGCAGCGCAATCAGGCGAAGAAGCTGTTTGAGATCATCTGCAAGAAGGAGGGGCTGCCCTTCCTTGGCTGGCGGCAGGTGCCGGTATGCCCCGAGTATCTGGGGCAGAAGGCACGGGACTGTATGCCCAGCATCTGGCAGGCGTTTGTGGGAAAGCCGCCGAGAATGGAGGCCGGGATCGCCTTTGACCGGCGGCTGTATGTGGTTCGCCGGGTGTTCGAGCAGTCCAGTCAGGAGACCTACGTGTGCAGCTTGTCCAGCCGTACCATCGTGTACAAGGGCATGTTTCTGGTCAAGGAGCTGCGGCAGTTCTACCCGGATTTGCAGGACGAGGACTATGAGACCGCCATCGGCATGGTCCACAGCCGCTTCTCCACCAACACCTCTCCCAGCTGGAACCGGGCGCACCCCAACCGGTTCATTCTTCACAACGGCGAGATCAACACCATCCGGGGAAATGTGGACACCATGCTCGCCCGTGAGGAGACCATTGCCAGTCGATTTCTGAAGGACGATATGACCAAGGTGCTGCCCATTGTCAATCAGGGCGGTTCCGACTCTGCCATGCTGGACAACACCCTGGAATTCATGGTCATGAACGGCATGGACCTGCCTCTGGCGGTGATGGTCACCATCCCGGAGCCGTGGAGCAACAACCGGAACATGGATCAAAAGAAGAAGGACTTTTACCAGTATTATGCCACTATGCTGGAACCTTGGGACGGCCCCGCGTCCATTCTGTTCAGCGACGGCGACGTGATGGGCGCGGTCCTTGACCGCAACGGTCTGCGTCCCAGCCGCTATTACATTACCGACGACGGACGGTTGATCCTTTCCAGCGAGGTTGGCGTTCTGGACATCCCGCAGGAGCACGTCATCCGCAAGGACCGTCTGCGCCCCGGCAAGATGCTGTTGGTGGACACGGTGAAGGGCGAGCTGGTGGACGATGAACACCTGAAAGCGGAGTACGCCAGCCGCCAGCCCTACGGCGAATGGCTGGACCGGAATCTGGTGAACCTCTCCGACCTGACGGTGCCTAACCGGAAGATACCCTCCTACACCAGAGAAGAAATGGTGCGGCTCCAGAAGGCCTTCGGCTACCGCTACGAGGATTTGAAGACCATCATGCTCCCCATGGCGAAAAACGGCGCGGAACCCTCCGGCGCGATGGGCAGCGATACTCCGCTGGCCGTTCTCAGCCACACCCGCCCGCCGCTGTTCGAGTATTTCAAGCAGATGTTCGCCCAGGTCACGAATCCCCCCATCGACGCACTGCGGGAAAGAATCGTCACCTCTACCACCGTGTACGTGGGCGCCCAGGGTAATCTGCTGGAGGAGGACGCGGAAAACTGCAAGGTTCTGAAAATCAACAACCCCATCCTCACGGAGACGGACTTGCTGAAAATCAAGACCATGGACGTTCCCGGTTTCAAGGTGGAGACCGTGTCCATTTGCTACTACAAAAACACCCCGCTGGAAAAGGCCATCGACCGGCTGTTCGTGGACGTTGACCGGGCTTATCGGGACGGCACGAACATCCTGATTCTGTCCGACCGAGACATTGACGAGTACCACGTCGCCATTCCCAGTCTGCTGGCCGTCAGCGCGGTGTCCAAATATCTGGTTCGCACCCGCAAGCGCACCGCCATGGCGCTGATTCTGGAAAGCGGCGAACCCCGGCTTGTCCATGATTTTGCCACGCTTCTGGGCTTCGGCGCCTGCGCCATCAACCCGTATCTGGCGCAGGAGAGCATCGGCAATCTGATCAGCGACGGGCTGCTGGAAAAGGATTTCTACGCCGCCGTCAACGATTACAACAAGGCGGTGCTGGCAGGTATCGTGAAGATCGCCTCCAAGATGGGCATTTCCACCATTCAGTCTTATCAGGGCAGCCAGATTTTCGAGGCGGTGGGCATCAGCAAAGAGGTCATTGACAAATACTTCACCAACACCGTCAGCCGGGTGGGCGGCATTACCATCGACGATATCCAGAAGGACATGGAAGACCGCCACCAGCAGGCGTTCGACCCGCTGGGGCTGGACATTTACATGGATTTGCCCAGTGTGGGCGCCCACAAATTCCGCAGCGGGAGCGCGGCGGAGCAGCACCTGTACAATCCCCAGACTATCCACCTTTTGCAGCAGGCGGTCTGGACGGGGGACTACGGCAAGTTCAAGCAGTACACCGCCGCCGCGGCCAACGAGGGCGGCGACGATATGCACCTGCGCAGCCTGCTGGAATTCAACTACCCCGAAACCGGCGTCCCCATCGAGGAAGTAGAGGACGTAGACTCCATCGTCAAGCGCTTCAAGACCGCCGCCATGAGCTACGGCGCGCTGTCCAAGGAAGCCCATGAATGCCTTGCCATTGCCATGAACCGTCTGGGCGGCAAGTCCAACACCGGCGAGGGCGGCGAGGACGAGGAACGCTACGGCACCGAACGGAATTCCGCCATCAAGCAGGTCGCCTCCGCCCGGTTCGGCGTTACCAGCAAATATCTGGTTTCCGCCAAGGAGATCCAGATCAAGATGGCGCAGGGCGCGAAGCCCGGCGAGGGCGGCCAGCTTCCCGGCGGCAAGGTTTACCCCTGGGTGGCAAAGTGCCGCCACTCCACCACCGGCGTGGGACTGATCTCCCCGCCGCCCCATCACGATATTTATTCCATTGAGGATCTGGCGCAGCTGATCTATGACTTGAAGTGCGCCAACCGCAGCGCCGCCATCAACGTCAAGCTGGTGAGCGAAGCGGGCGTCGGCACCATTGCCGCCGGCGTGGCCAAGGCCGGCGCGGAGGTCATCCTGATCTCCGGATTTGACGGCGGCACGGGCGCGGCGTCCATCAATTCCTCCATCCACAACGCCGGACTTCCATGGGAGCTGGGCATTGCGGAGGCGCACCAGTGCCTCATCATGAACGGTCTGCGTTCCCGCGTCCGCATCGAGTCCGACAGCAAGCTCATGAGCGGTCGGGATGTGGCCATCGCCGCCATGCTGGGCGCGGAGGAATTCGGTTTCGGCACCGGCCCGCTGGTAGCCATGGGCTGCGTAATGATGCGGGTGTGCAATCTGGACACCTGCCCCATGGGCATCTGCACCCAGAACCCCGAGCTGAGAAAGAAGTTCATGGGCAAGCCCGAGTACGTGATGAACTTCATGAAGTTCATGGCGCAGGAGCTGCGGGAATATATGGCGAAGCTGGGCGTGCGCACGGTGGACGAACTGGTAGGCCGCACGGACTTGCTGAAAGTTCGTCCCGCCCCCGCCGGTTCCCGCGCCAGCGAAATGGACTTGTCGGGATTGCTGAAAAACCCGCTGGTGGAGAACACCAACGTCCACTTTGACCCCAAGGCAGTTTACGATTTCAAGCTGGAACAGACTCCCGACATGAAGGTGCTGATGAAGAAGTTCAAAAAGAGCTTCGATATGGCGGAACCCAAGCCTATGACCGTTCAGATGGAGGTGGGCAACACCGACCGCACCTTCGGCAGCATTTTCGGCAGCGAGATCACGGCAAAATTCGGCAACACCCTCCCGGACGACACCTTCCGCGTGGTCTGCACCGGCTACGGCGGCCAGAGCTTCGGCGCGTTCATCCCCAAGGGGCTGACGCTGGAACTGATCGGCGACAGCAACGACTATCTGGGCAAGGGACTTTCCGGCGGCAAAATCATCGTCTACCCGCCGAAAAACGTGACCTATGACCGCAGTGAAAATATCCTCATCGGCAACGTGGCCTTCTACGGCGCCACCGGCGGCAAGGCGTTCATCAACGGCGTGGCCGGAGAACGGTTCTGCGTCCGCAACTCCGGCGCTGTCGCCGTGGTGGAGGGCGTGGGCGACCACGGCTGCGAGTACATGACCGGCGGCACAGTGGTGGTGTTGGGCAAGACCGGCAAGAACTTCGCTGCTGGCATGAGCGGCGGCATTGCCTACGTGCTGGATGAGGACTGGGACTTCTACCAGCGGGTGAACAAGGATATGGTCACGCTGGAAAGCGTGGAGCATAAGTACGATGTGTCCCTGCTGAAAGACCTGATCCGGGAGCATGTGGAGGCCACAGGCTCGCCCCGTGGTAAGGAAATTCTGGAAAACTTCGGCGAATATCTGCCGAAATTCAAGAAGGTTCTGCCCCACGACTATGATAAGATGCTCCGTCTCATCGCCAAGATGGAGGAAAAGGGCGAGGACAGCGAGCAGGCGCAGATCGAGGCGTTTTACGCCATGAAAAACGGGAAATAAGGAGGCGGGAATATGGGAAAACCCACCGGATTTATGGAGATCGATCGGCAGACCAGCCGGGAGATCGCTCCTGAGGAACGTATCAAGAATTTCAATGAATTTCATATTCCGCTGCACTGCGACGAACAGCAGGCGCAGGGTGCGCGGTGCATGGACTGCGGCGTACCCTTCTGCCAGAGCGGCATGATGATCGGCGGCATGGCAAGCGGCTGCCCCTTAAATAACCTCATCCCCGAATGGAACGATCTGGTATATCAGGGGCGGTGGGACTTGGCGGCGAAGCGGCTCATTGCCACTAACCGCTATCCGGAATTCACCAGCCGGGTCTGCCCGGCGCTGTGCGAAGCCGCCTGCACCTGCGGCATGGCCACGGGGTCGCCCGTGGCGGTGAAGGAGAACGAGCGGGCGATCGTGGAGTACGGCTACGAAAGCGGCGCAATCCACGCCGTTCCGCCACCGGCGCGCACCGGAAAGCGGGTGGCGGTGGTCGGCACCGGTCCCTCCGGGCTGTCTGTTGCCGACCTGCTGAACAAGCGCGGTCACAAGGTGACCATGTATGAGCGCGCCGACCGGGTTGGCGGCCTGCTGATGTACGGCATTCCCAACATGAAGCTGGAAAAGTGGGTCATTGACCGCCGGGTGAAGATTCTGGAAGAAGAGGGCATCGAGTTTATCACCAACGCCGACGTGGGGCGAGACGTCTCCGCCGAGGAACTGAAAGAGAATTATGACGCGGTGGTACTCTGCTGCGGCGCGAAAAAGCCCCGGGACATTGGCGTACCCGGACGGGACGCCGAGGGAATCTACTTTGCCGTGGACTACCTGACCAGCGTGACAAAAAGTCTGCTTGACTCGGATTTTGCCGACGGCAAGGCTGTCACGGCCAAGGGCAAAAAGGTGCTGGTCATCGGCGGCGGCGACACGGGCAACGACTGTGTAGGCACCGCCATCCGTCAGGGCTGCACGGGTATCATGCAGCTGGAAATGATGCCTTGCCCGCCGGAAACCCGCGCTCCCGGCAACGCATGGCCGGAGTGGCCGCGGGTGCTGAAAACCGACTACGGCCAGCAGGAGGCCATTGCCATGTTCGGCCACGACCCCCGAGAATACCAGACCACCGTCAAGGAGTTCTACAAGAACGAAGCCGGGCAGGTCTGCGGGGCGCTCATTGCCCGTCTGGAAAGCAAGGTGGTGGACGGGCGGCGGATGATGGTTCCCACCGGGGAGGAATTCTCCGTGGAGTGCGATCTGGTGCTTATCGCGGCGGGATTTCTGGGCTGCGAGAGCTACGTTGCCGAAGCCTTCGGCGTGGATATGACGCCCCGGGGCAATGTGGCGGATGTGAAGTACGCGACCAGTCAACCCAAGGTATTTGTCTGCGGCGATATGCGCCGGGGACAGAGCCTTGTGGTGTGGGCGCTGCGGGAAGGCCGGGACACCGCCGCCGTAGTGGATGAAAGCCTGATGGGCTATACAAACCTGTAAATTACAAAAAGTTCCCGTTTCCGACAGGAAACGGGAACTTTTTGCAGTATCCTTCAGTCAAATACGTACATTCCGAAAAACGCGATCAGGCCGTCGCCGCAGGTGTATTCCATGCCGCATTTGTCTGCCAGCTTCTTGACGAAGATGCAGTATGCGGACATGCAGGAATATTTCAGTTCCGGGAACCGGCATGGCTCGTTATTTTTTCTCGTGCAGGGGGAACACAGGGCGCAGCCGCTGGCGCCCACCAGAAAGCCGTCGCATCCCTCGTCACGCAGGCGCTTCATCAGACGGATAGCGGCGGTGTTGTGGCCGGATTTCCCCTTCTTGATGGCGGGGGTGTCGGTGTAGCTTTCCAGCTGCCAGATGCTTTGCAGCACCAGCGCCTTTTTGTGGGCAAGCACCTTCTGCTTCATTTCCTCCGGCGTGCCGCAGTCCGGGGGACAGGAATGGTTCGCGCCGTACTGCCCGCAAAGGTTTTCCTCGCAGTAGGGGCGGAAAGAGGGGTCAAAAACAATGTCGGCGGTATCCACCACTGCCGCGGCGGAAAAGCCTTCCGCATAGGCATATTGCACCATTTGTTCTGCTGTCATATTGCATCACTCCATTTTTAGGCTCGATGGCACCCAGTATAGCACATTCAGATCAAATCCGCAATATCCTGAACCAAGCGAATTGTTTCCTCCCAGCCGAGACAGGGGTCGGTGATGGACTTGCCGTAAATGCCGTCGCCGATCTTCTGACAGCCGGGCTCTAAGTAGGATTCCACCATGAAGCCCTTGACCATGGACTTGATTTCTCCGCTGTGGCGGCAGGAGTGGAGCACTTCCTTGCAGATGCGGGGCTGCTCCTGATACTTTTTGCCGGAATTGGCGTGGTTGGCGTCCACGATCAGCGCCATGTTCTGTAGACCCTTGGCGGTGTAGGCGTTGTACAGCCGTTCCAGCTCCTCAAAGTGGTAGTTGGGCATGGACTCGCCGTGCTTGTTCACGTAGCCCCGGAGGATGGCGTGGGCAAGGGGATTGCCGGTGGTATCCACCTCCCAGCCCCGGTAGATGAAGGTGTGGGGGTGCTGGGCGGCCATGATGGAATTGAGCATGACGGAAATATCCCCGCTGGTGGGGTTTTTCATGCCTACGGGAATGTCAATGCCGCTGGAGGTCAGCCGGTGCTCCTGATTTTCGACGCTCCGCGCGCCAACCGCCACGTAGGACAGCAGGTCGGAAAGATAGCGGTAATTGTCGGGGTAGAGCATTTCATCGGCGGTGGGAAGGCCGGTGTTGGCCAGCACATTGGTGTGCAGGCGGCGGATGGCGATGACGCCCTCCAGCATGTCGGAGGTTTTTCTGGGGTCGGGCTGGTGCAGAAGCCCTTTATAGCCGTCGCCGGTGGTGCGGGGCTTGTTGGTGTAGACCCGGGGGATCAGGACCAGCTTGTCCGACACCGCCTCCTGCAATTTGGCCAGCCGCTCGCAGTATTCCAGCACCGCGTCTTCCCGATCGGCAGAGCATGGACCGATGATCAGCACCATTTTGCCGCTTTTTCCGGTGAAAACGTCGGCAATTTCCTTGTCCCGGCGGGCTTTGACCTGCGCCAGCTCGGCGGTCAGGGGATACTGCTCCTTGATCTCCTTGGGAATGGGCAGCTTGCGTTTGAAAATCATATTCTGCATGATGGTGTCCTCTCTTTATCTGTAGACTTTACTTTTTCCTGCTTGTGAGGTATGATAGGAAGAAAAAGGAGTGGTTACTGTGACCGACCTGAAACGGAAATACTATGAAAAACGCGCCAATGTGCTGATCAAGAATCTCCACAGCCGCCATTTTGAAGCCTGCTACTGCGCAGACAAAGCCGAAGCGCTGAAAAAGGCGCTGGAATGGATCCCCGCCGGTTCCAGCGTGGGCTGGGGCGGCGCGATGTCGGCCCAGCAGATCGGCTTGTTAGACACCGTACGGACAGGGGACTACCGCGCCCTCGACCGGGAGCGGGCTGCGACCCCGGAGGAGCGGAAAGCAATCATGAAGCAGTGCCTTGGCGCGGACGTGTTCATCACCGGCGCGAACGCGCTGAGTCTGGACGGCCAGATGGTGAACATCGACGGCAACGGCAACCGGGTAGCGGCCATCGTCTATGGGCCGGAATCCGTGATCGTCATTGCGGGAATGAACAAGGTGATGGATTCTCTGGACGCCGCCGTGGAGCGGGCAAGAACGGTTGCCGCGCCCCAGAACAAGCAGCGCTTCGACTCCAAAACGCCCTGCGAGGTGACAGGCACCTGCGCCGACTGCAAGAGCGACGGCTGCATCTGCAACCAGATCCTCATCACCCGTAACTGCAATCCCCCCGGGCGGATCAAATTTATCCTGGTAGGGGAAGATCTGGGCCTGTGAGGAGGAAAAACATGATCGAGAAAATCCGCGATTTGGTCGAAAAACACTGGGACATGGTCAGCTATCTCTTTTTCGGTGTGCTGACGACCATTGTCAATTATCTGGTTTATCTGCCGCTTTACAACCTGCTGGGCATCAGCGCAGCCGTCAGCAATATCATTGCCTGGGTGGCGGCGGTGGCCTTCGCCTACGTGACGAACAAGCCCTTCGTGTTCAAGAGCCACGACTGGTCCATGAAAACCGTTTTGCCGGAGCTGGGCAAATTCATCGGCTGCCGGGCAGCGTCCGGCGGTCTGGAAACGGTGCTGATACTCCTGACCGTGGACATCTTGGGCTGGAACGGAAATATCTGGAAGCTGATTATCAGCGTTCTGGTGGTCATTCTGAATTACGTCTCCAGCAAGCTGCTGGTCTTCCGCAAGTGAGCGTTTCCCCATTGCCGAATGGCAATGGGGGATTTTTTAACCGTAGCGCTCCTTGAGGTACAGCATGGCCTCCCGGTAGCCCTCGAGGCCGTGACCTTTGATGGTCTTCACGCAGGCCATTCCGGCGTAGGAAGTTTGCCGGAACGGTTCTCTTGCGTCCACGTCGGAGATGTGGACCTCCACGGCGGGGATGGAAACGGCTTTCAGGGCGTCCAGAATAGCCACGGAGGTGTGGGTATAGGCGGCGGGGTTGATGACAATGCCGTCCACTTTGCCGTAAGCCCACTGGATTTTGTCCACAATGTCCCCCTCGTGGTTGGACTGGTACTGCTCCACTTCCAGACCCTCGGCGCTGGCGGTTTCGTCCAGCAGCCGCAGGAGGTCGGCGAAAGTGTTTTTACCGTAGATACCCGGCTCCCGGATGCCCAGCATGTTCAGGTTGGGGCCGTTGATGACCAGAATTTTCATATGGGTTCCTCCATGATCGACAAAATGGCGGCGACGGTTTCCTCGGCGGTGCTGTCATTGCTGACGGCGTGATCGGCAAAGGCGGCGTACATGGGGGCGCGCTTTGCGAACATTGCGTCCAGAGGATTGGCCTGGGACAGGGGACGGCCGTCGGTGGGCAGCTTGGAAATGTCCCGTTTCAGCCAGAGAATCATGCCGTTTTGGTGAAGCAGCGGGTAGTTTCGTATCTGGGTCACGCATCCGCCGCCGGTGGCGATGACCAGCGCGGACTGTTTGCCCAGCTGGGACAGCGCTTTCGTCTCCCAGTCCCGGAAAACGGTCTCGCCGTCCTCCGCGAAAATTTGGGGGATGGGCTTGCCCGCGAGACGGACAATTTCTTCGTCGGCATCCACCAGTTTCCTGCCGAGCTTGTCCGCAAGCAGAGCACCAATGGTGCTTTTCCCGCACCCCGGCATTCCGACGAGGACGATGTTTGCCATCTGAGCGGCAAGATTTGCGTGGATTTCGGCAATAACGGCGTCGTCAATGGATGTGCCGGTAAAATACTCGGCGGATTCCTTGGCCTGCGCCACCAGCATCCAAAGGCCGTTGGCGCAGGGAATATGAAGTGCTTCGGCATCCAGAAGCAGCTGGGTGCGGGCGGGGTTGTAGATCACGTCCAGCACCCCTTCCAGCTTGGGGAACCGCTTCAAATCCACGGGGGAAACGCCGGTGTTGGGGTACATGCCGACGGGAGTCGCGTTGACGATGACGGCGGCGTCTTCGTGACGCTGCAGGTTCTCGTAATTGTTTTCCCCGGAACGGGAAATGACGACAGCTTCGGCACCCAGCTCAGTCAAAACAGCAGTGACGGTATTGGAAGCCCCGCCGCTGCCCAGCACCAGAACCTTCTTTCCGGCGACATCCAGACCGCTTCGCTTCAAAAGGGAAGCAAAGCCAAAATAGTCCGTGTTGTGGCCGAAAAGGGTGCCGTCCAATCTACGGACGACGGTGTTCACCGCCCCAAGCTTTTTAGCAGCCGGGGACAATTCGTCCAGATAGGGGATGACCGTTTTCTTGTAGGGAATGGTGACATTCAGCCCGGTAAAATCCCCGTTTTTCAGGAAATCCGCAACTTCCTCCGGCTCTTTTTCAAAGAGCGTATAGGAATAATCCCCGAGACAGGCATGAATCTGGGGGGAGTAGCTGTGCCCCAGCTTCCAACCCAGCAGTCCGCATTTCATCAGACCACCTCCGTGTAGCTGCCTAGGTATTTGAACTCCTCGCACATCTCGTCCAGCTCGCACATCAGCTGGACGAATTCCTCGGAATAAATGGAGGTTTCCAGATCGAAATAGAACATGAACTCAAATTCCCGGTCGGGAATGGGGCGGGATTCCAGCTTCGTGACGTTGATGCCCAGCGTGTAAAGCCGCGCCAGCACTTTGTAAAGCGCGCCGGGCTTGTGGTTCAGAACCATCATGATGGAGGTTTTGTCGGAGCCGGGGTAGATTTCCAGGTTCCGGCTGATGCAGATGAAGCGGGTGCGGTTGTTGCCCTTGTCCTGCACGGAGGAGCGCAGACAATCCAGTCCGTACAGCTCGGCGCAGGCGCGGCTGGACAGGGCGGCAACGTCCTTTCTGCCGGACTGGGCGACCATCTGGGCGGCGAGGGCAGTGTTGTCCACGGGAATGACATTCACGCCGGGGAGACTGTGGAGGAAGTTGCCGCACTGGTTGATGGCCTGCTCGTGGGAGTAGACCTCCTTGATGTCGGCGAGGTTCGTGCCGGGATTGACCAGTAGATTGTGGTCGATTTTCAGCCGGAAGGTGCGGACGATGGAGAAATTATGCTCGATCATCAGGTCGTACACCTTGTTCACGGAACCGGCAGTGGAATTTTCGATGGGCAGAATGCCGTACTGGCACAGCCCCTGATCGATGGCACTGAACACGGCCTCAAAGGACTTGAAGTACATAATAAAGGGATTTTTGAAGATTTTTTCACAGGCGATCTGGGAGTAAGCGCCCTCCACGCCCTGACAGGCGACCATGGGCGCCTGCGGGAAAAGCTTCGGCGTATGCTCGATGGCCTGCGTGATGTTCCGGTAAAGTGGGCTGCATTCCCCATTGCGCTTGGACTGGTAGCTGCGGCTCAGCTCGAACAGCATGGAGTACAGCACCCGGGTGTAATTGGCCATTTCGGGACCAGCCTTTTCCGCCACGTTCTGAAGCTTCGCCCGTTCCCGGGCAGGCTGGAAAATGGGCAGGTTATTGGCCTTTTTGTAGTCGGCGACCTGAGCGGCGACATGCATCCGCTGGCAGAACAGGCGAACCAGTTCGTCGTCGATTTTGTCGATCTCACTGCGAATCTCATTTAAATCCATTTACGGTTTCCTCCTGTCTGTCTGGGTGTTGCCCAGAATCATGTCGAAAATGGCGATGGCGGCCGCGGCCTCGATCACCGGAACGGCTCTGGGGACGATGCATGGGTCGTGGCGGCCTTTGACGATCAGCTCCTGAACGTTTCCATCGTTCAGATCGACGCTCTGCTGGGGGCGGGAAATGGAGGGGGTGGACTTGAGAGCCGCCCGGAAAATCAGGGGCATTCCGGTGGTAATGCCGCCGAGAATTCCCCCGGCATTGTTGGTGACGGTGCGGATATGGCCGCCCGATATAACGTAATCGTCGTTATTCTGGCTGCCCCGCAGATTTGCGGCGGAAAAGCCCGCACCGAATTCCACACCCTTCACGGCGGGAACGCCGTAGACGATTTGGGCAATTCGACTCTCCACGCCGCCGAACATGGGTTCTCCCACCCCGGCGGGAAGACCGGTGACGGCGCATTCCACAATGCCGCCCACGCTGTCGCCGTCACCCTTGGCGGCGGAAATGGCATCCCGCATCTGTGCCCCTGCGTCCGGTTTTATCACCGGGAAATCCGGCTGGATGGAATCTCTATCCGGGGCGAGGGGGTCAAAGGGCGTGTCGGAAATGCCCGCAATGGCGGCAATGTGGGCGAAAACGGGAATCCCCATGCCCTCCAGCCATTGCTTGCACAGCCCGCCCGCGATGCACAGCGGCGCGGTCAGGCGGCCGGAAAAGTGTCCGCCCCCGGCGGCGTCCTGAAATCCGCCGTATTTGATCTGGGCTGTGAGGTCCGCATGGCCGGGACGGGGGCAGTCCTTCAGATTGGCATAGTCCCCGGAGCGGGTGTTTTTGTTGTAAATCGCGGCGGCAATGGGCGCGCCGCAGGTGAAGCCGTCCAGAATTCCGGAGAGAAATTCCGGCCGGTCGGCTTCCTTTCGTGGCGTTGACCAGTCGTTCTGACCGGGGGCGCGGCGGTTCAGGAAGATTTGCAGCGCGTCCGTGTCCACGGGCAGACCTGCCGGAATGCCGTCCAGCGTCATACCGATGGCCGCACCGTGGGATTGGCCGAAAATGGACAATTTCAGATTTTCACCGTAGGTACTGCTCATAGTTACCTCCTAAACGGGCGTATTCTTCAAAGAATTTTGGATAGGATTTTCCCACGCACTCCGCGCCAAGAATGGCCACGGGTGCTTTGCAGGCAGTCGCGGCAATGGCGGCGGACATGGCAATGCGGTGATCGTTCATGGCATCCACCGTCCCGCCGACCAGCCCCGTGCCGTACACCGTCAGGGTGTCCTCGGAAGCCTGCGCCTTTCCGCCCAGTGCTTCCACCATGGCAATAACGGACGCGACACGGTCGGATTCTTTCAGCCGCAGCCGCCCAATGTCCGTGAACACAGCGCCATTTTTACACGCCGCCGTAACGGCGAGAATGGGGACTAAATCGGGAATATCAGCGGCGGAAATGACGGGGCTATTTTCCAGCGCGGGAAGCAGATCAAAGACCGCCCGGTCGCCCTGGGGGGAATCCGGGGAGAGGTTCGTCACCTCTACACTGCTGCCCAACGCCTTTGCAGCAAGGAAGAACGCGGCGTTGCTCCAATCGCCTTCTACCGTCAGCGTGCCGGGGGAGTGGAACGGGGCGCCGCCGGTCACGACAAAATCCGACGTTTCTTTTCCAAATATTTCCATTGCCCGCTGGGTCATGGTGATATAGGGGCGGGATTCCACCTTCCCGGTCAGACGGATGCGGCTTTTTCCCGGAATCAGGGCGGCGGAAAGCAGCAGCCCCGTGATGAACTGGCTGGAAACGCCGCCGTCGATGACGTATTCTCCCGCCCGCAGTTGTCCGGTGCAGCGGACGGAGTCCGTTGTCGGACGAGCGAGGGTGCAGCCCATACGTTCCATTTCCTCCCACAGCGGGGAGAGAGGGCGGCTGGGGAGCCTGCCCTCCAAATGAAACGTTGCGTCAACGCCCAAAGCCCCGGCCACTGGCAGCAGAAACCGCAGGGTAGAGCCGCTGTCGTGGCAGCGAAGCGCTGTCTGCCGGGGGATTTCCTTCGCCGGGATGACCCGGTAGCCGGAGTCGGTTCGTGTGATGTCCGCACCCAGAGCGTTCAGGCAGCCCATGGTCGCTTCGATGTCCCGGTTGGTTTCAGGGCAGAAAAGAGTGGTGGGCGCGTCGGCAAAGGCGGCGCAGATCAGCAGACGGTGCGCCTGAGACTTCGAGGGGATGGCGCGGACGGTTCCCGAAAGTTTCCCGGGAAAAATGGTGATATCCATATCAAAGACCTGCCTGAATAAAGGATTTCAGGGATTCAACTTTGGTTGGGACAATGACGCAGTCGCCGATGGCGCGGGGGATGATAAGATTCACCGTGCCGCCGGAACGCTTCTTGTCCGAGAGGGTGTAGGTGAAAAGATCGTCCGCGGAGTAGTCCGTCCGGGTGGGCAGACCGAATTTTTCCAGAAGCGCCACGATTCGCGGCGTATCGGCGCAGGCGGATGCCCGGCTGACGATGGCCATACCGATGGCGACGGCCTTGCCGTGGGAGATGGCAAAATGGCTTTTGGCCTCCACGCCGTGACCGACGGTGTGACCCAGATTCAGCTTCATCCGCGCGCCGGTGTCGAATTCGTCCTCCATGACCACGTCCCGCTTTAATTCCACACAGCGGGTGATGACCGCTTCCCGGTCAAAGGCAAGCCCCTTTTCTTCCAGATGGGCGAACAGCTTCGGGTCGTACAGCACGCCGTACTTGATGACCTCGGCGCAGCCGTCCCGGAAAATGTCAAGGGGGAGGGAATTCAGGGTATCCGTGTCGCACAGCACAAGACTTGGCTGGCAGAACGCCCCGGCGAGGTTCTTCCCGGCGGGGAGATCAATGGCGGTTTTGCCGCCCACGGAGGAATCCACGGCGGCAAGCAGGGTCGTGGGAACCTGAATGAAGCGGATGCCCCGCAGATAGCTTGCGGCGGCGAAGCCCGCCAGATCGCCCACCACGCCGCCGCCGAGAGCGACGATCAGGTCGGAGCGGGTCAGCCGGTTTTCCGCGAGAAAGTTCAGAAGATCGAGGAAAATCTGCCCGTTTTTGCTTTCTTCCCCGGCGGGGAATACATAGGAAACCACGGAAAAACCGGCGCTTTTCATGCTCTCTTCTACAGCTGCGCCGTAAAGGGGATAGACGGTAGTCTCACTGATGACGCAAACTTTCTGCGCTTTTCCCAGCTTTTTCGCTTCCGCGCCCAAAGTGGGCAGAAGACCCTGACCAATCAGAATATCATATTGCTTGGAAGCGCGGACGGTAACGGTGTTCATCCGTCCACCTCCTCTTTGCGCTTTTTGCCCTCGTCCAGCAGCCGGACTAATGTGTCCATATCATCCGCGGCAATGGCGCCCCGGTAGGCGGACAGGCTTTCAATGTAGCTGTCCAGTTCAAAGAGGACATTGTCCTTGTTTTCCATGAACAGCTCCGCCCACATCTGAGGATTCAGCCACGCGACGCGGGTCAGGTCTTTGTAGCTTCCGGCAGAGAATCCCTTGTGCTTCAAAGCGGTGGGGGACTTGATGAATGCGTTGCTGAGAATGTGGGGCATCTGGGAGGTAAAGGCAATCATTTTGTCATGCTCTTCCGCCGTTGTGACGGAGAAAAAGCCAAAATGGCAGGGCTTCAATGCGGTTTTCACCCGATCCAGCAGCTGGATATCGTCATACACCGGCGGAACCAGCACCATGGGCGCGCCCGCGAAAAGGTTCGCCCGGCTGTATTTGAAGCCGGAAAACTGGGAGCCGGCCATGGGATGCCCGCCCACGAAGGTGAAGCCGTACCGTTCGGCCAGGGGGAAGCACCGGCTGCAAACCTCCCGCTTGATGCCGCAGCAGTCGATGACCAGCGCGTCCTTGGATACAAGGGGCGCGTTCTTTTCCAGCCAGTCGGCGCAGCCGCCGGGGTAGATGGCAAGCAGGATCAGGTCGCACTCCGGAATGGTGGTTTCGTCCAGCCGCCCGTGGACTGCGCCGGAAAGCATGGCAAAGGACAGCATACTTTCGTTTCGCTGAATGGCGTAAACGGTGTGCCCCTCCAGAGCGTAGGCTCTGGCAAGGGAGCCACCGATCAGGCCAAGACCCAAAATACCGACTTTCATACAAGAACCTCACGAATCTGCCGGACTTTCCGGCTGATCTCATCGAACTGGGGCGGCGTGATGGACTGGGCGCCGTCGCACAGCGCGTGGGCGGGATCGTTGTGGACCTCCACCATGATGCCGTCGGCACCGGCGGCGGTGGCCGCGTAGGCCATGGGGGCGACCAGATCGGCCTTGCCGGTGGCATGGCTGGGATCGACCACCACGGGCAGGTGGGTCAGATTGTGCAGAACGGGGACTGCGGAAAGGTCGAGGGTGTTCCGGGTGGCGGTCTCAAAGGTGCGGATGCCCCGCTCGCAGAGGATGACCTTGCTGTTGCCCTCGCTCATGATATATTCGGCGCTCATGAGCAGCTCCTGCAAGGTGTTGGCAAGTCCCCGTTTCAGCAGAATGGGCTTGTCGGTCTTGCCCAGCTCTTTCAGAAGGTCAAAGTTCTGCATATTCCGTGCGCCCACCTGAATGATATCCACATCGGCGAACAGATCAAGGGTGGAAATGTTCATGATCTCCGTGACGATGGGCAGCCCCGTGGCCTTTTTGGCCTCCAGAAGCAGCCGGATGCCCTCGTCCTTCATGCCCTGAAAGGCGTAGGGGGAGGTGCGGGGCTTGAACGCGCCGCCCCGGAGAATGGATGCGCCGGATTCCTTGACGGCGGAAGCGACGGCAATGATCTGCTCCTCGGATTCCACGCTGCACGGGCCTGCGATCATGGCAAAATACCCGCCGCCGATGCGGGCGTTTCCCGCCTCGATGATGGTGTCCTTGGGGTGGAATTTCCGGTTGGCCTGCTTGAACGGCTCAGAGACCCGCTTGACGGTCTCCACCATTTCCAGACTTTTCAGAAGGTCGATGTCCACCCGGCTGGTGTCGCCGACCAGACCGAGAATGGTGACCTCCGAGCCTTCGGAAATGTGAACGTCCAGATTCATATTTTTGAGCCAGTCCACAAGGTGCTGGATCTGGGAGGATGTGGTGCCGTTTTTCAATACTGCGATCATTGCTTAACATCTCCTGATAATAAAATAACGCCGCACGGCAATTCGTGCGGCGTCTTGAGATAACCCTTTAAGCTCCTGAAAATTTTCTGCAGCACAAATCGCTATTACTTTTTTCGGGTAAAAAAGTAATAGTAATAAAAGGAAAAGCGCACAGAAGAATTCATGGTGACCATGATAACAGTCTCCTTGTTCAGTAGCTGCGGACATTATACCATGGGCGGCGGAATATTGCAAGAGGAATTTACGAAAACTGGATTTTTTTGCGGAGCGGCGGTAATTTCGGCAAACCATTGACAGTTCGCTGAAAAAATGGTACAATTATTTCAGCGAATGATCGCAGATATTACATAATATTGAGGAGAGGTTGCATGAAAAAGAATTTGACAAAGCTGGTAAGCATTCTTATGGTGCTGGTAATGATGGTGGGGCTCAGCGGCTGCTCCAACGAGAAAAACGCGGTGCTTGGCTCTTGGAAAGCCAGTATGAATCTGGCCGAGTATCTCAATCAGGGTATTGCGCAGGAGGACGCGATGGCTGCGGAGTATCTGTCGGTCGATTCCTTTTACCTGACCATGGTCCTGACATTCAAAGAGGACAACACCTATACCATTACTCTGGACGAGAACTCCGTGGACGCGGCAGTTGAGCAGCTCAAGATCGATATTCGCGGCGGCATGGAGAAGTATCTTGTGGACATGATGGCGCAGATGGGCGTTGTGATGACCATTGACGAGATCATGAAAGCCAGCAATACCACCATGGATAAGCTAATGGACGAATTCTTCTCGGACGAGATGGTGGAGCAGATGGTGGACGGCGCCTCGAGCGAGGGAAAGTTCAAGGCAAAGAGCGGAAGAATATTCCTGTCCGACGGGCTTGACTATGAGGTCGATCCTAACGTCTACGGCATTTACAAAGTGGATGGTAGCACGCTGACCATTCTGGACTATGTGGGAGAGGATGAGAACTTCCTCGGCATGTATCCCATCACGTTTACCAAGGCAGGTTAAAAAACTAAAATCGGGCCGATTCGGCCCGATTTTTGCGTCTTTACTGAATATGCGTATGATTGTTGATATGATCCTGACAGTAGCAGTAGTAGCCCTTGCACTTGGAGCAGTAGCGGAATTCCAGCTCCGGATTTGTCACATCGGTGCGTCCGCAGATCGTGCAGCGGTGGGTGTAGGGGGCTTTCGGCGTGGCGGTGGAGGCTTCGTAGGAACCGGCGTTGAAATGAATGACCTTCGCCTTGGGCTGCTTGGGCTTCCTGCGGAACAGGCGGCTGGCGTTGGCGCGCCAGGACATGGGAATCACGTTCAGCACGTCCTTGCCGAAAAAGAGAAAATAGTTGGCAAGGGCGATTACGGGGAACAGATTGTAGGGGAAGGGGTCGGTAAACAGGCTGAGCAGCACCAATGCCAGATCGACCAGCGCGAAAATCCACGCCTTTATGGGGATGATGAGGAAAAGCAGGAAATTCGCGTCGGGGTACAGCGTGGCATAGCTGAGGAACAGACTCAGGTTCAGATAGGTGACGCTGGCCTGACCGCCGAAGATCATGCAGTAAACGTCCATCATCACCACGCCAGTGAGGTAGAATAGGTTGAACCGCAGGGTGCCCCACACATTTTCCATGGCTCTGCCCAGGGAATAATAGCAGAACAATGTAATGGCGGTGAGCATCATGCCCCAGGCGTCGAAGGTCATGCTTCCGACGCTGTAGGTCAGGGGATAGGTGATCAGCCGCCAGACCTGTCCCTGAAGAATGGCCTCCCGATTGAAGCAGAGCGCACTGTACAGAAGCATGCTGCCGGACATCTGGCTGAACAGGTAGACCACGGCGGTGCCAATCACAATGTAAAGCATCAGATTGGGGATGCCCTTATTCCGGTTTTTGAAGCAGAAAAGCTCAAATTTTTTGCGTAAATTTTTCACGGTATTCAACTCCTAATACTATTTCCTGATTAAAATCTTTTCTAAAGATCATAATGGAAGTTCAGTATAAAAAACGTATCCCCATTCTATCAGCAATTCATTCAAATGTCTATATCGGATTTGTAAACAAAAAGCTTGACTTTTTTAGAAAATCGTGTAGAATACAGTGTTGAACTGCATACAAGCCTTATCAAGAGTGGTGGAGGGAACGGCCCGATGAAACCCGG
>OIYS01000318.1_pt1 | contig 35936 bp, 23 predicted proteins | sample 1588271 | NCBI WGS metagenome assembly OIYS01 (sample SAMN03283286) | human gut metagenome | biome: human-associated habitat; material: feces | host: Homo sapiens | place: Peru | collected 2012
CTCGCGCTCACCGTTGTAATCCTGCGTGACAGAGCCGAGCCATCCCGTTTCGTCAAAGTACCTGTAATCGCGTGTGTACAAGTAGTCACCGTCATATGTGTATTTTAAATCACGTCCCTTAGCGTCAAATGTACTCTCCTTCTGCTCTACTATAACCCCGTTCTCGGTCTCGTAGCGGGATACCGACCGCCCGAGCCGGTCATACTCAAAGTGGTATGTCCGTACCTCCGAGCCGAGGCGCGAATATCTCTCCTCAACCACGTTTCCGAGGTAGTCGTATACATATGCGAAATACTCGCCGGTATACGGCATGGCCTTTCTTATCATGCGGTCAAGGCGGTCATATGTATACTGATACGAGGTCACGCCTTCCGTATCGTTTCCGTAGGTCATATCCGAAAGATTGTGCGTAGTAGTATCGTATGAATAGGCGGCAAGCACCCTATCCCCCACCGAAACGGTCAGGCGCTGACCGTATCGGTTATAGGTAAAGCTGTAATTCTGATTGCAATCCCCGTTAGTATAGCTGCGTTTGATAAGCGAGAGATTTCCGCTTGCATACGAATATGCAACGTTTACAAGATCCTGCGTTACGGTCGACATACGGTCGACAGAATCGTAGGCATAAGACGTTGACAGGCTTCCCGAGGTCGTACTGCCCGTTTGGGAGACGGCGGTCGATACCGACTTAAGCAGATCGGTATTTGCGACATACGTATTTGTAGTCTTTGCGCCGGAATCGTCGGTTATCGTGCCGACCTTTGTACCGCTGTCTACGTATGTAGCGGAGGTAGTCGCATACTTTCCGCCGCCTTCAAGGCGCGTAGAGGTTGCGTTTCCGTTCGCATCGTACGAAAGGGACATCGTAAGATTTGCGGTCGTCACCTTCGTAACATTATGCTTGCTGTCGTACTCGTACTCAAACATTCCGTTTGCGCCGCCGGTACTTGAAATCAGGTCTCCGCCGCTGTAGACATTTGATATCTCATCGGTATTTGTGCGGTTAACGGCAACAACGTTTCCGTCATCGTCGTACGTATAGCACTGCGCGCCGTCAAGGGTAAGCGCAAAATTATCAAAGTACGCCGTATTGAGATTATAATCATAGCGCACATAGATACGCGCAGTCTTTATAGTAAGCTTAGGACGTCGCGGTACTATCGGCACGGCAACATGCTGCCATGAGTCAAACAGGCGCGGGTTAAAAGCTTGCTTAAAGGTATCGGTAGTTCCGTCGCTGTATGTCAGAACAGCGCCGAGCTCAAATATCGAATCGTCATCATCACCGTCAAGCGGCGCGGAGCATGCCTTTGCGAATGCAGAGAGCATGAGCGTTTCCGTCGCGGGAAGGTTAAGATTTACCGTCTGATATGCGCCCGCAGTCTTGTGTGCAGCAGACGGGACGCTCAGAACCTTATCGGAGCTGCCCGAAATGCCCGTCACGGACTTAACCGATATATCGGAAACAGTCGTACCCGACCTCGTCCATGATGTAAGACCGTTTGAAAAATCGCTGTTATCAAGCAGATTACAGGTGCTGACGGTATCGCCGCGCTGCAGCATTACATTATCGAAATAGGATACGCCCTTTACACCGCGCATCGTAAGATATATGTATGCATAGGTGGTTTCAGAAAAAGTATAGCTGCAATGGAGAAGCACCCATCCGTCGTCTACAGATTCACTCGTTACCTTATTGAGATACACGCTCTCAGCATCCGTATACGGGTTAGCATAGACATCGCCGAGCAGGATCCTTGCGCCGACCTTACCGCCGACATCATCCATTGATTCGACCTTTACACGTGCGGAAAGCGTATAGGTTCCCGCAGGCAGGGACATTGCCTGATACTTTGTAGCGATGTTCGTTCCGCTTGTACTGTTGCATACAAGCTTCATGGACTTTGTACCCGTATATGCCGCGTCGGAGGAGACTGCGGCGGTGCAGTTTGCATGCGTTACCGATGTATTGCTCCAACGAGAGGAGGACTTTTCAAAGCCGCCGTCGGTCAGAAGATTCTGCCCTACCGCACCCGATGAGCCCTCACGGGTAAGCTTATTATTCTTTGCCGATGTTCCGACATTTGCCGTATATCCTGCACCAGCAGAGCTGAGCAATATTCCGTTACAATCCACAGAGCGGGTAGATACCGTTCTGCCGAAGGTATCAAAGGATACGGTAGTAATAATATCATCGGTCGTATCCGAAAATTTATGTCCCTTATCGGTATACGTTACATTTCCCGCGCTGCGCGATATACCCACCTCGGAGAAATACGTACGGGAATTGCCGTAAATATCGCTCGAATGGAACGATGAATACGCTGTAAGGTAGTCATCACCCGTAAGGTAATACGAAAATCCGAGACCGAGTGAGGTTTCGGTATCATATGCCGCGGATATGCGGTACGGGAATTCGCGATAACGATATATCGCGCCCTTTCCGTCCGGGTCGGTTATCTTTGTGAGCAGCATATCGCTCGTAGACTGAGAGAGCGTAACGCGGCTGCCCGAACGGTCGACAACAGCGGTCAGCACCGAATTTGTATATTCAAAATCCGCTACCGTAATGTCCGCGCCGCTCTTGGGGCGGTATATCACACGGGAAAGGCGGTTTCCGCTGCGCGCGGGGTAGGAAGCGGTATTATAGGTCTTTGAACCGTAAAGGAGAATAGTTCTGTTGCCGTTAGCATCCTCGGTATACCAGAGATAGCCGTAACGAAAGACCTTTTTGTTATCCTTCTTATCTTTTATCGTAACAACGTCAGAGGAGCGTGTCGCGGTCAGCCCGAGACCGTCTTCATCCTTCCATGAGCTGCCGTCGGGAGCGAGCCAATGCTCGGTACCGTCGGCATCGGAATAGATAAGATATTCCTTTTCGCCGCCGAACAGCGTGACCTTCTTTGATACTATACTCTGCTGAATATTCAGCCGCCAGCCCGCCGCAGAACGCATGTTTGAATAGTCGACGGTATGAAATACATCTGCCGATGAATCAAGCACCCAATCGCCGTAGCGCGAGTTATAAACATAGGAAATATCAACGCCTACCTCGGATGCAAGCGTACGCTCAAGCACGAGATTACCGCTGTAATCGCCGATATAAGCCGCTCCCGCTCTGCCCGCAGATGCCGAACGGGTGGTATAGTAGCTCTCTATGCCCATTATATTGCGATAATAAAGCACGAGCATCGGGGTATTTACCATATTCGTCGATGCGCCGCATATCATGAGCTCGTAATACGAGCTGTTCGTCATCTCCGCGCCGTTTGACTGACGGGGATAGATGATAAAGCCCGTGCCGGATGAGCCGAGGTCACCGAGTGCACCCGAAACATCAAGAGAAAACCAACGTTCAAGATCGGCATTCTTGAAGTTATAATAATCGAGTATGGGATTCGGATTGCTCTTTGATGCCGTTATCTGCTCGCGCCAATTCGGAAGTGCTTTCTGAATGAATATATTAAAATCATTGACGGTCGCGCCCGCATCGCCCTTCTGATATCCGAGGAAATATATCGACGCGCCTGTTATGCGATTGTTATACGGCACATCGGGGATGCTGTTAAATTTAATATAGGAATAGTAGGTTCCTATATCGGCGGGCGATCTGCCCGTCATAAACCAATCGGAGTTGGTGTGCGGCTCGGATGTATCGTTATCGCAAATATACTCGGTCGTAATATTGCCCGCAGTATAGCTCGGCGATGTAGACACAGTCGGGTCTACCGTAACCGGGAAAATGCGCTCATCCGAATCTATCCACCGACCGTCAGCCGTAACGGTAAGGGTATAGCCTCCCTCTCTGCGCTCGAACGAATAGCTGACAGCATCGCTGCGGCTGCCCGCTGCATCGGTCATATACGGTGCGGGAAGCACGAATACCGTCTGCTCGCCGTCGCGCAGAACAAGACCGTCGCCGTCGCGCTCAAGTGTAAGCGCGGTATCAAGCTCGAAGCTGTATACATAGCTGTCGGCACGCTCCGCGATGATTATATCCTCCTTGACCATTCCGCCGCCGAGGGTATACTCAAGCGCCGCACCGTCAAAAACGCCGCGGTAGCCTATCTTATCCTGATTACGTACAGAGCCGATTATCTCGGCGCGCTGACGCATATTCTTACCGTTCTGCTCCTCGCGGACTTCGGAAAGCTCTTCTTCGGTCGCGTAGGGATTTTCATCAATATATTCGCTGACGGTAAGCGCGGTGCTGCGCGCTTCGCTCAGCGCTACCGAATACTCGGCTGTCTGAGCCTCATCGGACTCCGCGCTGCGCTCGGAATCAAAGCCGCCGAGAACTATCTCGCGCTTTGTGCCGCGCTGTGCGGGTTCCGCCGTTACGGAATCGCCGTCGGACGAATCGGAAACCGCGGAAGGCTCTGCCGCGCTTTCCTTACCATCGACAGCGGCGTTTTTGTCGATTGCTTCGCCTGACGACAGGCTTGCCGCATCAGACACAGAATCATCCGCTGCGTCACGCGATGCTACACCATCGGACGCTACAGTGTCCGCCGCAGCATCCGACACAACGTCAGCCTCTACAGCTTCCGACGCTGCACTGTCGGACACAGTATTGACAGCTTCCGACGTAACAGCAGTGGGCAGCTCAGCAGCAGGCTCGGAGGGGCGCGATGCGGGAAGTGCATCCTGCGATGCAGCGCCGAGCGTGAGACGGTGACCGCCGCTCTCGAGCGTGTACAGCTCGTCCGAATATTCGTCTGCACTGAAGCTGACCTTGCTCTCGCCCTGAGCATTCTCATATCTGCCGTCGCGCGAGACAAGGGTATTATCTATATCAAGCCAGTCGCCGTCCGACTCGTAGTGGACAGGCGTACCGTAATCGACCATCAGATAGCTGCCGTCGCTAAGTCTGAAGTGCTTAACACTCTCGGCGCGCAGCTCATCATCTTCGCCTACAATAAAAGGAACGTTTTCGTCAGCCGACGACTCATCCTCTGCGGGTAAAGGGTCGACCTCCTCGCTCTCGAGTGAATCACCCGCAGCAGCGAGGGTAAGGGGTATGGAACAAATTGCCGTGCAAAGGGAAAGAATAAATGCGGATAGCTTAAATAAGTGCTTTTTCATAAAGATTACCTTTCGTCATTGTTCTGTCATTGTTTGTTTCACAAGCGAATATTTTGCAGCTTTGCCTCTTTCTACAGCAATCATATCATACTTTTTTATCAATGTCAACACATTTTCGTCATATTGTATTACATTTTTCACTCATGTTCATTCATTGTTAAACATAACCTTTGTATATAGACATATTAACAAGAGCAGCGGCACCCGCAGCGGCGCTGGAAGCGACGGAGCACAATCTATCAGCATATCGCCAACCGGAATAAAAGCGTCAGGCAGAGCGCAGCGGCGGTTATCAGTCTTTTGCTTTTGAGCTTTGATCTTCTCAATACAGCCGTAAGTGCAAGCGACACCGCCGCGGATAATATCAGTCGTATTACAGCGTACATCCGTTATTTCCTTATCTCCGCACCTTTTGCCTATCAGAAGAATGTAATCTGGTTAGTCTCACTAAGACCGTCAAGTGCCCCGTTCTCCTTCAGCACCTCAACGACCGCCTTAGATATTCCCGCGCGTATCCGCAGCTCCTCTATCGACAGCACATCGCCCTCATCGCGGACGCGAGCTATACTCTGAGCGGCGGCGTCGCCGAGACCGGCAAGCGACGAGAACGGGAGTCTTATCTTACCGTCCTCGGGAAGGAAGAGAAAAGCATCCGAATGCGCAAAGCTGACAGGCAGGAATACTATCCCGCGCGCAAGCGCCTCCTGAACGAGTGCAAGCGTCGACGAGAGAGCGGCATCCTTCTGCGTTATCTCGCCCTTGCCCTTGTTTGCTATCTCCTCGATGGTCTGACGGACAAACGCCTTTCCGCGCATTACTATTCCCGCATCAAAGCCGCCGGGTGCGGCGGAAAAGAATGCGGCATAGAACACGAGCGGCATATGTACCTTGTACCACGCCAGACGTATCGCGGACATCGCGTACGCCGCCGCGTGTGCCTTCGGGAACATGTACTTTATCTTTTTACACGAGGCGATATACCAATCGGGCACGTTGTGCTCGCGCATATCCGCCTCATATTCGGGCTTGAGTCCCTTACCCTTTCGGACATCCTCCATAATTCGGAACGCCTCGGCGTTTTCGAGCCCGTACTTCTGAATTAGCACGAGCATGATGCTGTCGCGCGTTCCGATAACCTCGGAAATGTCGCACACGCCGTCATGTATAAGCTCCTGCGCGTTGCCGAGCCATACGTCAGTGCCGTGTGTCAATCCCTCTATCTGCAGCAGGTCGGCAAAGTTTTTCGGCTTTGCCTCGATAAGCACCTGCTGCACGAACCGTGTGCCGAACTCAGGCAGACCGAGCGTTCCTATCTTACAGCCTATCTCCTCCGCAGACGCACCGAGCGGCTCGGTCGACTCGAACAGCTCGTATATAGCCTTATCGTTCATATGAACGTCAAGCACGGAGGTACCCGAGAAGCGCTCGAGCATCTTGTACTTCGTCGGTATATCGTGTCCGAGCTCATCGAGCTTGAGTATCGTATCGTGCAGATACGAAAAAGCAAAGTGGGTCGTGACAATATCCGAGCCCGGATCATCCGCCGGGTGCTGAACAGGGGTAAAGTCGTAAACATCGTACTCACGCGGAACAACAATAATGCCGCCCGGATGCTGCCCCGTCGTGCGCTTGACGCATATGCAGTGCGCGATAAGGCGGTTTATCTCGGCGTTGCAGGTCATCATGCCCTTGTTTTCGAGATACTTTACAACAAAGCCGTATGCGGTCTTGTCGGCCAGCGTACCGAGCGTTCCCGCGCGAAAGACGTTCTCCGAGCCGAACAGCTCCTCGGTATACTTATGCACCCTGCCCTGAACCTCGCCCGAGAAGTTAAGGTCGATATCGGGCGACTTATCGCCGTAGAAGCCGAGGAAGGTCTCAAAGGGGATATCGTGTCCGTCGCTCTTAAGCTGCGCGCCGCACTTCGGGCAGGTCTTGTCGGGCATATCAAAGCCCGAGCCGTAGCTGCCGTCGGTGATAAACTCGCTGTACTTGCACTCGGGGCAATAGTAATGCGGCGGCAGCGGGTTGACCTCGGAGATACCCGCCATACTCGCAACAAAGCTCGAACCGACCGAGCCGCGCGAGCCGACGAGATAGCCCTGACTCTCGCTGTACCACACGAGCTTCTGCGCTATCATGTAGAGCACCGCAAAGCCGTGCTTGATAATGGATGTAAGCTCCTTATCAAGTCGGTTGTATACTATCTCAGGAAGCGGGTCGCCGTACATGCTCTTAGCGCGCTCCCAGCAGATGCGCTGCAGATCCTCCTCCGCGCCCTCCATGTTAGGGGTATATGTTCCCTTCGGAATCGGGCGGACGTACTCGACCATGTCGGCTATCTTGTTGGTATTTGTGACGACGACCTCATACGCGAGCTCGGGATCGAGATAGTCGAACTCCGCAAGCATCTCCTCGGTCGTGCGATAATACAGTCCTGTCCTTCTGCCGAAATCCGAGAACTTCATACCCGCCAGCAGTATCTGACGGTATATCTCGTCCTCCTCATCCATAAAGTGCGCGTCGCACGTTGCAACGACGGGCTTTCCCGACTTTTTACCGAGCTCGATTATTCTGCGGTTTATGCGGCGCAAATCGTCCTCGCCCGACACCATACCCTTGTCGATGAGATAGCCGTTATTCGAGAGCGGCATTATCTCGAGATAATCGAAAAAGTCGCATATTTCAAGCAGCTCCGACTCGGGGCGCTGCGACAGAATGGCGCTGTACAGAATTCCGTCCGAGCAGGCAGAGCCGATTATCAGACCCTCGCGGTTTTCCTCAAGCACCGATTTCGGAATACGCGGATGCTTGGAATAGTAATCGAGATATCCCTTGGAGATAAGTCTGTAGAGGTTCTTGAGCCCCGCCTGATTCCGCACAAGAATGGTCATATGATTCGAGCGGAGCTTTCGCGGGTCGACATGGTCGCCCATCGCCCTCTCCATTGATGCGATATCGAGAACGCCCTCGCTGCGCAGCTTGTCCACCATCTTATAAAAGATGAGCGAGAGCATCTGCGCATCGTCCGACGCACGGTGATGATTAAAATCACCGAGTCCGAAATAATTCGCCAGTGTATCGAGCTTATGACGCTTGAGCTCGGCATTTACATAGCGCGACATCGCAACGGTATCGAGATACGGGTTCTCAAACGCCATGTCATTCTGCTCACATACGCGGCGGATAAACGACGTATCAAAGCCCGCATTGTGCGCTATGAGCATATCGCCCGCAGCAAATTCAAGGAAGGACGACACGGCATCGCGCTCGCTCGGCGCGCCCTTTACCATCTCGTCGGTTATGCCCGTCAGCTCTGTTATCTTCTCGGGAATTGGTTCGCCCGGATCGACGAAGGTGCAGAAAACGTCCTTGACCTCTCCGCCCTGAACCTTTACTGCGCCTATCTCGGTGATGTGGTTGTTCGCTGCGGAAAGACCCGTTGTCTCGATATCGAAAACGGTAAATGTGTCGGCAAAGGTGATGCCGTTATTCTTACCGTAAAATGCGCGCGCTGTGTCGTCGACGTAGTACGCCTCAACACCGTAAATGACCTTTATACCCTCCTCGGGGGGAACGCCCATCTTCTTTGCGATATCCTCTGCGGCATTCATCGCTATCGGAAAGCCCTGAACGTTTCCGTGGTCGGTTATCGCGACCGCCTTGTGTCCCCATGAGTGCGCCATGTTGACGACATCCGCGGGATTCATGATGGCATCCATCTGCGAGAGCTGCGTGTGCAGATGCAGCTCGACCCGCTTTTCGCGGGCGTTGTCACTGCGGCGCACCCGCTTTATCTTTACGATGTCTGTCGGATGCAGACACAACTCGCCGTCATACTTGTCTATGCGGACGTTTCCGCGGATGGCAACGCACATGAACTTCGGCATAGCACCCGGCTTGTCGGGCTTTTTTGGCAGTGCCTTGAGGATCGGTCCCGCTTCCTCTGCAGGAAAGCTCATTCTGATATTTATCGAGTCATGATTGTCGCTGAGCGCGGCGCTGACCGATATTCTCGTCTTGTCGCGGCTCTCACGCGCGTCCGTCCAAAACAGCTCTCCGACCGCAACGACTCCGCGGCGCTGACCCGTTATACACCCGATAGGAGTTGGATTTATGGCAAAGCTGTCTCCCATTACGGGCAATGGATCGGATATGTCAAATGTCATATTTCCGATGCGGAAAACCTCGTCGCTCATATATTCTATCCGCTCGTCAGGAGTACGCGTATCGCGCTCGTCGCCCCATACCGAGCTGTATTTCGGCAGCAGTGAGCGCGGGTCGACCTCGCCCTCCTCCTGCGCGGCTCTTGCGGTAGCTGAGGCAACGCGCGCATTCTCGGACTCAACGTACATCTTGCGCATGCGCTCCCTGCTGTCGCGCAGAAAACGCTCGTACTGCTCCTGATAGTCGTCCGAGCGTTTTATCTCAACGTCAAGCGAAACGCCGAATTCGTCCGACGCAATCGAAGCGATGACCTGCGGCGTCTTTGCGTCGTACAAAAGGTCGATGCCGCCCTCGCTGAAGCCGACCTGAACTATCAGCTTTCTGTCGGTCAACTCAAAGGTATATTTATTAAAAAAGCCGCGCGAAACGGTCCCTCTGCGCTCTGCCTCATGCAGCAGCTCGGGTATGTATGCACGGGTCAGCTGCTCTCGCGGATATACGGGGCGGATTGTAAACGAGCTGAGCCCGTACGCCTTCTTGACCGACTCCTCTATGGCATACAGCCGCTGCTTTTCGACGGTCGACGGAAAACGCAGACGAACCTCGGCGCGTCGGTTGACCTTGTCGATCTTAACGCCGAGGTTTTCGGTGCGCTCAAGCAGCTCGCGCTCCTCGACGACCGGATGATATTTTTCAAATAGCTGCAAAAAAGTCTTTGACATTCTATGCTCCGCTCCGCAGTAAAATATGTATACGAATTATCGCACTTTGAACGCACATGGCAGAAAAATCAATGCACCGTCCGTGCGGCTTTGCGCCTGGCCGTGCATGCATGATTCGCAGCTCAGCTGCGATTCGGCAGCTCGCCGTCGTGCTCGCACATGTATATAAGGGTGTCGATTATCTCGTCCTCGCCTATCTTTCCGACGGTCTCGCCGCCCGAAAATACAAGTCCGCAGCCGTCGCCGCAGGCAACGCCGAAATCGGCTCCCTTAGCTTCTCCCGGACCGTTGACCGCACAGCCCATTATGGCGACCTTGAGCCGACGCGAGGGCTTGACCGTCGCTATGCGGCGCTCAAATTCCTCGGCGAGTCCGATAAGGTCTACCCGCGTGCGTCCGCATGTCGGGCATGAAACAAGCTCAATTCCGCTCTCTCTGAGCCCGAGCAGATCGAGCAGGCGTGTGCCCTCGAGCACTTCATCCTCGGGGTCGGATGTGAGCGATACACGGATAGTGTCGCCTATGCCGTCACACAGCAGCGAGCCGATACCTACCGCGTTCTTTACGGTGCCGCGCATGCGGGTGCCCGCCTCTGTCACGCCGAGGTGCAGCGGATATTCGGTACGCTCGGCAAGTATGCGATACGCACCTATCATGGTGCGGACATTACTCGACTTTACCGATATCACGATATCCGAAAAATCGAATTTTTCAAGCAGCGACGCATGGTACAGCGCGCTCTCGCAAAGCGCCTCCGGGGTCGGAGAACCGTATTTTGCGAGTATACTCTGCTCGAGCGAGCCGCCGTTTACGCCGATACGAATCGGAACACCTGCGCTCCTGCATGCATCGGCGACCGCGCGGACACGCTCATCGCCTCCGATATTGCCCGGATTTATGCGTATCTTGTCCGCACCCGCAGCGACCGACTCGAGCGCGGCACGGTAATCAAAATGTATATCGGCGACGAGCGGGACGGTCACGCCGTGCTCATGCAGATAAGCAAATATCGCGGCATGCGCGGGCGCAGGAACAGTCACGCGAATTATCTGCGCACCCGCCGCCTGCAGCCGCAGCGCCTGAGAAAGACATGCCTCACGGTCGTCGGTCGGGACGTTGAGCATGGTCTGAACGCTCACGGGAGCATCGCCGCCGACAAGCAGTGCGCTTGTGCCTTCTCTGCCGACGCAGACGGCTCTGCTCGCGCGGCGGTATTCGTTATAATTCATCTTTTTTTACCGTGCCTTCACGGGAAGGCATTCCTTTCGTTTATACTGTCTGATGCGCATCGCGTGAGGGTATTTCCTTTGTTGATATCGTCGTGGATGCGGGAGGGATTTACTTTCATTTATACCGTTTGCCGTGCATCAGGTCTGCGGTGCGGCGTTTCAAGTCGTCAGAGCAGCCGTCTGATATCGCCGACGGTCACAAAGACCATCAGCAGCATAAGCAGCGCAAGCCCGACAAAGTGTATTCTTCCCTCTATCTCAGGGTTAAGGTCCTTGCCGCGCAGCATTGCGAGCAGGAGAAGCAGCGCCCTACCGCCGTCAAGTGCGGGAAGGGGGAGCAGATTGACGACGCCGAGGTTTATGGCGATGACCGCGCAGAGATAGCTCAGGTCTACCGAGCTCGTCTGTGCCGCCGTGCCTATCTGCTCTGTAATGCCGACGGGTCCCGACATCTGCTCGAGACCGTAGCGCCCCGTTATCAGATCAAAGAGCGAGCCCCACACCATGCGAACATATGAGTACGACTGAAAGAAGGTGTGTCGCATCAGATTGGAAAACGTCTTTTCCTCCGCGTAGACCTTAAAGTCCATATTTCCGACCGCAACGCCCGAGCTCTCCGACACGGGAAACGAAACCTTCTCAAGCGTCACGCGCTCGCCGTCGCGCTCAACGACCACATCGACCGGCTGATAGCCCTTATCCATCACGGCATATGCAAGGTCGGTGAGCACATGCACGCGGCTGCCGCCGATGCTGATTATCTTATCGTCCTCACAAAGACCGCAGCCTCTGCTGACCGAGCTGTCGGTAAATGCGGCGACGGTGGTAGAGCCGAGATTTTTTGCGGTGAAAACAAGCACCGACACGAGAATAAAACCGACGATAAGATTCATGACCGAGCCCGCAAGCATGATTATCAGCCGCTGCCATCTCGGCTTGTTTACAAGCGCGTCGGCATCGTCGGAGCTCTCGTCTTCCCCCTTCATAGAGACAAAACCGCCTATCGGCAGCAGACGGAGCGAATATGCGGTGCCGCTCTTTTTCGATGTGCGGCTGACGAGCTTAGGACCCATGCCGATGGAGAATTCACGTATACACACGCCGAAGCAGCGCGCTGCGGTAAAGTGACCGAGCTCGTGAACAAATATGAGCGCGCCGAATACGAGCAGCGCGACGAGAATTGAAATAACAACAGAAATGGTATTACCTCCGATGCAGAGCATCAAATACGTAACGGGCAGTATACGGTACCGCGGGCGCGCGGGAATGCGAAGCGGAATTGTCGTAAACGTGAACAGTCTCGAAAAATCGAGACCAAGCGCCGCAGCCCCGGGCTCTAAGAAGAAGCGCCGACAAAGCAACAGCTCCGTCGGCGGCTCCGAGGGTCAGAGCGACAGCCTGCGCTCTACGGCACGCCGAGCCTCACGATCGGCGGAAATAATATCGTTAATATCCGGGTCGGGGCAGCTTCCGAGCTGCGCGACCGTCTCACCGACAAGGTCGAAAATATCGGTAAAGCTGCCGACCGCACCACGCAGAAAATATCCGACTGCGGCTTCATTTGCGGCGTTCAATACGGCGGGCATAGTGCCGCCGACTCGCAGCGCGTCATAAGCGAGCCCGAGCAGCGAAAACGTCTTAATATCGGGCTGAAAGAAGCTGAGCGAGCCGACTGACGTAAGGTCAAGACGCTCGATAACGGCATCGCCGCGGCGGGGATAGTGCAGCGCATACGAGATACACGCGCGCATATCGGGCACGGCGAGCTGCGCAAGCACGGCGTTATCAGTATATTCGACCATAGAATGAATTATACTCTCGGGGTGAACGACAACGCGCACCCTGTCGGCATCGAGATCGTAAAGACGCGCAGCCTCGATTACCTCAAGCCCCTTATTCATAAGAGTTGCGCAGTCAACAGTTATCTTCGGTCCCATCATCCATGTAGGATGGCGCAGCGCCTGTTCGCGCGCCACACTGCCAAGCATCTCGCGGGTGTAGCCGCGAAAGGGTCCGCCCGAAGCGGTAAGTATGACCGAACGCAGCTCGCGTTCCTCGTCTGCACGGGCTTGCAGGCACTGAAACACCGCACAGTGCTCGCTGTCGACGGGCAGAATGCGGACACCGCGTGCTCGCGCAGCGCTCATTACGAGCTCGCCCGCAGCGACAAGCGTCTCTTTATTCGCAAGTGCAACATCATGCCCCGCCTCGATAGCGGCAAGGGTCGGAAAAAGCCCGGCAAAGCCCGACGTTGAGTTGAAAACGATATCGGCATCGGGCAGCGCCGCGACCTCGGATGCGGCATTTTCGCCGTCGATAACCTTTGTATCCGTGTCGGCTATCGCGATGCGCAGCCTTGCGGCAGCCTCAGGGTCACGTACAGCACAGAAGCGCGGGTGAAACTGTCTGACCTGATCCTCAAGCTGTCCGACGCTCGAGGCGGCGGATACAGCAATGACCTCGGCTCCCGTCCGCGCGGCGACGTCAAGCGTCTGTCTGCCGACGGAGCCGGTCGAGCCGAGGACAACAATCCTCTTATCTTTCGGTTCTTTATACCTGTTCATTCCGAGATGAAAATCCTTCCGATGACATTATTACCGCTCATGCTTCGCATGCAATCACCGCAGCACGCCGAGCGGACACGGCATTTTTGCCGCTCATGCACCACTAACCGTCGTGTCGTCACGGTGCAGCATGCAGCGGACAAATCAGAGATTCTGCTCAAAGAACGGGAACATAAGACAGAAGATATAAACGACGGAGGTCGTCGCAATCGTGCTGTCAAAACGGTCGAGCACGCCGCCGTGCCCGGGGAGCAGAAAGCCGTAATCCTTGATTCCGTACGAACGCTTTACCACCGATGCAATAAGGTCGCCGCACTGAGCAATGAGCGAGATAAGCAGTCCCATGATTGCAAGCGTTACGTAGTTGACGTGAACGCTGAAGAAGCGGTCGCATATGATTCCGTAAATAATCGAGCAGAGGCAGGTGCAGATGATAGCGCCGACAGCGCCCTCGACCGTCTTTTTCGGCGAGACCTCAGGGATAAGCTTATGCCGACCGAAAAATCTGCCGCAGAAGTATGCAAAGCTGTCACTGACCCACGGGAAAATAAGCGCAAAGAAGAAGATAAAGGTTCCGTGATATGCGACATCGCGCAGACGGACAAGTGATGCAAAGCCGAAGAGAACGTATACCATCATTACCGTCAGCACCGCCGCATCGCCGAACTTTATCTTATTCTTTGAAAATACGACAACCGAGAACAGAAAAATTATGTAGATAAAGAGCTGGAAGAACAGCTTCATGAAGAAATTTTCCGCACTCATGGCAGGATAGCGTGTGGTAATGATAGAAGAGACCGACAGAATATAGGTCGGAATGCACACAAGAAGATTAGCGCGCAGCCCGACACAGCCGAGCAGCTCGTATGCCGCACATATGGAGAGAAAGGTCACAAGAACGAGAAACGCGGGTGATCTCGAAAAGATCAGAAAGGGTATCATTATCGTTATCGCTACGACAGCCGTCGTTATTCTCTGCTTCAAAAATTGCCACCTCGCCGTAATTTATTTTCTGTCACTTTACTCCTACGGTAGACTCAACACCGCCGTATCTCCGCTGCCGCGAAAGAAAATCGCGGATGCTGTCGTTTACGTCGCCCTGCCGATAATCGGGCCAAAGCACGGGAGAAAATATAAGCTCCGAATATGAGGACTGCCACAACAGAAAGTTCGACAGCCGCTTATCGCCCGCCGTTCTGACTATCATGTCGGGCGGCGGGCAGGGGTATGTGTAAAGATGCCGCTCGATGTCCTCTTCGGTCAGGTCGTAACCGTCGCCGCTGAGCGTTCCCTGCGCGGTGCGCTCTCGCACGGCTTCGTTTACAGCGTGTACAAGCTCTGCTCTGCCGCCGTAGTTAAGAGCAATATTGAGTACGCGGTCATAGCACGCGGATTTTTCATCGAGGTCACGTATGAGCTGCTGCGTTTTTTCGTCGAACGGAGAAATATCGCCTATTACGACGAAATGCACCCGCTTCTTTTCGATGAGCTTCATCGCGCGTTTAAGATAACGGCGCAGTATCATGAGAATAGCGTTAACCTCATGCCTCGGACGCTTCCAGTTCTCGGTGGAAAAAGCATAGACGGTGACATAGCGTATGCCGATGTCGGCGCAATACTCCGCCACCTGCTCGAAGGATACCATACCTTCCTTATGTCCTGATTCACGCGCAAGCCCGCGCGCGGTCGCCCATCTGCCGTTGCCATCCATTATGAAGGCAACGTGTCTCAGACCGCTCTCGCGCACAAGCGCCGTACCCTCGGAGAGCAGCTCGTCGCTGACCCCGTATGAATTTATTACATACGGCGTCTCCGCCGCAGCCGTATTGCCGCTCATAGCTCTCTCCTTTCACCGCCCGATTCGTTCGGTCGGTTCTTTTCAGTCCTATCGGTTCTGTTTTTAGTTCTGCCTCTCCGTATTATACGGCGGTCGAATGATTCAAATACCAAAGCACCGGCTGTCGGCTCAGATGGACATGATTTCCTTCTTCTTTGCCTCGGTAAGCGAATCTATCTCCTTGATATACTTATCGGTGAGGTCCTGAACAGCCTTCTCGGACTGCTTTACCTCATCCTCGGTCATCTCGTTTGCCTTCTTCATTTCCTTGCAGTGATCGTTTGCATCGCGGCGGATGTTGCGGATAGCAACCTTTGCCTCCTCGCCGAGCTTTTCGGTTTGCTTAGTGACCTCGCGACGGCGCTCCTCGTTGAGCGCAGGGAAGCAGAGACGGATTACCTTGCCGTCGTCGATAGGAGTGATGCCGAGGTCGGATGCCTGAATAGCCTTGCCGATGTCCTTAAGCAGCTTAGACTCCCAGGGCTGAATGACGATGGTGCGTGCGTCGGTGACCTTTACCTCCGCAACGTTATTGATAGGGGTGGGTGTGCCGTAATAATCAACATTTATCTTTGCAAGCAGCGAGGGGTTCGCTCTGCCTACGCGGATACCGTCAAGATCCTCCTCATAGACGGATATCGACTTCTTCATCCTTGCTTCAAATTCTTTCGTATCGAGTTTCATTTCGTTATCTCCTTAAAATAGATTATATATTACGGGGACGCTCCCCAAGATTATCAGCCTGAAATCTCGGTTCCGATAGCCGCGCCGTTTACAACGCGCAGTATATTATCGGGGTCGTCGAGCCCGAAGATGACGATGGGCAGGTCATTGTCCTTTGCAAGCGTTGCCGCGGTGGAATCAATGACGGTGAGCTGATGCTCAAGCATATACATATGCGAGATGGATGCCAGACGCTCAGCGTTCGGATCCTTGCGGGGGTCGGAGGTATAGACAGCGTCGATGTTCTTAGCCATGAGCACCGCGTCGCAGTTGGTTTCAACGGCATAGTGAACAGCGGCGGTATCGGTCGAGAAAAAGGGTCTGCCGAGTCCGCAGCCGTATATAACCACCTTGCCCTTTTCGAGATGATGCACCGCGCGGTTGCGGATGTAGGGCTCTGCTATCTCATGCATGGCGATAGCGGTCATGACGCGGGTGGTGATGCCGAGATGCTCAAGCACATCGGAGATGGCAAGGGCGTTGATGGTCGTTGCAAGCATTCCCATGTGGTCTGCACGGGTTCTATCCATATCAGCGCCCATTCTGCCGCGCCAGATGTTGCCCGCACCTACGACTATCGAGACCTGAACGCCCTCATCGAGACAGCGGCGAACATTTTCACCTACGCGCCTGATAAAGCCGTAGTCAAGAATCGAGCCGTCGGATGCGAGCGCCTCGCCCGAAAGCTTAAGAAGAACACGTTTGTACTTAGGTGTATTGCTATTCATAGTTATTCCGCCTTTCAACGCAAATATTCTGTTTAAAGTGTCACGGAAGAAATGCTTCCCGCTTTTCGCGCAAAGCTGCCGCGGACGGTAATGCCCACCGATAGGTTTGCACACGCAACTGTGATGATTTTACACGAAAAAGCGCGATTTGTAAATAGTTAATTTCAATTATTTGCAGTTATTTAATAATTGCGGGCATATAATTAAAGATAAGATTAAGGAAATGAGCCGCGGCCCATCCCCACCGGTATAGAAAGCCAGACGTGAACAGGTCGTCACAGCCTGCCGAGAAAATAATACCGACAGCCGCATCCCGCCTACCCGCTCGCAAAAAACAGGCAGATGCCGAATATGGCACCTGCCTGAAAAAATTCATAATTACTTGATCATGCTTGCGATCTCTTCAGCGAAGTTATCCTCGCGCTTCTGGAGACCCTCGCCCTTCTCAAAGCGATAGAAGTTTTTAATCTTGATAGAGCCGCCGAGCTCCTTAGCGGTAGCTGCGGTGTAAGCAGCAACGGTCATCTTGTCATCCTTGACATACTCCTGCTCGCAGAGACAATACTTCTCGTAGAACTTAGAGAGCTTACCCATTACCATCTTCTCGATAATAGCCTCGGGCTTGTTCTTGTTCTTCTCGTCGTTTGCGATCTGAGCCTTGATTATCTCCTTCTCCTCATCAAGAGCGGACTGCGGAACGTCCTCCTTGTTTACGTAAACAGCGGGAACGCCTGCGCCTGCAAGCTGAAGAGCGATGTTCTTTGCGTATACGGCAAAATCGGGAGCGTTCTTTGCAGCGTCGTCAGCATCGAACTCAACGAGGATACCGGTCTGACCCTTACCGTGTACGTAAGAGCCGATGGTGCCGTGAGCAACGACGAAACGGCGAATCTGAATGTTCTCACCGATGGTGTAAATCTTATCCTTAAGAGCAGCCTCGACGGTGTCTGCGCCGCCTGCGTATGCGCAAGCCATGAGAGCGTCGTTATCTGCGGGATCGCATGCGAGAACGGTGTCGAGAAGTCCGTCTACGAATGCCTGGAAATCAGCGTTCTTGGCAACGAAGTCGGTCTCGGAGTTAACCTCGATCATAGCAGCCTTGTCGTGAGCATCGTTGAACTTGATAGCAACAAGTCCCTCTGCTGCGATTCTGTCTGCCTTCTTAGCAGCAACGGCAAGTCCGCGCTCGCGCAGAACCTTTACCGCACCGTCAAAATCGCCGTCGGTCTCAACAAGCGCCTTCTTGCAGTCCATCATGCCGCAGCCGGTCTTAGCTCTCAGCTCGGCAACCATCTTTGCTGTAATCTGTGCCATAATTTTATATCCTTTCGAGTGGTGGAATTATTCGGGTCGGGTATCGGTGAGCGCACCGATACACAAAATCCGGAAAGGCGTGAAAAGCACGCAGCCCTTCACGCTTCCGTATATTCTTGATTACTGAGCAGCGTCCTCAGCAGCCTCTGCCTCAGCCTTAGCCTCAACAGCTGCCTCCTCGTCAACGTCTGCCTCGCCCTGTCTGCCCTCGATAACAGCGTCTGCGATAGAGCTTGTGATAAGCTTGATAGCGCGGATAGCGTCATCGTTACCGGGGATGATGTAATCCGCATCATCAGGGTCGCAGTTGGTATCGACGATAGCGATTACCGGGATGCCGAGCTTCTTAGCCTCTGCAACAGCGTTCTTCTCCTTTCGGGGGTCAACGATGTAAACGGCAGAAGGGAGTCTGTCCATGCTCTTGATACCGCCGAGGTTCTTCTCGAGGTCAGCCATCTCCTTGATGAGCTTTGCTACTTCCTTCTTAGGAAGAAGATCAAAGGTGCCGTCCTCCTTCATCTGCTCAAGGCTCTTAAGACGAGCGATGCTCTTCTTGATGGTCTTGAAGTTAGTGAGCATTCCGCCGGGCCAACGGTTGTTGACATAGTACATACCTGCGCGGGTAGCCTCTTCCTTGATAGCGTCGGCTGCCTGCTTCTTGGTACCTACGAAAAGAACGGTGCCGCCCTCAGCTGCGAGGTCGCGAACGTACATATAAGCCTCTTCAAACTTCTTTACGGTCTTCTGGAGGTCGATGATGTAGATGCCGTTTCTCTCGGTGAAGATGTACTCTGCCATCTTCGGATTCCAACGACGGGTGTGATGTCCGAAATGAACACCTGCTTCAAGAAGCTGCTTGATAGAAATAATAGCCATATTTTTCTCCTTCGGTTTGTCCTCCACGGCAGTTGAATTTACACCGAAGCGCATGCCGTGTGTGAACTTTGCGAATTATTTTACCATAAATTGCGCGATAATTCAATAGCAATATGCTCTTGTTAATATATTTTTTACATTTTTCGCAAGCCGCGCGCCGCAGGATTTTCAGCATGAAATGCGGGTGAGCAATAAAGTGCGGAAGGCAATGCGCAGCCGTGCGGTGTGCAAAAATGTAAAACGCGAACGCCGAATGCTAAATGCCGATTCCAAACGCCTAATAATCAGAAATCAGCGTTTTCGGGAAGTGCCTCGACGAGGTCGCGGAAGAACACGGGCATCCTTTCGCCGAGCTCGCGGAGAAGCGGAACGGCGATCTCGCGTATCTGCGGATGTGCCCTGCCCGACGTTCTGAGCTCGAAGAAATGTCTCCACTGACGCAGATTCATTGTGACGACTATCTCGGTCTTGAGTGAGTTGGGAAGCACGCTGCGTGCCTCCTCGGGTCTTGCTCCCGCTGCAATAAGCGCGTTGTATGCATCCTCGGCAGCCTGCATGGCACCGCACCACAGCTCGAATTTCTCGGGGTCGTTATCCCAGAAATACGGACGTATGAACGTCAGCTCGTTTCCGAACTTATCCTTGCAGTAATTGCAGTAGCGGGTACTCTCCTGACTGTAGCTTGCTATGCGGTGACGCACAAGCTCGTGCGTTACTCCGCGGTCGCAGATAAACTTTACCGTCAGTCGGCTGTGCTCGATGACAGACCCGTGACCGCTCGCAACTATCATGGCGATGAACTTCTCCGCCGAATCCGCGGTTATTCTGTCCTCGCTCTTATAGCAGACTCTGCCTATGCGCTCAAGCTCGCGCAGAGTCTGTTCGTAATTTATAGGTGTTATCAGCTCGTAGCTCGGTCTGATTATATTCATGCTTGCTCCTTCTCGGCCTTTCGCCGTTCTGCTTTATTATTTGCTTGCGGGTGTCGTGCCCGGACGTTATCCGCCCCGCACTCTCGTGTCAGCCCGCGCCGCTCTTATTCTTCTTTTTATCCTTTTTTGTATTGCCCTTTTTATTGCCGTGCGCCGTGCCGCCGGTACGCCCCGCCTTGCGCGTGTCACGTGAGGCGCGGTATGTAAACTCCTCGGGAGAGCGTCCCGCACTCAGCCCGCCGCGTATCGCGCGTTCCTCCTCCGCTCTGCGCTTCTCTCGCCCGAGATCGGATGCATGGATGAACACATACGCCGCGCCGCCTATGATAAGAATGGCCGCGACGGCGATAAACGTCGGTGAGCGCAGAACGCCCGAGAGAATCCATCCTATATACATTATCTCGCTGCGCGGGATATCGCTGCGTACGATGAGCTCCATTCTGCCGATTATCTCGTCATTATAGCTCAGCGTCACGTATCCGACAGTCTCGCCCTTTGATAGCGGAGCGGTCAGCTCATCGTCGTTCAGAACGACGGTCTTTCGTATGTCGCGGTCAACGTCGATATCACCCTCCATAAACACATCAAGCGACTCGCGCGGATAGAGCGCGACCTTATCGAATGTTGCGGAAAGTCCGACGGGCACCTCCGCGACTATCTCGCTGCCGTCTATCACGTTGACGTAGCCGAAATTGTCATACGCCCAGTCGAGCAGCTTGCCCGCGGAAACGTAGGAATATGTCCAGTCGCTGTCCTGCCCCGCGCCCATAACAACCACAAGATAAGCCGTACCGTCGTGCTCCGCTGTGATAACGGCGCAGAAGCCAGCCTCGCTTGTCGAGCCGACGTTTATACCGCTGACATCGCGGCGGTAGTACTTTGACGAATAGTAGGTGGTGACGAAATAGTTACGGGTAAAAATTCTCCTCGTGCCCGAGCGCTCGGTGGAATCCATGTCGTATTTATACGACGTTGCTATCTCATAGTACTTGTACTGCGCTATCGCGTATTTCGTCAGCAGCACGACATCGTTCAGCGTCGTCACCATATCGGGGTCGTGCATGCCGGTGATGTTCTCGTAATGCGTATCGTACATGCCGAGCTCCTGCGCCTTTGCGTTCATCAGCGACACCGCCCGGTCGAGCCCGCCGCATACGGTATGTGCAAGCACCTGCGCGCAGTCGTTTGCACTGCCGATTATCATACAGTTTATCATGTCGCGATATGTGACCGTCTCGCCCGAGCGCAGCCCGATGGTGATGCCCGAAACGCCGCGCAGCATATCCTGCGTGACCTCTATCTCGGTATCCCAGTCGCCGCCCCAGTTCTCGATGAATATCACCGCCGACATTATCTTTGCGGTAGACGCGGGATATATGGTAGTGCTCATGTTCTTAGCGTACAGCACCTTGTCGCCCGAGATGTTGTACAGATATGCGCAGCCCGTGTTTTCAAGCTCGGGCGGCGTTGCCGCAGACGACGGTACGGCGAGCAGCCCACCGAGAAACAAAAAAGTCAGCGCCGCAAAAAGCAGCACGGCGACACTGCCGAGCCTTTTATGTTTTTCTGTCATGCGCATCCTCCCTTGTTTTTATTTGCCGGTTTTCGGTTCATCCGCGCTGCCGTGCAATTATCGCACATCCGCGCCGTTACCATACAGTCATGCGATTGTCACGCAGCCATGCCGTAATCACGTAGCATGGAAATATCGCGTCGCCGTGCAGTTGTCACACAGCAGCCCCGTTATCGTCAGCCGTGCCGTTATCGCGCGGCGAGCTCACGTCTGCGGCGCACCGAGCCCGCGATAGCCTCGCGCAGCTCATCCGCGCCCGAAAAGCGCAGCTCGTCTCTGTCTCGCTCGATAAACTCGACACTCGCGCGAACACCGTAGATATCGTCCGAAAAATCAAGTATATACGACTCGACCGTGACCGAATCGCCGCCGAGCGTCGGATTCGTACCGACATTGGTCACCGACGGAAAACGATGTCCATCGAGCACAAAATCGGTAAGGTAAACTCCCTTTTTCGGCATGTAGATGCTGCCGCCCACGGCGAGATTTGCGGTAGGAAAGCCAAGAAGTCTCCCGTTCTGCTTTCCGTGAGCGACCGTACCGTGCAGTGCGTAGCGTCTGCCGAGCAGTCTTGCCGCGCCCGCGACATCGCCCGCCGAGAGCAGACGGCGAATCTCGGTCGAGCTGACGTGCAGCCCGCCGAGTGTGACCTCGGGCATAACATAGCAGCGTCTGCCCCGCTCATCCATGAGCGCGGAGAGCAGAGCGCCGTTTCCCGCCGCGCCTCTGCCGAAAGTAAAGTTATACCCGCAGACCACTGCGGCGGCATTGAGTTCACCTATCAGAACGTCGCGCACGAATCGCTCGGGGCTGAGATCACGCACATCCGAAAAATCGCTGATAAATACGGCGTCAACGCCGAGCCGCTGAAACTGCTTCAGCTTTTCTTCCTCACCGAGCAGCACCCCGCGCCCGCTCTTAGAGAGTCCGCGCAGCGTCCAGACGGCGAGCGGCGTACCGAGCTCGTGCGCGACCCTGCGCCCCGTCTCGATAAGCTGCGCATGCGCGGTATGCACGCCGTCAAAACAGCCGAGCACCGCCGTGCAGCGCCCGCGCCCCGCACCCTTATCGGTGTCCATATCTGCGCCGGCGCAAACGGCAGCGGCATCGAGATCAATTACCTTCATTTGTTCGCGCTCCCGCGGTTTATTTTGCAAGGTATTCCTTCTGCGCGTCGGAGAGCGTGTCGATGCACGCGCCCATACCCGAGAGCTTGAGCCGTGCGACCTCGCTGTCTATCTCGGCGGGCACCTGATATACCTTATTTTCGAGCTCGCCCGCATGGTGCACGACGTACTCAAGGCACTTTGCCTGAAGCGCAAAGCTCATATCCATTATCTCTGCGGGATGTCCGTTTCCTGCGGCAAGGTTGACGAGTCTGCCCTCGGCAAGGAGGTTGAGTATTCTGCCGTCCTTCATGCGGTAGCCCATGATATTGGGCTTACGCTGCCATACCTTATCAGCCTTTGCGGCAAGCGCGTGCTTATCTATCTCAACGTCGAAATGTCCCGAATTTGCAAGCAGCGCGCCGTCGCGCATAACATCAAAATGCTCCGCACGGATAACGTCGCAGCAGCCCGTTACCGTGATAAAGAGATCGCCGAGCTTTGCAGCCTCGTCCATCGGCATTACCGTAAAGCCGTCCATGACCGCCTCGATAGCGCGAACGGGGTCGACCTCGGTGACGATAACGCGAGCGCCCATGCCCTTTGCGCGCATGGAAACGCCCTTGCCGCACCAGCCGTAGCCCGCGACAACGACATTCTTGCCCGCGATAACAAGGTTTGTCGAATTCATGATGCCGTCGAGGGTGGATTGCCCGGTGCCGTAACGGTTATCGAAAAGATGCTTGCAGTCGGCATCGTTTACGTCTACCATCGGGAAAGCAAGCTCGCCGCGCGCCGCGCGTGAAACAAGCCGGTGAATACCCGTAGTGGTCTCCTCGCCGCCGCCGAGCAGATTTTTGCGGAACTCCGCGCACTCGCCGTGCAGCAGATTTGTAAGGTCGCCGCCGTCGTCTATCATAAGGTCGGGGCAGCACGAGAGCGTTCTGCGCAGATGCTCGGTATATGTCGCATCGTCAACACCGTGATGCGCGTTTACCTCGAGTCCGTCCTCCGCAAGCGCCGCCGCAACATCATCCTGAGTAGAGAGCGGATTGCAGCCCGTTATCCATACCTCCGCTCCGCCCGCCTTGAGCGTAAGAGCGAGATATGCGGTCTTTGCCTCAAGGTGGATAGACATTGCTATCCTCTTGCCCTCAAACGGCTTCTCTCTTGTAAACTGCTCGTTTATAATATTGAGCACGGGCATGTAGCTGCGCACCCAATTTATCTTGTCCCACCCGGAGGGGGCAAGACTCATATCCTTAACATCGCTCATTCGTATAACCTCACCTTTCGGAAATATATTTTCGTATTTTTCGCGGTATTATACCGAATTATTATAGCATACCGCGATAACATTGTCAATCTCAAAGCGGCGCTTTTGCTCCGCAGCGCGCAGATATTGTCGCATACGGGCAGCAAAAAAGCCGCACCGCAGCAGCTGCGGAAACGGCTTTTGCTCCTATTATATAATGTTTCTCGCCGCGACTGCATACCGACAGCACGCATCTGCCGAGCGGCGCAGCGTCTTTCTCGCACCGGTCGCATTCATACATCGGAAGGCGGAGCAGCAGCAGTCAGCACACCGACCGAATGCAGTTTAACAGACGGCGGTACGGCGTCATTCCGCGCAGCCGCAAAACATACGGCGATGCGTCAGAGTCACTCTGCGTAGCCCTCGGGATTGTTACGCTGCCAGTTCCAGCTGTCGCGGCACATATCCGCGATGCCGTACTCCGCATGCCATCCGAGCAGACGCTCAGCCTTTGACGGGTCGGAATACAGAGTAGGAAGGTCGCCCGCGCGGCGCGGTGCGACAACATACGGCAGCGGTGCGCCGCTCGCCTGCTCAAATGCATGAACGACATCAAGCACGCTGTAGCCCTTGCCCGTACCGAGATTGAATATCTCCGTGCCCTTATGCGCAGCGCAGTACTCAAGTGCGCAGACATGTCCGCGCGCAAGATCTACGACATGGATATAGTCGCGGATGCATGTGCCGTCGGGGGTGTCGTAATCGTCGCCGAACACCGAAAGGCGCTCGCGCTTTCCGACAGCGACCTGAGTGATGTAGGGCATGAGATTGTTCGGAATGCCGTTCGGCATCTCGCCTATTCTTCCGCTCGGATGTGCGCCGATGGGATTAAAGTAGCGCAGCAGAACGACCGAAAGCGATTCACGCGCGACGGCGGCATCGGTTGCTATCTGCTCTATCATCCATTTAGTCCAACCGTAGGGGTTCGAGCAGGTTCCGCGCCCTATTTCCTCGGAGAGCGGGGATGTTCCCGTAGAGCCGTAAACGGTGGCGGAGGACGAGAAGATAAAGTTATTTACGCCCGCGCGCTCCATTGCGGCAAGCACCTGAACGGCGGAATCAAGGTTATTGCGATAGTAATCGAGCGGCTTCTGCACCGATTCGCCGACCGCCTTGTAGCCCGCAAAGTGTATCACCGCGTCGACCTTATTCTCGGAGAAAACGCGGTCAAGCAGTGCAGCGTCGCCCGCATCGCCGCGATAGAGCTTAAGCGGTCTGCCGACAAGCTCCTCCGCGCGGCGAACCGCCTCGGGGCAGCTGTTTGAAAAATCGTCGAGGATTATCGGGTCATGCCCTGCGCCGCAGAGCTCAACTGCGGTATGGATGCCGATAAAGCCCGCACCGCCTGTAAGAAGTACCTTCATTTTTATACTCTCCTTTTCGGTCAACAGCCTGTTATCTCTGACGCTTGTCGGAGCGCTGAGCTATCTTTGTGCCCACCGTCTGGAACAGTTGAACAAGCAGCGTCAGGATGATAACGGCAACTATCATAATAAGATATTTGTAACGGTAGTAGCCGTAGTTTATCGCTATCTTTCCGAGTCCGCCGCCGCCGATGATACCGCTCATCGCGGTATAGCCGAGGATGGTGGTGATAGCGGTCGTACCGTTTGTGAGCAGAGACGGAACGCTCTCGGGAAGCATTACGCGGGTGATTATCTGAAAGGGCGATGCCCCCATGCTCTGTGCAGCCTCGATGATATTCGGGTCGATCTCACGCAGACTGCTCTCTGCAAGACGTGCGATAAACGGGAACGCCGCGATAACAAGCGGAACGATGGATGCGACGGTGCCGACGGTCGTGCCGACGATAGCGCGGGTAAGCGGCAGCACCATTATCATTAATATAAGGAAAGGAATCGAGCGCAGCAGGTTAACGATAACATTGAGTATACGCATAACGGGGCGCGGGAGCGGGAGCACTCCGCCCTTCTCGCCGACGACAAGCAGCACTCCGAGCGGAAGTCCGATTATTATAGCAAAGAGCGTAGACAAAACGGTAGCATAAAAGGTCTCCCAGATAGCAAACGGGACCTCGCTCTGTATTACTCTCAGGCTCTCGGCAAATTTATCCGATGCAAAAAACTCAGCCATTGGAAACGACCTCCTCTACAACAATTCCGTTATCAAGCAGATAGCGCATAGCACGGTCAAAGGTATCGCCCTCTTCAGGCAATCCGAGCACCATGCTTCCGTATACCTTACCGCCGAGCAGACGGGTGGAGGCATAGAGAATGCTTGCGGCTATGCCGCAGTCGATAGCCATGCTGGCGACAAGCGGCGCGCCCGCAGATTCGTTACCGTTAAAGACGATGCGCAGCTTTCTGCCGCCGATATCCGCAGAGAGAACGTCGGAGGACGAATCCGGAAAAACAAGACGGCGGGCAGCCTCGGTCTGCGGCTGCGAGAATACCGTAGCGACATCGCCCTCCTCGGCTACCGTTCCGTGATCGAGGATGGCAACGCGGTTGCATATCTCCTCGACAACGCTCATCTGATGCGTTATGATAATGACGGTGATGCCGAGGCGGCGGTTGATGTCGGAGATGAGCTTAAGTATCGAATGTGTGGTCTTAGGGTCGAGCGCGCTCGTAGCCTCATCGCAGAGCAGCACGCGCGGATTTGTGGCAAGTGCGCGCGCGATGGCTATTCTCTGCTTCTGACCGCCCGAAAGCTGAGCGGGATAAGCAAGCGCTTTATCGGGCAGCTCGACAAGCTCAAGCAGCTCACGCGCACGCTTTTCAGCATCAGAGCGCGACATGCCCGCAAGGTGCAGCGGGAAGCAGATATTCGCAAGGCAGGTACGCTGCATGAGCAGATTAAAGCTCTGGAATATCATCGTTACCTCGCGGCGTACCGCGCGGAGCTCGCGCTCACCGAGCGCGCCGATGTCTACGCCGTCGATATCGACCGTGCCTGATGTCGGGCGCTCAAGCATATTGATGCAGCGGACGAGCGTACTCTTGCCCGCGCCGCTCATGCCTATGATGCCGTAGATGTCGCCGTCGTTTATGGTCAGATTTATATCGTTCAGAGCCTCGACGGTTCCGTCCGCAGTTTCAAAGGTCTTTGACAGGTTTTTTATCGTTATCATTATTGTATATCTTTCTTTGTCGGTTGTTCGGGACAGAGCGGCGGGTGCCGAAAAATCGTTTTCTACCGTCCTTTTATTTCAGGGACGTGTAAAAATGTACGGGTTTTCGGGGCATCCCTCACTCCGCCTCACGGAAGAAATACGAAATACCGTCCGCCGACGGGAAAACATGCTGAAAAAACAGGGGAGTCTATAACGCACCAAAAGTACACCCGAGTATTCGGGCGTACTTTTGGTTTCAGGTACTGCACGTTATACTTTACTTAAGGATATCGAGTGAGGTCTCCTTGCCTGCGTATACGCCCATCGGCTCAACGTGGATAGAAGCAACGGATACTACGTGAGTGCCGTTTTCCTTGTTGAAGTCGTCGAGGTAGGGCTGATGCTGGAAGTAGTTTGCATAGCAGTCGCCGCTGTCAACAACATTGTTAGGCTGAACGTAATCGGTAAACTCTACAACCTCGAGGTTTACATCCTTCTCTGCGAGAATTTCCTTAGCAACCTTGAGGATCTCAGCGTGAGGAGAGGGAGATGCTGCAACCTTGATGGTCTGACCCTTGATGGAGTCGTAGTCAACGGTGGAATCAAAGCCGTCGGTCGGGTTGCTAACAACGCTTGCGATGTTGCCCTTGTAGTTCTCTTCGATGAAGTCCTTTACCTTCCGGCTCGAAACAGCCGCAACAAGCGCCTTGGTCAGATCGGTGTTCTCGTTGCCTTCCTTAACTGCGATGATGTTGGAGTATGCGGAGTAGGAGCCCTCGATAGCGAGCGAATCCTTTGTAGGCGAAAGACCTGCGGGGATAGCGTAGTTGGAGTTGATAACTGCGAAGGAAACATCGGGGAGGATGTTGGGAAGCTGAGCAGCCTCGACCTCACGGAAGGTGATGTTCTTGGGGTTGTCAACGATGTCTGCTACCGTTGCGGTGATGCCTGCACCCTCGCGGAGCTTGATGATGCCCTCCTGCTCGAGGAGCTGAAGTGCGCGAGCCTCGTTTGTGGTGTCGTTAGGCACTGCGATCTCGATCTTCTTGGTCTCGGTGTTCGACGCGCCTCCTGTGGTGGTCTCCGCGCCACCGTCCGATCCTCCTCCGCAGGATGCGAGCGTTGCGCTCAGCGTGAGTACGGAAGCAGCTGCTGCGATAAGTGAAATAATTCTCTTCTTCATTTTCGTATTTCTCCTTTTCGGTGTTCGTTGTTTTCTTGTGATGTACGCATTATACACCATAGATGCGAGAATGTCAAATACATGAAAAATATATGCATCCATAGTTTTGTTCTATATCTTGATACATTCTTTTGCAGCAGCGTGTGAATATCGACAGAAAGTAACACGACAGCTGAGCACCGATTCGGCGGGCATCGGGCGAGAAAATACCCTCTCCGCGACGGACGCAATGCACGCTCACGTTATCAGCGCACAGCGACATAAGTGCAAATCATGCCCGTAGCAGCAGAACGCGGCGCGAGCTAAAGGCAAAAAGCTCCCCGTCAAACCGTTATGGCTTGACAGGGAGTTTATTCGGGTGGCAGCTGCACCGTATCCGAGCTGTAGCCGCACCGTATTACTTTGTCTGAGCGCTCTCGCGGCGGAGATAGCGCTTTATCTCGCTCAGATACAGCTCGCCCATGCGCGAGAGGAAGGTATTCTTCTTCATAATATAGCCTATCTCCATCATGTTAGGCGTATCGCCCTCCGCCTCGGCGATAGGCACGGCAACATAGCCGTCGCCGTTCAGCTCGCCGCAGATAATGCCGGAGCAGACGGTATAACCGCCGAGACCGACCATGAGATTAAGCATAGTAGCTCGGTCGGTAACGTGAACGGTGCGCTTGAAGGTATCGGGGCTGTACAGCTCCTCCGCGAGATAGAACGAGCCGCCGTCTCCCTGCTCGAACGAAAGACACGGATACGGCTCAAGGTCTGCAAGGGTCACGCTCTCGCGCGACGCAAGCGGGTGCTCACGCCACAGATAGGCGTATGCGCGGCAGTCGACGATGCGGTGAAATTCAAGCCCCGATGCCTCGAGCAGCTTACCGATAGCCTTTCTGTTATAATCGGAAAGATAGAGGATACCGACCTCGCTGCGCATTGTAGCGACGTCGGAAATGACCTCGCCCGTCTGCGTCTCGCGAACGGCAAAATCGTACTCAGCCATATCAAAAGCCTTAGCCATCTCGACAAACGCCTGAACGGCAAACGAATAGTGCTGTGCGGATACGGCGAACTTCTTTTTCAGGCTGCTCTCGCCTACGTACTTTTCGAGCAGGCTCTCATACTGCTGATAGACCTGACGCGCATACAGCAGGAATTCCGACCCGTCTGCGGTGGGCGTAACACCTCTGCCGCTGCGATAGAATATCGTTATTCCCGTCTCCCGTTCGAGCTCCTTGACGGCGCTTGAGAGCGACGGCTGACTGACATACAATAGCTCCGCCGCGCGGCTGAGCGAACCCGCCTCGGATATCGTTATTACGTAGTGCAGCTGCTGCAGGGTCATATGCGTTCCTCCGCTGTTGATAAATTCTATCATTATGATATCATGCGGGGACTGTTTTTTCAAGATTTTTTTTAATAAAAACCGCTCTGTCGATTGAAAAAGGCAGTGATATTTGGTATAATACCGAGAGATGGACGCGGCATCGCCCGCGTAGGCACATCGCGCATCACCGCCGTCGGCGACACACATATGAGGAATATCAAATGCTGAAAAGATTCATAAGCTACTACCGACCGCATCGGTTACTGCTCTACTCCGATCTATTTGCGGCGCTGCTTGCATCGCTCATCGGTATACTCTACCCCATCACCACCCGTCGGATGCTGACCGACTATATTCCGAATAAGCTGTACGGCTCGATAATCGCATCCGGCATTTTTCTGCTCGCGTTGTACGTCATACGCATGCTGCTGAACTACTTTATGCAGTTCTACGGTCACGTGATGGGTGTTCGCATGCAGCAGCACATGCGCCGCGATATGTTTGTGCATCTCGAAAGCCTCTCGTATTCGTACTACGACGGGCACGAGACGGGCGAGATAATGTCGCGCATAACCACCGATCTGATGGACATCAGCGAGCTTGCGCATCACGGTCCGGAGAACGTTATAATCTCGTTCATCACCGTCGTTATCTCGTTCATCTATCTGATGGGAATCAATCTGCCGCTGACGCTGATAATCTTCGCCTGCGTGCCGCTGCTGCTGATTCTCTCGACGCTGCTGCGCAAAAAGCAGGTCAGCGCCTTTCGCGAATGCCGCCGCACGCTTGCCGAGATAAATGCCTCCATCGAAAGCTCGGTATCGGGCATTCGCGTGACAAAGGCATACTGCAACGCGCAGAAGGAAAAGGAGAAATTCGAGGTAGGAAACTCCCGCTTTGCCGCCGCGCGCTACAAGGCATATAAGGCTATGGGGCAGTTCCATGCGGGAACGACCTTTATTACCGATATTTTCAACGTCGTTGTGCTCATAGCGGGCGGACTCTTTCTCTACCGCGGCAGCATCACGCTCGGCGACTACTCCGCATTCGTTGTTTCGGTCGGGCTGTTCATCACACCGATAACCACCCTTATCAACTTTATGGAAACGTATCAGGACGGTATATCGGGCTTTGAGCGCTTTGTGGAGATAATGGACACGGAGCCGGAGCACGACGCGCCCGATGCCGTCGATGCGGGAGTGCTGCGCGGCGATATCGAGCTGCGCGACGTTTGCTCCGCATATGACGGAAAGCCCGTGCTGCGCGGCATAACGCTCAGCATCCCGCGCGGATGCAAAACGGCGCTTGTAGGTCCGTCGGGCGGCGGAAAAACAACCGTCTGTCACCTGCTCCCCCGCTTTTATCCCGTATCGTCGGGCAGCATAACGATAGACGGCACCGACATTTCGCACTATACCCTTGAATCGCTGCGGCGGAATATCGGTATAGTGCAGCAGGATGTTTATCTCTTCAACGCTTCCATACGCGACAACATCCTCTACGGCAGGCTTGACGCGACCGATGAGGAGGTCGTAGAGGCGGCGAAAAACGCGAGCATTCACGACTATATCATGACACTGCCCGAGGGCTATGACACCGTGATAGGCGAACGCGGCGTAAGGCTGTCGGGCGGTCAGAAGCAGCGGCTGTCGATAGCGCGGGTATTTCTGAAAAACCCCGCCATACTCATTCTCGACGAGGCGACAAGCGCGCTCGACAACACGACCGAGATACAGATACAGGAGGCGCTTGACCGACTGAGCCGCGGCAGAACGACGGTCGTTGTTGCGCACCGTCTCTCCACAGTACGCAATGCAGACGAGATAGCGGTCATATCGGACGGCAGGATAATCGAACAGGGCACGCATGAAGCGCTGCTCAAGGACGGCGGAGTTTATGCAAGGCTGTACAGTCTGCAGTTCCGCGAGGATGAGCTGCTGCACCCGACGGGTATCGCTCAGTCAAGCATCGGCAGCGAGGGGGCGCAGGCATGAACGAACAGAAGCGGATCCCCCTCTCCGACGGCGCGCGATATGTAATCGAATCGCTCGAGGCGGCGGGCTACCGCGCATATGCGGTCGGCGGCTGCGTACGTGACGCGCTGCTCGGCAGCACACCGAGCGACTATGATATAACTACATCCGCCCTGCCGTATGAGGTGTGCGGAGTCTTTACCGCAGATACGGTCATACCTACGGGAATAAAGCACGGAACGGTTACCGTACTCGCCTGCGGCGAGCCGATAGAGGTAACGACCTTCCGCATCGACGGCAGCTACACCGACCGCAGAAAGCCCGATTCGGTCCGATTCTGCCGAACGCTCGGCGAAGATCTCTCCCGCCGCGACTTTACCATAGGCGCTATCGCGTATTCGGAGCGCGAGGGCATAATAGATCCGTACGGCGGAAGAGCCGACATAGAAAAAAGGGTGATACGCTGCGTCGGCGACCCGCATGCGCGGCTGTCGGAGGATGCGCTGAGAATTCTGCGCGCGCTGCGCTTTTCCGCCGTGCTCGGCTTTTCCATTGAACCCGAAACCGACAAGGCGCTGCGGGAGCTTGCTCCGCTGCTGACCGAGATAAGCGCCGAGCGCTGCCGCGAAGAGCTGCTGCGCCTGCTGTGCGGGCGCGATGCAGTGCGCGTGATGCGCGAATATATATCGGTCATCGGGGTTATCATCCCCGAGCTGCTTCCGATGGTCGGCTTTGACCAGAAAAACATCCACCACATATACGACGTTTACGAGCACACGCTGCATGTACTCGGCGGAACGCGCCCCATCCCCGTGCTGCGGCTCTCCGCGCTGTTTCACGACATCGGAAAGCCCGGCTGCTACGAGCTCGGTGCGGACGGTCAGGGGCATTTTCGCGGGCATCCCGAGCGGAGCACCGAGATAGCGAGCGGGATAATGCACCGTCTCCGCTTTGACGGTGAGACTATGCGGCAGGTGCTGCTGCTCGTGCGGTGGCACGACCGACAGATAGAGGAGACCGAACGGGCGGTGCGCCGCGCGCTGAATAAGCTCGGACGGGACATTTTCTTTCTGCTGCTCGAGCTGAAGGTTGCAGACAATCTTGCACAGTCGCCCGCATACCGCGACCGCAAGCGCAGCTGTGAGGTGCTTGACAGCATAGCTGAAGAGATAATCGAGCGCGGCGACTGCACCGAGCGCAGCAGACTCGCTATAAACGGCAGCGATCTCATCGCGCTCGGAATGCATCCCGGCCGCGAGATAGGCACGGTGCTTGACAGCATATTCGATTCGGTGCTGTCAGGTGAGCTGCCGAACAGCCGTACCGAGCTCATCGCCGCCGCAAAGCAGCTGCTCGAAAACGCCGACGGTGCAGCTGACGGTATAACGGCAAACGGTACAGCTGCAGACGGGCAGCAAACAGAAGAAAAAGAAACAGACAGCTAACGGGCAGCCGGGCTGAAATCGACCGCAGCCGCAAACGAAGACAAAATGCTTAACGGCAAATTGTAACCGCAGCTGCGGCAGACAACAAAAAACAAACGACAAAAAGCATCCGCACCGCACGGCAAAAGCCCGGCGGTACGGATGCTCTGTTAATTTTAAGTATGTGTTGCGTGTCTCGGTGCGCCGCGCGTCTTACTCCGCAAGCGTCTCGGCGGTCTTTACGTCGGTCTGCTCCGCAACGATAAGATAGCGCATCGAATCATCCCACATAAAGCAGGTCGAGAGGATAAGTATCGGCTTGTCGCCCGTTATACGCTCGCCGTCTGCAAAGCACGTATAGCTGCCGCCCGCGGAGTATATCTCGGAGATAAGCGCATTGAGCGTGTCGCGGTTGGTATAGTCGGTCTCGTACATCAGATGGCGGTCGGAGAATTCGACAGCCGCGGCAATGCGGTACTCTATCTCGCGGTCGGGCATATAGAGCTTAATTTTATCATGTGTCTTCATGTATTCGGGGTCGCAGTAGCTCTTCTGGAAGAAGGAGAAGTACGGGGTCTTGGAGTTCGTATTACCGTTCATATTGTGCCCGTATATAACGGTCACTGGGTCGGTAAAATCGCTCTTGTTATAGCTCTCGATGTAGATAGATCCTGCGGGGTTATAGCTGCCGTCGAAATAATGGGTAAGATAGAACGGGTCGTAGCTCGGATGCTGAACGACGGGATACGAAACGGTGGTGTCGGGCATCTCGATATATGCGACGGTGTCGGGATATTTCTCCCTCAGCGCGTCGAAATCCTGCGGGCTGATATACTCTCCGAGCCGTGTTTGACCGGGAGAATCGGATGCCGTAGATTCGGTAAGGGACGCGGTATCTGCGGTTGTCTCAGCCTCTCCGTCGCCGCCGCGGCGCGAGAAAAGCACACAGCAGACGATTATCGCGGAAAGCAGAACAACACCGCCCGCTATCATCGCTGCCATCGGCAGCTTTTTCTTAATCGCTGCCTTTTTAGCCGAGCTTGCCGTGCGTGATTTATCTTTCTTTTCCATATTTGTCATTCCTTTCGGGGTATGCCGATGCGGGGATTATCTGTGCTCCGCGATGAAGCGCCTGTACCACTCAAAGCTGCGCTTAGGCGTTACCTCGAGCGTATCGAAATCGGTATGCATTATTCCGAACTTAAAGCTTCTGCCCGCGCTCCATTCAAAGTTGTCCATAAGACTCCACAGATAGTAGCCGCGAACGTCGAAGCCCTCGTCTATCACGCGCTCGAGCCATTCAAGAAAACCGCCGATATATCGGATACGGTCACTGTCCTCTATCATTCCGCTCTGCGGGTCTGCCTGCTCCTCGCCTATCGAGTAGGTACCGTTCTCTGTTACGATTATCGGTATGCGCAGGTCATAGAGGTCGTGCATGAGATGAATAGCGTCGTAAACGGCGCGGGGATAGTACTCGGTGCGGTTATTAAGGAAGTTTCCGCCCTGCGAAAAATCGGCGGCGGCGCGCTTGTCCGCACTGACGGGAACGCGATTATATACGTTGAGTCCGTAATAGTCGATAGGGGCGGAAATCCTGCGCAGATCGTCCTTTCCTATCTCCATCAGCGTACCCTCCGCTGCAAGATGCTCAAGCAGATAGTCGCTGTAGTGGCCTGCAAAAACCGGGTCGGTATAGAACTTCCAGTTCCGCTCGTCCTCATCTATGACGAGTGCGCGGTCTGCGTCCGAATCGGTTATCGCGTGACGCTTCCATATGTCAATAACGATACCTATCGACGAGTCACGCAGATTCTCCGCGCGGAATGCCTCGACAGCGGCACCGTGTGCAAGCAGGATATTATGGCGCGCCTGATTGCCCCAGATCTCGTTTGTATAGCCGGGTGCAAAGCCGCCGTGCGCATAGCCGACGTATGTCGCTATCGGCTCATTAACAGTGCTCCACAGCGGAACAAGGTCGCCGAGCTCGCGGAACATCTTATCAGCATATTCGCCGAACCACTCGGCAACATCGCGGTTGCGCCATCCGCCCCTATCCTCGAGCACCTGCGGCAGATCCCAGTGATAGAGTGTTACGTTAGGCTTTATGCCGTGCTCGAGCAGCTTTGTCATGCAGCGCTTGTAGTAGTCGACTCCGACGGAGTTCAGCTCGCCCGTACCCTGAGGCAGAACACGGGACCATGAGATAGACATGCGATAGGAATCAACGCCGAGCCGCACAAGATTCTCAAGGTCGCGGTCAAAACGGTTGTAGCTGTCACAAGCAACGGCGGGGGTCGTTCCGTCGGCTATCTTTCCCTTCTTCTCGGCAAAGGTATCCCATATACTCGGCGTTCTTCCGCCCTCAAGCGCACCGCCCTCGACCTGTCCTGCGCTCGTCGCCGTGCCCCATATAAATCCCTTCGGAAATGGCATGTTTTATCCTCCGTGCAGCCGCATGCGGCTGCTGATTACATAATTTTTTCGCGTACAGCATAGCACATTCTACGTCGAAAATCAACCTTTTATTGAAAATATAGTATTACGTTCGGCTGCCGCCCGCGCACAGCTTGATGCAGTATCCGCTGTATACGCCCTGCATCGCCGCAAACGGCGCAGTTCCACGTGCGGACGGCGCGGAAAGAAAAACGGACGATGCCCGCATGTGTGTGCAGACATCGTCCGTTTTTCACGGAGTGCAGGTGAATCAAATCGGAACGGGGAGAGATAAAATCGTTCGGAGTGTTCGATTTCGTCGCGCAAGGCGTACAACTGTACGTCGTGCGGCGAAATC
>OIYS01000321.1_pt1 | contig 35839 bp, 31 predicted proteins | sample 1588271 | NCBI WGS metagenome assembly OIYS01 (sample SAMN03283286) | human gut metagenome | biome: human-associated habitat; material: feces | host: Homo sapiens | place: Peru | collected 2012
TCAGAACGTCGTGAGACAGTTCGGTCCCTATCCGTCGTGGGCGTAGGAAAATTGAGGAGAGCTGTTCCTAGTACGAGAGGACCGGAATGGACATACCTCTGGTGTATCTGTTGTAACGCCAGTTGCAGCGCAGAGTAGCTATGTATGGACGGGATAACCGCTGAAAGCATCTAAGCGGGAAGCCTCCTCCAAGATGAATTTTCCCATTCTTCGTGAAGTAAGATTCCTTGTAGACGACAAGGTTGATAGGCTAGAGGTGGAAGCGTAGTGATACGTTGAGCTGACTAGTACTAATAGATCGAGGATTTAACTTTATTTATTGTTTAATTAATAGATGAGGCATTATCTTGTTTTTAAAGGACAAAATCCTTTATTGGTAACGATAGCTTAGGTGGTACACCTCTTCCCATCCCGAACAGAGAAGTTAAGACCTAAAACGCCGACGATAGTGATAAGCGAAAATAGGAAGTTGCCAATTTTTTTTTGCAATAAAATCCCTTGTGGGATTTTTTTATATAAAAAATATGTACTTTATTTCTTTAAATTGAAAAATGTGTATTATTGTGTTAAGATGTTTAAGATGAGGTACTATGAAAAGGAAAACGAAGAAAGGTAATAATAAACATAAAAATGTCAAAAATAACGTAATGATAATTAAATGCTTATTGATTATCTTTGCTTTGTTGTGCTTATTAGTTGCTTTATTCTTTTCTTTTAAATCATATTCATTGTGGATAAATGGATTATCACAAAGTAAAACAAATGAAGTTTCTTCAGGGTGCTTTTCGATGGAAGTTAATGATTTAAATGAAAACGGTCAATCAACTTCTATTAAACTTAATAATGCTTATCCAATTAGTGATGATGCTGCCAAAAGACTATCTCCTTATGTTCTAAATATTAAAAATAATTGTACATTGAATGCTCATTACTCTATCTTATTAAATATACTTGATGATACCACTTTAAACGATGAATATGTATCTTATTCTTTTAATAATTTATCTAATGAGACTTTTGAGGCAAAAAAATTAACAGAACTTTTACAAACAAATTCTAACGTTTCCTTAAGTGATAGTGTTTACGAAAGCAACAATCAAAATATATTACGTAGTTATGTTTTATTTGAAGGTGACTTAAATAAAGAGGAAACCGTATCGTATGAACTTAGATTATGGCTTAATTCTTTGGCTAATAATCAGGCAATGGGTCGAAGATTTAACGCTGTTGTTTCTGTTTCCTCAGTTGCTAAATAAATTTGTAAAATTGATCTTTTATGATTGTATCATTAGAAATAATCTTTTATAATTATTAGTAGGTGATATTATGAACTATAAGTATACGTCCAGAGATGAAACAGATACTATGGAACTTGCTCAAAATATTGAGAGTGAAAAATTTAAAAATATGGTTATATGCTTGGATGGTGAACTTGGAAGCGGAAAAACTATCTTTGTTAAAGGTTTTGCTTCTGCACTGGGTATTAAGGATAATATTACTTCACCTACTTTTAATCTTATCAAAGAATATAATGGTGGAGAAATGGATTTATACCATATGGATATGTACCGTATAGAAGGCGATGCCGATTCAATCGGAATAACAGATTATTTTACAAAAGGTGGAGTTTGCATAATTGAGTGGTCCGATTTAATCAAGGACTATTTACCTGATGAAAGATTAGATATTAAATTTAAAATTATAGATGAGAATACCAGGGTGCTAGTTTTGGAACCTCATGGTGTTCAATATGAAGAGGTTTGCAACTCCGTTTTATAATGGAGTTTTTATTTAGGAGGTTTATATGTATACACTATTTATAGATACCCATGATACAACTAATATTGCAATATTTTATAATGATGCACTTTTAGCAAGTAAGACATGTGATGAAGGTAGACAAAGCACTATTATTATGCCATTATTAGATGAATTATTAAAAGATTGTAAGTTAAAAATAAAAGATATCAATAGAGTTCTAGTTGTCAATGGACCGGGAAGCTTTACTGGAGTAAGATTAGGTGTTGTTATTGCAAAAACTATATCTTATTTACTGAATATTGAAATTAGAGTAATTGATTCACTAAGATTAATGGCTATAATGGATGATAATAAAAACAGCTTATATGGAATTAAGGATCCTAAAGGAATGTATTTGTATGATAAAAAAGAGCTAAAATACTTAAGCAAAGATGAATTATTAGATTTAGACATAACAACTAATGTTACCATGCTTTTTGATAAGATTATAAATAATGTTGATAAGTTTAAAAAAACATCTCCAGAACTTGTAAATCCCCTATATGTAAAAAATATAGAGGTATTAAAATGATAGAGTCCTTAAAAAATAAAGATATAGAAGAATTTACAAATTTTGCTTGCGAGTATAAAGATGATTTCTGTAAACTTTATGATGTTAATAACTATATTAATGATTTGTATCACAATATACTTGTTTTCAAAGTGGATGATAAGATAGTTGCTTTTATAATAATTGAAAATACAATCGATGAAGTGTTAATAATGGAACTTTATGTCACCAAAGAATATCGTAATAAAGGCATCGCTAAAAAACTTATAGAGTATATTATTTTAAATAATGATAATAAAAATAGGATTATACTTGAAGTAAAGGATAACAATGTTAATGCACTAAATCTTTATAACAAGTTTGAATTTAAAAAAATTGGTATTCGAAATCACTATTATAATGATCACGATGCCATAGTTATGGAAAGGAAATGTGTCTCTGTGGATAAAGTTAAAATACTATCAATAGAATCAAGTTGTGATGAAACAAGTATTGCTATTGTTGAAAATGGTAAGAATGTATTATCATTATCAACAAATACTCAAATAGACACTCATGCTAAATATGGGGGAGTAGTTCCAGAGTTAGCATCTAGAATGCATACTGAAAATATTCTTTTTGTATTAAAAGATGCATTGGAACAAGCTAAAATGAATGTAAATGACGTTGATGCTATAGCTGTAACTTATGGACCCGGTCTCATGGGGAGTTTACTTGTTGGTGTTGAATTTGCTAAAACGTTGGCGCTCTTATATAATAAGCCTTTAATAAAGGTAAATCACATGATAGGTCACATATATGCTAATAATATAGAAAGCACAATTAATTATCCTGCTCTATGTATGGTGGTCAGTGGTGGTCATACTGAACTACTAATTATGGAGGAAGATTATAAATTTAAGCTATTAGGTGCAACTCTTGATGATGCAATAGGAGAGTCTTACGATAAGGTAGCAAAAGTTCTTGGTGTACCATATCCTGGTGGTCCAAATATAGAAAAAATGGCAAAAGAAGGATCGGATACTTATAATCTTCCATATCCTGCGTGCCATGATGATTACAATTTTAGTTATAGTGGTTTAAAAAGTGCAGTATTAAATTTAGTTAATAATGAAACAATGAAGAATCATGTTATTAGAAAAAACGATTTGGCTTGTTCTTTTCAAAATAGAGCCGTAGACCAAATATGTCGCAAAGTAAACAAAGCTTTGCAAGAACACGAGGTAAAAGATTTGATTGTCGCCGGAGGAGTTTCAGCTAACAATTATTTGCGTGAAGAATTAAAAAAGGTTTGTAGTAAATATAAAGTTAATTTAAAAGTGCCAAGCTTAAAATACTGTACTGATAATGCTGCAATGATTGGCGCGGCAGCATATCCACTTTATTTAAGAAAAGAATTTGCAACTTATGATTTAAATGCTAAAAGTTCACTAGATATTGTCAATTAAATAATTGCTAATATCTTTTTTTTTTAGTATAATATTCTTATAGTAAGGAAGTGTGATAAAGTGGATAATAGCAAAAAAAATATATTATATAGCGTAATAATTGTTTTGTGTGTTTTGCTTATAGGTATTGCATTATCTTACGCATTTTTTACAAAAAAGATAAATGCAAATGGTGAAAAATCAAATGCCAAAGTAATCACCGGAAATCTTGATGTTCTTTTAACTACAAGTAAATATATAAATAATACTATGGTAGATTTAATAGATGATGCGGATATGTTTACTAAAGCTGATAAAACCACTTTTAATGTAAAAAAGGCCGAAACGTCAACAGTTGATAATTTATCTTACGATATATATCTTGTTGATATTAATATGGACGAAGAGTTAAAGAATGAAGATTTGAAATGGGCTTTATATGACAAAGATGAGCCAACAGATGCAGATGTGCCAATTGCTAACGGTAACTTCTCTCAATTAGACAAAGCTGAGTTACAATTGAATCAATCTAGAATAGAGCTTAGTAGCACAGATGTTCATAATTACACACTTTATATTTGGCTAAGTAATAATGAAAATAATTTGCAAAATGATTTGCTTAATAAAAAGTTTAGCGCTAAAGTGTCTGTGAGAGCTATCACAGGGTAGGAAAATATTTACAAAAAACTATATTTATGGTAAAATCAAGGATAGAGAAGGAGTTTGACTATGGAATTTCAAAGAGAACAGGAACTTAAAATTGGTGAAAAGGATTATTATGTTGTTGATGTGTTAAAAATTGATGGAAATACATATTTATATACACAAGAAATTAGAGATGGCGAACTAGTTGAAAATGCGTATGTTGTATTTAAATATGATTCAGAAAAAAATGGTATGTCTATAATAAAAAATGAAGAAAAACTTAATGATCTTTTAAATAAATTTGCTGAAAATATTATGAAAGATTTGGGGGATAGTAGCAATGAATAACGAAAGTGCAATTAATACTGAGGAAGAAAGCAAAAAAATTAATGAGTATGTAAACGAACAAGCAATGGAAATTTCACAAATTAACGAAATGGCTAAAAAACTTGAAGAAATCAATCTAGCTGATTTAAAAGGCATGAATATAAATGAAATAAATGAAATTATAGAGTCTTTAATAAGCATAGATAAGGATGCCGATGGTTTGTATCAAGCTATTTCAGAGATGGTTCAAAGTGGTTCATACGATATGGATTTAGTTGAAAATTTCAATGCGGCATATTGGCCATTAAAAATTGAGCTATATGATAAAACGATTGAAGCCGGAAAAATAAAAACCATTATAACTGAAAAAACTGCTGAGCAAAATCAAATTATAAATGACGCTGAAGCCAAAGTTGCTTTAGGAAATAAAACCATTGAAGAACTTAATAAGCAAAAAGATTTATATAAAAAGAACATGGTTGATATTAATAAAGAAATAAATAATATTAATGCTGCTCTTAATAATAACGCTGGAGTTCCTGAAAGCACTGTCGATAAATTAAAAGATTCGATTGAAAAAAGAGAACAAGATTTAGAAGATGTACGTAAAAAAATAATGGATGTAAATCGAAAATTAATATCAGCTGTTAAATCTGTTAAAGATCAAATGAAAACTATTGAAGATGCGAGAAAAGTATTAGAAGAATTGAATCAAGGTGTTAACTTAACTACAGATATTAAGAAACCAACTATTGATGAAGACAAAATATTAAAAGAAGATGAATTAGACAACAAAAAGACGGTTGAGCCAACTAAAAAAACTCCAGTAGAAGATGATTCTCAGTCTCTAACCGATTCAAATAATAAAAAAACATCATCAGCTGATAGTGCGTCTACAACACCTGCTTCCGACGATAAGAAAAAAGATGATCTTGAAAATGGAGTTAAGGCACCAATTGCAAATGGATTACCTGAAGGTATAGACATATCTCAAATAAAAGTTGTTTTAAATGAAGAAGAAACAATGAAAGATTATCGTAACTCTGGTTATGATCAAAACGCAAATGGATGGTATTTTAGCCCATCAGAGGATGAATATGTTATGGGGTATAATCCTATAAATGACCCATTATTCAGAATTTATGATTACTATAAAAAAGAGTACGAAATTGATAAAGAAAAAACTATGCAAAATTATCGTAACTCTGGTTATGATCAAAATGCAAATGGATGGTATTTCAGTCCATCAGAGGATGAATATATCATGGGCTACGATCCTTTAAACGATCCACTTTTCCAAGAAAAAGTGGAAAAATGGGTCTTAGTTGGTAGAGGAAGAAATGATTTTGGACTAGAGCTACAGAAAAAAGATCCAGAGCCAACACCATCTCCAGAGCCAACGCCAGAACCTGTTCCGGAACCAATTCCAACGCCAGAACCAACTCCAACACCGGAGCCAGTGCCAGAGCCTATTGATGATAAGGATATGTGTACTGTAAAATTTATAGTTCCAAATTTTCAAGAAGAAAATCATCCAGATTTTGAATGGAAAGTTATAAAAGTAAAAAAAGGTGAGCCAGCCTTAATGACTGATATACCAAACTTGCCACCTGAATATAAATTTAATGGTTGGGTTGATCGCTTAAGTCAACCATTTGATCTTAACACTCCAGTAAATGAAGATTTAGAACTACATAGTAATTTAGAAAAGTTGATGAAAATCACATTTACTTATGGAAGTGAAGACAACAAACAACAACATATTCAATATGTTGAAAAAGGAACAATACTTTCTAAAGGATTTCAACAACAACTTGCCGATCTAGTTGATCGCCCTGAGTTTCACAAAAAAACCCAAGAATTTAGAAAATGGTATCTTTCTGGAGATAGCAAGCAAACAAAAGTAGATTTAAATCAACCAATCGATAGTGATATAGAGCTTGATGCTAAATATGGCTTTAGATGGGAAAAGGTTGCAGCTGTTGCAGCAGGAGTTGCTTTAGGTGTTTCAACAAAAGCATTTGATACCGTTATTGCTCCAGGATTAGGTGAAGGAATATCTGCAGCTGTTGCAGGACTTGCATCTGGTGCTGTATCATATAAGTTAAGAAATCATAAAGACGTTGATTATACTATATATGATAATCAAGAGTTAAAAGGTGTAAAAAAAGCCAAAGAGCACATGGTTAATTATTTTAGAAGAGATAAACACATTAAAGATTTAAATACGTTCCTTAAAACATTTGCTATTACTGCTGGTTTAACTGGTGCTTATAGTAAATTTCAAGCTTCTCAGGTAAAAGCTAATCCAACACCTAGTAATACGCCAAGCAATACACCGCAAACAAATGCTCCAACAAATAATATTCAAACGCCTACCAATACAGCATCAGTAAATACTCCTAATATAGGAAATGGTGGTACTATTGGTGATTTTGATCCTAATAGTATTAAGAATGTTTATGATACAGCATCTTATGCTGTCAATAATGTTCATGCAGAAAATCCACTAATGCAATATATTGGTAATGGTAAAATAGCCGAGGCATTTTATGGTAATACGAGAATTCCATTGACTGATAATATGAGCATAACTGATATCATGAACGCATTTAAAAATGCTGGGGTTAATGTTACAGATGCTAACAAGTTGGCTTACAATTTAGTTAGTCCAGATGGAATTCCACTTTCGTGGATAAGTCATGATCAATTGGTAAAGGGTTTAGGTAGTGTAGCAAAAACAGCCGGAGGAATGATAAGATAATGGAAAATAATAGTTTATTTGAAGAAAAAGTAATTGAAGTTGGAGATAATACTTTATATTATGTAGTAAAACAAACCCTTTACAATGGTAAAATTTATTTGTTTGCTAATGAATTAAAAGATGAAAATACTCCAACTGAGTACATGGCAATTTTAAGAGTTGACAATAATGATGACAAAATTATTATTGCTATGGAAAAAGATGATAATATTATAAATCCTTTAATTGAGATTTTTAGTAATTTATTAGAAAAATAGAGTCGTCATTGATGACTCTTTTTTTATCTAATTTATTGACAAAGAAAATGAATGTTTGTAAAATTAACATGTAATATGATAAATAACCGTAAGGAGTAATTAAGATGATTAAAACCATAAGGACAAGCTTTAATGATTTTCTAAGAGATTTAAACGAAATAACATTAAATTACAAAGATAAAAGCATTATAGAATTGGATCAAACAATTGATAATATTTTAGAACTAGAAAAAGAAGCCGAACAGTTTTTAAAAGAGTCGTTGCTAAAAGAAGATGATGACCTATCGAAGAAAAAGTTGAATATCGATTATATCAATTTTCGAAAAAAAACTTACGACATGGCTATTCATGTTCAAAAAGTTAAAACATTGAAATTTGAAACCAAAGAAGAGTTAGAAAATGCAGTAAATGAACTTCAAAATAAAGTCAGCTTAAATAATAGGTTAATACAGGAAGGCCTTAGAAGAAAGAAAATAAGTAATGATAATATTAAAGCTTTGGAAGATGACATTAAACGTTTAGTTAAAGAAATGAATAGTGTTTCTTTAACAAATATTGATGTTATTAATAAAATAAAAGAAGAGATTAATCATAAAAAAGATAAGATTGAAGAAAATAAACATCAAATAAATATTTATAATCGAATTATGTTTAGAATTAAAAGTGATCAAAATAGGCAAGAAGAAAAATTAACGGAGGCCGCCGAAGCATTAAAAAAATATAAAAAAGAAAATGATGATATTAAAAATGAATCAATATTAAATGAACAGGCTGAGGCAAAAGGCGAAAATGTTAACGAAAATAATGACGTCGAAGTAAGTGATAACATATTAAACAATGAACAAATTGAGGACAAAGAGCCAAAACCTGAAACGCCAGACATGATTAAAATTCCTCTTGAAAATTTAGATGAAAAAAATAAAGAATTTTGCAAAGTAACTCTAATTATACCAGTGTTTAACGAGGATGGCACAGTAAAAACTAAAGTATGGAAAGAAGTTAAGGCAGAGAAGGGAAGACCTCTAAAATTAAATGAAAATCCAGAATTTCCTGATGAATGGCTTTTTAACGGATGGGTAGATAAAGATAATGAATTATACGATAATAATAAACCGGTAACTAGTGATATAATACTACGCGGTGATTTATTAAGATTGATAAAGGTTAACTTTCATTATGGAAAAAAAATGGATCAAAAATCTACATTTTATATAAAAAAAGGTGAAAGCCTTGATGAAAAGAATCTTGCTATAGTTAAGAATAATGCTAATGAGTCTGCTTCTTTTACAAAGGTATTATCATCTTGGCAGAAAAGAAGTGATAATGGACAAAAAGACTTTGATGTTTCAACAAAATTATTAAAAGATACAGATTTATATTCAACGTATAGATTTGATTGGAAGAGGGTGGCTTCCGTGGCTTTAGGCTTTGCTTTAGGTGTTTCGTCCTCAGTTATAGATTCAAGAAAGGGCCGTGGCGTAAGTGCTCTAGGAATGGCTATTGCTTCGGAAACTATTAATAAACTTTATAGCTTTGTATTAAGAAATAGTGAAAATACGTATGAATCCTATAATCCAAACTTTAAAGGATTAAAAAGAGCCACAAATAAAGTTAAGGAATTTTTCTTAGATTCTGAAAATATTAAAAATATAAAATCTTTTTTAGATACATGCACATATACTAGTCTAGGCGTAGGAATAAGTGCCATAAAAAGATAGAAAGTGTATAAAAAGTTGTGAAATGTTCACAATTTTTTTTAATTTACATCCTTTTCATAGTATAATAAAGGTAGATAAGTTAGGGAGATATTATGGAAGAAAAACTTGCACGTATGAAAGAATTGATTGATGTATTAAATAATGCCTCAATTATGTATTATCAAGAAAGTAAACCGGTTATGAGTGACTATGAATATGATAAGTTGTATGATGAACTAGTTCTTCTAGAGCAAGAAACTAATACTGTATTATCAAATAGTCCTACTATTAATGTTGAACCGGATAGTGTAACATCTCTAAAAAAAGTGGAACATCCTAAACCCATGTTATCACTTGCAAAAACTAAAAACGTTAGTGATTTAGAGTCTTTTTTAGGTGATGAAAATGGTCTTTTGTCTTGGAAACTTGATGGCTTAACAATTGTTTTAACATATGAAAATGGTTTATTAACAACAGGCGTTACTAGAGGTAATGGCGTTGTTGGTGAAATAGTAACAGATAATGTAAGAAGGTTTAAAAATATTCCATTAAGCATTCCGTTTAAAGAAAAACTTGTTATTCGTGGAGAGGCTGTAATAAAGTATTCGGATTTTGAAAAAATGAACGGAGAACTCGGTGATGATGAGAATACATATAAAAATCCGCGGAATTTGTGTTCTGGAAGTGTTAGACAACTTGATAGCAATATAACTGCCAAAAGAAATGTTAATTGTATAATATTTGCTCTCATAGAAGCTAGACACACAAAATTTAAAAAGAGAGAAGAAGAGTTTTCTTTTTTAAAGGAAAATGGATTTCAAACTGTAGATTATGTTTTAGTTACAAAAAACAATATTGCTCTAGAGGTGGAAAACTATAAAAAGAAAATTCAAACTTTTGACATTCCATCCGATGGATTAGTTTTAACTTTTAATGATATAGAGTATGCTAATAAACTTGGTAGTACAGCCAAATATCCTAAACATTCAATTGCATTTAAGTGGAAAGATGAAACTGCTAAAACAAAATTGCTAAGTGTTGATTGGATGGTTTCAAGAACTGGACTTATAAACCCTGTGGCGGTATTTAACCCAGTTGAACTTGAAGGAACGATTGTATCAAGAGCATCAATTCATAATATATCTATTATAAAAAAGTTAGAATTGGGTATAAATGACGAGATACTAGTTTATAAAGCTAATATGATAATTCCTCAAATCGCTGATAATTTAACGCGTAGCAACAATTTAATTATCCCTAATACATGCCCAAGATGTGGTTATAAAGCAGAAATAAAGAAAGAAAATGATAGCGAATCACTTTATTGTTTAAATGAATTCTGTGTTTCAAAATTAATTAAAAAATTAAGCCTTTTTTGTAGTAGAAACGGAATGAATATAGAGGGCTTGTCTGATGCAATTTTAGAAAGATTTATAGACGAAAAAATTATATACGATTATTATAGTATTTATCATTTGGATAATTACAAGGAAGAAATAATTACATTAGATGGGTTCGGTGAAAAATCATATTTGAATCTCATTGCTAGTATAAATAAAAGTCGTAAAGTTAAATTAGCAAATTTTATATATGCTTTAGGAATACCAGATGTTGGTTTATCTCGAGCGAAGCTTATTTGTAACCATTATCATAATAATTTTAATGATATTAGAAATGCTTCATTAGATGAATTAGGAAGTATTATCGGCGTTGGTGAAATAATTGCTAAAAATATAATAGATTATTTTAATAATGAGCAAATAAAAAGTGAAATATCTAATCTTTTAAAGGAAATACAATTTGCTGATGCTACCTTAAAAACTGCAAAATTAGCTAATTTGAGTTTTGTTATTACAGGATCTCTAAACCATTTTGATAATCGAGATGATTTAGTTGATTTGATCGAAAAAAATGGAGGAAAAAAAGTAGCTAGTGTTTCAAAAAATACTAATTATCTTATAAATAATGATGTTAACTCAACATCTCAAAAAAACCAAAAAGCCAAAGAATTAGGAGTTAAGATAATCACAGAAGAAGAATTCTTAAATATGATTGGTGAAACAAACGAATAAAAAACAATATAAAAAGAAGGTGTAGTAATGGAAAAATTAATAATTTGTTTTAGTATATTTTATTTAGGATCTTTTTTAGGGTGCATTATTGAAGAGATATGGTGTTTAATAACCAGGCATAAATTTGAAATAAGGAAAAGTATGGTATATGAACCACTGATTCCTATATATGGCTTTTCAGCATTATTAATTGTTCTTATAGCTGACAAAGTTGGATACAATCTTTTAAAAGTGTTTTTTATAGGTGCTATTACAGCTTCAATAGTTGAGTATTTTAGTAGCTATTTTCAAGAGAAAATATTCCATACTAAATCATGGGATTATTCCAAATTTTTTCTAAATCTTCATGGAAGGATTAATCTATTGTATTCCATAGGTTTTGGCTTATGTTCTGTGGCATTTATAAAGAATTTAAAAAAATTGGCATTATTTATAGTTTATAATTGCAATATAAATCTTTTGTTTACTATAGCTACTGTTTTGTTAGTAATTTTTATGTTTGATATGATAATAAGCTTTTTAGCAACTTATCGTCAGAAAAAAAGACGAGAAAAAGGAAAGCCAAAAACAAAGTTGGATAAATTTTTGGATAAGAGATATCCCGATGAGAGACTTGATAGAATTTATTCCAACAGTGTATATATAAAGGATAAAAAATGATTAATGTAAGTAAAGTATTTAATGATAGGCCAAAAGTATTTAAAACAGATCTTGAAAAAGAAGTATATGATACTTTAGATAAACTAAAAATCGAATATTACCGAGTTGTAACTGATGAGGCTATAACTATGGAAGATTGTGTAAATATAAAAAATGCTTTAGAAACCGAAATAGTTAAAACTCTCTTTTTGTGTAATCAAAAAAAGACAAAATTTTATTTATATGTTACAAAATCTAATAGAAGATTTGATACTAAAATTTTTTGTAAAAAGCTTGGGATTTCGCGTGTGTCATTTGCGAGTGAAGAGTTATTGATGGAAAAAATGAAAGTAAACATTGGAGCAACTAGTGTATTTTGCCTATTGAACGATAAGGAAAATGCTACTACGTTTGTAATTGATAAAGATATTCTAAAGATGCCGTACTACGGATGTAGCGATACCACTACAACTGGTTATATGAAAATTAAAATGGAAGATTTGAATAAATTTTTAAATTATGTAAATCATGACATTTATACTATAAATGTGGAGGATGTATGAAAAATAGAGGAAATATTATAATAATTGAAGGGCCACAAGGCGTTGGCAAAAGCACAATGGCCAATTTTTTAAGAGATAATTTGCCTGCTTGTAATCTTTATCGTCTAAGTGGAATTCCCGACAAATCAGTTACGGCGCATGATAAATGTAAAACTATGTATTTGGGTCTAATAAATTATATAGAGGCTTTAGAAGAAACTGGATTGAATCTTGTTTTTGATAGAACATTTTTTACTGAGCAAGTATTTGCTGAATTGGGCTATAAACCATATGATTTTACTTTAGTATACGAAAGATTATTAAAAAAATTGTCAGAGTTGGATTATAATATTTATTTTGTTGTATTGTATTTAAAAAATACCGATATTTATGAAGATAGAATAATAAGACAACATCATCAATATCAGGCGTTTAGTAAAGAAAATAGCATTAATCAGCAAAATGCCTATTTGAAACTTATAGACAACATAAAATATAAAACTATTAATAAAATAAAAATTCCTACTGATGATTTTAGAAAGGCTTATAATACTTTAATTAAAAAGATACCGATATTAAGAGAAAACAACATTATTTATAAATGAAAAAGATTTGTATGTTTAAACTATTTTCGAAATTTAGACCAACAAGCTATAAAATAATTGTTGAAAATAATATTTAATTTTTCACATTATATCTAAAATTTTTATAATGTGAAAAATTAAGTGTCCGAAAAGGTGATAAAAAAGACACATATAAATGCCTATGATACAATGTAAGTGCAAATTAAACATTGGAGGTAATAATATGTGTCTTTTTCAACGCAACTTTGTTGCACTTCAAATTTTAAAAAAAATATAAAATAACTTTCAAAATTTGTCGAAATTTGGTATAGTTAAATTGTGAATGGAAGTGTTATATATGTTTAAAGACAAAGTATTATTAATAACAGGTGGTACTGGCTCATTTGGAAATAAAGTTTTGGAAATGTTTTTGAATAATTCTGATTTAAAAGAAATAAGAATTTTTTCAAGAGATGAAAAAAAGCAAGATGATATGAGAAAAAAATATAATAATCCTAAACTTAAATTTTACATTGGCGATGTAAGAGATATAAGTACAATAGATGTTGCAATGGAAGGTGTAGATTATGTATTCCACGCAGCTGCTCTTAAACAAGTTCCTTCCTGTGAATTTTTTCCAATTGAAGCAGCAAAAACAAACGTATTTGGTTCAAACAATGTATTAGAATGTGCAATAAAACATGGAGTAAAAAAAATAGTTTGTTTAAGCACAGACAAAGCGGCATATCCAATAAATGCAATGGGAATGAGTAAGGCATTAATGGAAAAAGTTATTATTGCTAAAGCTAGAATGCTTGGAGATGATGCAAAAACTACAATTTGTTTAACAAGATATGGTAATGTTATGGGATCAAGAGGATCGGTTATACCTTTATTCTATAAACTCATAAAAGAAGGTAAACCTTTAACAGTAACAGATCCAAATATGACTAGATATATGATGACATTATATGATGCTGTAAAACTTGTGATGTACGCATTTGAAAATGGTGAACAAGGTGATTTATTTGTACAAAAGGCACCTGGAGCTACAATTAGTACTTTAGCAGAAGCAGTTAAAAAATATAAAAATAGCAATGCCGAAATAAAAATAATAGGAACAAGACATGGCGAAAAAGACCACGAAGTATTAGTTACAAGAGAAGAAATGACGAAAGCAATTGATTTAGGAGAATATTATAAAGTTCCAATGGATAATCGAGACTTAAATTATGATAAATTCTATCCAGAAGGTGATGGAAAAGTGCATGAAACCGTTTCATATACTTCAAACAACACTAAACAACTCGATGTTGATGGAATGATAGAGCTACTAAAGAAAATGGGAAAAATTGAAGAATGAGAATACTTGTATTAGGACAAAATGGAATGTTGGGACATGTGGTGTATAACTATTTTAAAGAAAAAGGTAATGAAGTATATGGAACAGTATATAATAGTGAAGGTTTAGTTTATGATGCATTTAATAATCAAGAAAGCTTAGAAAACATAATTGCTAAAATAAAACCGGAGATTGTTATAAATTGCATCGGTATACTTAATAAGGCTGCAGAAGACAATCACGAATTAGCAGTAAAAGTTAATAGTTTATTACCAAATTATATTGATAGACTATCAACAAAATATAATTTTAAATTTTTGCATGTAAGTACGGATTGTGTTTTTGATGGAAAAAAAGGAAAATATGATGAAAAGTCATATCCAGATGCAGTAAGCTTTTATGGACGTAGTAAAGCACTAGGTGAAATAAATAATGATAGAAATTTAACATTAAGAACTTCAATAGTAGGTCCAGACAATAATCCTAATGGAATAGGATTATTTGAATGGTTTATAACACAAAATACTCCAATCAGTGGATATAGCAAAGTAATTTGGACAGGTGTAACAACAATAGAATTAGCTAAATGCATGGAAAAAGCTTTAGCTAATAATTTAACGGGGTTACATCATGTCGTAAATAACGACTTTATACCAAAATATGATTTATTAAAATTATTTGCCAAATATTTTAACAAAAATATTGAAATAAATGAGAACAACGAAGTAATTAGCGAAAAAACTCTAGTAAGAACAGAAAAGTCATTTGATTTCAAAGTTCCAACTTATGAACAAATGATTGAAGAAATGAAAGATTGGGTACTAGAACATCAAGATTTATATCCTTTAATATTAAAAAATACTAATTTGGGAGGAAAAACAAAATGAAAGTTATGACAATAGTTGGTACTCGTCCTGAAATAATCAAATTATCAAGTACTATCAAAGAATTAGATAAATATACAGAACATATCTTAGTACATACTGGCCAAAATTATGACTACGAATTAAATGAAATCTTTTTTAAAGACTTAGGACTAAGGAAACCAGATGTTTATATGAATGCTGCTGGAGAAACTGCAGCAGAAACAATCGGAAATGTCATTATAAAATCTGATGAAATATTTAAAAAATATAAACCAGATGCAGTACTTTTATATGGAGATACAAATTCATGTCTTGCAGTCATATCTGCCAAAAGAAATAAAATACCAGTATTTCATATGGAAGCAGGAAATAGGTGCTTTGATGAAAGGGTACCAGAAGAATTGAATAGAAAAGTATTAGATCATCTAAGTGATATAAATCTTACCTTAACAGAACATGCAAGGAGATATTTGATTGCTGAAGGAATAAGACCTGAAACAATAATAAAAGTTGGATCTAGCATGAAAGAAGTTTTAAACGATAACAAAGAATTAATAGAAAAAAGCAATGTTTTAGAAAGACTAGAGTTAGAAAAAAACAACTATTTTGTACTAAGTTTACATAGAGAAGAGAATGTAGATAACCCAATAAATTTTAAATCATTAATTGATGCAATAAATGCTATTTCTAAAAAATATGATATGCCAATAATATTTAGTGCACATCCAAGAACTAGGAAAAAAATTGAAAGCATGAATGTAGAATTTGATGATAAAGTAAAATATATGAAGCCATTGGGATTTAACGACTACAATAAATTACAAAAAAATGCATTTTGCGTAATATCTGATAGTGGCACCATTACTGAAGAATCATCTATAATGGGATTTCCTGCAATAACAATTAGACAAGCACATGAAAGGCCAGAAGGCATGGATGAGGGAACTTTAATTATGAGTGGTGTAAATTCAAAAGACATTATAGATTCAATTGAAATGGTTACAAAAGAAGAAAATAAACCCGCAATTGTGAAAGATTATGATGTAGAACATGTAGGTATGAAAATGGTTCGCATAATTATGAGTTACACAGGTTACATAAATAGAACAGTATGGAGAAAATATTAAAGAAAGAGGTATACTTTTATGAGAGAAAAATTTAATCCATTAGTTTCTGTTATAATTCCAGTTTATAATGGTGAGGATTATATTAATGATTCTATAAAAAGTGCATTGGGACAAACCTATAAGAATATAGAGGTCATAGTAATAGATGATGGTTCAACTGATAAAACTAAAAAGATTTGTGAATCATTTAAAAATAAAATCAAATATATTTTTAAAGAAAACGGAGGAGTTTCAACCGCTTTAAATTTAGGAATCAAAAAATCAAAAGGTGAATATATTTCTTGGCTTAGTCACGACGATTTATATAAACCAAATAAAATTGAACTAGAAATAAAAGAACTATCAAAGTTTATGGATAAAAATACAATTGTATTTTCAAATTTTGATTTAATTAACAGTGAGGGAATAGTTTTTTCTAAAACTAATCATACGTTTTTCTATAAAAAAGAGGAATTAACTTCAGGAATAATGCCAGTTATCATGGGTGCGGTAAATGGCTGTACAACGCTTATTAATAAAGAATGTTTTAATGAATGTGGATTATTCGATGAAAAATTAAAAACTGTTCAAGATTATGACATGTGGTTAAGATTATTTAGTAAATATCCTTCTACATTTATAGACAAACATTTAGTTCAATATCGTGTACATGAAAAACAAGGAACTAATGCTTATAAAGATAGATTTGATGTAGAAGATAATTTTTGGTTAAAAGTAATAGAAAAAATCACTCCAGAATATATGAAAAGTATAAACGAATCTATTTATGAAGTTATAATGATTCTATATTATAAAATGTATACCGCAAATTATAAGAAATCAGCAAAACTATGTTGGGAATTAGGAAAAAAATATTCTAATGAAAATAACCCAATCGTATCTATATTAGTGCCATGTTATAATGAAGAACAATTTTTAGAAGATGCAGTTGAAAGTTTGATAAATCAAACGTATGGTGCAATAGAAATATTAATTATTGACGATTATTCGACAGACAAAACGTATGAAATAGCAAAAAAATTATCAGAAAAAGATTATAGAATAAAAGTACTTCAAAATAAATATGAAAAAGGACTTGTAGGAAACTTAAACACTGGTTTAGAAACAGCTAGAGGAAAGTTTGTTACAAGATTAGATGCAGATGATTATAATGACGCAAATAGAATAGAACAACAATTATCAATTATGAGAAAAAAAGAATATGGATATTGTGCAACAAATATCACAACTGTAAATGAAAATAAGGACATAATAACTTCTAATTTATATAAATGCCCTATAGCGCCTATAGAATTTGAATGTGCCTTTGGAAATCCAATACCAAATGCAACAATTATGTATAATTTAGAATTAATAAAAGATAATAATTTGAGATTTAAAGGAAATGACAACTATGCTGAAGATTATCATTTTTTATTAGATTATATTATAGTTACAAAAAGCAAGGGAATATTTATATCAGACTCCTTATATTTTTATAGAATACAAAATAATAGTGCTTATCACAAAAATATAGAAAATGCTATAAAAAAATCTATAAATCTTTGCAAACAATATATAAAGGAAATTAGTGGTAAGGAATATAAAAATATAAATAAATATTCATTCAGCATTCCTCCAAAAAACTTAACTAGTGATTATTTAAAAGAATATATCAAATTAGTTCATAATTTTTCTGAAGATTGTTGCAAATATTTTGATTGGGATGAACAAAGTAAAGAGAAAATATATAATTATCTATCCAACACAATATGGACAATCCATGAATGTACTAAAACAATTAATTATAACGTTAATGAAAGTTTAACAAAAATTATTTTTAGAAAAATTAAATGGTATTATGAAGAAAATGGATTGTGTAAACTTATATTATGGTTAATTTGCATTCCATTCAAAAAGATATATAATAAAATAAAAAGAAAAATAGACTCAAAAAAAATAAAAGTTCTTGAAGTAAATAACATAGATTTAGCTGGTAAAGTATTTAATGGATATGACTTAATAAAAGACATAGATAAAAAGAAGTTTTTAATATCACAAATAGTTATTAACAAACAATCTAATAATAAAAAAGTATATAAAATTTTAGATGCTAAACAATTAAATATTTATGAAAAAATTATTGATTATGAAGAAGAACAATCAGTACATAATTTATTTTCAATAACAACACCAGCGTTATTTAATTCATATAGCTACTATGATACAGAATTAATACATTTTCACATGTTTCATAATACAAAATTATCCTTGCCTTCATTAATAAAAATTTGCAATGAAAAAAAGGTAATTATTACTTTGCATGATCCTTGGTTTTTAACGGGAAGATGTGTTCATTTTTATGATTGTCAAAAATGGAAAGATGGTTGTAAAAATTGTAAAAAGATAGACACATTATTTCCATTCAAAGAAGATAATTGTAATATAATGTGGGATATAAAGAAAAAAGTGTTTTCAAAATTAGATGTTGATCTTGTTGTAACATCACAATGGATGTTAGATTTAATAAAAAAAAGTCCTATTACAAAACATATAAAAAACGTTCATTTAATACCATTTGGAATTAATCTAAAAAAATATAAAAATTATAATAATTCAACAAAATTAAGAAGGAAATACAATATTGATGAAGAAGATTTTGTGATTTTTTTAAGAGCACAAATAGATTTTAAAGGCACAGAATATGTATTAGAAGCATTAAAAAAATTAAATATACAAAAAAGAATAACAATATTGACATGTGACCAAAAAGGATTATTAAAAGAAGTAGAAGATAGATATTCAATATTAGATTATGGATTTACTGATGAAGAAAAAACAATAGAATTATATAATATGTGTGATTTATTTTTAATGCCATCAAAAGGTGAATCATTTGGAATGATGGCTATAGAGGCTATGGCGTGTGAAAAACCAATAATAATATTTGATAATACCGCATTGCCATCAATAACTAAAGCACCGGAATGTGGATATTTAGTAAAAGATAGAGATTCAAATGAATTAGCAAAAGCAATAGAGTACTTAGTTAATAATGATGAGGAAAGGTTCAGAAGAGGAAAACTTGGAAGAAAAATATGTAAAGAATATTATTCGTATGATAAATATATAAATGAATTAGAAAATTTATATAAGGCTGTTCAAAAAAGAGAACATGTATACAAAGAGAATATAATGAAAAAGTATTCAAAAAAGAATTGTAATTTAATAAAACAAAATATAAAAGAATATGTACTAAAAAATAAATTTGAAAAAATCGACTTATCAATGTTAAATAATGATGAGTATATGATGCTATTTGAAATTAATGACTTTATACATGATTTAATATATGAAAACCGAGGTTAAAATGCAAAAAATTGAAAATTGTATTAATTGTGGTTTATGTAAAGAAATATGTCCAACTAAAGCAATTAGTTATCAATACAAAAATGGGTTTAAAACACCTGTTATTGATAAAGAAAAATGCATAAAATGTAAAAGCTGTATAAAAATTTGTCCATTAAATAAAAATTATGAACAAATAGAATCGCAAGAAATATCTGTATTAAGATTAAAAGATGAAAAAAAAATTAATGATAGTTCATCAGGAGGAGTATTCGGAGAAATTGCTAGATTTTACATAAAAAAGAATTTTATAATATACGGCGCAACATTTAATCAAGACAATAAAGTTACTCACAAAAGAGTTACTAGTATAAACGAAATAAATAGTTTAATGAAATCAAAATATGTTCAAAGTGATTTAAACAACGTTTTTAATGATGTAAATAAAGACTTGAATGATAATAAAAAAGTTATATTTTCAGGTACTCCATGTCAAATCGCAGCATTAAAAGCTTATTTAAAAAAAGACTATTTGAATTTAATTACAATCGATATAATTTGTCATGGAACTCCATCGCCCAAAATATGGGATAATTATATGAAATATATAGAAGCAAAAGAAAAGTCTAAAATAGAAAACATAGACTTCAGATATAACAATCAAAAAGAAATAACAAAAAATTTTTTAATAAAGTTACAGAATAAAAAAAATATTGAAATGTCTTTATATGAGTCAAATTATGGTGGAGCATTTTTAAATAATATTATATTAAATAACAGTTGTTATAATTGTAAATTTAAAAATTCTAAAAATCTTAGTGATATAACTTTAGGGGATGCTCATGGTTATAAGAATGGGAAATATAAAAATAAATTTAGTTTAGTTATAATTAACACAAAAAAAGGGAAAGGCATTATAAAGAGTATAGAAAATAAATTTAATGTTTATAAAGATTTTAAAACAGAAGATTTAGTAAAAAATAATTATCCTATTTTATATCCACCTTTAAAACATCCAAATTCCAAATATATTTTAGCTAATTATAATAAATATGAAAAAAAACATATTTTACCAAATTATCAAGAAAATCAAATAGGTTATAATAAAAAAAATGTGGGAATACTTAATTTTCATTATGAAAATTATAACTTTGGTGCTAATTTAGTAGCCTTTTCATTATCAGAAACAATAAAAAATATGGGTTATAATCCCTACATAATTAATTTTAATCCTTTTCCTCCTATTAATCCTTTTGAGCAATTTAAAACAATTGAATTTGTTAAATTCAGAGAAAAATATCTAAATTTGACTAGAGAATATAAAAATTCTAACGAATTGTATGAAACCAATGAATATATTAACACATTTGTAGTTGGAAGTGATCAAGTTTGGAGAAAGTCAATAACTCACAATAATTTTACTACGTACTTCCTTGACTTTGCAAAGTGGAGTAAAAAGTGCCTATCATATGGAGCAAGTTTTGGAAATGATTTATTTGAAGGAAATAGTATCGAGAAAAAAGAATGTGGAATTTTACTCAAAAAATTTTCATCGATTTCAGTACGTGAAGAAGATGCAAAAAAAATAGTTAAGGAATTATCCAAAATGGAATCTACTCAAGTTTTGGACCCAACATTATTATTAACAAAGGATAATTATAATGAACTTCTAGAAAAAGAAAATCAAAATGAGATAGAAGAAAAGTATGTCGCTGTGTATTGTTTATTTGAACAAGATGAAACTTTTGAAAATGAAATAAAAAGATTGTTTAAAGATACAAAAATAATAGACATAAAACAAAAAGAAGAAAAAATTCCTTTATTAAAAAAGTCTTTCATGCAATATCGCTCAATATATGAATGGATAAATTTAATTAAAAATGCGGAATTTGTTATTACAGATTCATATCATGGAATGTTATTTTCGATTTTATATAATAAAAATTTTATATGTTTAGGTAAAAATTCAAAAGCAAAAAGTAGATTTGATACGATAAGTAATTTATTTGCAGGAAATATTAAACCAAGAATTGTAGAAACAATTCAAGAAATAAAAAAAATAGATGAATTAATAGAATTAGATTATTTAGAAATAAATAAAAAAATAAAAGAAAATAGAAAAAAATCTATAGATTTTTTGGAAAAAGCTTTACAGAACAATACAAAAAAAGACAACATAGATGTCACTGATGATTACCAAACTATATTAAATTGTCTAAAGGAAAAAATAGAAAAACAAGATTATGAGTTAGAAAATCTTAAAACAGAAAAAGAAAATTTAACAATTGAGAATGAAAATATAACTGCAGACTTAAAAGACGTATTTCAAAAATATGTAAATATATCTTACAAATATGATGAATTATCAAATAAGCATGTTGAAATGTCAAATCAAATTGATAAATTGACATTTCAAAATAAAGAAAATAAACATCAAATTGATAAATTGACATTTCAAAATAAAGAAAATAAACATCAAATAGATGAATTAAATATATTATGTAAGAATCAGGATAATAAAATAAATGATATGATTAATTCAAAAAGTTGGAAAATAACTAAACCACTAAGGAAATTAAGGGAGAAGGTCAGCATAAAAAATGCAAGAAAATAAAATTAGTATAATAATACCTGTTTATAATGGTTCTAATTATTTAAAAGAAGCAATAGACAGTGCATTAAATCAAACATACAAGGAAATTGAAATAATTGTTGTTAATGATGGCTCTACCGATAAAGGAAAAACAAAAAAGATAGCTAAATCTTACGGTAATAAAATTAAATATTATAAAAAAAGGAATGGCGGAGTTGCTTCCGCTCTTAATTATGGGATAAAAAAATCTACCGGAGATTATATTTCTTGGTTAAGTCATGATGATTTGTATAAAAGTAATAAAATTGAAGAAGAAATGATTTTACTAAATAAACTTGAAAATAAAAATTCAATCATTTTTTCTGATTACGAATTTATTGACGAAAATGATGAAACACTAGAAAATATAAATATTGGTGCAAAAATTGCCTCTGTAGATAAATATTTCGTATTTTATAAGCGCTTAATTAGTGGTATTTCTCTTTTGATTCCAAAATCAAAATTAATAGATTGTGGATTATTTGATATACAAAAAAGGTATACACAAGATTATGATATGTGGTATAAATTAATCAAAACTACTGATTTTTATTACTTAAATAAAAACTTAGTTAAAGTTCGTTTACATTCACAACAAAGTTCAAACACTTGCGAAGGTGTATCAAATGAAAGCGAAAATTTTTGGAAAGAAAGAATAGAGAAAGAGAATGAATCTACATTAAATAAAGTGTTTGGTTCAAGGTTTAATTTTTACATTGAACTTTACAATACTTTTAAATATTCTGAATACAATAATTTAAAAAAATATTTAAAAGACATACTAATTAATGACTATTTTGAAGAACTCTTCGACAAATATTATTTTACAAAAAAAGAATATGAACAATTAAAAAGAGAAAGCGATAATTCACTATAAATGGAAATATTAAGTGCCCTTTTCGGGCACTTAATTTTCAATTTATATTTATTCTGGTATTTTGGCGATTACCTTGTTTTTTTATGAAAAAATTGATAAAATAAAATAATGAAAACGACATCCAATGTTATTTAGTTCAGAAAAAAAATTTATGACAATTATTCGTCTTTTCCGAAGAAAAAATAGCAATTTAACCGTGAAATTATAAGCAGTAAGGACGAATTTGGGGACTAATAGTTGGCTGATAGTTATACTTTGGAAGTTTATAAAAAAGTTATAAGAAACTATTATAGAGGGAGGAAAAATATGTTTAAACTAGTTTCGAAATTTAAACCAACGGGTGATCAACCAGAAGCTATAAAAAAACTGGTTGATGGAATTAATAATAATGAAAAATATCAGGTTTTAAAAGGCGTAACTGGTAGTGGTAAAACATTTACAATGGCAAACGTAATTGCCAGTGTTAATAAACCAACTTTAGTATTGGCTCACAATAAAACTTTAGCGGGTCAATTATATGCTGAATTTAAAGAGTTGTTTCCCGAAAATCACGTTGAGTATTTTGTTTCTTATTACGACTATTATCAGCCGGAAGCTTACGTGCCATCTAGTGATACATATATTGAAAAAGATGCTTCAATAAATGATGAAATAGATGAACTAAGGCATGCTGCAACTAGTGCTTTAATAAACTATAAAGATGTGATTGTAATTGCTTCTGTTTCATGTATTTATGGAATTGGTGAAAAAGAAGAATATGAAAAGAATATGCTAATACTTTCCCAAGGTGATAAAATAGATCGAAAAAAAATATTAGACAAGCTTGTGGATATGACTTATGAAAGAAATGAATTAGATTTTCATAGAGGAACGTTTCGTTCAAAAGGTGATGTAATAGATGTTATACCAGTCAATGAAAAAAAAGAAGGTATAAGAATTGAGCTGTTTGGTGATGAAATTGAAAGAATACTTACATTTGACCCCATAACTGGAGCAATAATAAAATCTAAAAAGAGTGTTACCATTTCCCCAGCTAGTCATTTTGTTACCTCACCAGAAAAGCTTAAAGAGGCTATAAGAAGAATTGAAGATGAATTAAAAGATAGACTTGAAGTGTTAAAAAACGAGAATAAATTGCTTGAAGAACAAAGATTACGAGAAAGAACAAATTATGATATAGAAATGCTTAGAGAGACTGGCTTTTGTAATGGGGTTGAGAATTATTCGCGTCATTTAAGCTTGCGTAATGAAGGGGAAACACCAAGTACTCTAATGGACTTTTTTGGTGACGATTATCTTTTATTAGTTGATGAGTCCCACGTTACAATTCCACAAGTTAGAGGTATGTATAATGGCGATAGAATGCGTAAACAAACGCTAGTTGACTATGGATTTAGACTTCCAAGCGCTCTAGATAATAGGCCACTAAAATTTGATGAATTTGAAAATAAAACAAATCAAGTTATTTATGTTTCGGCAACACCAGGTGATTATGAACTTGATAAAGCAAGTAATGTTGTTGAGCAGTTAATTAGACCTACAGGACTTTTAGATCCTACTATAACTGTTAAGAAAACCGATAATCAAATAGATGATATAATTGAAGAAATAAGAAAACGAAAAGAAATAAATGAAAGAGTTCTTATTACAACATTAACAATTAGAATGAGTGAGGAACTTACCAATTATTTAAAAGAAATGGGTATTAAAGTTGCCTATTTACATAGTGAAATAAAAACTTTAGAGAGGCTAAAGATTATTAAAGATCTTCGTCAAGGTATATATGATGTAGTAGTTGGAATAAACTTGTTAAGAGAAGGAATTGATATTCCAGAAGTAAGCTTGATTTGTATTTTAGATGCTGATAAACAGGGCTTTTTACGTAGTGATCGCAGTTTGATTCAAATAATTGGAAGATGTGCCAGAAATGAACATGGTCATGTAATTATGTATGCTGATACTTATAGTGAAGCAATGGAGAAAGCTATTAAAGAAACTACAAGACGCCGTGAGATTCAAAATAGATATAATATAGAACATAACATTATTCCTAAAACTATAAAAAAGGAAATTAAAGAAATAGTATCTAATGAAATAGATAATGAATCAAGTAAACCAAAAATGAGTAAAAAAGAACTTAATAATATGTTAATAAGAATAGAGGAAGAAATGAAAGAGGCGGCTAAAAATATGGATTTTGAAAGAGCTGCAGAACTTAGAGACATATTATTTGAGATGAAAGCGGAGATGAAAAAATGAATATACTTATAACAGGTGCTTCAAGCGGTATCGGAAGAGATATGGCAAGGTATTTAGATAAAAGTGATAATAAACTTATATTGGTTGCGCGTGATGAGAAAAAGCTCAAAGAGCTGCAAAAAGAATTAAAGACTGTTTCAGAGATTTATCCCTGTGACTTAAAAAATATGAATGAAGTAAGAAAATTATACGATACTTATAAGAACAAAATCGATTTTCTTATTAACAATGCCGGATTTGGTTTGTTTGGTTTATTCTATGAAACAGATTTAGAAAAAGAACTGGAAATGATTGATGTAAATATAAAAGCTGTTCATGTGTTAACGAAACTATTTTTACAAGACTTTGTAAAAAAAGACAGTGGTAGAATACTAAATGTATGTAGTTCAGCAGGATTTATGGCAGGCCCTAGATTAAATACATATTACGCGACTAAGAATTACGTAACGAAGCTTACAATGGCTATAAACGAGGAATTACGCAGGATGAAAAGTCATGTTCATATAAGTGCCTTATGTCCTGGTCCGGTCAATACCAATTTTAACAAGGTGGCTAATGGCTTTTTTGAAATAAAAGGTGCCACAAGTGAGTATGTGGCAAGATATGGCATTGAAAAATGTTTGAAAAATAAAATGATAATAGTGCCAACCTTCAAAATTAAGTTAGGAATATTTATGTTAAGATTTATTCCTTTTCGTTTACAACTTATGATTATTTATCATATTCAAAAAAAGAAAAGTGTAATATCCTAGAATTATAAGTAATTATATGATATAATTACTCCATGGGGCAGTAATGGTTTCGACATGTATTGCTATGCATGACTGCAAGTGGCTGAGTGCCTAACACTCAAAATTAAAATTAAATGACGAAACTAATTATGGTTTCGCTCCTCTAGCATTTGCTGCTTAATTTAAATTAAGTTTGGGAGCACTCATCTACTTTTTTCTTACGTAAAGTATATGGGTTCGATTTAGTAAGATATATTTTTATAGATTCTTGTGCTATAAAAATGAATTATTACAAGAAAATAAACATATAGGTGTGTTAAGAGCCAGTATGTTTATCAATTAAATCTAACTAAACTTGTAGATGTTATGTAATAGGATATATTGGACAGGAGTTCGATTCTCCTCTGCTCCACCAAATTGATTGATACTCGGACTTTTCGAGTTTAAGTAATAAAGGCTAATTAGAGATAGTTAGTTTTTTTATACAAAAAAATTCCCAATGATGCTTTTAATAACTGCGTTATAATTATCATTGAGAATAAATATTATTTAATAAAATTAATCTATTACTTATTTTTTCCGTTGTTTAAAGATTTCTTTACACTTTGGCACACAGGAATTCGTTTGCCTCCCATTACTACACCAAGTCTACACTCTCCTAAAACTTCTGCGTTTTCTAAATCATTATTAGCAAAATTCAACAAATTTAATGCGTTTGGATTTTGAGCGATTTCTGAAGCACCTATATATTCTTTTGCTTCCATATCAAGTCCAAAATTAGCACTTACTGTTAAGTTGTCGTTATTAGCTTGTGGAGCAAAATTTGCAGAAATAATATTTTCACTAGAGTCTGGTGCATAAACTGTTATTTCATTTATGGAAAAATTTTTATTTTCTAATCCATAACTAAAATCTAAAATAATACATCCAGATTGAGGAAATCCATATTGAATTTGATAATCATATATACCTTGTTGCAAATTTTCATCATTTCGTATTTGCCAAATGTCAAAATGTTGATTTGAGTTCAAAGCAATTTCCTTGCCACAAAATTTTAATGATTTCTGAAAAAATCCAGAAGTTTTTTCCTTGACTTGTTTTATTTTATCTTGCATAAAAGCCCTCCCTATAATCACTTATATCACTAATAAACATTTTTTCTCATATTTGACAAATCATTTTGTAAACTTAAAGCAATAATTACTTTTTATATTATTGGATTTTGATTTTTAATATAATTAATGATATATTAGAGCTATAATTATGGGGTGATTTAATGGCTTCACTTAAAGTTAAAGATATAGAAATAATCTACGATGATGAAAAGAATATAAATGATATAAAAAACGTTATTACTAACAATTATCAACTTTTTCAAATGATATTGGGTAGTAAAAAAAAGATTAGTTTAGTGGAAGACAGTGATGAAGATACGCTGTATATATGTAATTTTGATGATTTTTTTTCTGAAGCTATAAATCAAATTTTTAATTCAACAGCTTTTGGTAATCCTAAGGATCATAAGGATTTATTAATTCAGTTTTATTTAGAATATTTAATTAGGAATAATTCAAATTTTAAAAAAGGCCTTTTTGAACCAAATAATGGTCTCTCTGATGAATTACTTATCGACTTTTTAGCTTACTTTTATTATACAAAAACCTCCAATTTCAATGATTTTGTAGATTACCTAAAAAATAGACAAGATTTTGTTAAAATTATAGAATGGACAAAAAAAGAAATTCGCTTTGAACTATACAATTATATTCTAAAGTGTACCGGCGAGAATTTAAAAAAATATTATTTTGATATGCTAGATAGCGTTAGTGATATAGTTGTTTTTTCCTTAAATAAAATGCTTGATAACAGAATGCAACGTGAAGCAGAAAATAATGTAGAATTGCCAAAAATAACAATGCATGAATTAGATAGTTTATTTATTGAATTTTTAAATTATATAAATGCACCCGAAGATTGGCATAAAATATATAACAATCTTAAAATCAATAATCAGATTGTATTTAAAAAGGATACCAATAACTGTAGCAAATCAAAATGTTATAAAAATGAAAATGGAGTTTGGAATATTTCTATTGATGGTAACGAAACCATAGAGACATTTTGTGCGTTTGTTCATGAGTTTATGCATTATATATCTATTCATAAACTTTCTAAAACATCTAATTTTTCTCTTGAAGAATTTCCTAGTATTTTTTTTGAGAATATTGCCAAACAATTTTTAAAAGATAAAGGCTATCAACAAAGTATAATTGATAAAATTTTAGAATTTAGAAACAAAGACAATGAGGAAATATTTGCTAGTTTATTTTCATTATTTATGGATTTAAAAACGGGCATTAATGGTTTTTCTATCTCAAGGGAACAAAGGATATCATGTTGGAGGAATTATTTTAACCAAGTGGAAGAAAATAAAAAAGAACTAATAAAATTTATACGAAATATGGGTGAAGAAATTGAGGATGACTATTTTGGACATATTGATATCGATATCGAAAGTGCAGTAGACAATGATTGTGATACTTATACTACTGCATTTATAGAAGAAGGCGTATATATTATTGACGGTTATCAATATTTATTTGATACTTATTTAGCCGAAGAATTATTAAATCAAGTTAATATAGATGGCTCAGTAATAGCTAAAATGATTAACATCACTGAAGATTTAGAGAATGTTAGTTTAAAAGATGTAATACATGAATTTAGTATAAAAGGATTAACTGATAGTCAAATGGGAGAAAAAAATATAAACTAGTTATTTACATTTTTACGTAAACAAATGCGAAAAAGAGATCTTATCTTATCAACATTATGCTATAGTTAAAGTGAATTTATTACTAACCTTTTTAACAATTTTATCACTATATTAGTGAAAGGCGATAATATGGATAAGATTTACGATGAATATTTTGAGAAAATTTATGAATGGGCTCTTAAAAAAACTAATAACAGATTTGATGCTGAGGATTTAACAAATAGTGTTTTCTTAGCAATCTTTGAATATCTAAACAAAGATATAAAAATAGAAAAAATTAATAATTTAATATGGAAAATAGCTTATAATATTTGGTGCACTAAAGCAAAAAAGTATATTAAAGAGAAAGATAATATAGTTATTGATGAAGAAAAACAGCCGTTAAATACAAATGACATGACTGCCAAAATTATTTTTAGAGAAATATTTTATGATTTAGAAAATATCGGATTTACCAAAAATGAAAAATATGCATTTAAACTTTTTTACCTAAAAGGCCTTTCAATAAAAGAAATAAGCGAAGCATTAAATACAAATGAATCAAATATTAAATATTATTTGTATAGTGCAAGGAAAAAAATAAAGGAGAGATATTATGAATGATAATAGTTTAGATAAGTATTTAAACATAGTTAATGATGAGAAAGAGAAAATTGGTTTAGGAGAGTATACACCTTTATATCCAATGCTAAGAATTGAAAACAACAGATTATATATTGGTATACTTATGACATCAAAAACTGCATCTGTGTGGGATAGCAATTGTGAAATTTTACCTGATTATTGGGTATTAATTGACATTGAAAATGAAATGATTTTAAAAGTTAATAAAACCGCAGATAATTCGTTTGTAGCTAATAATGTAATACCTAAAAAAAATATTGATAGGGAAAAAGAAATTTCAAAGTATACAGTGCAAAAAATGTTGCAATATGAAAATTATATAATAGATGATATAAAAAATGATGAATTGCCAATTCAAAAAAAACTATCTTCTATTTTGGGTGACGAAATAACAATTGATGGAAATAAGGTTAAAATAAATGAATATCTATTATCCAACTTTGGAGAAGAAATAAAAGAAAAAGTAAAGGATTTGGTTGACTTTATTGTTAATTCTAAATATAGTCGAATTACGTTTTACTATGAAATGCTATATAATGAAATATTAGATGAATATAAGGCTAATTACAATATTGATAAAGACAAGATAAAATTATGTATAGAAATTATGAACAGCTACTATAGTGGAATAATAGGAATTGATAATTTCTTTAATCTGTAATGTTTATTTATAGTTTAAAATAATAATATAAAGAGGCATTTATGCGTTATGTTTGCGGTTGGGATTAATAGCGTCTTTGATAATTTATTTAATCTTGGTAATTTAAAGAACATAAACAATGATTTAAAAATAAAAGAAGAATCTTATGACAAGATTATTTATAAGGCAACAATAAATAATGAAGAGATATACTTTGTAATTGGCAAAAATACAAGTAAAATGTATACTCCAAAATTAACTACAAGTGATATCGATACTGATATAATTATTACAACTAAAAAAGGAACAATACCTCTAGATACTATGATTAGGGTAAAAGAAATTACTGATGGTAAAACGTATGAATCCATAATGAAGCTAATAAATTCTACAGACGTTGACATGTATGATTTATCACTTTTCGCAAAATCCATTGATAATTATATAACTAAGATTAATGGCAACACATTTGAAGTTAAAATCCCACTAAAAGAAGAATTTAAAAATAAAGATTTAGTTGTTTACTATATTAATGATAAATCCGAGGTTAAAGAAGAGCAAAATGAAGATACAAAAATCACTAATTCGACAACTAGTGATAATATAATGATATACTTTAGCATTGTCATTGTAGAGTTATTAAGCGTAGGTATTTATTTAAAAGGAAAAATGAAAACTTATAAGGTGCAATAGAGCACCTTTTTGCATATGTTAAAAATTATTGCTCATACTAATATAGGAGGATATTAGTATGGAAAATATAAATGCATTAAATGAAATAAGCAAAGGGGCGTCAATGGGTGTTGATGCCATAAGTTATATAATTGATAAGGTTGACGATGAAAAATTCAAAAAACTATTAAGCAATCAAAAATCATTTTATGAGGAGATAAAGTGTGATATTATGGATCTTTTTTCAAGATATGATTCTGAAGAAAGTCCAAGTGATACTACAACTTTAAACAAAGCCATGACTTGGTCCAGCATTAATATGAAAACCCTTAAGGATCACAGTCCGTCTAAGATAGCTGAGCTTTTGTTAAACGGTACAAACATGGGAATTATAGAAGGAAGAAAGATACTAAATAATAAAGATATAGATGAGTCAGTTGAAAAAATAATTGACCGTTTTGTTAAAGAGCAAGAGCGCTTTGTAGAGAGCTTAAAAGATTTTTTGTAGTTGTTTATTTGTACATTTTTTGATATAGTAAATTATTGAGAGAGGGATTTGGATGGAAAAAGAAAAATGTACATTAATATACAATCCTGTTTCGTCAGGATTTAATAATAAAACTTTAGATAAAGTATTAAAAAAACTAGATGAAAAATATGAAATTAATGCCAAGAAAAGTGAATATGCTTTTCATGCAATTGACATAGCTACAGAGTTTAGTGATGAAAGTGACTTAATTGTATCTTACGGCGGTGATGGAACATTTGGTGAAATTATTCAAGGTACTTATAACACGGATACAAAAGCTCGATTAAGTCATATACCTATTGGAACAGCTAATGATTTACGCAAAAACTTTAACCTTTCCAAAAATCCAGTTAAAACTGCAAGTTTAATAATTGATGGACAAGATAAGAAGTTAGATATTTTTACAATAAATGACGTTCCTTTTTCTTATGTTAGTGCATTTGGTTATTTTGCAAATGTTCCCTGTAAAACAACGAGTGAGTTAAAAAAGCGTTTAAAATACCTAGCATATTTAATAGTAGGCTTAGAAGAGTTTAAGAATAGTAAGCCTATAGTTTATGATATGACAGTTACTCATGATGGAGAAACATTTAATGAACAAGCTATAGTCGGAACTTTTACTAATTCGAAAGGTTTTGGAGGAATGAATCTTTTTAATAATGTATCTTTGGATGACGGATGCTTCGAAGCAACTTTTGTAAGAAATATGGAAAAAAAGGATATGTTATTATTAGCGAAAGATATAGTCTTAAAAAAATTCGACTTGCATAATTATCCCGAGCTAATAAATCACTTTAGTGCCGAAGAAATTAACATCATTTTTAATAATTTTGCTCCCGATGATCCAATTGATTTAGATGGAGACTTTGCAAGAGTGCTAACTAAAAAAGATAAAAATTCCTACACAATAAAAAAAGGAAAAACGATAAACGTTCGTTTTCCTAAATGATTTTAATATATTTCCGAGAATCTTTTAATATTTCTTTAACGAATATTGAAGGATTTTTTTTGTTTACCAAAAGAAATACATGGCTTTTAGTCCTTGTAATAGCAACGTAAAACAATCTTCGCTCTTCATCAAATTTATAAACAGATTTGCTTGTTTGGAAATACTTTAAAACTTTTTCATCTCTTTTTAACGACGGCAGTCCATATAATTCGTTTGTAAGATTTAATATTATTACTTCATCACTTTCTAAGCCTTTCGATTTGTGAATTGTCATATACGTTATTTTTCTATCAATATCATTCTTATATATTATTTTATTGTTATCTAAAACAAGTTCATGATCTAAATATTTATTAATGTCAAAGTTATTTCTACCAAGTATTAAAATTTTTTTCTTCGGATTAATATTATCTATTGCTTTTTTTAGTGCTTTTTTATAATTATCATTATAGTATATTATGTAAATTGGTTTATTTGCGCTTTTTTTCGCAATTAGTTTTTTACGGATTTGATAAGGATTTTTTGTTATAAATTTGCTAGCTACTTTTATTAATTCGTTGCTGTTACGATAAGTATTTACTATTTTTAAAGTTTTAACTTTTTTAAAATACTTTCGAAAATTAAGAAATATATTAACGTCACATCCTGAAAATCTATATATACTTTGCCAATCATCACCCACAACTAACAAGTGAGCGTTTGTTTTTTTTATTATACTTTTAATAAGATTGATTCTCAAAAGTGAAGAATCTTGATATTCATCAATTATGATAAATTTATAATTAAGATTAGATTCTTCTAGAGTTGCTATAGAAATCATATCATCAAAATCAATAGCTCCGAGTGCCTTTTTTTCGTTTTCATACTCGATTAGACATTTTAAAACGTCAATTGTAATTTTTAGATATTTTTTTGGCAATTTTAAAAAAATCGAAGGATCTAATGCCTGAGAATAGTAAAGAGAAATGATAGTTTTAATAGTTCTTTGGTAACATACGTTACTTCTTGTGACCTCAGTAATTACGTAGTCTAGATAATCACTTTCAATAATTTTGTAATCGCCTTTTATCATTTTTAGGGCAAGTTTGTGAAATGTTAAAACTTCAACTCCCTGGCAATCATTTTTTAAAAGAGTTGATGATAGACTATTGACCGATTCATTTGTAAAAGAGATTGCTAGTATTTCATCAGGCTTTAGACCTTTTGCGGTTAATAAATATTTTATTTTGCCAACAATTGTTGTTGATTTACCACTACCAGCGCCAGCTATTACTATTGTATTTTGTTTATCACAAAAAACCACTTTACGTTGATGTTTATCAAGTGGATACCCATTAATATCATCAAGTAAATAATCATATTTGTTGTTTTTAAGCATAAATGTCCTTGAACATTTTCCATCCAAGAAGATATTATCATAATAGTCTTTTAATGTCTATCAAATTGTTATATAATCTTTTTGTGATAGTATGAATAATAGTTTTAATGTAATAATGAATTTAAATATTATAAAGAGTTCTATTAAATATATAGATACTGATATATTGGATGCTAGAGGCTATACTAATTTATTTCAATATAATATGTTAAAGATATTAGAAAAAAAATTTAAGTATATATTAGTTGATAATCTTAATGAAGGATTATTAATTAGATCATTAAATAGTAAAATAGGTATTATCGTAAAAAATATACATGAAGATTATGTTTATGATGCCATAGTTAATAATATAGCTATCGTAGTCTATAATAAAGAGCTCATAAATAGTCTAGTATTAAAAGATGATTTACAGATTTTCTGGTATTTAGATGTTGGTGAAAATATGTTTGGAATTAAAAGTATTGAATCTTTAGGGCCTATAAATGATAAGCATATTAAAGTTAAAGGAATTATCTCTGAAGTATTTAGTGGGAAGAATTATGATATAAAGTGTCAAACGTTTTTAAATGCTAAACATGATAGAAATTCAACTAATTTTTTAATAGATTACAAGAAAGGTAAAAATGTAAATATATCTAACATATATTCTTTAATAAAGCCATCGATAAGTATTTTAAGAACGCCTGATTTTGTAAAAAGTGTAAATAATGAACAATTTTTGAATAAGATGTATAAAACACAACAAAATTTTGCTATAATTAAAATGCCTTTAAATGTGCGTGTTAAAGATGCAAGACACAACGATAAAAAGTTAAAGATTATTAAAAGACTTCCTGGCTATTTAATCTTGGCAGTAGATGAGTTTTTTTCACCTGAATCATTAATAACTATTGTTTTGCAAGATAAAGATGATAATTATTTAAAAGAATGCGAAATAATTGAACAAGATTTTTTGGAAAATGATTAAAAACTTATTGACACGACGTGATTAAAATGATATATTAAATTACGTCCAGAGAGTTGGGCGATTAGCTCAGTTGGTTAGAGCACCTGCCTTACAAGCAGGGGGTCATAGGTTCGAGTCCTATATCGCCCACCATTGCCGAAATAGCTCAATTGGTAGAGCAACTGACTTGTGGGATAGAGCATTTTGCTTTAGAACTATCTTGCACCTCTATGAGGAAACTTATAGAGTGGACGTCGCTAATTCGGGGAAACCTTCATAAATGAGGTGGTTACTATGAATTGTTTATATTGCAATAAACCACTCAAAAGTTCTAAAAACAAGTATTGTAACAATATTTGTCAAAGTAATTATCAATACATTCAATATATAGATAATTGGAAAAAAGGAAAAATAAACGGTTTAAAAGGAAAATATCAGATTTCAAACCATATAAGACGTTATATGTATGAAAAATACAATAGTAAATGTGCAAAATGTGGTTGGAATGAAAAAAATCCCTTTACCGGCATTGTTCCTTTAGAGATAGAACACATTGATGGAAACTATTTAAACAATGAAGAAAGTAATCTAACACTTTTATGTCCAAATTGTCATTCATTAACTGCAACTTATAAAGGTGCAAATCAAGGAAATGGCAGAAAAGACAGAAAAAAGTATTCTTTATATGGCAATCCCGAGCTAGGTAAATAATACCGAGTGTAGAGACTTTATACGACGAGCCTAAGTTTTAAAAATATGGCTAAGAGAAAGTCCAGACTACAAACACTTTTGTGGTAGTGAAAGCTATAGTAGTATGAATCAGTAGGTTACGGGTTCAATTCCTGTTTTCGGCACCATTTTTTGGAGGGATAGCGAAGTGGTCAAACGCGGCAGACTGTAAATCTGTTCCTTCGGGT
>OIYS01000322.1_pt1 | contig 35829 bp, 30 predicted proteins | sample 1588271 | NCBI WGS metagenome assembly OIYS01 (sample SAMN03283286) | human gut metagenome | biome: human-associated habitat; material: feces | host: Homo sapiens | place: Peru | collected 2012
ATATGATTATAATTGTGGAACAGTAGTAACAGTACCTGCAGAAATTGATGGAATTAAAGTAAAGAGTATAGCAAAAGATGCATTTAGTGATGCTGATTCATTTAATATATGGGCATATAGCAAAGAAGAAAGTGCAACCCTAACAAAAACTTATTACCTTTTTAAAGATCAGAATGCAAGATCATTATTCTTAGAAATAAATGGAATAACCCAAGAAGAATTAGATGCGATGGCAGAGTCTGATAATGCATACAATTATCTAAAGGGTGATAGTGCCCTAAATGGGCTAGATCTTGGCACACTAGATGGAAAATACTTTATTTATAGAAGTGCTAATGGTAAAATTGCAATCGATGAAGCAGGAAATATTCCTATTACTGAACTTGATTTAAGCCATGCTGACAATTTAGAAAGTATTGATCTTAATGGTGCCCCAAACCTAAAAAGATTAAATTTAAATACTGCAAACGCACTAACATTTAAGTCAGTTGCATCAAATGGATATGGTCCAGCTACTTATGCTTTGGGAGAATCAACTATAGGAGAACTTGAAGAGTTAATTATAAATACAGATATATTTAACAATAGTAAAAAAATACAAGGTAGCTATAACACCACAACAGCAATTTTTAAAAATACTCACATAAATAAATTAATTATACTAGATGGTAAGGCATCACATAAATTAGATATTTCAACAAATGATAGTGGACTGTTCTACTATGATGAAGATATCGAAAAAGTTGCAGGTGTAGAAAATGTAATAATTGATGATGGAATAACAGAACTTGGAACAGAATCATTAAGAAGTTTAGGTATTAAAAATATTACTCTTCCAAATACCATAACAACAATTGGAGAGGAGGCACTTAGATATAATAAATTGATGCGCTTGACAATACCAGCATCGGTTGAAAAAATTGGTATAGAGGCTTTTGATGAAAATCAATTAACAAGTTTGACAATATCAGCATCCGTTGAAACAATCGGCAGATATGCATTCAGTAGTAATCTAATAACAGCTATAAATTTTGAACCTAATTCAAAATTAAAAATAATTGATGCAGGTGCATTTAACTATAATAATTTGACAAATGTAACAATACCTGCATCCGTTGAAACAATTGGTGATAGTGCATTTTATCATAATCAATTGACCGCTATAAATTTTGAACCCAATTCAAAATTAAAAACAATTGAAGTTGGTGCATTTGATGGGAATAATTTAACGAGTTTGACAATACCAGCATCCGTTGAAACAATTGGTGGTAGCGCATTTAGTGAAAATCAATTAACAAATTTGACAATACCAGCATCCGTTGAAATGATTGATCAGCATGCTTTTGAGAAAAATCAAATAACAACTATAAATTTTGAACCTAATTCAAAATTAAAGACAATTGGTTGGTTAGCTTTTGGAAATAATAAATTAACAAGTTTGACAATACCATCGTCTGTTGAAACAATTGGTGATAATGCATTTCAATATAATCAATTGACCACTATAAATTTTGAACCCAATTCAAAATTAAAGACAATTGGTAAGTTTGTTTTTGAAGGTAATAAATTAACAAACACAGGTCTTTCAAAACTTCCTAGTTCATTAACTAGCTTAGCTACAAGTGCATTTTATAGAAATCCTAATTTAACTCAAATAACATTAACTTCTCCAAAAGACTTAGAAGGTTGGCCAAATGGTGGAAGAGTTGATGGTAGGACAGTTACTTATGAAAGATAGATTTCTATCTTTTTCTTTTTCCACAAAAATTGTGGAATAAAAATTACAATAAAGAAACATTATAAACATAGAATTAAAAGAAAGGAGATTCTATGTTTTCTAAGTTTAATGAAGAATCAAGAAAGGTATTAACAATAGCAAAAAAGGAAATGCTTCTTTTAAAACATGCCTATATAGGAAGTGAACATATTGTATTAGCAATACTAAAAAATAAAAATTATAACGTATGCAAAATCTTAAATAAAAATGGGATAGATTATGATGGCTTTAAAAAAGAACTATTAAATACAATCGGGATGGGTAAGGAAGAAAACAATTGGTTTATTTATACACCTCTTGTAAAAAGAATAATAGAAGAAGCAATAATAACATCAAGAGAATCTAAAGAGGAAGAAGTAACACTAGAGGATATAATGGCATCTCTCTTTGAAGAGGGTGAAGGAGTAGCAATTAGAGTATTTTTATGTATGAATATAGATATAGATAAGTTATCTAAAGAATTTGTAATGAAAAAATGTCAAAAAAAGTCTAAATCAAAAAAGAAACTTTTAATTGAAGACTATGGATATAATATGAATGAAAAAGCACTTAATAATGAATTAGATCCAGTTATAGGACGTGAAGAAGAATTAAGTAGAATAATAGAAATATTATGCAGAAGAACAAAAAATAACCCATTATTAATTGGAGAAGCTGGCGTAGGCAAAACCGCAATCGTAGAAGAATTAAGTAAAAGAATCACAGATGAAATGGTTCCAACTGCCCTTATTAATAAAAGAATCATATCTATATCAATGGCAAGCTTAATTGCGGGTACAAAATATAGAGGTGAATTTGAAGAAAGAATTAATAAAATGCTTTCTGAAATAGAGGAATCTAAAGATATAATTTTGTTTATAGATGAGATACATACACTTGTAGGTGCAGGTGGTGCAGAAGGAGCAATAGATGCATCAAATATTTTAAAACCTTTTTTAGCAAGGGGTAAAATTAGATTAATAGGCGCAACTACAACTGAAGAATACAAAAAATATTTAGAAGATGATAGAGCACTTGCAAGAAGATTCCAAACAGTAGTAATAGAAGAGCCAAAAACAGAAGCAACATTTGAAATATTAAAAAAAATCGCACCTATTTATGAGAATTATCATGGAGTAACTATAAAAGATGATGTACTAAAAACAATAGTAGAATTAAGCAATAAGTATATTTATAATAGAAAACAGCCAGATAAAGCAATTGACATTTTAGATGAAGCCTGCGCTAAAGTATCACTAAAAAAAGATAAAAGAGCTCAAGAATTAGAAAAATTAAGAGTTAAATTAAAAGTTTTAACAAAATCAAAAAACAAAGCTGTAATAGATCAAAACTTTTCACTAGCTGCACAAATAAAAGAAGAAGAAAAAATATATGAAACAAAAATAAATACATTAGAATATAAAATGATGTCATCAAGCCCCAAAAGAGAAGTAACAGACAAAATAGTCGCAGAAGTAATAAAATTAAAGAGTCGTATTCCTGTATATGAAATAATAGGAGAAGATCTATTAGAACTTAAAAGAATGGAAGAGGATTTAAATAAAAAAGTAATAGGACAAAGTAAAGTGATAGAAGAAATATCAAAAGATATTAAAAGAGTAAAACTAGGATATAAAAAAGAAAGAAAACCTCGTTCATATTTATTTGTAGGACCAACAGGAGTAGGTAAAACACTTCTTGCAAAAGAGATAAGCAATATAGTTGTAAAAGATACAGATATGATAAGACTAGATATGAGTGAATTTAAGGAAGAACATTCAATAAGCAAAATTATTGGATCACCACCTGGGTATGTTGGATTTGAAAATAAAAATACAATATTAGATAAAATAAAAGAAAATTCCAATGCTGTAATTTTATTAGATGAAATAGAAAAAGCACATCCATCAGTCGTAAATTTGTTTCTCCAAGCATTAGATGAAGGAATAATGAAAACGTCAACAAATGAAGTAATACGACTATATAATAATATAATTATAATGACATCAAATATAGGATATAAAAAAAATCAAGTTGGATTTAATGAAAAAAGTCAAAATATAATAACTAATGAAATAAAAGAAACATTAGGAATAGAATTTGTAAATAGAATCGATAAAGTGTTAATATTTGATAGATTAAATGAAGAATCAATAAAAAAAATAATTTTAAAAGAAATAGACAAACTAAGAGATAATTTTAATTTAGATAAAAAGAGATTAATTATAAAACCACAAGTAATAGAAAATATAATACAAGAAACAAAGTATAAAGAATTTGGTGCCAGAAGAGTAGAAAAAATAATAAAAGATAAATTGTATGATACTGTAATAGATGAAATGTTAAATAAAAGTGTAAAGATAACTATAGAAACTATATAAAATCTAGTTTCTATAGTTTTTCTATGGTATAATGTGATTGATTATAAGGAGGCATATATGGATTACAATGATATAAAAAAAGAATTTACTACACTTTTAGAAAAACTAGATAAAACAAGGAGGCAACTTTGACTTAGAAAGTAAAAAATCTAGAATAAAAGAACTTGAAAATAAAATGGCCCAAGGTGACTTTTGGAATGATAAATCATCCTCAGATGAGGTTATTTCTGAATTAAGTGACTTAAAAAAATTAGTAGATACAACATCTAAATTAGAAAAGGAAATAAAAGATTCAATTGATTTAATAGAATTATATCAAGATGAAATAGATGAAGAAATTTATAAAGAACTTATTAACACAAAAAAAAGTGTTGAGAAAGAATTTAGAGAATTTGAAACACTATTACTATTAAATGGTGAATATGATAAGTTTAATGCAACTGTTGAAATACATGCAGGAGCAGGTGGAACTGAGGCATGTGACTGGGCATTAATGCTTTATAGAATGTATATTCGTTGGTGTGAAAAAAAGAAATTTAAAACAGAACTAATTGATTATCAAGTTGGAAGCGATGAAGTAGGAATAAAATCAGCAACAATTTTAGTAAAAGGAACATATGCATATGGATATTTAAAAAATGAAAAAGGTATTCATAGATTAGTAAGACTATCTCCATTTGATTCAAACAATAGACGTCATACCTCATTTGCCTCGGTTGATGTAATCCCAGAAATAGAAGTAAATAATGAAATAGAAATAGATGAGAAAGATTTAAAAATAGATGTATATCGTTCTTCAGGAGCAGGTGGACAACATGTAAATACCACCGATTCAGCAGTAAGAATAACTCATTTACCTACAAAGACAGTTGTTACTTGTCAAAATGGAAGAAGTCAAATTCAAAACAAAGAACAAGCAATGCAAATGTTAAAAAGCAAATTACTTATACTAAAAAAAGAATCTGAAGAAAAATTACTTGATAATATAAGAGGTGAACAAAAAAATATTGAATTTGGTTCTCAAATAAGAAGTTATGTTATGCATCCATATTCACTAGTAAAAGATCATAGAACTAATGAAGAGACCTCAAATGTTTTAAAAGTATTAGATGGGGACATAGATATATTTATAAATAGTAATCTAAGGAGGAATAGTAATGTTTAAAAGAAAGAATAAAAAAGAATCCGATACTATAATAGATGAAATATATAAAAAATTTAATCCATTAAGATACATATATTTATTAGTAGGATTATTCTTAATTTCAGTTTCATTTAATATGTTTTTATTACCCAATAACATAGTATTTGGAGGAGTAAGTGGGTTGTCCATAATATTTAAAAAATTATTTGGAATAGATACATCACTATTTATTCTAATTTCATCTTTATTACTACTTATTGTAAGTTTTATTGTACTTGATAAAGAAAAAACAAAAGGTTCAGTATTAGGAACAATATTATTTCCAATATTTGTAAAATTAACGTCTGGATTTTCATCCTATTTAACGATAAATCCATCAGAAATATTCTTATATGCACTATTTGGGGGAGTATTATATGGAATAGGTGCAGGGTTAGTATTTAAAGCAGGTTTTACAACCGGTGGTACAGATATAATTAATCAAATTATTACAAAATATTTAAAAGTAAGTATGGGTACTTCCCTAATATTATCAGATGGTTTAATAGTTTTAGTAGGAGTATTTATATTCGGTGTTAGAAAACTAATGTATGCAGTTATAACCTTATATATAATTAGTATCTTAACTGATAAAGTATTATTAGGTATATCTGACTCTAAAGCTTTCTATATAATTGCAGAAAAAGATGAGGAAATAAAAGAATATGTTTTAAAAGAATTAGGACATGGTGTAACAATTTTTGCCGCAAAAGGTGGATTCTCAAAAGAAAAACAAAATGTATTATTTTGCGTAATACCTACAAAAGATTATTTTAAACTAAAAGAAGGAATTCACTCAATTGACAAAGAAGCATTTTTTGTCGCAACAGATGCATATGAAGTATTGGGAGGAGAATAATGAAAAAAGAGTCGTTAGATTATTTATTCTACAAATATTCTGTTTTAACTCTTTTGATGTTTATAGGAGCACTTAATTACCACTACTTCATTAATCCAGCCAAAATAGTTGCAGGTGGCACCAATGGTCTTACAGTTTTATTAACAAACGTACTAAATCTTGATTCGGGATTAGTTGTATTAATAGTTTCAATAACTACATTATTACTTGCAGTATTATCAAAAGAATATCAATTAGCAATTAGTGCATTATATGCATCAATTATATATCCATTTTTTGTAGAAATAACATCAAATTTCCCCGATATTATGGTACTTGATAAAAATGTAGACATGATGATAATAATCATAGCATCTGCAATTATAACTGGAGTAATAGGAGGTCTAACTTGTAAACTTGGTGTAAGTCAGGGTGGCATAACATTAATAAGTCAAATTTTATACAGAAAGTTTAAATTATCAATATCAAAGACAAATAATATAATAAATGCAACAATAGTACTAACAGGAGGATATATATTTGGTGCTAGCAATGTTATGTACGCTTTAGTATTTTTATATGTTAATAAGTTAGTAATGGATAGAATAATACTTGGACAATCTCAGAAAAAAATGTTCTATATAATTACATCGGAACAAGAAAAAGTAGAAAATTACATAAAAGATGAATTAGAAGCAGGCTGTACCATATTTAAAACAAAAGGAGGATTCCTAGAAAAGAAAAGATATGTAATTATGAGTACAGTATCAAACAGAGATTATTTCAAATTAAAAGAAGGTGTACATGAAATAGATAAAAAAGCATTTATGGTTATAACAGATTCATATCAAGTAAAAGGTGGAAAATAGTAGAATTTTGTGATATACTTACATAGTACGAGGTGGTGTAAATTTGGAATTAATAAATATTAGTGACGTAAGTAAAAGATATAAAAATGGCGTAACAGCTATTTATGATTTAGATTTAAAAATTAAAAAAGGCGAATTTGTATTTGTAATAGGTGGTTCAGGTTCAGGAAAATCAACACTTATAAAAATGCTTTATCGTGAAGAAAAACCTACAAAAGGTCAAATAATAATAGGTGGAATAAATGTAGCAAAGCTTAGAAATAGTAAAGTATATAAGTTAAGAAGACGACTAGGAATAGTATTTCAAGATTATAGATTATTACCTAAGTTAACTGTATATGAAAACGTTGCATTTACCCTTGAAGTAATAGGTACAAAGAAATCAGAAATAAAGAAAAGAACTCTAAAAGCAATTGAACTTGTTGGTCTAAAAGCAAAAACTAGAAATTATCCAAACCAATTATCAGGTGGAGAGCAACAAAGAGTAGCAATCGCAAGAGCAATTGTTAATAATCCAAAGTTATTAATTTGTGATGAACCTACAGGTAATCTAGATCCAGATATGAGTATGGAAATAGTTAAATTACTAGATAGCATAAATAAAGCAACAGGTACAACAGTAATAATGGCTACACATGATAGAGAAATAGTAAACAAAATGAAAAAAAGAGTTCTTGTATTAAAAGAAGGTAGACTAGTAAAAGACTACGAGAAAGGAAAATATGATGATGAAGCTATTTAGAATGTTTGGAAGAAGTATTAGAGATGCATTTAAAAGTGTAATCAGAAATTTTTCTCTATCAATTGCATCAATATCATGCATTAGTATAACCCTAATAATAGTTGCCGCATCAATAATTGCTTCTTCTAATGTAAACAATTTCACAACGCTAATTGAAAAAGATGTAACAATAGTTGCATTTATGAATAGAGATACAAATAAAGAAGGACTAAAAACATTTGAAACAGAGTTATCTAAAATTAAGAATGTTGCTTCTGTAAAATATAAATCAAAAGAAGAATCAAAAAAAGAAATGATGAAGGAATCTGATTTATTCGCAAGTACTATGGGAGAATGGTCAGAAAAAGATAATCCATTAAGAGATAGTTATTTAATTAAAGTAAAAGATATAGAAAAAATTAAAGCAACTGCTGCAAGTATAAAAAACTTAGAAAATGTAGAAGTTGTAGATTATGGAGAAGGAATGGTAGAAAAATTAGTTAGTGCCTTCTCATTAATAGAAAAAATATCAGTGTTACTTGTATTAGTACTAATAATAGTAACAGTATTCTTAATAGTAAACACAATTAAATTAACAATATTCTCAAGGCAAAGAGAAATATCAATTATGAGAGTTGTTGGAGCATCAAACTTTTCAATTAAAACTCCTTTTGTCATAGAAGGAATGGTAATTGGAGCCCTTGGTTCAATAGTTCCAATAATAGTTATTATATATGGCTATTTAGCACTATATAATCATTTTGAAGGACAGTTGTTCTCACCACTAATTAAATTGATTAAACCTACACCATTTATTTATCAAACTTCAATCGCAGTATTATTAATTGGTATAGTTGTTGGTATGATTGGTAGCTCAAAAGCAGTAAGGAAATACTTAAAGGTATAATGAAAAAGCTAAGTAAAAAAACCTCAAAATTATTAATATTAACTACATTAATAATATCATTAATACCAATCAATACTAAGGCTATAACATTAGGTGAATACGAAGCCAAAGTTACCAAATACCAAAATGAAATCGCAGCTACTAAAAATGCAATTAAAAAAACCGAACAACAAATTTCAAATACAAAGAATGAGATAAGTAGAATTAATAAAGAGGTTGAGAATCTTGACACAGAAATAGATACACTACTTAAAGAAGTTGAACAAGGTAAAAAAGATATAAAAGAAAAAAGTCTTCAAATAAAAGAATTTTATTCATATTACCAAGTATCAAATGGAGAAAATCTTTACTTAGAATATGCATTTGGTGCTGATAACATGACAGACTTCATATATAGAATGTCAATAGTAGAACAAATGACAGAATATAATAAAGAGGTTATTAAAAACTTAAATGACATGATAAGTAAAAATGAAAAACGTGAAGTTGAAATAAAAAAGAAACAAAAAGATTTAGCTAAAAAGAAAGAATCATTAAATGATAAAGTTAAATCATTAGGTGAAGATGTTGCATCTCTTGAAGAAGGTGGAGTAGATTCAGAAAAGCAACTAAAAATATATCAAGAAATAGTCGCAAGCTACAAGAAGTTAGGTTGTAAAAGCAAAGATGTAATCGGTGTTGACTGTGCGGTTAATGGCCCTGCAGGAAAATTCAGAAGACCAACAGCTAAAGGAACACTAAGTAGCGGATTTGGATGGCGTTGGGGAAGTTTCCATAGAGGAGTGGATATTACAAGCTCAAATAGAAGAAGAGAAAAAATATACCCAGTCGCAAATGGTACTATTACATCAAAATATCATGACAATTATGGCGCATTAGTAATCATAATGGAACATTATGATAGTGATAGTAGAACTTGGTATTCATCGCTTTATGCACACTTAAGTTCATATGCACCTAATATATCAACAGGGCAATATATAACATCAGACCGATATATTGGATATATGGGAAATACTGGATATGTAATACCAAGACCAACCGCATCAAATCCAGATGCTGGTACACATCTACATTTAGAGGTTGCACCTTGTAGAATCTACAAAGATAACAAATGTGGTTCATGGAATACATATGTATCATTTATGAAAAGATCTGCAAGCAAAGGATATAAAGGTCCAAAACAACTAATTAATTTACCAAGTTCATGGAATTCAAGATAGAAGGGTTAGTCCCTTCTTTTTTAATAATTAAAATAAAAAATTACTTTTAAATATAAAAAAGCAATTGTTATAGATATGTATTTATTTATAATTAATAGATATTAATCTCTTTTAATTTTGATAAAATTAATTCAACTGTCATTTTAATGAAATTTTCTATATTTTCAAAATTAAAGACTAAATCCTTATTGGTTTTAGAGTTTTCTATTATTAATAATACTTGATTTATTATTATATCAATTTTTTCCATAGGAATTTCATCAATTATATTAGCAAATACTGGAGTGGAGTTATTAAATATATCTAACTTTAGATTATAACTATCCAATAGCTTAGTATTTAAATTAGTGTAATCATTATAGATATACATTTCTTGCATATTTCCAGAACACTTAACAACAGTTCCATCTAGTTTAGTTATAAAACTCTTTCTATAAATTTCAGGAATAAAATATTTAAACCAAAAATAATCGGTATATAGATGAATAAAATATCCTAAAACAAAATCATCATCTAAATTATTAATATATTTTTTTAAAAAAGCTTTAATATTGGGAATATCATTATTCTCATCGCTTAAAAAATGACTTTTTATTTTTGTTTGACCCAAAAACTTAGAAATATCAGGCGCAATTGAACCAATTAATAGTTTATCAGAGTCACGATTTATTTTTTTGTTTATTTCATTGGCAACTACCATATGAATTATTGCTGATGCCATTATTCTCACCTCATATATTAATCTTTATAACAGTATATCATTTTTTACTTTACTTATCTACAAATATAAAAATTTTAAATAGGAATTGACACACAAACAAATGTATTATACAATACTTGTGAAATGGCTAAATATAAAAGCATTAATATCACTTTTTAAAGCTAAAACCAAATCTGACAGAAGTGAAATTGTAAGGCATAATAATATTAACATAGCTAAACGAAAAAATTAAACTTGCGACTTTTGTTCGTCAGGATTAGTCTCAGTAAAAAATCAATATATGAGGAGTAGGTAAATGAGCAATATAATAGTTGGTAATGAAAAAAATATTTTATTTTATAGTGATGAAGAAGGTAATACAAAAGTAGAAGTACTATTAGAAAATGAAGATGTTTGGTTAAACGTAAATGCAATAGCTACTCTTTTTGATGTACAAAGGCCTGCTATTGTAAAGCATATAAATAATATATACAATGATGAAGAATTAAGTAGGGAATCAACTTGTTCCATTTTGGAACAAGTTCAAGTAGAAGGAACTCGAAGTGTTAAAAGACAAAAGGAATATTATAATCTAGATATGATTATTTCTATCGGTTTTAGAGTTAATTCTAAAAAAGCAATTAAATTTAGAACATGGGCAAACAAAATAATTAAAGATTATATGATACAAGGTTTTGCACTTGATGATGATAGATTTATGAAAGCAAGAAAATCTGATCAAGAATATTTTAATAGATTACTTGAAAGAATAAAATTAATTCGCACTAGTGAAAGAATGTTTTATCAAAAAATTACAGATATCTTTGCTGAGTGTTCTATTGATTATGACAAAAATAGTGACATAGCAAAAGATTTTTATGCAACTATTCAAAATAAATTTCATTATGCAATTACTGGAAATACTGCTGCAGAAATTATTTATAACAGGGTTGATAGTCAAAAAGTGAATATGGGGTTAACAAATTGGAATAAATCCCCTGATGGAAAAATCTTAAAATCAGATATTTGTATTGCTAAAAATTATTTAGAAGAAAAAGAAATAAAAAACTTAAATAACTTAGTGAACTTATTTTTAGATGTTGCAGAGAATAACGCAGAAAGAAATTTATCAATGAGTATGAAAGATTGGAAGAATGAAGTAGAGACATCTTTAAAACTATTTCATTATGAAATATTAGAAGGTAAAGGTAAAATTTCTACTGAAAAAGCAAAGCAAAAAGCAGAAAGTGAATATGAAAAATACAAAATTACACAAGATAAAAAATTTGTTTCTGATTTTGATAAATTATTAATTGAAACACAAAAAATAGATAATCATTAGAAACAATTAAAAGGGAGGCTGCATATGTTTGATTTAGTTTCAAAATACAAACCAAGTGGTGATCAACCATCAGCAATCGAAAAGTTAGTAAAAGGAATAAAAGATGGTAAAAAAGAGCAGGTACTTTTAGGTGCAACAGGTACCGGAAAAACATTTACAATTGCTAATGTAATAAAAGAAGTAAACAAGCCTACTCTAGTTTTAGCTCATAATAAAACACTTGCTGGGCAACTCTACAGTGAACTTAAAGAATTATTTCCAAATAATCATGTATGTTATTTTATTTCATATTATGATTATTACCAACCAGAGGCTTATGTTCCATCAACAGATACATATATTGAAAAAGATTCATCGATAAATGATGAAATTGATGAAATGAGGCACTATGCGACAAGTTGTCTTATATCATATAAAGATGTTATTGTGGTTTCAAGTGTTTCCTGCATATATGGTATAGGTGAAGTAGAAGAATATAAAAATAAGATGTTAACACTAGCTGTTGGTGAAGAAATAGATAGAAATAGCGTATTATTAAAATTAGTTGATATGTTATACGAAAGAAATGATTATGATTTCAAAAGAGGAACATTTAGAGTTAGAGGGGACGTTTTAGAAATAATTCCAGCAAGTGAGAGAACATCAGGAATAAGAATAGAATTCTTTGGTGATGAAGTAGATAGAATAAGCGAGATAGATACATTAACAGGTGCAATTATAAAAAATAAAAAGTCAGTTACTATATTTCCAGCAAGTCACTTTGTAACCAGCGAAGAAAAACTAAAAGAAGCTATAAAAAGAATCAAAGAAGAATTAAAAGAAAGAGTAGAAGTATTAAAAAGTGAAAATAAACTTTTAGAGTGTCAAAGAATAGAACAAAGAACAAATTATGACATAGAAATGCTAGAAGAAACAGGTTTCTGCAGTGGAGTAGAAAACTATTCAAGACATCTAGCACTAAGAGAAGCAGGCTCAACGCCAACAACACTAATGGACTTCTTTGGTGATGATTATTTGCTTGTTGTGGATGAATCCCACGTTACATTGCCACAAGTTAGAGGAATGTATAATGGCGATAGAGCAAGAAAAATGAATCTAGTAGAATATGGATTTAGACTTCCAAGCGCATTAGATAATAGACCATTAAAATTTGAAGAGTTTACTAAAAAAATTAAACAAGCAATATATGTATCCGCAACACCAGGAGATTATGAATTAGAAAGAACTAATGGCGAATACGTTGAACAAATAATAAGACCTACTGGCTTACTTGATCCAATAATAGAAGTAAGACCGACAAACGGTCAAATAGACGACTTAATAGGAGAAATAAGAGATAGGATATCAAAAGATGAACGTACCCTTATTACAACACTAACAATTAAAATGTCAGAAGAACTAACTAACTATTTAAAAAGCCTAGATATAAAAGTTGCGTACTTACATAGTGAAGTAAAATCTTTAGAAAGAATGAATATAATAAGAGATTTAAGACTTGGAAAATATGACTGTATAGTAGGTATAAATTTATTAAGAGAGGGAATAGATATACCAGAAGTAAGTCTAATCGCAATATTAGATGCCGATAAAGAGGGATTCCTAAGAAGCAGTAGAAGTTTAATACAAACAGTGGGTAGATGTGCAAGAAATGCAAATGGAAAATGTATAATGTATGCAGATAAAATAACTGATTCTATGAAAATCGCGATAGATGAAACTGCAAGAAGAAGAAAAATACAAGAAGAATATAATAGGATTCATAACATAGTACCAACTACAATAGTTAAAAAGATTACAGATACAATATCTAATACAGATGATTCTCCAAAAGAGTCAAAAATTAAAAAAGAAGCTACTCCAAGTATAGAAGTATTAGAAAAAGAAATGAAAGAAGCTGCAAAGAATCTTGATTTTGAAAGAGCTATGGAATTAAGAGATATAATATTTGAATTAAAGAGTGGTTTTACTAATTAAAAAGTTTATGATATAATACGAAAACGAAGAGGAGTGATATTATGAAAAAAAATAAAGGATATGTAGCATTTAAAGGAGAAAATAAACTAGAAACAGGGAAAATATATGAAGGTAACTTTACTGTTTTTCCAACTCTAGAAGACTCATTAAAAGGTGCATCAATTGATGATGAAAAAACAATCGCACAAGTAGAAGCATTAAATATAACAGGAATATTAGATAGTAAATATTATGGATACTACAACATGATGAATACAGAGGGAATCAAAATATTAAAAGTATTGTCATATAAGGAAATAATAGATGAAATGTCTAGCAATTCTAAAAGTGAATTCGCAAAAATTAGATTTTTACAAGGATATAAAGTGAATCCAGAAGATCTAGATAAATTTACTGATTCGTTTGGGGTATGGCAAGCAGTTGAATATTTTCAAAAAGGCAATACGCAAATATATAAACAAAAAATTAATGAATCTATTAAAGGTTATGAAGATGAAAATCCAAGAATAAAAGTGATGAAGTATGGAAAACATAGTAATTAAAGGTGCAAGGGAAAACAATTTAAAAAATATTGATTTAACACTCCCTAAAAATAAAATGATAGTAATGACAGGTGTTAGCGGAAGTGGAAAATCTTCCCTTGCATTTGATACAATCTATGCAGAGGGTGAAAGAAGATATGTAGAAAGCCTAAGTTCATATGCTAGGCAGTTTTTAGGTGGAAGTGAAAAACCAGATGTAGACTCAATAGAGGGACTTTCTCCAGCAATTAGTATAGATCAGAAAACAACAAGTAAGAACCCACGTTCTACTGTAGGTACAGTAACAGAAATTTATGATTACTTAAGATTACTATATGCAAGAATAGGAGTTCCATATTGTCCTACACATAATATTCCAATATCATCACAAAGCGTTGAAGAAATGACAAATAAAATTCTTGAATATCCAGAAGGAACCAAATTAATAATAATGGCACCTGTAGTTCATGGTGAAAAAGGTGAACATAAAGATTTATTAGAAAAATTGAGAAAAGATGGATATGTAAGAGTAAGAATAAACAAAGAATCACGTGATTTATCAGAAAATATAGAATTAGATAAAAACATTAAAGATGATATTGATGTAGTAATAGATAGACTTATTATAAAAGAAGGAATAAGGTCAAGGTTATTTGAGGCAATTGAATCAGCAACTAAATTAGCAAAAGGCAAAGTGATAATAGATGTAATGGGTGATAAAGAATTGTTGTTTTCTGAATCATTTGCTTGCCCTTATTGTAACTTTTCACTACCAGAGCTAGAACCTAGAATGTTTAGTTTTAATGCTCCTTTTGGAGCTTGTCCAGAATGTAAAGGACTTGGAGTAAATTTAACAATTGATAAAGATTTAGTAATACCAAATAAAGATTTATCAATAAACGAAGGGGCCATAGTAACATTAAGTGATGATCAGGGTGGAATTTATTACAAAAGACTAAAATGCGTATGTGATCATTATAAAATAGATATGGATAAACCATTTAAAAAACTAACTAAAAAAGAAGAAAACATTGTTTTATATGGTACAACGGAAATAATACAATTTAACTACACAACAAAAAGTGGTAATGTTTATAATCAAAAAGATTTTTATGAAGGAATAATAAATAATCTACAAAGAAGATATATGGAAACTTCTAGTACATGGATTAGAGAATGGCTAGAAAGATACATGATTGAAACAACCTGTACAAAATGTAATGGTTCTAGATTAAGAGATGAAGTATTATCAGTATTAATAAATGGTAAAAACATTTATGAAGTGACATGTTTAAGCATAAAAGATTTATATGACTTTATGAACAATTTAAAGCTTACTAAAGAACAACAAGAAATAGGTAAACTTTTAATAGAAGAAATTAAAAACAGATTAAAATTCTTATTAAATGTAGGACTTGAGTATTTAACATTAAGTAGAACAGCTTCTACATTATCAGGTGGAGAATCACAAAGAATTAGACTTGCGACCCAAATAGGTTCAAGACTAACAGGAGTTTTATATGTATTAGATGAACCAAGTATAGGATTACATCAAAGGGATAATGAAAGATTAATTAAATCATTACTAGAGATGAGAGATTTAGGGAACACATTGATAGTAGTAGAACATGATACAGATACTATGCTAGCTTCTGATTATTTAGTGGATATAGGACCAGGCGCAGGAGATAATGGAGGAAAAGTAATGGCCGCAGGCACTCCAGAGGAAGTTATGAAAAACGAAAATAGTATCACTGGTCAATATTTAAGTGGAAAAAAATGTATTGAAATTCCTAAAACAAGAAGAAAAGGAACAGGAAAAATAATTGAAATAATTGGCGCAAGTGAAAACAATCTAAAAAATATAGATGTTAAAATTCCACTAGGAACATTTACATGTGTAACTGGAGTAAGTGGAAGTGGTAAATCAAGCCTAATAATGCAGATACTTTCAAAAGCAGTTAGTCAAAATCTATATAAATCAAAAGATAAACCAGGAAAATACAAAAAAATCAAAGGTTTAGAAAATATAGACAAATTAGTTGAAATAACACAAAATCCAATAGGAAGGACTCCTAGAAGTAACCCAGCAACATATACAGGGGTATTTGATGAAATAAGAGAATTATTCACAAATACAAAAGAAGCAAAAATGTTAGGATTCGGAAAAGATAGATTCTCATTTAATGTAAAAGGCGGAAGATGTGAAGCTTGCAGAGGAGATGGAGTAAAGAAAATAGAAATGCATTTCCTACCAGATGTGTATATTCCATGTGAAGTTTGTCATGGCACAAGATATAATAGTGAAACACTAAACATAAGATATAAGGATAAAAATATCGCAGATGTGCTAAACATGAGAGTACATAATGCTTTAACATTCTTTGAAAATATTCCAAAGATAAAAAATAAATTACAAGTATTAGAGGATGTAGGACTTGGTTATATCAAATTAGGACAAAGCGCTACTACATTATCAGGAGGAGAAGCCGCAAGAGTAAAATTAGCCAAAGAGCTTCAAAAGAGGCCTACAGGTAAGACTTTATTTATAATGGATGAACCAACAACTGGATTACACATGGAAGATATAAAAAGACTTCTTGCAATTATTCAAAAAATAGTAGATAATAATGATACAGTAATAGTAATAGAGCATAACCTAGATTTTATAAAAAGTGCAGATTACATTATCGATATTGGACCTGAAGGTGGAGATAGAGGAGGAGAAGTAATAGGAACTGGTACTCCAGAAGAAATAACTCTAAACAAAAAATCTTACACAGGTGAATTTTTAAAGAAAGTACTATAAAGGAGGCTTTTTTCATGAAGGTAGTTATAGTAGGAGAAAATAATAAAGCAAGACTAAACAAAGCATTAGAGGCAGCATTATATATAGTTGGTTATACATTTTCATTCTTTATAACATCAAAAATATTTAAAAGTTTTAAATTAAGCAACGATTATACAATTCTTTATGCACTACTTGCAGTAATATTAATCTATGTATTAAATAAAACAATAAAACCAGCATTAGTATTTTTTACAATGCCAATAACTGGTGTAACACTAGGATTATTTTATTTCGTTGTAAATACAATAATATTAAAATTAGTAGATCTAATAATGGGATCTAAATTAGACTTTACAAACATATGGGTATTATTCTTTATTTCAATAGTAATATCCGCAATCAATCTTTTGATAGAATTAATAATAATAAAACCTATATTAAAGAGGGTAAAATAAATGAACAGAACATTAATAAAACTAGGACCTATAAGTATATATTGGTATTCAGTAATGATTGCACTAGGCTTTTTAGCCGCGATGGTAGTATGCTTAACTGAAGTAAAACGAAAAAAATTAGATATAGAAAAATATTCTAATATGGTTTTTTATGCAGTATTATTTGGAATACTAGGAGCTAGAATTTATTATGTTCTTTTTAATTTAGATTATTATTTAAAAATGCCAAGTGAAATATTAAAGGTATGGCATGGTGGACTTGCGATACACGGAGGAATAATCGCAGGAATATTAGTGGTATATTTTTATACCAAAAAATATAAAATGAATTTTTTAAAAACATTAGATATATCGGTAGTAGGTATAATAATTGCACAAGCTATAGGTAGATGGGGTAACTTTTTTAATCAAGAAGCGTTTGGAAAGCTAACTACAAAAGCAGCACTAATCAAACAAAGAATTCCTAACTTTATAATTGATGGAATGTATATTGATGGAGCATACTATCAACCAACATTCTTATATGAATCAGTATGGAATTTAATTGGATTTATAATTATGTTCTTATTAAGAAGAACAAAAAAACTTAAAGTAGGATATTTAACTGGATTTTATCTAATATGGTATTCCATAGGTAGATGTTTTATTGAATACTTTAGAAGTGATAGTCTTATGTTAGGAAATATAAAAGTAGCACAACTTATTTCACTAAGTTTAATAGTAATAGGAATAATAGTAATAATAAAAAGTACAAAAAAGAATGAATTGTATAATTAAAGGAGGGAATATGGAAAAACTTAATTTTGATGTTGCAATTATAGGTGCAGGCGTAGCAGGAATGACCGCCGGAATTTATTTAAAAAGAGCTGGTATAAATTGTATCATAATAGAAAAAGAAATGTATGGTGGACAAATTAATAAAGCCCCAATAGTAGAAAACTATCCAGGATATGTAAAAATATCTGGCCTTGAACTTACAACCAATATCTTCCTCCAAGTAAAAAAATTAGGTATAGAATATATAACAGATGAAGTAGTAAGTATATCAAGTACAGAAGATGAAAAAATAATAAAGCTAAAAAACAAAGAACTAAAAGCAAAAGCAATTATAATCGCAACAGGTAAAAAGCCTAGAAAATTAAATGTAACTAATGAAGAAAAATTATTAGGAAGAGGCATAAGCTATTGTGCTACCTGTGATGGTAATTTCTTTAAAGACAAAGATGTAGCGGTTATAGGAGGGGGATCAACTTCATTAGAAGAAGCAATTTACTTATCAAAACTATGTAATAAGGTAACAATATTAAATAGAAGTGATAATTTAAGGGCAGAGCCCCATTATCAAAAAGAAATAAAAAATATTAAAAATATTGAGGTAAAATATAATTCAATAGTTGAAAAATTTAATGAAAAAGATGAAAAACTATCAAGTATAGATATAAAAGAATCAGAAAAAGATTCTAATTTAAAAGTAGAAGGTTGCTTTATATGCATTGGATATACACCATCATCAGAAATATTTAAGGGTGTAATAGAACTAGATAAAGATGGATACATTAAAGCCGATGATAAAAATAGAACTAATGTAAAAGGAATATATGCTGCAGGTGATATAGTAAAAAAAGAAAGATTCCAATTGATAAGTGCAATGAACGATGGAGTAGTAGCTGCATCTACTTGTATAAAAGAGTTAAAATAATTGTTGACTAAGTAAAACAAATGTGTTATTTTATAACTGACACATGAAGGTGTTTTTATTTTGGTAAAATGAGAGGGATTAATATGGTTAAAGAAAAGAAAGAAAAACCTGTAAAAGATGAAAAGGTTGAAAAAGTAAAAAGAAAAGAAACTAAAAAGAAAAAAGAAACAAAGAAAATAAAAAAATCTAACAATGCATCTTTAAAATCAGAATTTAGTAAAATAAAATGGCCTACAAAAAAAGAAATGGTAAAATACTCAGTAGCTACAATACTATTTACAGTATTCTTAGCAGTATTTTTCTATGTAATAGAGCTAGTAATGGCTTTAATAAAATCAATGGTATAGGGGTGCAATTATGGATAAACAATGGTATGTAGTTAATACTTATTCAGGACATGAGAAAAAAGTAAAAGAAAAATTAGAAATGCGTGCTGAATCAATGGATATGAAAGATTATATCTTCAGAGTAGTAGTACCAGAACAAACTGAAGTAGAAGTTAAAGACGGTGTACAAAAAGAAAAAACAAAAAAACTATTCCCAGGATATATACTAGTAGAAATGGTTATGAGTGATGAAGCATGGTATGTAGTTAGAAATACACCAGGGGTAACAGGATTTATAGGATCAAGTGGAAAAGGTGCAAAACCAACTCCATTACAACCATACGAAGTAGATAATGTTCTAAAAAGTATGGGCATTAGTAGACTAGAAGTAGATAAAGAATTAGAAGTAGGCGCTAAAGTTAAGATTATTGCTGGACCATTCACAGGTATGTATGGAACTATTGAAGAAGTAGATAAAGATAATCAAAAACTAACACTAAACGTAGACCTATTTGGACAAGAAACTTCTGTTGAAACCGAAATTTCTCAAGTAGAAATGGCCAATAATTAATAAAAACATTAAAATAACTTGATTTTTAAAATAAAAAATGTTAATATTTAAACGCTATATTTAATTTATATAGAGTTATTAAGTGGGAGGCAAAAGCTATTTGAACCACTCGCGAAAACTATAAAATAGGAGGTGTTTTTCGTGGCAAAAGAAGTAGTTAAGAAAGTAAAATTACAAATTCAAGCAGGAAAAGCAACACCAGCTCCACCAGTTGGAACTGTATTAGGACCTGCAGGAATTAATCTTCAAGAGTTCTGTACAAGATACAATGATGCAACTCGTGATAAAATGGGAGATGTATTACCAGTTGAAATTTCAATCTATGATGATAGAAGTTTTGATTTCGTAATTAAAACTCCACCAACTGCATTCTTATTAAAGAAATTTGCTAAAATTGATAAAGGAGCTGTTAAAGGATCTACTGAAACAGTTGCAACATTAACAAAAGCACAAATAAAAGAAATTGCAGAAATCAAATTACCTGACTTAAACGCTTATACAGTTGAAGAAGCTATGAAAATAGTTGAAGGAACTGCGCTTAACATGGGAATTAAAGTAAGCGAATAATCAAATGTTGGTTTTATAACCTATTAAAGTGGGAGGAATTATCCGTATTAACCACATAAGGAGGAAAGTATGAAAAAAAGAGGAAAGAAATACGTAGAAGCCCTTTCTAAAATAGAAAAGGGAAAAGCTTATACTAAAGAAGAAGCTGTAAAATTAGTAAAAGAAACAGCAGTTAGTAAGTTTACTTCATCTGTTGAGTTAGCAGTTAGATTAAACTTAGATACTAAAAAAGCTGATCAACAATTAAGAGGAGCAATCGTTCTTCCAAATGGAACTGGTAAAACTAAAAAGGTATTAGTAGTTGCTAGAGGAGAACAAGCTAAAAAAGCAGTAGAAGCTGGAGCTGACTTTGTTGGTGATACAGACATGCTAGAAAAAATCGAAAAAGAAAATTGGTTCGGTTTTGATGTAATGATCGCAACTCCAGATATGATGCCTTTATTAGGAAAACTTGGTAGAGTTCTTGGACCAAAAGGATTAATGCCAAACCCTAAAACAGGTACAGTTACTACTGATGTAGAAAAAGCAGTTAAAGAAGTAAAAGCTGGACGTGTTGAATATAGAACAGATAGTTTTGGTAATATTCATGGTATAATCGGAAATACTGATTTTGAAGAAAAAGCTCTTTTAGAGAACTTAGAAGCATTTATGGCTGTATTAATAAAAGCTAAACCTTCAACAGTAAAAGGTGATTATATTAAGAATATTTCAATCGCAACTACTATGGGTCCTGGAATTAAAATAATTACAAATTCTTTTGACAAATAGTAAAAGATAATATATAATACAAATTGATTTGTTGGTGCCATAGACAGTAGGTATAAAAGTAAATCCTACCGAGGACTTAACTTTACGGTTTAATGAGGTCTTTATGTCTATGATGTAAAGACCTTTTATTATGGTACCTCTAAAATAAAATAGGAGGTGTGTACTTTGGCAAATGAGAAAATCTTAGCAAAGAAGCAAGAAGTAATTGATGAGATTAAATCAAAAGTTCAAGATAATGCTACTATAGTATTGTTTGATTATCGTGGAATCACTGATAACGAAGCAAAAGAATTAAGAAAAGCATTACGTGAAGCTGGAGCTGACTATAAAGTATATAAAAACACTTTAATGGCAAGAGCTCTATCTGATTTAAATATCGACATAGATGCAAGTCTAGTTGGACCAAGTGCATTAGCATATGGTACTGATCAAATTGCACCTATTAAGATACTAAGCGAATTTGCAAAGAAAAATGATGCAATCATATTAAAAGTTGGTGTAGTTGATGGAGAAATTTCTGATAAAGAAAAATTAGCACAACTAGCAACAATCCCATCAAGAGAAGGATTATTAACAATGCTTGCTGGTGGTATGATAGCTATCGCAAAAGATTTATCAATCTGTTTAGATTTATATGCTAAACAAAAAGAAGAAAATTAAAAATAAATATAAATAAGGAGGAAATATAAAATGGCAAAATTAACAAAAGAAAGCTTTATCGAAAGTTTAAAAGAAATGACACTTTTAGAAATTAAAGAATTAGTAGACGCAATGAAAGAGGAATTTGGTGTAGATCCAAGTAGTGTAGCAGTTGCTGCACCAGCTGCTGCTGCAGAAGAAGCTGCTGGACCAAGCGTTGTTACTGTAACATTAGTAAACGCTGGAGCTGCTAAAATCAACGTAATCAAAGTAATTAAAGAAATTACAGGATTAGGATTAAAAGAGTCAAAAGATATAGCTGATAATGGTGGAGCTGTTAAAGAAAACATTTCAGTTGATGAAGCTAACGAAATCAAAGCTAAGCTTGAAGAAGCTGGAGCTGAAGTTGAAGTTAAATAATTGTATTACAAGTATTTAATGTTAAATACCACAGAGAAATCTGTGGTATTTTTTTTGGTGGTTTTAAATGTTAAAGAATGATTAATACATATATCTTCACACAATTTTTTAAGTTCACGGCTATATTGGATATAATACCTCTTTATTGTCTACTTAATGGTTTCAATTGTATATTTTCCCCCTCTCACTTGTCTACTTTAAGCTTATCACTACACAACTACAATGTAAAATTATGTAAATGCGTGTCGTTAAGTCTTGAAAAAATACTAGGGGGGGGGGTATGATAAAAGTATAAAAGAAAGGATATGCAGGTATGGAGAATAAAAATATTGATGAAGAAGTATTAAAAGAACTTAACAACATGACACCAGATGAACTAGAAAAGATACAGGCAAAAATTAAAGAAGTAGTAAAAGAAATTGAAATAATGAAAGAAGGTGAGATTAATGAGTAGTATTGCAAAAGAAATAGAAGAAGCAGCCGCGTTAAGACAACGAATTGAGGAAGAAAGAGAAAAAGGTAAAGAATATGGCGAAGCAGTTAATTGTGTTTATTATGCTGTATCACATGTAGGCAATAGTAGTTATTTTCCATTAGTATGGATAGATTATATGGATAGAGTTAAAGAGCTTGGTATAGATGATGAAAAAGTAGCAAGGATGTATGAGCGACTTAAGGAAAGGACAGATGGAAAAATTTTTTGTGGCTTTGCTTCTAAAGAAGATGCATATGAAAAAGCAAGAGAAAAATTAATTAATGAAATAGAAAATGCATCTGATGAAGAGAAAAAAGTAAAAGCAAAAGAAGAGTTAGAAAAATTTGAAAAAGCACTAGATATAATATCAAACGCAACAATTCAAGAGATAATGTATGTATGTGGAAATCATACTCCCGATTCAGAATATAAAGATGACCTGAAAGATTTTTATGATTTAGCATGCCAAAAATATTCCGGAGCACTACTTAATGTCTATGCAGATAAACTAAGATTTTATGATGAATATATCAGTATAATTAAATTTAATAAAAAACTTGAATCGATGTCTGATGAAGAAATAAAAAATTTATATATTTCGGCATTAAACTCAAATGAACAAATTGAAATCATCGAGAAAGAAATAGCTAGCCTTGAAAGTAAGAAAGAAGAATTAAACAAGCAACTTGAAAAGAAAAAGAGAGAAGGAGAAGCAAACCTGCCATCGATTGAGGAGATAGAAAAGCAAATAAAAACTGATGAAATACAATTAAAAAAAGTTTATGACGGTTTAGTTTTTATGGGGATTGATCCGGAACAAAACCAAAATTACATAACAAAGAAAGAAGAATTAGAAAAAAGAAAAGGGATTAAAGACAATCCAAAGCAAGCGGTAGAATTTTTGCCGGAAATTACAGAGTTAAAAGATAAAATTAATGAAATAAATGAAAAACTACAAAATCAAAATAGCATAAAAGAAAGCACCATTAAAGAAATTGCAGAAAATAAAGAAAGTATACACAATACTTCAAGAGAAGAAATTGAAAACAAATTAAGACAAATGAGCGGATTAGACTTTAAGGCGTTGAATTTATTAGAAAATGTTGATGATGAAAAATACTTAAGTAAATTTAGATACTATTTATCAGACAATTCAAAAGACAGAGCAGTTAATGCTATTAAAGAATATTTACAATTCTTAGAACAAAATATATCCAATGATGAAAAGAAATTAAATGATTCTAAGACGAATATTGAAAATATTATGGCAAGAATAGAAAAACAGAACGACTATATTAAAAGGACAGATAGCAGAATAGAACAAATTGAGGAAGAGCAAAAAAAATATGATGACCTTTTAAGTGATGCAAAGTTAAATGTTTGTTCTAATAGGTGGATGTATATAACTCAGGATATTTCTAGCTATGAAAACTATGCAAATTTTACTCAAGAGGAATTAGAAACGTTTAATAAAATTTTAGAACTAGACAAGGCTATCCGTGAAGCTGAAGAGACCCACAAAGCTGATTATAAGGGGGGTTGGGATTTTGATGCCTGTTGCAGGAGGGCAGCAGAATCAATGGCTAGGTATGAAAATAATAAAGCAAGATTAGAAAATGAAAAATTATCAATCCTAGAAAAACATGAAATAAAGCAAAAAATCAAAAATTATGAAAAAGAACAATCAGAAAAAGAAGACAAATATAAAGATGAAACTATTATCCAAAAAGAAAAAGAATATAAAGAACTCAAAGATTCTCGTGATAATGCACTTGAAAAAATGCGCAATTTAGTGAATGGGTATGTACAAAAAAAATACCCAGAGGTATATAGGGTAGGTACACCTAGTATATATGTTGGAAGCGATTATGGTGGAGAACCTGTTCTTAAAATAGATGAATATTATGAAGAACAGCGTACTAAATTAGGTAAAGAGTTAAATAGAGAAAATGTGTACAAGGATAATGGATGTAGAGAACTAAAGAATTTAAACGAATCCCTAAAAGCATCTCAAGAAGAAATTCATAAAAGCGAAGAAGTAATTGAAAAACTAAAGAGAAAAAAAGATAGATTTATAACCTATATAGATAGAGTTGAAACAGGTGGATTATTTCCTGGAAAAGAAGCAAGGATGCTATATAACCAATTAAATCCAGATGAATTAGATATTAATAGCCCAACTTATGAATCTGAATTTAATCAACAACTAGGAATAGAAGAAGAAACAACTGGCAAAACAAGATAAATAAATTTAATCATTACTAGTAGAATACCATAGAGAAATCTGTGGTATTTTTATTTGCCTTTATTAAAATACTTTTATATACTAATTATGGTGGTTTTATGAAAAAAGTAATTTATTTAAATAGTAATAATGCTAATCTGTTTTATAGAAAATTTAGGCTATACAAATTTCTAAGTCATTTTAATATAAACTTTATCATCAATTATTGTGGAAAAGAATATACACTTAATGATAAATATCCACAAGAGTTGGGGATAATTTTAAATATGACGGATATTTTAAACACAAGAAACAAAAAAGAAAAATATAATAAGATTTATGATAGGGCATGTGATTATCTCGATAATGAATTTAGAACTAAAAACATATGTGACTTTAAGGAGAATATGTGTAGATGTAATAGAGAAAAGTGCAAGGATAAACAAGTAAGTAGTTGTTGTGAAAGCTTAAAAAGTAGAAACATATGTGAAAACTTTGATAATGAAAAAAAAGAATGTAAAATCAAAAGTCTCGGTTGTAAACTATTTGTGTGTCCATATCTAATAAAAAAAGGATACTATTATAGGACAGGAAATGTTCCATATTTAAAATATTTCCTAAGCCCTAGGCAAAAGTTAATCGCACTAACATCTCATTTTAAAGATAAAGATGAAAATGTAAATAAAATGATTAAGTTTTATAAATTGCCATAGTAAAACATTATTCATAACTTAATACTAGTATACGTAAAATATAATTGACTTTATAAATTTGCTTAGATATAATAATCAAGCTAAACAGAAAGGAAAATACTGATGATAACAAATGAAATGCTAGTAAAAAACACACTAAATATAAAACCTAATACATTAGAAGATTATACCATTAATATAATGGATATGTTAGGAGTAGATATAGACTATTCAAGTATGTTTAAAGAAAAAAATAAAATTCTTGATAAGTCAACAGGAAAGGTAGTATGTGAACGTAAAATAGTTCCTGCGGATACATTTATTAAACTAAAATCAAAATACTCTGATGGATACAGAATGTCCTATGAAATTTATATATTTGATGAAATAATATTAGGAGTTATATATTCAAATAAAGGAGGAGTTGTATTTAAAAGTTATAAAAACAGTAAAACACTTGCATCATTTTATGATAAAGAAAATTTTGATATTGCAAGAATATCTCCAAAAATTGATTGGATAGATTTTATAATTTCAGGAGAAGCAGAAGGAGTAGAAGCACTTAGAAAAGAAGAAGCACCTAATATAGAAGAGTTGGACCTAGCTAATATAATTGATTTAATAAGACCAAATACTAAGTCTAAAGTACTACAAATAAAAAATAGACTAAGCAGAAAATAGTTGACAAATTAATATAAAAGAATTAAAATACGTCCTATCAAAGGGGGAAATATAAAATGTTTGATAGAACAAAATTTGTAAATGATGTGCTTAGTACATATGAGGGTAACAATCCACAAGTAATGCTACCTGAGGTGTTAAATGCACTTGATGTTAAAATCAATTATGCTAAATCAAAAAAATTAAGAGCTATTGTTGATAATCATGGTAGGGTTGTATGCAAAAGTAAAAAAGGTGGAGTAGTTGTTAAAACAACTAAAGGTTCTACTAAAATAAGGCTTATTATAAATGAGGGATTATTAATTGGATTATTAAAATCTAAAAATGGAACAATAACACTAAAACCTGTAGATAATGAAATAATGGCTACCTATTATAGTAGAGAAACTTCAAAATTAGCCAAGAAATTAAAATTAATGGGAAAATATGGAGTAGAAAATAAATTTGGTGTTACTTCTGATGGAGAAGTAAAGATACAAACTCCAAGAGACTTGAATGAAATAATAGCTGCCCTAAATACAAAAAAGAGTACAGAAAAAGGCACAAAAGTTCTTGCAAAAAAATAAAAAAAATAGTAATATTAACATATGGAAAGGAGTTAACTATATATACTAAATATGGTTAACTCCTTATTTCGTGGGAGAAAAAAATGAGTCAATATTTTGATAACGTAGATCTAAAAAGTAATATAGAAAAATATAAAACAAGAATTTTCGACAAAGAGTTTTGCTTTAATACAGATAATGGAGTATTTTCAAAAAGTAAATTAGATTTTGGAACAAGGTGTTTATTAGAAAATCTTCCTTTAGAAGAAATAAAGGGAGAGATATTAGAAGTAGGGTGTGGATATGGAGTAATTCCAATAATATTAACAAGAATTGTGGATAAAATTGAAAGTTTTGATGCAGTAGATGTTAATAAAAGAGCACTTCACCTAGCAGAAATGAATAAAAAAGAAAATTTCGCTCCAAAAGTTAATTTCTTTTTAAGCGATTGCTATAAAAACATAAATAAAAAATATGATGTGATAATTTCAAATCCACCGATAAGAGCTGGAAAAAACATAGTATATGAAATAGTTATGAATGCTAGAAATTATTTAAAAGAAGATGGCAAACTATTCATAGTAATAAATAAGGATCAAGGAGCAAAGTCATTATATAAAGATTTAGAAAAGGTATATAAATGCGAGCTCATAAATAAAAAGAAAGGTTTTTGGATAATTAAATGCATTTTGCGTTGACAACTTGTCCAAAGTATGCTAATAATATAAATTGGCAACGTATTAGGTAAACAAATATGTTCTTTGATTAAATTTAGGTATAGGGGTGAAAATAAGTGGCTTACAAAATAATAAATAGTGGTGAACACCGCAAAAGAAGAAGCTTTTCAAAGATTAAAAACACATTTGAATTGAAAGACCTACTTGAAATTCAAAAGAAACCATATCAATGGTTTATAGACACCGGTATTAAAGAGGTGTTTGAAGATTTATTCCCCGTTGAGAATTTTTCTGGGACTTTATCTCTAGAATTTGGTGATTATCATTTTGATGAACCAAGATATTCTATAAAAGAATGTAAGGATCGTGAAACAACTTACTCTGCACCTTTAAAGGTTGAGGTAAGACTTTTTAATCATGAAACTGGAGAAGTAAAAGAACAAGAAATTTTCTTAGGCGACATGCCAATTATGACAGATAGTGGAACATTCATTATCAATGGTGCAGAACGTGTTATCGTTTCTCAATTGGTAAGATCTCCTAGTGTTTATTTCAATAAAGAAATAGACAAAAATGGTAGACCATGTATAACTTCTCAAATAATTCCAACACGTGGAACTTGGCTAGAGTTTGAAACTGATGCTAGGGATGTTTTATATGTAAGAATTGATAGAACTAGAAAAGTTCCTTTAACAACACTACTTCGTGCATTTGGACTTTCTAGTGATGAAGATATACTAAAATTATTTGGTAAAGATGAATATCTAGAAAACACTTTAGCGAAGGATTCAACAAGAAATACAGATGAAGCTTTAATTGAAATTTATGAAAAATTAAGACCAGGAGAACCAGCAACACTTGATTCTTCTAAAAACCAAATCATTACAAGATTCTTCGATGAATTTAGATACGATCTAGCGAAAGTAGGAAGATATAAATTCAATAGAAAACTTAATGTAATGGATAGACTTTTAAATCAAAAAATTGCTGAAGATTTAAAAGATGGTGATGAAGTTCTTGCTGAAAAAGGAACTGTAATTACTAAAGATGTATGGGAGAAAATTAGACCATTATTTGAAAAAGGTTATGGAGTAAAAACTGTAACTATTAATAAAGACTTAGATGAATTTGACAAAGTTCAAATAGTTAAAATTTATAACCCATCTAATCCAAAAGAAATATTAAATGTAATTGGTAATGACCAAACAATTGATGTAAAAAGACTTACTATTTCTGATGTTTATGCATCTGTATCATACTATTTAAATTTACTTCAAGGAGTAGGACAAATAGATGAAATAGACCACTTAGGAAACCGTAGAATTAGACAAGTTGGAGAACTTCTACAAAATCAATTTAGAATTGGTGTTTCTCGTATGGAAAGAGTTATTCGTGAAAGAATGACTACTCAAGAAATGGAAGAAGTAACTCCTAAAACACTAATTAACATTAGACCTATTACAGCAGCAATGAAAGAATTCTTTGGTTCATCACAATTATCACAATTTATGGATCAAACTAACCCAATTGCTGAGTTAACAAATAAAAGACGTCTATCAGCTTTAGGACCTGGTGGATTAACTAGAGATAGAGCTGGTGTTGAAGTACGTGACGTTAATGCATCACATTATGGACGTATATGTCCAATTGAGTCTCCAGAAGGACAAAATATAGGACTTATTACTTCATTAGCAAGTTATGCAAAAATAGATGAATATGGATTTATAATGACTCCATATAGAAAAGTAAAAGATAAATACTTAACTGATGAAGTTAAATATTTAACTGCAGATGAAGAAAATGATCTAGTTATTTCACTTGCAACTGTTACAGTTGATGAAAATAACATGATGATAGATGAAACTGTACCTGCTCGTTTTAGAGGAGAAAACATAATAGTTAAACCAGAATTAGTTGACTATGTAGACGTTTCACCTCAACAAGTAGTAGCAGTAACTACAAGTTGTATCCCATTCCTAGAACACGATGATGCAACTCGTGCATTGATGGGAGCAAACATGCAACGTCAATCAGTACCACTTCTAAGAAGTGAAGCACCACTTGTTGGTACAGGAGTTGAATATGTAGCAGCAAGAGATTCAGGAGCAGTAGTTCTTGCCAAAGCCGATGGTGTAGTTGACTATGTAGATGCAAGAAAGATAATTATATTAAACAAAACAGGAAAAGATGTATACTACTTAGCTAACTTTGAACTAGCAAATGCTGGTACTTGTCTACATCACCGTCCAATAGTAAAAGTTGGAGATAAAGTAAAACGTGGTTCTGTAATTGCAGATGGACCTTCAACTGACCAAGGAGAACTTGCATTAGGTAAGAACGTAGTAGTAGCCTTCATGACATTTAATGGATACAATTATGAGGACGCTGTTATATTAAATGAAAATCTAGTAAAAGATGATGTATATACAGGTATTCACTTAGAAGACTATGAAATGCAATGTCGTGAAACTAAACTAGGACCAGAAGAGATTACACGTGATATTCCAAATGTTAGTGATGATGCACGTAAAAATCTTGATGAAAATGGTATTGTAATAGTTGGTACAGAAGTTAAAGAAGGGGATATCTTAGTAGGTAAAGTAACACCAAAAGGTATGGCTGAATTAACAAGTGAAGAAAAACTATTACATGCAATATTCGGAGAAAAAACTCGTGAAGTTAGAGATACATCATTACGCGTTCCACATGGTGGAGATGGTATTGTTCACGATGTTAAAATATTCTCTAGAAAAGAAAATGATGAACTTCCTGCAGGAGTATCAAAAGTAATCCGTGTATATATTGCACAAAAAAGAAAGATACAAGTAGGAGATAAAATGGCTGGACGTCATGGAAACAAAGGTGTTATTTCATTAATTCTTCCAGAAGAAGATATGCCTTACCTACCAGACGGAAGACCAGTAGATATAATGCTTAACCCACAAGGTGTACCATCTCGTATGAACCTTGGACAGATTCTAGAGCTACATTTAGGTATGGCTGCTAAGAAATTAGGCGTACATGTAGCAACACCAGTATTTGATGGTGCTAAGCTAAAAGATATTGAAGACATGATGGCAGAAGCCGGAATGGATCCAGATGGAAAAACAGTATTATATAATGGACGTACTGGTGAACCATTTGATAATAGAATTGCAGTTGGTGTAATGTACATGATTAAACTACATCACATGGTTGATGATAAATTACATGCACGTTCTACCGGACCTTACTCACTTGTTACACAACAACCTCTTGGTGGTAAAGCACAATTTGGTGGACAGAGATTTGGTGAAATGGAAGTTTGGGCATTATATGCATATGGTGCTGCTCATACACTACAAGAAATCTTAACTGTTAAATCAGATGACGTTGTTGGCCGTGTTAAGGTATATGAAGCAATTGTAAAAGGACAAGAAATAAATCAAGCAGGAGTACCTGAATCATTCAGAGTACTTATGAAAGAGTTCCAAGCTCTTGGTCTTGATATAAGCATAATAAATGATAAAAATGAAACACTTGAATTAAAAGAAATTGAAGAAGCTGAATATAAAGAGGATTTTGATGAAATGTCAGATACATCAGTACTTCCACCAGTAGTACATGATACTGAACCGGATGATGATTATGAGGAAGATGATGAGTTTGATGAAGATGAATTAAATGAAGACTTTGATGGCGTATTTAATGAAGAATTTGAGGAAGGAGATGAAGAGTAATGATAGAAGTAAATAAATTTGAAGCTCTTAAAATAGGAATTGCATCTCCAGAAAAAATAAGGGAATGGAGTTATGGTGAAGTTAAAAAACCAGAAACTATTAACTACAGAACCTTAAGACCTGAAAGAGACGGATTATTCTGTGAAAAAATATTCGGACCTACAAAAGATTTTGAATGTGCTTGTGGAAAGTACAAAAGAGTACGTTATAAAAATATAGTTTGTGATAGATGTGGAGTAGAAGTAACTCGTAGTAAAGTAAGACGTGAAAGAATGGGACATATTGAGTTAGCTTCTCCAGTCTCACACATTTGGTTCTTTAAAGGAGTACCATCTCGTATGGGATTAGTACTAGATATGAGCCCAAGAGATCTAGAAGAAGTACTATACTTTGTAAGTTATGTTGTAATTGATAAAGGTATAGCGCCACTTGAAGATAAACAAACATTATCTGAAAGAGAATATCGTCAATATTATGAAAAATATGGTGATGGATTCAAAGTAGGAATGGGTGCTGAAGCAATTAAAGAATTGCTTAAGAAAGTTGATTTAAAGAAAGAAATCGATGAAATTACTAAAGAACTTGAAACAGCACAAGGACAAAAAAGAACAAGACTAATTAAAAGAGTTGATGTACTAGATGCATTCTATAAATCTGGAAATCGTCCAGAGTGGATGATACTTGATTGTATTCCAGTAATTCCACCTGAACTTCGTCCAATGATTCAACTTGATGGTGGTAGATTTGCTACTAGTGATTTAAATGATTTATATCGTAGAGTTATAAATAGAAATAACCGTTTAAAAAAATTAATAGATTTAAATGCTCCTGGAATTATTATTCAAAATGAAAAACGTATGTTGCAAGAAGCAGTAGATGCATTATTTGATAACGGACGTCGTGGTAGAAGTGTAACAGGTGCAGGAAATCGTCCATTAAAATCACTATCAAGTATGTTAAAAGGTAAACAAGGACGTTTCCGTCAAAACTTACTAGGAAAACGTGTTGACTACTCAGGACGTAGTGTTATCGTTGTTGGTCCTAGCTTAAAAATGTATCAATGTGGTATTCCAAAAGATATGGCACTTGAATTATTCAAACCACATGTAATTAATGGACTAGTATCTCGTGATATAGCACACAATATTAAAGCTGCTAAAAGGTTAATTGAAAATAAAGATCCACAAGTTTGGGATGTAGTAGAAGACGTTATAAAAGAACATCCAGTTATGTTAAACCGTGCACCTACTCTTCACAGACTTGGTATTCAAGCATTTGAACCAGTTTTAATTGGTGGTAAAGCAATACGTCTTCACCCATTAGTATGTCCTGCATTTAACGCAGACTTCGATGGTGACCAGATGGCTGTTCACGTACCTCTATCAGAAGAAGCCCAAGCAGAAGCTAGATTGTTAATGCTAGGTGCAAACAACATTCTTTCTCCAAAAAGTGGTGACCCAATTGTTACTCCTTCACAGGATATGGTTATTGGTAACTATTATTTAACTCAAGAAAAAGCTGGAGAAGATGGTGAAGGTAGAGTATTTAAAGATTCAAATGAAGCTTTAATGGCATATGAAAGAAGAGAAATAACTCTTCATACAAGAATTGCTATTCCAGTAGATTCATTTAAATACAAATTGTTTACTGAAACTCAAAAAGGCAAATATTTAGTAACTACCGTAGGTAAATTAAAATTCAATGAAATCTTACCAGATTCATTCGCATATGTTAATGAGCCAACATTAGATAATATTCAAAATATTACTCCGAATAAATACTTTATAAATAAGGGAGAAAATATTCCTGAAGTTATCAAAGCAATGCCTTTAGTAAAACCATTTGCTAAGGGAATATTAGAGAGTATAATTGCTCAAATATTCAAACGTTATAAAACAACTGAAACATCAATTATGCTTGATAAAATGAAAGATTTAGGATTTAAATATTCTACAGTTGCTGGTATTACAGTATCAATAAGTGATGTTGTTACTAGTGAACATAAAGAAGAATTGATTGCTGAAGCACAAAAGATGGTTGAAAAAGTTAATAAACAATATCAACGTGGTCTAATAACTGATGAGGAACGTCTTGAAAAAGTAATTCAAACATGGCATGCATGTAAAGATAAAGTTCAAAAAGAACTAGAAGAATATGCAAACAAATATGTTGATAATCCAATATTCATGATGATGCACTCTAAAGCACGTGGTTCAATTTCAAACTTTACTCAGATTGCTGGTATGCGTGGATTGATGTCAAAACCAAATGGTGATACTATTGAAATTCCAGTATTATCTTCATTTAAAGAAGGATTATCAGTTGCTGAATTCTTCTTGTCTACACATAGTGCTCGTAAAGGTAGTGCCGATACAGCATTAAAAACAGCCGATTCTGGTTATTTAACTAGACGTTTAGTTGATGTAAGTCAAGATATAATAGTAAGAGAAGAAGATTGTGGAACTGAAAATGGTGTTGTTGTAAAAGCATTTATTAATGATAAAACAGGTGAAGTAATCGAAAAACTATACGATCGTATAGTTGGTAGATATACTAACAAAAAAATTATTAATCCTACTACTAAAGAAGTAATAGCCGATAAATTACAGTATATTACTGAAGGTTTAGCAGAAAAAATAATTGATGCTGGTATAACTGAAGTAGAAATAAGAACAACTCTAACATGTAACACAGTAAATGGTGTATGTCAAAAATGTTATGGTAAAAACTTAGCAACAGGAAATCTAGTTGAAATTGGTGAAGCAGTTGGTATTATGGCTGCCCAATCAATTGGTGAACCTGGTACTCAGCTAACCATGAGAACTTTCCATACTGGTGGTGTTGCTGGTGGAGAAGATATCACTCAAGGTTTACCACGTATTCAAGAGTTATTTGAAGCAAGAATTCCAAAAGGAAAATCTACTATTGCTGAAATAAATGGTAAAGTAACATCTATTGAAGAAGATCATGGAAAATATAGAATTAGTGTTACTAATGAACTTGAAACTAAAGAACATGTAACAAACTATGGAGCTAAATTAAGGGTAGAATTAAATGATGAAGTTTCCGCTGGTGATAAATTAACTGAAGGTGCTATAAGTCCTAAAGAATTACTTGCGGTAACAGATCCACTTACTACACAAGAATACATCTTAAAAGAAGTTCAAGCTGTATACCGTGGACAAGGTGTTGATATTTCTGATAAACACGTTGAAATAATTACAAGAAGAATGATTTCTAAGATGAGAATTGTAGATGCTGGAGATACATTATTCTTACCTGGCGCATTAGTTAAATTCAGAGAATTTACTGATGTAAATAAAGAAGCTATAATAAAAGGAAAGAAACCTGCTACAGGAAGACCATTGATGTTAGGTATAACTAAGGCTTCCCTAGAAACAGATTCATTCTTATCAGCTGCATCATTCCAAGAGACTACAAGAATCTTAACAGATGCTGCTATACGTGGAAAAGTTGATCACCTACAAGGATTAAAAGAAAATGTAATAATTGGTAAATTAATCCCTGCAGGAACAGGTTTAAAAGCTTATAAAAATGTAGATTATGAGTTAACTTCAGAATTATTAGATGAAGAACCATTAGAAAAATTAGAAGACGAATTAATGTAAATTCGTCTTTTAGTTTGATTAATGAAAATATTTGTTGTAAAATATAGATGGTGAAACGTATGAAAAAATTAAATCAAGAAGGCTGGGGCCTATCTACATTCTTATCCTTTATCGCAATAATATTTATCGCAATATTATTAGTGGCACATTTATCAAATAAATATGGTATGGGTCCAACAGGAACAGATAATAGTAGTAAAGGAAATGAATTTTTAGAAAAATATCAAAATTATGAAACAATAGTAAAAGAAAGCTCTGTAAAATATCAAGAAAGCCATTATCCAAATATTGATAATGGAGATACTTTTTATGTAAATATAAATAAGCTATCAGTAGAAGAAAAAATATTAGAAGAATGTACTGGATATGTTGAATTCGGTATAAAAGATGAAATATATTATTATTCTCCATACTTAAAGTGTGGAACATATAAAACAAAGGGATATATTAAAAATTTGGACAAATAAAAAGAAGAATTAATTGATACTACTACCTGTCAAGTACTCACTAAATAAAAAGATTAATTAAGTTGAATT
>OIYS01000323.1_pt1 | contig 35791 bp, 48 predicted proteins | sample 1588271 | NCBI WGS metagenome assembly OIYS01 (sample SAMN03283286) | human gut metagenome | biome: human-associated habitat; material: feces | host: Homo sapiens | place: Peru | collected 2012
ACAAAAATAATTGTAATCATATTCTATTTCGGGCGATTAAAATCGCCCCTACATTCCAAATTTGCATATAAATACTCAGATAAATTACAATTTGCCTTAATACACACAAAAACTTTACAATTTCAAGGATTTTATATATAATAAACACGAGGCGATGATATGAACGATATTTTATTAAAAGCAAAAGAAAATATGCTATTAAAAGAAAAAGAACTTTCTAAATATGCTTGCAAATCGGAAAGTGGAATTTGGTTAAAAGAAGACCAAGAAGATATAAGACCAATCTTTTATAGAGATATAGATAGAATAATACATTCATCTGGATATACGAGATACATAGATAAAACACAAGTATATTCTTTTGTACAAAACGACCACATTACCAGAAGAGTTTTGCACGTGCAATTAGTTGCAAAAATTGCAAGAACTATTGGAAGAAGTCTAAAATTAAATGAAGATTTAATAGAAGCAATGGCTTTAGGCCACGACATAGGACATACTCCTTTTGGACATAAGGGAGAGAGTTTACTAAATGAAATTTGCAAAGAGGAACATATAGGTGCGTTTTGCCATAATGCACAAAGTGTAAGAGAATTACAAACAATGGAAGGGTTAAATATAAGCCTTCAAACATTAGATGGCATACTTGCTCATAATGGAGAAATTTTAATAAATAAATATACATATAATGAAAATAAAACAAAAGAAGAGTTTGAAGAGGACCTAAATAATGCACTAAAAATAGACAATTATAGTAAACAAATTAGACCTATGACTTTAGAAGGCTGTGTTGTAAGACTATCAGATATAATTGCTTATATTGGTAGAGATATTGAAGATGCCATAAAAGTGGGCGTGGTAACAAGAGAAGATATACCACAAGATGTAGTAAAAGTTTTAGGAAATACAAATTCTTGTATAGTAGACACTCTTATTAAAGATGTAATTATAAATAGCTATGATAAGCCATATTTAATGTTTTCGGATAAAGTGTTTGAGGCACTTATGAAACTAAAAGACTGGAACTATAAAACAATATATGAATCTGATATGGCAAACAAAAACTATGAAAAAATTGATAAATTATTTAGAATGTTATTTGATAAATACTTAGAACAGCTACAAAATGAAGAATGGAAGGAAAAAGAAGGAGAAAATACATCTACACAAAATTTATATGCATTTGTAAATAAAATGTCTAAATTTAAAGACTTTAATATAAAAAGAACAGTTATAGACTATATTGCAGGACAAACGGACAAGTTCTTTATAAATGAATGCAGAAACAATATAGGCTTAAATACATTAGATAAATTATACATATAATGTGCAAATTACATAAATTATTCATATTTGGAATATAATACTAATAAAAGACAAGTTATGTTAAAAAATAGGAGTTGAATAATTTATGGAAAATATTGATTTTGAACTTATAAAAAGTGTTATTAAAACTAAAAGAGATTTAGAAAATGCAAATAAGAATTTTGAAATGGCAGAAGAAGAGCTTATAGATTATTATTCTTACCAAATAAAAGCCAATAAAGCAAAACTAAGCTATCTAATAAAAGAAGCTAAAAATAGAGGCTTTGAATTAGATATGATAAATGAATTGAAAATAAAAATACAAGAAAGACAAGTAATATAAAAGTAATATTTACAAAAACCAAACATACAAATATAAAGGACAGGTTTAATAAAATAGTTATTAGGACGCAAAACGTTGCGTCCTAATATAAAAGGAGAGTGTTTATGGAATTAACAAACATACTAATAGTTGCAGGGTGTGCAATTGCAATTTTTATAATAGGAAAAATATTCTTATTTCCAATTAAAAAGATTTTGAAATTAGTATTTAATACTATAATTGGTGGAGCAATAATATACATAATAAATTTAATAGGTGCTTCATTTGGCTTTCACATAGGATTAAATATAATAACATCATTAGTAGTAGGAATACTAGGAATACCAGGAGCAATACTTTTAATAATACTAACATTAATGTAGGTAACCAATTTTTTCTACAAATTTTGCAAAATAAATTGCCAAATGAAATTTATAATAGTATAATAACATAGTTAAAATTAATACAAAGGGGTAATAAAAATGGGAGATCTTAAAGTTCTAATTGATGAAGAAACTCTACAAGCAAAAATTGGTGAAGTTGCAGAAAGAATTATGAAAGATTACGAAGGAAAAGATATAACTTTTATATGTATCTTAAAAGGTTCTGCATTATTTACAGTAGACCTTGCAAAGAAAGTTAAAAATAATGTTAAATTTGAATTTATAAGAGTGTCAAGCTATGGAGACAGCACAGTTAGTTCAGGAAAAGTTACTATGAAGTTGGATTTACAAGATAGCATAGAAGGTGAAGATGTAATTATTATAGAAGATATAATAGACACAGGAAGAACATTATCATACTTAAGAGATTATTTAAAAGAAAAAAATCCAGCAAGCTTGAGAATATGCACATTATTAGATAAAAAAGAAAGAAGAGAATTCGACATTGAACCAGATTACACAGCATTTAACATACCAGATAAATTTGTTGTAGGTTATGGATTAGACGATAAAGAAAATTATAGAAATCTTCCATATGTAGGATATTTTGATGTTTAATATAAAAGAAGAATTAAAAAAACTCCCAGCAAAACCGGGAGTTTATATAATGAGGGACAAAAATGACACTATTTTGTATGTAGGAAAGGCAGTTGTATTAAAAAACAGAGTAAAGCAGTACTTTATGAAAAATGAAAAAACTGCAAGAATTCAAAAAATGGTATCTTTAATTGACCACTTTGAGTATATAGTAACAGATAGCGAGGCAGAAGCGCTTATTTTAGAGTGCAATTTAATAAAGAAAAATATGCCGAAGTTCAATGTTTTATTAAAAGATGATAAAACATACCCATATATAAAAATAGATTTGGCTTCAGACTATCCAAATGTATTTATGACAAGAACCCTAAAAAATGATGGGGCGAAATATTTTGGACCATATGCAAACCCTGGTGCTGCTAAGGAAATGATTAAATTTATAAAAGAGCGTTTCCAAATAAGGCAGTGTAAGAACTTTAAGTCGAACAAGAGAGCCTGTATAAATTACGACATAAAAAGATGTTTAGCACCTTGTGTAAACAAGGTTTCTAAAGAGGAATATAGAAAACAAATAGACCAAATAATTATGCTGTTAGAAGGAAAAACAGAAGAAATAATAAAGAGTTTAGATAAAGAAATGAAAGAGCTATCAGATAAGCAAGAATACGAAAAAGCAGCTATTGTAAGAGATAAAAAACAAGCAATTGAAAGAATTTCAATAAAGCAAAAAGTTTCTAATATAAACGAAAACTCAATAGATGTAATTGGAATTTACAAGAACAATATATCTGTATGTGTTGAAATATTCTTTGTGCGAAACAGCAAAATGATAGGAAGAGAACATTACTTTTTAGAAGATATGCAAGAAGAGGAAATAACAACAATTCTTTCAGATTTTATAAAACAATACTACTTACAAAAAACTGACTTACCAAATAAAATAATGATGCAATCTGAAGTCAATGATAGCGACATTATTTTAGAGCTACTTTCTAAAACAGCAAATAAAAAAATAGAATTTAAAGTTCCTAAAAAAGGAGAAAAATTGCGTTTCGTAGAAATGGCGATTAATAATGCAAAAATAACATTAGAAAATAGAAATAAAGAGCAAGAAAGCGTGGTTCTTGGATTAAAAGAAGCATTGAATTTAGATGTTTTACCTAGAAGAATAGAAAGTTTTGATATATCGAATTTCTCTGGAGATTATATGGTTGCGGGAATGTGTGTTGCAATTGATGGTAATATTAAAAGAAACCTATCTAAAAGGTTTAAGATAAAAACTGTAGTAGGGCAAAACGATGTGCTATGCACACACGAGGTAGTAACAAGAAGATTAAAACATTCAATAGAAAATCCGAAAGGGAGCTTTGGAGGTCTACCAAATTTAATTTTAGCAGATGGTGGTATAACACAAATTAGAGCAATAAAAAAAGCAATAAATTCATATAATTTAAATATACCAGTATTTGGAATGGTAAAAGACGATAAACACGCAACTAAAATGCTAATAGATGAAAACAGAAAAGAAATAAAATTAACAGACAACTTAATGAATTTTATAACAAGATTGCAAACAGAAGTGCATAACACAGCAATAGAATATAACCAAAAATTGATGAATAAAGATATAACAAAATCAAAATTAGATAAAATAGAAGGAATAGGACCAAAGAAAAAACAAGAATTATTGAGAAAATTTGGAAGTATTGAAGGTATAAAAAAAGCGAGTATAGAGGAAATTTCAAATTTACCAGGAATAAATGAAAAATTAGCTAGAAAAATAAAAGAAGAGCTAGAATAAGGGCAATGAAAAAATATCATATTTGAAGTTCTATATGAATAAATATTATCATATAGGAGAGTGAATAATATGGTAGAAATAACAAAAGAAAATATTGATAATGCAAATTTTGTGGACAAGGAGTTTATAAAACCTAAAAAAGAAACTTTTGTAAAAAGAATATTTAACGAAAGTAAATTTTTAATGTATATTTTCCTTGCATTTATAATTTTTGCAATTGCAAATGCAACTTTGATATATAGTTTTTTTAAACTTTTAAGCAAATTGTAAGTTATATGTAAAAAAATAAAACTTAATTTATATATTTTTAAGAAGTAATTAATAAAACAAGGAGAAGAAAAATGAATGTAGCAAATAATTGGAAAGATTATGAAATACTAGATATGGCAAATGGAGAAAAACTAGAAAGATGGGGAGGCTATACTTTAATCAGACCAGATCCACAAATAATTTGGAAAGAAAAGAGCTTTCCAAATAAATGGAACACTGCTAATGCAATTTATAATAGGAGCAAAACAGGAGGAGGAAACTGGAATTATAAGGCTAATCTTCCTGAGGTATGGCAAGTTAAGTATAGAAATTTAACATTTAATATTAAGCCAATGGGCTTTAAGCACACAGGACTTTTTCCAGAACAGGCTGTTAATTGGGACTGGATGATAGATAAAATAAAAGAAGCTAAAAGACCAATTAAAGTACTAAACTTATTTGCATATACAGGTGGAGCAACTGTTGCTTGCTTATCGGCAGGAGCTTCAGTATGTCACGTTGACAGTTCAAAAGGGATGGTAGCCTGGGCAAAAGAAAATGTTAATTCATCTGGTCTAAAAGATAGTAAAGTTAGATATATAGTAGATGATGTTGTTAAGTTTGTTCAAAGGGAAATAAGAAGGGGAAATACATATGATGCAATTATTATGGATCCACCGTCATATGGAAGAGGAACATCAGGAGAAGTATGGCAATTTGAAAATAATATTTCCGACTTAATAGAGCTGTGTACAAAGGTTTTAAGTGAAGAACCATTATTCTTTTTAATAAATTCTTATACAACGGGAATTTCAGCAGAAGTTCTAAGCAATATTTTAAAGTTGAACTTAAAAGCATATAAAGGCAAAATAACATCTGGAGAAATTGGACTTCCAATGAAAAATTCAAACCTAATTCTTCCTTGTGGAATATACGGAAGATGGGAAAAATAATTTATGTAAATTTTATGAACGCGAAAAATCATATATGAAAATGAATTTTAAAAATTTTCATATATGATTTTTTATGTTTTCATATAATATTAGAAAAAAGTGTAAAAAAAAGATGTAAAATCACCTTGTAAACAAGAGGTGAGGTATTTGATAGATAGAATATGTTTAAGCCTGACAAATAAAATGAAAAAAGAAATCCCGGACATAGATGATGAAAGAGCAGAAATTATAAATTATGGACTTCAATTAGTTTTAGGAGAAATACCCAAAATATTTATAATTTTCATACTATCTTATATATTAGGCGTTTTCAAACTTACAGTATTATCTTTCTTATTTGTAATGCCGTATAGAATGGTATCTGGGGGAACACACTTACATACACACATAGGATGCATAATTGCAACTTCAGTTTTTTACATAGGAAATGCTTTTATAAGTAAATATTTAGTCTGGAATACAGAAATTTTAAAATATACAATAATTTTTGCAATATGGATTTTTAGCATAGTGATGATAAAACTTTATGCACCTGCAGATACAGAAGCAGTGCCAATTCTAAGAAAACGAGAAAGAAGAGTAAAAAGAATATTATCGTATATTATTATGACAATAACATTATGTGTAGGAGCTTTAGTAAAGCAAAATGAAATTTCAAACCTTTTAATAATAGGAACTTTTCTTCAAACAATAACAATTACTAAAGCAATGTACAAACTTACTAAAAATAAGTATGGATATGCAGAATATGTAAAAGCAAAGTAAAACCATAATTAATATTGATTACTTTAAAATTTGTACTATAAAATCTAGAAAAAAAGGGAGGGATATATATGTTAAAATTATTAGCAAAAGTCGCAGAAAAATATGCAAAAACAACAAACACAGCATCAATCTTATTCATAGTTTGGCACCAACCTAAAATGCCAGCATCTTTAATAAAAAAAGATTAATTTAAAGATAAAAAGGATGGAGTTGTTATTAATAATAATTCCATCCTTTTGACAAAATTTAATTAACAATAAATTTCAAATTGTTGCTTGAAATATTTTTCAGTTTTAGTAGTATATAAATTTAAGTTATGATTCTTCTTAAGTAATTGCCTTATTTCCCATAAGCCAAGTCCATGACTTTTAGAATCATTATTTGCTTTAGAAGTTTTTCCTTTTTCAAAAATTTCATCTATATTAACATCTTTATTTGAATATGTGTTTTGTATAATAAATAATTGCTTATTTTTTTGAATGTCTTTTCTAAATGTTATAATAATTTCTTTTTCATCACAATCCTTTGCAGCTTCAATAGCATTATCTATTAAAATACCTAAAACACGAGTTAATAAATAAATTTTCATATTTATATTAGTTAAATCCATAAAAACTTCTAAATCTATTTTTATTCCATACTCCATTGCTTTGTGATATTTTGAAGTAATTAAACTATAAATTGCAGGATTATTAATAACATCAGGACTGAGTAAAGCTAAGCTATTAACTCTTTGACAATCATCTAAAACTTGTGAATAATATTCTTTTAAACCTTCCATATTATTAGTAGAAATATATCCGCCAATTCCTTGAACTATGTTGTTAAAGTCATGTTTAAAACCACGAATTTTATCATATAAAACTGTAAGAGTTTGATTATATAATTTCTCTTCTTCCAAATTTTTAGTAGTAACTTCTAATTTATTTGTTCTATGCAAGCTATAAATACTTGTTATAAAATATATGAAAAGTACTAAAATACTTAATAAGACTAGAGGCATAGGAATGTAATCAATATAAGTAAACTCTAAATAAAATTGTATAGCTATTGCTAATGTTCCTAAAATAAAGTTTACGATAAATAAATCGTGGTTACTTATCTTAAACTTTTTCAAAGAAGTAAAAGATATAGTATGATTTTTTAAATATAAATAAAACAAATACAAAAGTATATAGAATAAAAGAGAAAAAGCAATTTTATATATTGGTATAGAACTAACCAAATTTGACTTTATATTAAATATAAAAGAAAAGATTAATATTAATGGTGTACTAAATACAAGTGAAATAATATAAATTACTATTTCAGAAAGAAATGACTTCAATATATCTAACTTTAAAATACAAAATGAAAGTAAAGGACATAATAAAATGTTAATAAAAGTATAGTAAGGATAAGGAACACAAAAAATATTCAAAGTACCTAAAACGGATAACAGTACTATATACAGAAACTGTTGTTTTTTAGTATAACTAATTTCCAAGATTTTAGTGAAAATAATAAAATATAGAAAAGATTCTATAAAAACTAAAGGACTAACGATTATGTTTGTCAACCTTTCATTTTGTGTAGTTAACACATTGCAAATCGTTTGTAAAATTTCCATGATTAAAAACCTCCAAAAAATTATTTCTATATTTTGCACCTACAGTGCATTGTTTATGACTTTTTAATTCTATAACATTATCAGTAGTTCTAAACTTAGTTACATTATTAACATTAACAATATAAGATTTATGGCATCTAACAAAATTTTCTGGCAGACAATTTTTGAATTTAGAAAAAGAACTATAAATTTCTACATTTTCTTTATCTGTACAAAAAACAAGCTTCATACCGTCTTTTTTTATATAATTAATTTCGTTAGCGTTTATTAATGTTTTATTATTATTTAGTTTTATGAATTCTGAAGGAGCAGAAGACATATCTTCCACTAAACGCAAAACTGTTTCTTCTAAGCGCTCGTCAACAATGGGCTTAGATAAATAATCAAAAGTTTTATATTTATAAGCAAGCAAAGCATACTCTAAATGACCAGTTAAAAAAATTATATAAATATCCTTATTATTTTTGCGTATTAAATTAGCAACATCACAACCGTTCAAAGTGTTATTTAAGTTAATATCTAAAAATACAACATCTACTTTATTTTCCTTAATGTAGTCTAATGCTTCTGATGGCGTAGTAGCTAATAAACCGATTTGTGCATCAATATTATTATTGATAAAAATGGATTCCAGAATTTTAGATAATCGTTTCAAAGAGGGAACATTGTCATCGCAAATTAGAAAATTTAACATAGCAATCACCCACTAAAATAAATATTTAAAATGGAAAATACATTTCGACACAAAATAAAACAATTCTAAATTTTTCCAATAATTAAACATAATATAATCTAATTTATTGTCGATGTCAAGCGAATTTTGCCAAAAAAAAGAAATTAAACAATTGGTTAATTTTTCCAAATAATTAGTACCTAAAATGGTTAAAATAATTTAAGAAAGGAGAAAATTATGTTTACGCCAAAGACAATATATTATGAAAAAGAAATATTAAATTATCCGTTAGGAAAAGAATTAATGAGTAAATTTGAGAAGGTTCCAAAAATAGAAATTGAGAACCATAATAATATTGAAGAAATGCGAAAAAAACAAAATAGTGAATTTGCAGATATGAAACGAAATTTAATAATAGGAGTAAGAAAAACACACAAATTTGTAGAAAACCATAAGACTTCAGATTTTTTGGTGCCATATACTTCATCACGGTTGCACAGCAGCTTGTATGTACTGCTACTTAGTATGTAATTATAATAAATGTGCTTATTTAAGACTGTTTGTAAATAGAGAAGAAATGCTCCAAAAAATAATTAAAACAGCACAAAAATCAGATAAAAACTTAACTTTCGAAATAGGAAGTAATAGTGATTTAATATTAGAAAATACAATAACTAATAATTTGGTTTGGACAATAGAAAATTTTAAAGACACAAATAAAGGACTATTAACATTTCCAACAAAATTTGATATGGTAGATCCAATTTTACCTTTAGACCATAAAGGCAAAATTATAGTTAGAATGAGTGTAAATCCTGAAAAAATAATAAATAGGGTGGAATTTGGAACTTCAAGGTTAAAAGGAAGAATAGAAGCTATAAACAAGTTAAAAGAAGCAGGGTATAAGGTTGGAATATTAATTGCACCTGTAATTTTGCTAGACAATTGGAAAGAACTTTATAAAGAACTTATACAAACTTTAAATGAAGAGCTTTCTGAAAAAGTGAAAAAGGATGTATTCTTTAAAATTATTTTTATGACATATAGCTATGTGCATACCAAAATAAACGAAGAGGCTTTTCCAAATGCAATTAACTTATATAATAAAGACATAATGACTGGACGAGGAAAAGGAAAATATAGGTATAAGAACGATATAGTGGAGGAAGGAAAAGAATATTTAAAAGAACAAATGGAAAAATATTTTCCCAATAATAAGATTGAATATATGGTCTAAGATTTTAAAAAGATAAGCTATTCGGGGAAATATTAATTTGTCACATAATTTTTGTAAAATAGTATAATAATATTGACACTTGTAATACAATGTAGTACAATAAAAACAGAAAGGAGTTGATATGTATGACTATTTCAGTAAGATTAAGTGATAAAGATACTGAACTAATAAAAACATATGCAGATATGAATAACATATCATTATCTGAATTAATAAGAAATGCAGTAATGGAAAAAATAGAAGATGAATATGACTTGGAATGCTACAATAAAGCTATAAAAGAATATAAAGACAATCCTAAATCTTATACACTAAAAGAAGTAAAAAAGGAGTTGGGATTGTAGTGAATTATAAAATCGTATTTACAGACAGAGCAAAAAAACAATTAAAAAAATTAGACAAACATACTTCTGCACTAATAATAGGATGGCTAGAAAAGAACATAGAAGGGTGCGACAACCCAAGAATACACGGAAAAGGATTAGTGGAAAACAAGTCGGGACAATGGAGATATAGAATAGGTAATTACAGAGTGATATGTGAAATACAAGATGAGGAAATTATAGTATTAGTTCTAGAAATTGGACATAGAAGAGAAATATATAGTTGAAGATAATAAAAAATAACTATTTATAAAAGCAAATAGTTATTTTTTTTATATTTAATTCATAATATTAAATAAAAAAATTAGGAGGAAAATAATGAAATTAAATAAAAAAGTAGTGTTGGCATTTTCTTTTATGATAATAATTTTGCTATTCTCAATAATTGCAATGAAAGAAGAAACAAAAAATATGACAGTAAGAACTAATTCAAATGTAACATTAAGTAATAAGAAAGTGGGTTGGGGAATAAAAAGAAACGATAATCATAAGCAACCAGACTTGGGCGCTAGCAATAAAAAATTAATAGATGAAAATAATGATATAGCAATGGGAAATAATGAAGATAAATTTGTTTATTTAACATTTGACGAAGGTTATGAAGCAGGATATAGTACAGAAATTTTAAACACATTAAAGCAAAACAATGTTAAAGCAGCATTTTTTATAACAGGGCATTACCTAAATAGCCAGCCAGAATTAGTTGATAGAATGATAAAAGAAGGACACATTGTAGGAAATCATACAGTAAACCATTATAGTATGCCAGATTTATCTGATGAACAAATAAAAGATGAAATTCAAAAGTTACATTTAGCGGTTTATGAAAAATTTAATTATGAAATGAAATACTTAAGACCGCCTAAAGGTGAATATAGCCAAAGAACTTTGAGCTTAACAAAAAAACTTGGATATACAACAGTAATGTGGAGCTTTGCATATGACGACTGGGATGAAAACAAACAAGGAAGAGAAGACTATGCAAAAGACAAAGTGCTATCTAACATACATAATGGTTGTGTAATTTTACTACACGCAAACTCTAAAGATAATTGCAATATATTGGATCAATTAATAAAAGAAATTAAGAATATGGGTTATGAATTTAAAACATTAGATGAGTTTAAAAGATAAATTTGTAATATAAGTAAAAGGGAGAAAAAATGCCTAAAAGGTTTGAAAAATTAAATAAAATTTTAGATATTCCGAGAGAATTAGATAAAAAGCAAACGAAAGTAACAATAATGTCATTTGATGAAATTATGATAGAAAACTATAAAGGGATTATGGAATATGAGGAGTTCTTTGTAAAAATAAATACGGAAATTGGAGTAATAAACATTAATGGCTTTAATCTAAACTTAGAACAAATGACAAATGACGACATATTAGTAAAAGGAGTAATAAATAGTATAGATTTAGAAAGGATTAATTAAATGATTTTCAAAATACTTTTTTATTATATAATAGGATATTTAAATATAGAAGTAGAGGGAGCATTTGTAGAAAGATTTATTAACATTTGTAAAAGCAGAAGCATCTTATTGTGGAATGTAAAAATGAAAGAGGGAGTAAAACTATATGCTAATATTGGAATAAAAGATTACAAAAATATAAGAGAAATTGTAAAGAAAACTAATACTAAAGTAAAAATAAAAAGAAAATGTGGAATTCCATTTGTTTTAAATAGATATAAAAAAAGAAAAGTATTTGCAGGAATTTTTCTATTGCTAATTGTGTCGTTAGTAGTTGTTTCTAACTTTGTATGGAATATTACTATAACAGGAAACGAAAATATAAGTACAGAAGAAATAAAGCAAGCATTAGAAGAAGAGGGATTAAAAATTGGTGCATATAAACCGAAGGTAAGCACAAATGATGTTATAAATAAAATAAGATTAAATAGGCACGATATTGCTTGGATAGGAATTACAATAAAAGGCACAAATGCCATAGTGGAAATAAAAGAAACAACAAAAGCTCCTAATATAGTAAATGAGAATGAATATTGCAATATAATTTCAGATAAAGAAGGAATGATTACCAAAATAAGTGTGCAAAATGGAACAGCAAAAGTAAAAGAAGGAGACATAGTAAAAAAAGGAGATATTTTGGCATATGGCTATTTAGAAGGAAAATATACAGGAATAAGATATGTTCACGCTTTAGCAAATGTAGAAGCAAAGGTGTGGTACACAAAAAAAGAAAAAGTTTTTTTAAAACAACAAATTCCTACGGACACAGGAAATACAGAAACAAAATACAGCTTGAATTTGAATAATTTTAAAATAAATTTTTATAAAACCCTTTCAAAATTTGAAAATTATGATACAATAAGTGAGAGCAGAAAATTAATGTTATTTTCTAATTTTTATTTACCAATAGAACTAATAAAAACAACCAATAAAGAGTATGTGTTAAAAGATATAATATATACGGAGGAAGAAATTACACGGAATTACTGCAAGCAAGCTAGAAGAAGAGTTAAAAAGTGAGATACAAGATGAAAAAAATATAATAAATGAACAAATAAATACAAACAAAGGTGATGGGTATATAGAAATTGAAGTCATTTATGAAGTGCTTGAAACTATCGGAGTTGAAGACAAAATAGTTTTTTAAATGGAGGGAGATAAAAATGGAACAAAGAAGTTTACGAGTAGTTGAAACAAATAAAACGTTTTTGGGTAAAATAACAAATTCAATTTCAAGGCTATTAGTCCCTACAAAAATAGGGCTAAACAGTATGATGATTTCTATAAAGAGGAATAGTTTAATAAAGGCATATATAAACTATAATGAAGCTCAGAAGGGAACAAATGAAGAAAAAAAAGAGCAGGCAAGCAAAAAATTTGAAGATGCATATTCTTTGTACCTAGAGATAATAGATAAAAACATTATGGAAAATCTTTATAAAAAAGTAAAAAATGAAATTGCAAATAATTTTGAAAAAGAAGCTCTTGCAAAATATTATTTTGTAGTGAGTTTAAAAGATAAACATTATTTAGAATACAAATATAGAAAACAAGAATATCTATTAAAAATAGATTATGAAACAGCAAGCAATATGAAAAAAGAAAGTTTACTTAAGGCATATAAGGAATTCTATGTAGCAAAAATGGATTCATTATATAAAGGATTACTTAAGAATTATTCTGTGGAGCTTACAGATAACATAAAAAAGGACATGTCATCTGAAAAGACATATGATAAAATATTTACAACTTTAGAAACATATGTAACAGAAATTTTACCAATAAAAATATCATTAAACGAAGAGAATAAAAAATATCAGGAAGAGTATGAAAAGTATGAAGAAGTATCATTAGGAAAATTAAACGACCAAGAAAAAATATTGAAAAATATGGTTTTAATTGGCATAAGCAGAAAATTCTTTACACATAGCTTACCATTAGGCGCAACAGAAGGCTGCTATATTTGGTTAATGAAATCTGTAAGAAATACTATTGTAAACGAAACAAACAAGAAAAGACAAGAAAAGGCATATGAGGCTTTAATAAAAATTATTGAAGAATATAATATAAAAATATTATCAACAAAAGTATATTGGGATGATGCAGAAGAAAAAAGCCAGTATAAAATATTCTGGGATAAATACAATGAATTAATAAAACTTGAAGATGAAGAAGAAAAACAAAAACAAAAAATTATTTTATTCTTAAAAGAAGATTTAAAAAAATTGCATACTAGTCAAAATAAATACAAGAAAATAATAAAATTACATAAAGAATATTTAACCGATTTGGGAGCAATGAGAGTTTTAAAGAATAGTTATAGAACATTTCCAGTACAAACTAGTTTTGTAAAATGTGTAAACTAAGGGAGATATGAAAAATGGAACATTCAGAAATAAACTTTTTAGATATAGATGAAAATAAAGAATATGAGTCACATATAAAATATGTAATTAATGAATGCTTTAAAGAAGAAGGGTTAGACAAGAAAAACATATATATAAATGTGGTACTAACAAATCCAGAAAATATTAGAAAAATAAATAAAGAACAGCGAAATATAGACAAAGAAACAGATGTATTATCATTCCCAATGTTTGAAAAAGACGAAATTATAAACATCCCAGATAATATGTTAGATGTATTAGGAGATATAGTAATTTCAATAGAAAGAGTAAAAGAACAAGCAAACGAATATGGACATAGTTTTGAAAGAGAACTATCATATATGGTTGTACACGGATTTTATCATTTAATGGGTTATGATCATATGGAAGAAGACGATAAAATAAAAATGCGAGCAAAAGAAGAGAATATATTAAACAAATTAAAAATAACAAGATAAATAGGAGGAATAATATGAGTAGAAGAAAAACGAGAACAAAAAGTAATAATAGTGGAAAGGTATTAATAATGCTATTAATTATTGTTATATTAGTGGCAGGAGGAATTTTTGCATACAAGTATTTTACAGGGGATAAAGAAACATCTAATAACAATGTTACAAATAAACCGGAAGAAATTGTTGTAGTAAAAAAATTACAAATAGTTGATGAATCTTCAAAATCTAGACCTTATGCAGTTATGATTAATAATAACCACGATGCGTGGCCACAATGTGGAATTCAAGATGCTTATTTGGTTTATGAAATTGTAGCAGAAGGCGGAATAACAAGAATGATGGCACTTTACAAAGATAAAGATACAGCTAAAATAGGATCTATAAGAAGTGCTAGACATTACTTTATAGACTATGCTGAAGAAAATGATGCAATATTTGTACATTGGGGAGGAAGCCCACAAGCATATTCAAGAATTAATTCAGGAATAAACCATATAGATGGTATAGCACTAGAAGGGTCAGTATTTTTCAGAGATAAAACTTTAAAAAGAAGTTATGAACACACAGGATTTACAAGTATGGAAAATGTAAAAGAATATGCTCAAAAACAAGGATTTACTAGAGATACAAAAAAAGATTTATTATTAAACTACTCAATTGATGAAATCGACATAGACAAAGTAGAAGGAGCACAAAGTGCACAAGAAGTAGAAATTAAATATTCTAATTATCATACAACAAGCTATGAATATGATGAAACAAAGAAAGTATACAAGAGAAGTATGAGCGGAAAAGCTAATGTGGACTTAGTAACGGGAGAACAATATACTGCAAAAAATATAATAGTATATGATGTTTCAAATTATACTATAAATGATGGAGATAACAAAGGAAGACAAGACATAAACAACATAGGAAGCGGAACAGGATATTACATAACAGATGGTTATGCAGTGCCAATTACTTGGGAAAAAACATCACACAGTAGCCAAACTGTATACAAATATGCAGACGGAAAAGAAATAACAGTAAATGATGGAAATACATTTATACAAATATATCCAAAAACAACAGGAAAATTAACGATTACACCAAAACCAGCAGAAACAACAACTGAAGGAAATACAGTTGAACAATAAAATAAATTTTGAAAATTGCTAAATTCTACAAATTTAGCAATTTTTATGATATATAATATGGAGGAAATATGGAAAAATTTAAATCAGGATTCATATCAATAATTGGAAGAACAAATGTAGGAAAATCTACATTATTAAATGCATTAGTTGGAGAAAAAGTTGCCATCACAACAGCTAAGTGCCAAACAACTAGAACTGCAATAAGAGCTATTGTAAATAGACCAAATGCTCAAATGATTTTCATAGATACACCAGGAATTCACAAACCAAAAACAAAGCTTGGAAACACAATGCTAGAAACTGCGTGGGGAACAATTCCTAATGTGGATATAACATTATTTTTGGTAGATGGTTCAGCAAATAAAATAGGAAAAGGCGACAGAATAATTTTAGACAAATTAAAAGAAACAAATAGAAAAACAATATTAGTTATTAATAAAATTGACTTAATAAAAAAAGAAGAAATTTTAAAAGTAATACAAAACTATAAAGATGAGTACAATTTTGAGGCAATAGTGCCAATTTCTGCAGAAAAACAAAAAAACACTGAAGAATTACTAGACGAAATAGAAAAGCACCTTCCATACGGACCAGCATATTATGATATAGATGAGTATACAGATCAAACAGAAAGACAATTGGTGGAAGAAACAATTAGAGAAAAAGCATTAAAATTATTAGACGAAGAAGTGCCACACGGAATTTATGTGGAAGTTCAAAAAATGAATTTAAGAACTACTACAAAGGGAGAAGAAATATATGATGTAGAAGCTACAATATATACTCTAAGAAATTCTCATAAGGGAATAATTATAGGAAAAAATGGCGAAATGCTAAAGAGAATAGGCACATATGCAAGACAGGATTTGGAAAAAATGCTACAAATAAAAATTAATTTAAAAATATGGGTAAAGGTAAAAGAAAATTGGCAAGATAATAATAGTATAGTAAAAAAATTCGAAAATAAATAAAAACAAAAGCTAAAAGTGAATAAAACCCATAAAAATACAAAAGATAAAAGCAAAACATAAAGGAGATGATAGACATATGATAAAGCAAATAGCGTGGAATACTTTTAAGAAAACAGGCGATATAAACACATTTTTAGAATTAAAACAAGTAGTAGATATAGAACAAAATATAAAGGCGGAACCATATGAAGATTGTAAAAACGAAGGGAATAATAATTGCAGAACATAATGTATCGGATTTTGATAAAATGCTTACAATATTAACACCAAATTTAGGAAAAATTGAATGCTTGGCAAAAGGCTCTAGAAAACCTAAGAGCCTTTTAATGGCAGGCACGCAACTTCTATGCTTTGGAGAATATATGCTATATAAAGGAGCAGACAACTATAGTATGAACTCTTGTGAAATAATAGAATTATTTTACAAAATAAGAGTAGACTTAGACAAATTAGAACAAGCATCATACATAACTAAAATAATAAATGATGTAACAACAGAAAATCAAAACAACTATAGAATATTGCAATTATACTTAAACACATTATATGTGATTTCAGAAACAGATAAAGATCTAAAAATGGTAGCAAGCATATTTAGACTAAGATTAATGTCTATTATAGGATTTAGACCTCAAATAGAAGAATGCACAATGTGTGGAAACAAAGATGATTTAACATTTTTTAGTATAAGAGATGCTGGATTTAAATGCAAGGCTTGTGCAAAGCAGGACGGCAGTAGCATTGAAATAAGTGAAACAACAAAAGATGCAATTAAATACATAATATTAGCAGATGCTAAAAAAATATATTCTTTTACAGTTCCTCCAAATACTCAAAAAGAATTAGAGATAATATCGAAATTGTATTTAACAGATAGGTTAGAAAAAGAATACAAATTGTAATTTGTGGTAGGGGCGATTAAAATCGCCCGTAAATGCAAAAACACATTATTAAATTTGTAGGTGCGGGTTCCAAAGCCGCCCGGCCCAAGAGCATTGATAAATATTATTTCATAATTGAGCAAAAATAATTGTAATAATGTTCTATTCCGGGCGATTAAAATCGCCCCTACATTTCAAATTTGAATACAAACATTTATACAAATTTCAATTTTTGCAACAAATTTTCAAAAATATTTGCAAAATTAAATATGTTAATATATAATACAAATATCATAAAAATGGAAAGGAAGATAAATATGAATATAACAATATCAGGAAAAGACTTAAAGGCAACAGAAGCAATTAAAGATTATGCAGAAAAGAAAATGGAAAGATTAGTAAAATATTTTGGAGAAGACTTTGATGTAAATCTTACAATAAGAACAGAAAGAGCAGAACAAATAGCAGATATATCTGTAAAAGCAAAAACAGACGTATTTAGAGCAGTTACTGCACATAAAGATTTATATGCATCTATAGATAAAGATATAGATATATTAGAAGGTCAAGTAAGAAAAATGAAAACAAAAAAAGATAGAGCAACTAAGGAGGATACAATAAAAAACCTAACACTAGATGTGCAAGAACCAGAAATAGAAAATGAAATTATAAAAACAGTATATTACGATTTAAAACCAATGACACCAGAAGATGCAATGTTAAAACTACAAGAAAAACCAGCAGATAGATTTATTACATTTGTAAATTCAGAAACAAATAAAGTAAATGTATTGTTTAAAATGAAAGACAACAAAAACTATGGCTTGGTAGAACCAGAAAATTAAAATAAATAATTTAATAAAGAAAAAAGAAGGGCAAATTTAGAATTTGCCCTTACTTTTATGTAAAAACAAGTCCTAGATTTACCCATAAAAGAATAAATGAAAATTAGTTATTTAATTAAATAAAACTATTTTCCTATCATACTGTTTTCAGCTTTTTGGATTAATTTCTTAACCATGTTACCACCGATTTTACCAGCATCTTTTGAAGATATATCACCGTTATATCCGTTTTTTAAGTTAACACCAACTTCACTAGCTACTTCATATTTGAATTTTTCTAATGAATCTTTAGCTTCTGGTACTAATGTTCTGTTTGAATTTGTGTTTGCCATCTTTTTCACCTCCTAGGATAGAAAAATTAGAATAAAAGCATATTTAAGCTTTTCAATATTAGAATGTTCAAAATATAAAAAAATAAACTAGAAATTTTTGTAAAAAATAAATATTACAAAAATGTTACAAATGTATTAAGAATAAATTACAAAAGTGAAATTTATTGTTTTTTATCGCATAATGATGTAAAATAAAATTATTAAATAATGAATAATGGGGGAATAATTATGCCATCAAATCCAATACAAAGAAAAACAAGAAATGCATTCTTCTTGGGAATGCTTATAACATTGATAGTTGCCATAATAGCTATTGCAATATTATATTTTGCAGGACTAAAAGACATTATATTTGGCGCACAAGCTAAAAAAGGAAATGGAACTACATATGTATATAGACTTACTTCAGAAGTTAAATCTGGAGATGCAATTAAAGCAGGAAATGTTGAAAGAGTTATGCTATACGTAGATGATTTACCAAAGGACTACATACAAACTGGAGTAGAAATAACGAGTTATAAAAGTAAATTAAACTTACAGGCAGGAACAATATTAAGCCAAAGTTTAATATACCAAGATGAAACAGTAGCAAATTCTACAAGACTAATGGAATACAATATGCTTACATTACCATCAACATTAAGAGTAGGAGATTATATTGACGTTAGGTTTACAATGCCAAGCGGACAAAACTATATAGTACTTTCTAAAAAACAGGTAATGAACATACAAAACAAAACAATTACTTTGTATCTAACCGAAGATGAAATATTAATGATGAGTTCGGCAATAATTGAATCATACGTTATAAAAGCATCTGATTTAAGTGCAGTACAATATTTAGAAGCTGGAATACAAAATGCTTCTACTCCAACGTATTCAGTTAATTCTGAAGTGTACCAATTAATTCAATCTAACTCACAAAAAGGAATTAACATAGAAGATTATGCAAAAATAAATGATAGTTATAACAGCAATTTAAGAGCAATTATAGAACAAGAATTAGGACAATATGCAGGAGCAGAGCTAGCTAATATTCAACAAGGAATGGAAGCACAAAAACAAGAAGCAATGAACTTATACTTATCAGGACTTCAAGGATATTAAAGGGAGGAAAAAAGTTGAAGAAGGTAGGATTTATAGGAGCGTATGATAAAACTGATTTGATTTTATATGTAGCTAAAACAATTACAGAGTGTGGAAAAAAAGTTTTAATGATAGATACAACTACTGCACAAAAAGCTAGATATATAGTACCATGCATTGCTCCTAGTAAATGTTACATAACAGAATATGAGAATTTTGATGTAGCAGTGGGCTTTAATGAACTAGAAGAAATAAAAAGATACCTAGGAACAGAAGAATTACAGTATGACATTATATTAATAGATATAGACGAAAACAAATACTTTCAAAAATTTGAAATGTCAAAAGAGGCCAAAAACTATTTTGTCACTGGCTTTGATAGCTATTCCTTAAAAAAAGGTTTAGAAGTTATAGGTAAAATGACAGATAAGATACTTATGACAAAAGTTTTGTTTTCATATGAGATGCTGGAAGAAGAAGACGACTATTTAAACTTTTTATCATTCTATTATGCTGTAAGATGGGAAAACAAGAAAATATATTTTCCACTAGGAACAGGTGATAACTCTGCAATAATAGAAAACCAAAGAATTGCTAGAATTAGATTTAAAAATTTAAGCGATACATATAAAGAAGGACTTTTTGCTATATCTGAAGATATTCTTGGAGAAAAGAAAAACGAAATAAGAAAGATAATATTCAAAAGAGGAGAATAACAATGGCAATAATTACTTTTTGGAATAATGGCAAAGTAGAAACAGGACAAAGTATGACATTGGCAGCAATAGCCACAACATTAGCAATAAACTATGACTACAAAATATTAATGATAAATACTAAATTCAATGACAAATCTTTGAAAAATGCTTTTGAAAGTAAGAACAATATAAATAATTTGTTTACACGAGGAAAAACAGATTTTGACGTTGGCCTAAGCGGTGTTGCAAAAGCTATTATTAGTAATAAAACTTCTCCAGAAATAATTACAAATTATACAAAAATTATATTTAAAAATTTAGAATTATTAACAGACGAAAATATTAATAGAACTGATTTTGAAAAATATATAGAATACATAAAAGAAATTATCAAATTAGCTAATAGATATTACGATTTAGTTTTTGTTGATTTAGAAGGAGATATTGAAAATTTAGATATAAAGCAAATATTGCAATTTTCCAATATTAATGTTGTTACAATGGTACAAAACATAAATGTTATAGATAACTTTTTAGAAGAAAAAGCACAAAATGATGTTTTAAAAGAAGACAAAACAATAATTTCTATAAATAAATATGACGAAAAGTCAAAATACACAGTAAAAAATGTAGCAAAATATATTAAAGAAAAAAAAGTTTTCAAAATTCCATATAATACAACATTTTCGATGGATGCTCCGGAAGGTAAAATGGCAGACTATTTTATAAAATTTAAAAGAATAAATTCATCACATATAAATTTTGAATTTACAAATTCTGTGTATAAAGAATCTGAAGAGATAATAAAAACGGTAAAAGAACAACAGAGAAAAATATATTAAAGGAGAGACTGGCAAATGAATGGTATAATAAATGTTTGCTTAATGCTTTTAGTAGTAGTTATTATAATGATTATTATTAAATACAGCCTAGACAAAAAGAAAAAAAATGTTATAGAAAAAGAAGAAGAAGAAGTTATAAATGAAAAAGCATATACTATTGATTCTATGATAGCGTTTATAAAGCAAAGACTAGATGAAATAACAAAGGTAAATCTATACGATATTGGTTTGTCAGAAGAAGAACTAAAAAGAAGAAAAGCAAAAAAATATGAACTTAGAAAAGCATTAAAAGGATGCACATATGGAGATATAAACGACAAAAAATATATTAAAGAACTTATATACGATTTACTTTATAAAGAATATGGTGTAAATGAAACTAACATATCAAGCGCTATTCCTTTTGACACACCATCATTATTAACTGCTCAAGACAAATTTGACATTATTATTTTTATGTATAAAAAGGATTTTGGCTATGAAGCTTTAACACAAATGATAAAAAAATACAATTTAGCCGTTTTAAAATATATAGATGGAGAAACTAAACCATCATATGTAATAACAGCAGATGAAATAAACAGCATTTACAATGAAGAAAATTTTGACTTAGCATTTTCAGACAAATTGAATGTAGTAGTACAAAGAATCTATCAACACTACAAAGGCTATAGTAGCATTGATGAAATAAGAGATATGAATATAGATGGTGTTTCTGGTGGTGTATCTGGATTGCCAGAAAGCTTTTTAAGCCAAGTAGCACAAACAGATAGCGACTACCTAGGACAAATAAATGAACACAAAGTACCAAGAGCTTGCGATAGTATTTGGATATTTTTTCAAGGTAAATCAATAAGACTTGCATTTCTTTCTTTTGGAAAAGAAAGCGAACTAAAAAGAGTCTGCCAAAACATATATAAATATAATAATCCAGGACAATTATCAGATTCTAATGGTTTTAAAATTAATGAAATGAAAGATGGTTCTCGTGTTGTTGTTGTAAGACCTTCAATGTCTGAAACTTGGGCATTCTTCGTAAGAAAGTTTGACGTAAAAAGAGCAACATTAGAACAATTAATTACAGTTCCAGGAAAAGAAGATGCAATAGATCTTTTAAAATACTTAGTAAAAGGTGCAAGAGTTATTGCATTAACTGGTGAGCAAGGTTGTGGTAAAACAACAATGCTTATGGGTATGATAGAAAACATATATGAAACAATGAACATAAGGGTTCAAGAAACTGCATTTGAGTTGCACTTAAGAAAAATATATCCAACAAGAAATATTTTGTCTTTCAGAGAAACAGAAACAGTTTCAGGACAAATGGGCTTAGACGTTCAAAAGAAAACTGATGGTAGTGTTAACATTATAGGTGAGGTTGCAACAGACCCTGTTGCATCTTGGATGATTCAAGCAGCCCAAGTTGCATCTAAATTTACATTATTTACGCACCACGCTAAAACATTCCCTAACTTAGTTACTGCGTTAAGAAACTCAATGCTTAGAACAGGTGTGTTTACAGACGAAAAAACAGCAGAAGAACAAGTTATACAAGTATTAAACTTTGACATACATTTGGTAAAAGACTTTAGAGGTAGAAGATACATAGAAAGAGTAACAGAATGTATTCCAATAGAACAAAAAAATGAATATGTATTTGAGCATAAACCAAATGAGAATATGGAAGAAAAATTTGATAGATTTATAGACAACACTACAAAATATTTTACAAAAGTAACAAACAAAGAATTATATAAATACGTAAATATTATGGAATACCATAATGACGAATATGTTATTACAAATAAAATATCAGATGATAACATTAGAGAAATGAGAAACAATATGAGTGAAGCTGATGCTACTGAGTTTGACAAATTCATTGAAAAAAATTGGGGAAAATCAAAAGAATTAGAGCTTGTTCAAGCAGCTCCAAAACAATCTAAACGTGGTAGAAAACCAAAAACAACTTAAAAAAGCTAAATGCATTTTTAAGTTTGAAGCATAAAAGATGAGCATATAACTTGCAAGAATAATAAAACACAAAAAAGAGGTGAAATAAGTGTCTAATACAACATTATACTATATAATTGGAATAGCTGGTGGAGCATTTTTATTTATTGTAATTGCATATGTAATTTTGCAAAAGCAGATGAATAAAGGATATATGAAACGTATAAAGCAACTAAGAGCAGGTACAACACAAAATAAATTCTCATCAGATGTCTTCTACCAAAAAATGTATTTATTTTTAAAGAAAATCCCAGTTGCTAAAAGATACTTATTGAGAATAAGAAGAAAATTAGAAATAATATATATGCAAGATGAATATAAAACAAGAAGAGCAGCTGCGAAAGTAATGTTTAAGTCACTACTATTAATATTGCCAATAACAATATTAATAATAGCTTTAACTAAGAGCGATCCTTTACTATTAGTTATCTTATTGCTTTTGGAAATGTTTATAATAGAAACAATAGTAACAGGAAGCATAGATAAGTTAGATACAAAACTATTAAAACAGCAAATAGACTTCTTTGCAGAAATAAGACACGCTTATAACGAGTACAATATGGTAGAAGAAGCAATATACGAAGTTTCACAAAACGATGAACTAGAAGTGTCGAAGCAAGGAGAAAAAATTTACGAAATACTAATAGCAGATGATCCAGAAACAGAATTAGAAAAATATTATGATGTTGCTCCAAACTCATTTTTAAAGGAGTTTGCTGGTGTATCTTATCTTACAAAAGAATTTGGAGATAGAACAATAGATGGAGCTTCATTATATCTAAAAAACTTAAACAATATAACTCAAGAAATGCAATTAGAGATATTAAAAAGAGATAAACTTAACTATGTATTTCAAAGTTTATCAATAATATCAATTGTGCCAGTATTATTTTTAGCACCATTAAAAAATTGGGCAATTGGAAGTTTTTCTTTTACAGGACAATTCTATAATGGAAAAGGTGGACTTATAATAGAAATACTATTATTAATACTTACATTTATCTGCTACATTTTAGTTAGAAAAGTAAAAGATACAGGAAGTATTAAAGATGAATACAAGGATCCTAACAAAGTTTGGCAAATGAAACTTTACAAAAATCAGTTTGTAAAGCCATTAGTAGATATGTTTGTTCCAAACAAAAAAAGTACGGAATACAGAAAAAATGTAAAATTAATGAAAGAAGCTGCAGCTAAGCAAAAGATGGAAACATTGTATATAAATAGAATATTTATGGCAATAGCCACTTTTGTAATGTCAATAGTGCTATTTAATGTTGTACATAAAGTAGCAATTAATTACATATATACACAACCAGTTGCAGATTATGATATGATTAGTGGACTAAGTGAATCTGCTACTGAAGAAGGAATGGTAAAAAGAGAAAAATACAACAAAGTATTAAATAAGCTAAAAGGAAAAAACAATATTACATTAGAACAAATAAAAAATACTATTGTAAAAATGCCAGATTTCGCTGAAGAAACAGACAACTCAATTGATGAAATAGCAACACAAATTCAAAAAGAATTGAAAATAGTTAATAAAGAAAGTTTTCAATGGTTTGAATTGCTAATAGCATTTGCATTAGGGTGGTTGGGATATCAAGCACCAATATGGATGCTAATGTTCCAAAAAATTCTTAGAAAATTAGAGATGGAAAATGAAGTAATGCAATTCCAAACAATTATAACTATGCTTATGAAAATAGAAAGGGTTAATGTTGAAATAATATTAGAATGGTTGGAAAGGTACTCAAATATATTTAGAGAACCAATTACAAAGTGTGTAAACAACTATGAAGCAGGAGCGTGGGAAGCATTAGAAGAACTTAAGAACGATATATCATTCCCACAACTAGAAAGATTAATAGAAAGTATGCAAGCAGCAGTAGAAAAAATACCAATAGAAAAAGCTTTTGAAGAATTAGAAAACGAAAGAGAATATTACCAAGCCAAAAGAGAAGAATCTAACAATATACTAATATCTAGAAAAGGACTAATTGGAAAAATTGTTGGATTTGCACCAATGGTATGTGTATTTGTAGGATATTTAATAGTACCATTAGTATTTATTGGATTTAGTAGTATGACCCAAAGCTTTAGTTCAATGTCATCAATGTATTAGAGATATGTGCTTAATGAATATTTGGAGGTTTATATGGAAAATGCAGCAAAAGCCCTACTAATAGCGGGCGGAATACTAATTGCAATAATTTTAATATCAATGTTTTTGATGATGTATAATAGAATGACTAGCATAAAAAAAACGCAAGAAGAAAAAAAAGAAATGGAACAATTAGCAGCTTTTAATGCACAATATGAAGCCTTTGATAAAAAACTAATGTATGGAGTAGATGTTAGAACTTTAGTAAATAAAGCTGAAGAAAATAATAGAAATAATCCTTCAGAAACAATAAATGTTATATTTGAACCAGGAACTGAATTCAAAAATACTGATGATTTTAATAAAAACAGGTATAAGTGTACAAGCATAAAATATTCAGCTACAACAGGAAAAGTAAGTGAAATTGTTATAGCCAAATATTAAAATATTGATTTATTAGTTACAAACGAAATTTACTAAAAAGGAGAAAAGTATGGAAAATGCTACAAAGGCCCTTTTAATAGCTGGTGGAGTACTTATTGCAATTATAATGTTATCTGTAGGTGTAGCATTATATTCAATATACTCAAATCAAGCAAAAGAGTATGACCAAATAGTTTCAGATACAGAAATACAAAAGTTTAATAGTAAATTTATTATATATATAGGAAGAACCGATATAACACCTCAAGAAGTGGCTTCAGCTGTGAACTTAGCAAGAGAATATAACGACCAAATAATTGTAAACATTAAAAATAAAAGTGGAGACAAAATGAATTTCCCTAATTCAGAATCTTTTATTTCAAGTAATTTAAATGCTGAATTTACATGTCAAAATACTGGTTGCACATATGATGAAACAGGGAAAATAAAAGAAATAACATTTAAAGAAAATTCTTAAAATAAAGCAGTAAAAATATTGCAAAAAATGTAGAAAAATATTATAATTAAAGGAGAATAGGCAAAAAATGAAAAAATTATTAATAGTACTAATAACATTGTTTTTAATAATAGTTTTTTCAATATATGCACTAAAAATAAATAAAACAAATGAATTAAGAAGTTTAAAACAGTATAATGCTGAATATGAAGAATATTTAAATAAAACAATTTATGGAACAGACCTTGCAACAATCATAAATAAAGCTGTAAATTTAAATGAAAACAACCAAATAGAAAAAGACGAAAAAAACTATTATATAGAAAACGACGAAAATTCAATAAAAGTAGAAATAAAAATGAAAATTACTAAAAAAACGTACCCAATGGAAGAAATATACAACAAAGATACAGCAGAATTTATAAAATATTTTAATGCAGAAGAATTCAAATGTACAAGCATAGAATATCATCAAAAAACAGGAAAAGTAAGTAAATTAACATTTGAACAAGAATAAAATTGTTATTAACTTTTAGAATGTTTTTAATTCTAAAGTTTTATAAAAATGATAAGCAAAGGAGGAAAAAATTATGGAGAACGCAACAAAAGCATTATTAATAGCAGCAGCAGTTTTAATCGCTATAGTATTAATAGCACTAGGAGTAAGATTACTAGGATCAGCAAACGATACATCTGGTCAAGCAGGAAATGTATCTAATGCAATAGGAACTTCAACAAATAGTGCAGCTAATGACGTAACAGGTGCATTAACTAATTTAACTGGAACAAAAAACTAAAATTTATAAAATGTTTAAGGATATAAGGTTATCCTTAAACTAAAGCTTATTAATTTTAATTGGCTTTAGTTTGAGGATAATGCAAAATTAATAAAAGCCTAGAACAAAGGAGAGTGATTTATATGGAAAATGCAACAAAAGCTTTATTAATAGCAGGCTCAGTGCTTATTGCAATAGTATTAATCGCAGTTGGAATAAAAATATTGAGTTCAACTTCTGGAGTAACAAAAGAAGTAGATAATTTAAGCAGTACAATGGAAGCATCTATTTTTAATTCAAGATTTACTCAATATGAGGGGACACAAAAGGGAAGCTCTGTAAAAGCCTTAATAAGACTAATAGAACAAAATAATATAAAGGGAGAACATCACATAGATTGTGATACTTCAGCCCAAACAATTGATATTAACAAAAATTATATTGTTGACTATCAATTGGGGACAGACCGGGTACATATCAACTATTACTATAGCTAATAGTACAGGAACAAGTGCAAGTACTGGAACAGGAAGTGGTACAAGTACTGGTACAGGAGGCACAATTAGACCAGGAAAGTCGGATGTAGATATAACCGACCCTGAAACACCAACATCAGAGTATTAAGGAGGAGCATTATGGAAAATGCGACAGAAGCTTTATTAATGGCATTTGCAGTACTAATATTTGTTGTTGCCTTGTCTGTAACATTTTCTTCACTAGCACAAGCAAAATCAACAGCAGATGTAGTTTTATATTATAGCGATAGAGAAAACTTTCAAACACCTATAAAAGACGATCCAACAAATATACAAAATGGAGGGCGAACAGTAGGAGTAGATACAGTTATAGCAACAATTTCAAGATGTGTTAAAGAAAAATTTTCTGTGAAAATAATTGGAGATAAAAATAATAATACAAATGAGTACATTTTTGAATATGACGCGAACGTTTATAAAATTAAATATCCAGGCATAACCACAACAAAAGAAGGAATAGAAAAAGAATACGAAGAATTTTTAAAAAACTATAACAAAGATGACAAATATATAGAAACTTATGTGGAAACTACAATTAGTGGAGAAACTTACGTAGGAGAAGACGGAACAACATTAGAAGAAGATGTTGGGAAGAAAATTTATATAACATATACAAAAAAATAATTTAGGAGGGTAATATGTCAGATACTTTAATAACAGTAATTGGAATATTTTTGGCGGCAATATTAATGATAGTTTTCCCATTAATGGCTGTTTCAAATACACAAGACGACATTTCACAAGTTGCAGTACAATCTCTAGTGTCAGAGTTTGTAAATAATGCAGCAATTGAGGGTAAAATAACAAAGGATGGATACGATAAATTTTTAACAAAACTATATGCAACAGGAAATACTTATGATGTTCAACTAGAACATAAAATAATGACTGAAAACCCAAATAAAAATGCAAATGATCAACTAGGGGAAAATACTTATTATTCAGTATATAATGCAACTATTTTAGATGGCGAAAATGGCTTAAACAGTAAAGAAGTTTATATATTAAAAAAAGGAGATTACATAAGCGTAACTGTAAAAAATACTAATATAACAATAGCAGCTCAAATAAAAAACTTTGCATATAAAATAGTTGGAAAAGATACTTATCAAATTCTAGCCGATGCGTCAGCATTAGTAGTAAACACAGGAAAAAATTAAGATGAATATTGGGTTAGGTAAAATGTACCTAACCCTTTAATAATATAGGAGGACATAAATGAAATTACAAAATTTAATAATTGTTTTTATTATAATTATTATTCCTATTATATTAATTTTTACATATTACTTGCATTTACAATCAGATACAATAAGAATGCAAACAAGTTATGATAAAAAATTAATGGAGGCAACGCGGAGAAGCAGTAGAAGCATTTGAGGTAAATACTGTAGAATGGAATAGTAGCTTTTCTACTTTAGCAAACTCAAAAAGAAGAGATTTACTAGCTTCTATTAATGTTTTTACATCTAGCTTAGCAAATAAACTAGGAATTGGTGGAACTTCAAAAGAAAACATATTAAACTATATTCCAGCAATAGTGTATATTATGTATGATGGATATTACATATATTCACCAACATATGTGCCACAAACCATTACAGATTCTGCAACTTCACTTAAAAATAATGCAACTGGTGGAAACATAAATGATATAGAACAGGGAAATGGAAAACAACTTTTTTATTACGAAAATGGGCCAACTGATAAAAAACTAACCAATTCTGCGATACAAACAATAAATGGCGTAGAAACAGTAGGAAAACCAATATATGAAGCAAAAGATGGAAAAGGGCAACAAGAAACATTTTCTTTTAGTACTTCAAAAAATGATAAAGTAGAAACAAAGAAAATTACAATTAAGTTTACTACTGATAGAGATGATGCAAAAACAACTTATAAACATGTACTTAAAACATTTGTACCATATACAGCCAATTATACTAAAAATGGAACAAATTATGTAATAAATTATACTTTAGACAATTATGTAAGAATATATAAAGAAAATGAAGCGTGGGAAGGCTATATTATTAAAGAATATGGAGATGAAACTAAATATAATGTGCCAAAAGAAAGTACTACTATTACTTTCAATGGAACTAGAATACAGCCAGAATGGCTAAACGAATATGTACCAGTAAGAAATTCTAGAAATGATAATATTGAAGTTAAGAATTATGCATATATATATAATTCGAATAATGACAAAAGGTATTATGAAAGTGAAGCAGGAGAAAACCAAGGCAAATTTTTTATAATAAATAGCGAATATGTGAAGGTATACTTACCAGATGCAGAGGAAAATAATAGCTTGGCAGAATATAAAAAAATATTAATTAGATTTAAAGAAGACTCGCCAGAGTATATAGAACTATATCAATTATTGAATAAAGATGAAGGAAACACTTGGTATTATAAAGACAGCAATGGAAAATACAATAAGTATAGCGCCTACCAACCAACAATTGATAGAAATAAAGACTGCAGTGCAATAAACTACTATGTGGAGAACTATTTATTTAATCATTGGATAAAAAATGAAGGATTAAATACTGATAACATTATGAATTTAAAAAAGCAAAGTATAATTGATAATGTTAATAAAAATTTAAATTTAGCAATATCAAATTATAGTGAAAATTCAAAAATAAACTATACAATACCAGAATTATCAGATGAAGACTGGGAACAAGCACTTTCAAATATATCAATGATAACATTTTTCCAAGGAGTGAAGGTGGGACTAAAAACATATAATAACTATTCCATAGTAACAAGCTCTGAAAATAATGAGTGTGTAGGAGAAGATTCATTGTATTTTGTACAAGACCACGATGAATATTACCATAGAAGAGGTTGTTCTAAATGTGTACAACCAATAGATATATATCGAAATACAGAATTTAAGGTACAAAGCTATATTGCTAAAGATGGAGATGTAAAGTACTATTATGAACACAATTATAGAGACGGAGGAAGAGAAAATGGAACTTATAAATGTTTTGATTGTATAGTAAATAGAAACAATATGCAATACGAAGAATTTGACAATATTGCAGGAGGATATTATTTAACAGCATTGGCAAGAGAAAGATATATACAAATGTCTAGGTCAAAGCTTACAGGAAGCAAGGGAAAAATAGTAGAAGAAAACAATACAGAAGAATCTGAAAAGAAAGTAACTGTAACATTTGATGCAGGTAAGGGAACTTTAAACATAACAAGTAAGACGGTAATTTATAATGGAACTTATGGAGATTTACCAGTGCCAACAAGAGCAGGATATGTATTTGAAGGATGGTATACTCAAAAAGTAAGACGGACAACCAGTGGGAAGCAAAACGAAAGTCACAAAAGATACAGACCATACATTGTATGCACACTATTCTAGAAGTATTGCACCAACTAATCCAACAGATCCTACAGAAACAGAAGACTTTTCAGCAAGCATTACAAATATAGAACAGATTAATTCAGCAGAGGAAACAAGATATACTGCAACTATTACTATAACAGGAGGAAAAGCTCCATATACAATAGTTGCACAAGTGGAAGGAATTACTGTTTCTGAAAAGGTTACTACTCAAAAAACATATAATATTTCTACAACTACAAATAAAAAAATTACTTATACCATATCAGATAGCAACGGAAACAGCACGGTTCTTACATTTACTGGAGAAGCTACAAATAATTAGTTTAAAAACACAGAATTATATTTTTTAAATAAATGGTTACCCTAATATAGGGTGACCATTTTGAAATTTATAAGAAAAATTTTTTTAATAATATTTTTAATCATAACTTTAATATATGTAACTAATATAACAAGTATACCAAGAAATATAATATTATTTGAAGGTGAAAATTTAAACTTAGGAACAATACTTGGAATAAAACAAATAAAAGAACCAATAATAACTACTTCTTCGGGAAACGGCGAAAGCAATATTGTATATGAAGAAAAAATAAAATTAAGTTTATTTAATATATTAAATGTAAAAGATGTAAATGTTACAACAATAGAAAATACTAAAGTAATACCACTTGGAAATACAGTTGGGCTAAAACTATATGCAAATGGAGTTTTAGTAATAGGAATGACAGAAATAGAAGGAAAAAAACCATATGAAAATACAGGGTTAAAAGAAGGCGATTTAATAGTATATGTAGATAAAACACAAGTAACTACAACACAAGAATTACTTCAATGCGTTAATAGTAGTAAAGGAAAAATTTTAGAAATAACATACATTAGAAATGGAGAAGAATATGTAACAAATATTGAACCAATAAAAACAGTTGGGAACGAATATAAACTCGGGCTGTGGGTAAGAGATGGAGCTGCGGGAATAGGAACAGCAACATACTATGAACCAACAACTGGAAAATTCGCAGCACTTGGGCACGGAATAGTAGATATGGACACAGAAAATTTAATATCAATAGAAAGTGGAAAATTAGTTACCACAACAGTAGTAGATATACAAAAAGGACAAGAAGGGAAACCAGGGCAAATAAAAGGTACAATAACAAATGGAGAAACAATAGGAGAAGTGTATACAAATACAAAATTTGGTTTATATGGTAAAGTTATAAATACAGGAAAGTTAAATATAAATGAGAACAATGCAATACCTGTAGCAACTAGAAGTGAAATAAAAGAAGGTCCTGCTAAAGCAATTTTAACTTTAGAAAATGGAATAAGAAAGGAATACGATATAGAAATTACAAAAATATATAAAAATAATAATAACGACAATAAAAGTATGTTAATAAAAGTAACAGACCAAGACTTACTAAATTTAACAGGCGGAATTATACAGGGAATGAGTGGTGCCCCAATAGTACAAAATGGAAAATTTATACGGAGCAATAACTCACGTTTTTATAAATAAACCAACTGAAGGGTATGCAGTATTTGGAGATTTAATGATAAAAACAGCAAATGCAGACAAATAAAAATAAAAAAGTACTTGCAAATTTTAATTATTATGGTAAAATATATTAATAGAAAATTTGTTTGCAAAGGATGGTAAATATGTTTGCATATATAAAAGGAACACTAGAAATAAAAAGTATAAATTATGTAGTTGTAGAAAATTCTGGAATAGGTTACAAAATATATATGTCGCAAAAATCTATAGGTACAATAGGAAATGTAGGAGAAAATGTTAAAGTATATACACATTATCACGTAAGAGAAGACGATATAAGTTTATATGGATTTAATTCAGAAGAAGAGCTTAGAATGTTTGAAATACTAATTAATGTTAGTGGAGTTGGGGTAAAATCTGCCCTAACAATGCTTTCAGATATAACACCAGCAAGTTTTGCAATGGCAGTTATTAATGATGATGTAACAAGACTTACAAAAGTGCCAGGAGTTGGCAAAAAAACTGCACAAAGGCTAATATTAGAATTAAAAGATAAATTAAAATCGGAAGATATTTCTGGAGAACAAATTGAAGAAACAAGCATAAAAGAAAAAGAAATTGATAATGATGCTATAATTGCATTACAAGTACTTGGCTATAACAAAAAGGAAATAGAACAAGCATTAGAAAAAATAGAAGCTAAGAACTTAAGTGTGGAAGAAACAATAAAAACAGCACTAAAATATTTAGGAAAATAAATTTAAAATGCTTTAAAAGGAGATAAAATATGGACTTAAGCAAACCCTTAGCATATAGAATGAGACCAACAACTTTAGATGAATTTGTTGGTCAAGAAGAAATAGTAGGTAAAGATAAAATACTTTATAGAACAATTAAGGCGGACAGACTTTCAAGTTTAATATTGTGGGGACCAACTGGATGTGGAAAAACCTCACTAGCAAAGGTTATAAGCAATACAACCAAATATAAATTTATAAAATTAAATGCTGTAACATCAGGCGTTCCAGACATAAAAAAAGCAGTAGAAGAAGCCAAAAACGCATTCTTAAATCCTACTGGAAAATGCATATTATTTATAGACGAGATACATAGATTTAATAAATTGCAACAAGACGCACTTCTTCCATATGTAGAAGATGGAACAGTTATATTAATAGGTGCAACTACAGAAAATCCATATTTTGAGGTTAATAAAGCACTTATTTCAAGATCTATGGTAGTAAAACTAAACCCATTGAAACCAGAAGATATATTTAAAGTACTAAAAAATGCATTAGTAAAAGAAGAAGGTTTAGGTACATATAACATAAAAATAGAAGATGAAACTTTAATGACCATTTCGAAATTTGCAAATGGAGATGTAAGAACTGCTTTAAATAGTTTAGAAATTGCCGTGCTTACAACAAGTGTAAATACAGATGGTAGCATTACTATAACAAATGAAATAATGGCAGAATGTATGGGCAAAAAAAAGACAATGTTCGATAAAAATGGAGATACCCATTATGATAATATAAGTGCATTTATAAAATCTATGCGTGGAAGTGATGCAGATGCAACTGTATTTTATTTAGCAAGAGCAATAGAAGGCGGGGAAGACCCAATATTTTTAGCAAGGAGAATAGTAATAGCAGCAGCAGAAGATGTAGGTCTAGCAAATCCAAATGCTTTAGTTGTAGCAAACTCAGCAATGCAAGCAGTGCAAACAGTAGGAATGCCTGAAGGAAGATTAATATTAGCAGAAGCGGCATTATATGTTGCATTATCTAAAAAATCAAATGCAAGCTATTTAGCAATAAACAAAGCCCTAGAAGATGTTAGCACAAAAGATACGGGAGAAATACCAATGCACATAAGAAATGCACCAGCACAAGGAATGGAACAATTTGGCTATGGTGAAGGTTATAAATATCCACATAACTATCCAGGACATATTGTGGAACAACAATATTTGCCAGACAAAATGCTTGGAACAAAGTATTTTGAAAAAGACGAAAATGTAAAAGAAATATAATATTTTTTAATTAAAATAAGCATAATAAACTTAAAAACAACCAATAATTAAATTATAGGTTGTTTTTTTATTGAATAAAAATTTTATTTAATAAAAAACTTTAAAGAGGCAAAAAATGATTAAAAAAATTTTAGTAGGATTATTTGCAGGACTTGTAAGTGGCTCGTTTGCTGCAGGAGGCGGAATGATAGTAGTTCCTGCACTAATTCATTTGTTTAATTTAGAAGATAATAAAGCAAGAGCAACTTCGGTTTTTGTAATACTACCAATGGTAATTACAAGTGGAATATTTTATTACAATAGCAATTATATAAATTGGAAAACAGGGGCGTTATGCGCAATTGGAGGAGTAGTTGGAGGATATATAGGGGCAAAACTTTTAAAAAAATTATCAACAAAAATTTTAAGAATAGCTTTTACTTGTTTTCTTATATATGTGTCTATAAAAATGATTATTTAGGTGAAAAATATGTTAGAAATATTAACAGGATTAATTTCTGGAATTGTAAGTGGAACAGGAATGGGTGGGGGAACTATATTAATATTAATATTATCTGTGTTTATGCGGAATGGACCAACATATGGCACAGGCAACAAACCTAGTATTTTTTGTACCGACTTCAATAACAGCTATAATTGTATCTGTAAAGGAAAAATTAATAGATTGGAAAATAGGCATAACAATTGCAATATCTGGAATAGTTGGAGCAATTATTGGGGCAAAAATTTCTGTAAAGATGGATGTTAAATTGTTAAAAAAATGCTTTGGAATTTTTCTTGCAATAATTGCAATACACGAAATTTATTGTTTAATAAAATGGTATAGATTTAATAAAAAAACAGATAATAAAAATACAAGAAAATAATAAGGAGGAAAAAGTTATGAAATTTGTAAAAGGAATGATTGTGGGAAGTGCAATTGGAGTAGGAATGATGGTAATGTATTCAGAGGGAATGTTTAATAAAAGAAAAATGAAACAATTGGCAAAGAAAATAAATGTGCTATAAAAATTTGTGAAAATTTATTTTTTTAGTATAAAGGTCTATATATAAAATAAAAAATTCCGTTCTCCGACCGCGGTAACTTTGAGAAAAATTCAAGTTGTATCGCTACGAAAACTACCATATGCCCAGCATTCCGCTTCAGCAAAAATGCTTCGCATTTAAGTTGCTTGAAGC
>OIYS01000324.1_pt1 | contig 35790 bp, 41 predicted proteins | sample 1588271 | NCBI WGS metagenome assembly OIYS01 (sample SAMN03283286) | human gut metagenome | biome: human-associated habitat; material: feces | host: Homo sapiens | place: Peru | collected 2012
GAGGTGCCCTCGTAGATCTCGGTGATCTTCGCGTCGCGCATCATGCGTTCCACAGGGTAATCCATTGTATATCCATAGCCGCCAAACATCTGCACGGCCTTCGTGGTGACCCACATGGCAGTTTCGGACGCGGTCAATTTAGCCATAGCGGCCTCTACGGTGCAGCGCTGTCCGTTCTGCTTTGCGCAAGCCGCCTGATATGTCAGCAGACGGGCACACTCAATGCGGGTATACATATCAGCAAATGTAAACTGTGTATTCTGGAATTTAGAAATGGGCTTTCCAAACTGACTGCGGCTCTTAGTATAATTGATAGCTTCATTCATTGCGCCTTCGGCAATGCCCAGAGCCTGCGCCGCAATGCCAATGCGGCCGGTATCTAAGGTCTGCATGCAAATTTTGAAGCCCTTGCCCTCCTGTCCCAGCAGGTTTTCCTTCGGAACGATCATATCCTGGAACACCAACTCGGCGGTATGGACACCATGGAGGCCCATCTTTTCCTCGACCTTACCGATGGAAAAACCGGGATAGTTGCTTTCGATGATAAAAGCGGACAGGCCCTTTGTGCCTTTTGACTTATCGGTCATGGCAAAAATCACAAACACGCCGGCCTCGGGGCCATTGGTAATGAATATCTTGGAGCCGTTAATCACATAGTGATCACCCTCCAGCTTCGCCTCGGTCTGACTCTTGGAGGCATCGGAGCCAGCGTTGGGCTCGGTAATTCCCATACCGCCGAGGACGCCGCCCTTTGTCAGCATCGGCAGATACTTCATCTTCTGCTCCTCACTGCCGTGCTCCAGGATGGGCACACAGCAGAGGGTGTGTCCGGCCACAATATCGCTGGTGGAGGCGCAGGCCTTGGCCAACTCCTCGGCGACGATGGCGGCGGAAAGCTGATCCGCCCCCTGACCACCGTACTGCTTGGGCACAACCATGCCCATGACGCCCAGCTTGAACAACTTAGCAATATTCTCCGCAGGATAGGTGTGGTTCCGGTCAATCTCCGCCGCAATGGGCTTCACCTCATTTTCGGTGAAACTGCGGATCATCTTCTGAATGAGCGCCTGCTCTTTTGTCAATGTAAAATTCATGGTATTCCCCTTCACTTACTTTTCGTCTTTGTGGCCAACACCTGCGATATGCGCAGCCATTTTCTTCTTGCTTTCCAAATCAGAGAGTTTGGAGTACATTACCTTCTGCGCCTGGGGTGAACCAGCGCCATGCATAGACTCCACCAGCGCAGTGCCGCCGGTCATGTTTTCAATCAGACGCGCTACACGCATGCGATCCTCGGTGGATACGCCCTCTACGCCGCGAAGATACTTTTCCACATAGGCGCCGATCTCCGGAGACTTCAAGTCCTCCTCGGAGGGCATCGTTGCAATAATACCGCCGCCGATGTCCTGCGCCAGACGATCAATGTCATAAATCAACTTGGTGACATTGTGTTTGCCCACGTTGGCCAGCAGCGGGTCCACAAAATAAGCGCCGGAGGGGGTACACTTTCCCTCGCAGGAGCAAGCCAGTGAGCAAGCCCACAGAGATTCCTCCATATGGATCATCTCGTTCAGCTTTTCTTTGACATGGCCAGCTTTCCCATAGCCGCTGTAATCAGCCATCAGGGCGGCGGCGCCAATCACGATATCGGACACGCCGCTCTTGCAACCGCCATAATTGGCGCGGTGGTAGCAGGCAAAACGCTCCACCAGCAGACCAGAGAACTGATACTCGCCGCACATGAACACGCGCTCCCAGGGAACAAACACGTTGTCCAGAACTGTCAGGCATTCGCCGCCCACGATGCCGTACTGAGCATTGCCCTGATCGATAGATCCGCACATTTTTCTGTCATCGTTGGTCTGGCGGCCAAAAATGTGAATTACGCCGGGAGCATCCACAGGCAGTGCGCAACACACTGCATAGTCTTTTTCGTCTTCCTTCATCCCCATGGTGGGCATAATCAGCATTTCGTGGGAGTTCACCATACCGGTCATATGCGCTTTGGCACCCCGAATGACGATACCGTCCTCTCGCTTCTCCACCACGTGGACGAACATGTCCGGATCCTTCTGCTGGCCGGGACGAAGGCTACGGTCACCCTTCACGTCAGTCATAGAGCCGGAGATCATCAGGTCGTTCTCTTGAACATATTCCAGGAACTTCTTGAAACGTTCATGGTAGTTGGTTCCCATCGCCTGGTCAATCTCATAAGTAACGGTATAGGTGGCGTTCATGGCATCAAAGCCAACGCAGCGCTGATAGCAGGTACCGGTTTTCTGAGAGATCGTCCGCAGCATCTTCACCTTTTTAATCAAATCATCGGTGCTCTGGTGAATATGGGTAAAGCGGTTGATTTTTTTGCCGGTCAGATGGGATGTGGCAGTCATCAGATCCTCATATTCCTTGCTGCCGGCCAACGCATAGGTCATTGCTGCGGAATTTACATGGCCACGAATAAAGGGGTGATCGATTAACGTTTTGCTATCCAGAAGCTCACCCTTCAGATATACCTTAATATTTCTGCTGCGCAGGCTGTCTTTATATTCTTGAGCTGTTTTCATGTCTACATCCTTTCCGAAGTAAATTCCGTTTATGAAGATCTCGATTTGACTACTGCTGTCAAATTAGCTCTTTTACCACCGCTGCCACAGCCTCCGCCAAGGCACGGTGGGATTCCGGCATCATATGGATGCCGTCAATTTCGCTGGGGGTTGCATATGCAGCGGAGTTCAGGAAATGCACATGATGGTTCTCGGCCACTTGACGATACCAATGGGCAAACGTTTTGGATTCATCCGCGCCATTCATCAGCGTACTCCATGGATCCATCTCTTTCACTTTTTCGTGGACAACAATCGGCGACAGCAGCAAGATTTCTGGTTTACGCGGCGTCTTCTGCTGCCCATCCACCGGCCAGAAGCGGCCTGCGGCGATTTGCTCCGCAATGCTCTCTACGGCATAGATGAGCGCTCTTCCTCCTCGTGCCGCGCCTCTGGCGTCGGTAAACTGGAGATCATTGGTGCCCAGCGCAAGAATCACCATATCCAGAGGATCATTCGCCAGCAGCGCAGGCCCCAAAGCATCCAGTCCGTTGCGGTAACGGTAAAAGGGATCTGTAAAAACCGACGTTCTGCCGTTCAGTCCATCCTCAATGATGCAATAATCCTCACCCAGAATACTTTGCAGTACACCGGGCCAGCGGATATCCGCCGGATAACGACCGCCGGAGCCCGGTATGTATCCCCATGTATTGGAGTCGCCAAAGCAGAGGATTCTCTTACTCCCGTGCAATCCCATTCCTGCACCCCCTTCGCTTTCAGCGCCGGGGTTTCGGCACATTGCAGCTGGCGCCAAAGGCGGCCAGCGCTGCTTCCATAACAGCCTCGCTGATGGTGGGATGGGGGTGTACCGTCTCGGCAATAGCGGAAAGCTTTGCGCCGCTCTCCATCGCGCAGGCCACACCGGAAGCCAGATCCGTGGCGTGGGGGCCGATCACATGGAAGCCGAGAATCTCCTCAGTGTCACGGTCATATACGAATTTCACAAAGCCCTTGTTCTCGCCCATGGTCAGAGCCTTGCCGTTTCCGGTTAGGTCAAACTTTGCCACACCGATATTGCGCCCGGTCTCCATTGCCTGACTCTCCGTCAGACCGACCATGGCGGTTTCGGGGTTACTGTACACACAAGAGGGAATATTGTTGTAGTTCAGAGGCTTGCAGGGCTTGCCCGCCACATAATCGGCTACCAGAAGTCCCTGCGCCGAGGCCACATGGGCCAACTGCATTTTGCCGTTGATATCGCCGATGGCAAAGACATCCTTCACATTGGTCTGGCACATATCGTCCACAGCGATGATACCCTTGCGATCCATCTCGATACCAAGCTCTTCCAGACCGAAGCCTCTGGTATTTACGGCGCGGCCTCCTGCCATCAGAACAACGTCACCCTCACAGCAGCCTGTGTCGCCGGTTTTCATGGATTCATAGCTGACCTTCAGGCCAGTCTCAATACCCGTGACCTTGACGCCGGTAGTCAGCTCCACGCCTGCCTTCTTCAGATCGCGGGTCAGAAGATCGCTGACGGCCTTATCCAGCGGGGCAAGGATGCGATCCAGCATCTCCACCACGGTGGTCTTTACGCCAAGACGATTAAAGAACGTTGCGAACTCAATGCCAATGACGCCGCCGCCAATAATGATGATATGCTGCGGGCATTCGGTCATGTCCAGCAATCCGGTGGAGTCCACAACACCGGGCAGATCTACACCGGGAATGGGGACAGCCGCAGGACGGGAGCCGGTGGCAATCACCAGATGGTCACAGCTCAGTACTTCGCCGGTGGACAGTTCCACTGTCTTGGCGTCCTTCACGGTGGCGTGAGCGGAAAACACCTTGACACCCCAGCTCTTCTCCAGAAATGCGACGCCGTTGGAAAGCTGTGTTGCCACCGCGTTCTTACGAGCAATGATCTTGGCATAGTCAAAGGATGCGCCCTCTACGGTGACGCCAAAGGCGTCGCCGTGGCATGCTTCATAATAAACGTCGGCGGAGCGCAGTAGGGTCTTGGTGGGAATACAGCCTCTGTTCAGGCAGGTGCCGCCCAGCTTGTCCTCTTCTACCAAAGCGGCAGAAGAGCCGTTCTGACTTAAGCGAATGGCGCACTCATAGCCGCCGGGGCCGCCGCCGATCACGATCACATCAAACTTTTCCATTTTTATTTCTCCGTTCAACCATTAAATTTGAAAGAGGGCCTTCCGGATACCCCCGGTCTGACCTTAAAAACGCCTCCGGCCAGAGGGTATTCGCGGGTATCTGTCAAAATTGCCGCCGTGGTGATATACAATTCATTCAGTGCTTTGCCGCCGAAGCAGCAGGATGTCACATTGGGGCAGGGCAAATCGATTTGCTGAAGTGCTTTTCCGGTGGCCGGATCATAGCGGATCACGCAGCCGCCGCCCCAAAGGGCGACCCAGATCATGCCCTCATCATCCACGCACATTCCATCAGGGAGCCCCTGTTCCTGGGGGACTTCTATGCAAACGCGTCCTTTCCCCAGTGAGCCGTCCTCCGGATGGTAGGGGTATTCCGTCACATTCCAGCGCATGGTATCCACAAAGTAGAAGCGGTCCTCCTCTTTGTTCCAGCCCATACCGTTGGCCTGTATCACACCGGTGAGCTTTGTCGTCACCTGCAGATGCTGATCCATACAATACAGGCCGCTGTCAGGGCCAGGTGTAATGTCATCTGTCATGCACATAGTGCCACCCCACACCCGGCCTTGCGGATCTACCTTTCCGTCGTTGAAGCGGCCGTCTTTTCTGTTCGCTTCCGGGTCAGCAATGGCCTGTGTCCGGCCATCCTCATCCGAAAAGTAATAGCCGTCCCGCAGACCCAGCACCAAGCCGCCCTGCTCACGCAGCACAGCAAAACCCACCGGCTGGTCAAAGGACAGCGTCTTCTCCAGACCGTTGTTTCCGCAGCAGAACACCTTCTGGTCTCTTACGTCAATAAACCAGAGTTTTTGCGCGTCGCTGTCCCATACGGGACCTTCGCCAATCACACAATGAGGGTTTATTACAAGTTCAGGCTTCATCGTCGTTCTCCTGTCAATCAAAATCGACCATCAACTTGATATAGTCCTTTTTCTTTTCCGTCAGGCACCGTTCCATATAGGGGCCGCACTGGTCGAAGGGAATGTGCCTGGTGATAAGTGGCGTCAAATCCAGCCCCTCCTCCATAGCGCGGATCACATCCTCATAGTCGTGATAGACCACGGTCAGAATGGAGCCTTCTTTCATGGTGAGTTTATCCAGATCAAACGTACTGTACAGCTTTTCATAGAATGCCACGACTACCAGCTTGCCGAACGTTGTCAGTACATCGATCGCATCGTCCAGCACGGAACTATTGCCGGAGCATTCAATAATACTGTCGACGCCTTTTCCGTCGGTCTCCCGCAGCACAAAGTCCTTCAGCGATTCTTCCGTGGGGTTGCACACGGCGTCCACGCCCAGCTTCTTTGCGATCTCTAATTTCCAAGGAGTCCGTCCGGAAATCATGACCTTTTTTGCGCCATAGTGCTTGGCCAGCGCTGCCGCCGCGATGCCGATAGGACCTACGCCGATCACCAGCACCGTTGTCTCTCCCGGAACGATGGCGCACTTTTTCACGCCCAACATTCCCACGGCAGCAGGCTCGATCAGCGCAGCCAGATCATTGCTGAAGCTCTCCGGAATCTTTATCAAATGGCGCTCCGGGAAAAGGCAATACTCCGCATATGAGCCGGGCCAGGTATTTACTGTCCCCACAGAGCGCATATTCTGGCAGCGCTCATAGTGACCCTTTTGACAGGCTTCGCATGTACCGCAGGAGACAAAGCCCTCTGAAATCACCCGGTCTCCCAGCTTCAAATGCTTTACATCACTGCCGCATTCCACTACTTCTCCGACAAATTCGTGGCCAAAACGCACAGGGTAAGGTGTCGATCCATCTCTAATGAAACCCGCTGTTCCCTCCAGAATTGCCATATCGGTGGCGCAAATACCATTGCGCAACACCTTAACAACCACCTGATCGCCCGTCGCTTCCGGTCTGCTGTATTCGTCTGTATAAACGGCTTTTCCCGGTTCCGCCGCTACCAAAGTTTTCATATGTAATTTCCTTTTTTATCCAAATCCGTTATGCGCGTATCTTTTTCTTGCTTCTGATAATGTCCACCAGAACGGCACCGGCCAGCACACAGCCTGTGAATACATTGGAGTAGTAGTTGGAGATATCCATCATATTGATGATATTGTTAATGATGAATACCACAAACACACCCAACGCCACACCGAAGGACCGGCCCTTGCCGCCGCTGAGGGACGCGCCGCCGATCACGCAGGCCGCGATTGCTTTGAATTCCCAGCCCGTACCGGATGCCGGCTGAGAGCTGTTGATATCGATGGTCGCCATAACACCGGCCATACCCGCGAACAGGCCGCAGATCAGGAAAGAGATGAACCGGATCAGATTGACGTTCACGCCCTGAAGCTTTGCCACCTCGGCGTTGCTGCCGCAGGCATAGAGACGGCGGCCGAATACGGTCTTCTTTTGCATAAAGCCCACAATCACAAAAATCGCCAGCACGATCCAGAAGAACCAGGAAATGCCCAGCGGCGTCGCCTGAGAGAAGTTGCGGTAGGATTCCGGTAGCGTGATGGGGTCGCCGCTGTTTATCATATAGCGCAGACCGCCCGCCACATACAGCGTTCCCATGGTGACAATAAAGCTGTCAACGCCCACATTGATACTGAGGAAGGCATTGATGAATCCGAACAGGAGGCCGCAGCCAATGCCGCAGGCCAATGCTGCGATCAGGCTCCCCGTCGCGTCCAGAATATAGCCGAACACCATGCCGCACAGGCCTGCCACACGGCCAATGGAGATATCCAGTACGCCGCAGTTCAGGCACAGTGAGCAGCCCAGCGTCGCCAGCGCAATAAAGGGGATCGATTTCAGAAGCGCCGTCATATTGCCGACCGAAAGGAAATTGCTGTTAGCAATCGCCGTAACGGTCATGATAAGGGCCAGTGCCAGGATCACGCTGATCTCCGGCGTGTTGGCAATGATCTTCTTGATTTTCTGCATTTTCACACCCTCCTTATTTACGCTTCAAGCTCAGCTTGCCCTTGAACACATCAATGGCAACCGCCAAAATAAGGATCACGCCGGTAAGTACCATCTGCGTATTGCTGTTGAATCCCAGCATTTGCAGGCAGTTTTTCATGGTCTGATACATCAGCACACCGGCGAAAACGCCCAGCATGGAGCCCTTGCCGCCAGCGGAGCTCACGCCGCCGATAACGCAGCAGATGATAGCCGGGAACTCGTTGCCCTTGCCCAGCGCGTCGTTGGCAGCCACGGTGTTGATGACCTGCAAGATACCGCACACGCCGCCCATGATGCTGCAGAAGATCATACACAGCGCCTTTGTCAGCTTCACATTGATGCCCGCGATTCTTGCAGCCATGGGATTAAGACCCACGCTGTGGATGGCGCGGCCGATGGGCGTAAAGCGGATCAGAACCTCGGTAATGACCAGAATGCCCAGCATAATGAAGAACATCCATGAGAGTCCCAATGGACGTGCCGCGTTTATGGCCTTGACCGTATCGCCCAGCCCGCTGATGGCGGCGCCCCGGCATATCACGGTGGCAAAGCCGATGCATATGTACTGCGTCGCCATCGTCACGATCCAGGAAGTCATTCCGAACAAGAGCGTCAGGACAGAGTTCAGAATGCCCACCAGCATGGCCACCAGGATGGCAAGCAGGATTGCCACGAACAGGTTCGTTCCGTATACTGCCAAAGCCACCGCAAATATAACGCCGGCCAAGGTAGAGCAGGTTCCGATGGAAAGGTCGATTTCGCCGCACATCAGTGCAAATGCCTCACCGATTGCCAGAGAGCCGATAAATGCCGTGTATCTCAGAATGACTTGAATGTTTTTAATCTGCAGAAACGCCGGCGCAACGGTGCTGGTATAGATACAGAGGATGACCAACGGGATCAGGATGCTGATCTCCGGCGACATCAACGTATCAAGGAGCGTCGTCTTATTTAATTTCTTCAATCTAAGTTCGTTCATGTTTCTTCGCCCCCCTTAATTGACTGTCTTGAAGGTCTTGGTTGCAAGCTCCATGATTTTGCTGTCCGTCGCTTCTTCCTTGGTCAGCTCGCCGGAGACCTTGCCCTCAGCAAGAACGACGAACCGGTCGCTCAGCGCCATGAGTTCGGGCAACTCCGAAGAGATCATGATGACAGCCGCCCCCTGTTCAGCCAGATCGTTGATGATCTGATAGATTTCGGCCTTCGCGCCGATATCGATGCCCTTCGTAGGCTCGTCCAGAATGACGATGTTGGGCATCGCGTTCAGCGTGCGGGCAATGACGACTTTCTGCTGATTGCCGCCGGAGAGACCGTCCACTAGATCCTTCAGTCCATTGGCCTTGACCATCATGGCGTCATAATACTTCTGCGCCGTTGCATTTTCCTTCTTGCTGGAAATAAACGGGCCTACCAAAATGTTCTTCAAATTGGACAGGGAGATGTTTTTCTTAATGCTCCATGTAAAATGCAGGCCGTATTTCTTGCGGTCCTCAGTCACCAGTGCAATGCCATTGGCCAGCGCATCGCGGGAATTCTTGATCCGCACCTGACGGCCGTCCACGAATATTTCGCCCTTGCTGTGGGGCAGCTCGCCGAAAACAGACATCACCGTTTCGGAGCGGCCGGCTCCCACCAGACCGGCAAGGCCAAGGACCTCGCCTGCCCGGACGGAGAAGCTGATGTCCTCCGCCAGATATCTGTCCGCAATATAGGGATGCGGCACATACAGGTGCTCCACACGCAGCCGCTCATTCCCGATCTCCGCGTGGCGCACAGGGTACATATTATCCAGCTTGCGGCCGATCATATCCTGAATGATCTTGGCCTGATCGTAGTTTTCACGCTCATAATTGCCGACATTTTTGCCGTCACGCATGACGGTCAGCGAGTCGGTCAGCTCCATAATCTCCGCCATTTTATGCGTCACGAAGATGATGGAAACGCCTTTTTCCTTCAGCAGTCTCACCACGCGGAAAAGGCTCTTTACGTCCTCGCCGGAGAGAGACGTGGTGGGTTCGTCCAGAATCAGAATCTTGGGGTCGGAGGCCAGGGCCCGTGCGATCATCAGCATCTGCTGCTGACCCACGGAAAGCTGTCTGGTGTTGGCCTCCGGGTCCAGATTGATCTCGTTATCTTCAAGGAGCTTCTTTGTCCGTTCAAAGAGTTCCCGATGGTTGACAAGTTTATTTTTTCCGCCGTTTTTCAGGTCGAAAAGGTAAATGTTCTCCGCAACGTTCATATCGCCGAGAATGTTGATCTCCTGCGGAACATAGCCGATACCGGCATGCATCGCATCAAGCGGGCATTTCAGCTGCACTTCTTTGCCCTGAACATAAATCGTTCCTTCGTAGGAACCGGTAGGATAAACACCATTGAGGCATTTCAATATTGTTGATTTACCTGCGCCATTTTCACCAACCAGGCCCATGATCTCGCCGGGCTTTACTTTCAGGCAGACATGGTCATTGGCGATAGTGCCAGGAAAAACTTTGGTTATTTCTTTCGCTTCGATCATATAATGTTCCACAATTTCACCTCAATTTGATTGTATAGATAGAATGATTGTATGGTAGAGATCTCCGAAACGTTAGTTGGAGGACAACCCCGGGGAGTCTCTTCTCCCCGGGGTCGAGGCAGAAAGTTATTTCATATGGCAGTGAGAATCATTGTCTTTCGGCAATCATCCTCTTGATAATAGTGCGATGGTTTCGTGGTTACCAGAGCAATTAGAAGTCAGACTGAACGCGATCCAGGATGGTAGCGTAAGTAGCGGGATCGTGTACGCCCTCACCACCGGCATAGACCAGAGGAGCATCCAGCAGCGTCCAATAGTCGACCTTCTCACCGCGCAGGACCTTGTCCAGATAGTACACACCCTGATAGGCTTCGTCGTACAGGGGCTGGGCAACGATAGCGGTGCAGTAGCCAGCCTCGATCTCAGCCAGGTTGTCAGCGGTGTAGTCCATGGCTACGATGCAGAGGTCGCCGGCAGCCTTGCCGCACTTACGGGCAGCGTTGGACCAAGTGACAGGGCCGGAACCGGTGGTAGAGAAAGCGCCGATGAGGTCGGGGTTCGCCTGGATGATGGAAGCGTTGACGTTGGTGGACTCGGTGATGTCCTCAGCACCTTCCAGCATGGGATCCAGAACGGTCACGCCAGCCAGCTTGCCCTCTGCCTGCAGAGCTTCGATCTCAGCCTTGAAAGCGGCAGCGGCGGCATCCTCGTTAGCGGTAAAGGTGGCCTGGGTGATGGCGATGGAGCCGGTCTTGCCTTCCAGACGCTCGGCCATAAAGTCAGCAACGTCCTTACCGTAAGTAGCGGGATCGCAGGCCATGCAGAAGTTCAGGCCGGGGACGCTGCCCTCTTCCCAATAGATGTGGGGGCCGCCGACGATGGTGCCGTAGTCGTTGTACAGGGTGGAGCAGCCGTTCACGGCGACCTCGTCGCCGACCCACAACAGCATCGCGGGGGAGCCGGCAGCGGCGGCAGCCTCAGCGGCGGCATTCGCCTCGTTGTAGTCGACGTTCTCAGAGCCGACGATCTGATACTTGTAGCCCAGTTCCTTGCAGGCATCAATGAAGCCCAGCTCGCAGCAGCGCAGCACGGGGTGGTTGATGATGGGGGAGCACCAGGTCAGGGTAATGGCGGAAGGGTCAAACTCTTCGTTGTCAGGGGAGGGGGTATCGTTCGTGGTGGTATTTCCGCAGGCAGCCAGAGACAGTACCATTGCGAGTGCCAGCAAAATACAAGCAAATTTCTTCATCATTTTGATCCTTTCTGAATGTATTTGTGTATCCTCTTCTTGTTGAAATACGTCTGCCTTTTTCTTCCTCCTCTCCGAGATTTATTTCAGATCTCTATACAATCAGCCACCAATTATTTTCCGCAAACCTTGGTGACGAACTGCCGAAACGCGCCCTCAGAAACCAGATCCTTTGTCACCATGGCCTCTGCCTTAACCATGTCAAGGATTTCCTGAATCTGCTCATTAGTTGCTTCGATGCCGTACTTGTCCAGGAACAGCTTGATGGAATTCTTGCCGCTGCTCTTGCCCAGAACAAACTCCAGATCATCGGGACGGCCAATAAGGCTGGGATCAACGGCGATATTCAGATTTTTAACATTCCTGTCGCTGTTGCTCAGCTTATAGGCAATGTCCATAGCAACGCCGGACTCTGCCATATAAGGACGTCTGCCCAGAACGGGCTTGTTGTCATAGATGGGTACTTTGCTGATGGTAGATACCAGATGGCCCACGTTGTAGAGCTTGGTCAGGTCGATGCCTGTGCGCATGTTCTTATGCAGCTCAAACATCACGGCCAGCTCTTCCGTGGCCACGTTGCCGCAGCGCTCACCCAGTCCGTGGATCGCACCGTGAACAACCTCTGCGCCGCCTCGGACTGCCGCCAGGCAGTTGGCGTTGCCGCAGCCCAAGTCGTTGTGACCGTGGAATTCAAGCCGCAGGCTGGGGAACCACTCGTGGAACCGCGCCGTCATCTCCTCTACGGCTTCGGGCGTAGCGCAACCATAGGTATCCACCAGTACCAAACCGTCCATCGCCGTCTTGCTGACCAGCTCACCCACCAGCCACTTGGTATATTCAATAGGTGTTCTGAACCAGTCCCACCCCATAAAGGTGGCGTCCAGCCCGGCAGCCTTGGCAGTGTTGATGGCCTCCACCAGCATATCACGGACTTCGCTGGGGGTCTTTTTATAGGCGTACTTGATAATAATGGGGTTCACCGTGTACTCCACGATAACGCCATCGCATCCAATATCTACCGCCAGCTCCGCGTCGCTCTTCATGGCGCGGATAAACGCATAGATTTTGGACTTGGGGTACTTGCGGGCAACCATGCGGCGCATGGCGTTCTCCACATGCTTGCCCACCATAGGCATACCAGCCTCAATGCGGGGTACACCCATTTCCGCCAGAGCGTCCGCAATGCGCACACGCTCTTCTTCCAGCAGCACGACGCCGGGCGTCTGGTCGCCGTCACGCAGGGTCACATCGTGGATCACAACATTCTCTCTGCGCTTGGACTTGTCCTCGAAGTCAAAGTTGTATTTGGATGTCCACAGGAGTCCGTCTCCCTTATAGTACGGTTCTTCCAGCGGGAAATCCGGCATTGCGCCGTGTTCAAAATCGTACATAGAATCCTCCAATATCAGAAATCTCTGGAATAGCCCACACTCCAGCCACCGTCAATCGTGTTGACACTGCCGGTGATGTAGGACGCATCGTCAGATGCCAGGAAGCAAACCATGGCGGCTTCCTCCTCGGCTTCGCCGGTGCGGTGCATGGGGATATGGGACAGCATCGCTTCGGAGCGCTGCTTATCGTTGTAGAACACTTCCTTCAGCTGCTCATTCAGCACCGAACCGGGAGCGATGGCATTGACCCGGACACCCTTGTCGGCAATCTCAATGGCCATGGCTTTTGTCAGATTGATGACGCCTGCCTTAGCGGCACAATAAGCGCACTGCAAACGCAGCGGCACGAGACCGGTAACGGAAGCCACATTGATGATGCTGCCGGAACCCTGCTTGACCATCTGGGCGGCCACAGGCTTGGACAGATAGTAGACGCCATTCAGGTCGGTGGCGATGATCTTGTCAAACAGTTCGTCGTCATACTCCCAGAAGTTCACGCGCTGGGCTTGATTGCCGTTGACACCCGCGTTATTTACCAGAATGTCAATGCTGCCATAGGTCTTCAGCGTCTCGTCTACCAAATTCTGAATCTTGGCCTTGTCGCTGATGTCGCTCTGAATGATCGTGCACTCGCCGCCAGCGGCCTTGATTTCATTTTCTACGATCTCCAACGGTCCTCTGGAACGACCAGTAAGAACAACCTTCGCACCATTAGCGGCCAGAGCCAGAGAAATCGCTTTGCCGATCACACCGCCCGCACCTGTGACAATGGCTGTTTTCCCGCTAAGATCCACTTTCATTTTGTTGCTCATGACAAATCCCCCTATCATTCCACCGCAGTACGTGTCTTTTCCTTATCGCCCAGCGTTTGCGCCAGGGATTCCAGGAACATCGCGCCCACATAGCCATCCACGATCCGGTGATCCAGCGTCAGGCTGAAAATCACCGTTTTGCGGCGCTCCAGTTTGTCATCCGCGCCGAACACGACCCGCTCATTGGTGCGGCCCACACCCAGGATCGCCGCCTCCGGATAATTGACAACGGGTGTAAAAGCGTCGATACCAGCCATACCCAAATTGGAGATGGTAAAGGTTCCACCGCTCATATCCTCAATGGTCAGCTTGCCGCTCTTTGCCTTGGGGACGATGGCGCTGTAAGCCTCGACGATCTGATCCACGGACATATCGTCCACGCCTTTGATGACGGGAACTACCAGGCCCTCCTTCACCGCCACGGCCACGCCCATATTGACGGCGCCGTAATAGTGCAGCATCTTCTCCACAATGGTGGCGTTCAGCTTTTCATGCTCCTGCAGCAGCGTAGCGCAGACCTTGATCAGCACATGCATGAACTTGTAGCCCTTGCCGGCGGCCTTCTGCTCGTTGATATATGCCAACATACCGTCGATCTCGATCTCGCGGGTAAGGGTGTATTGGGCCGTCTGGTTCAGGCTGCCGCACATTCGCTCCGCAATCGTGCGGCGCATGGGAGAAAGGCGAACCTCTCTATCTTCTCTTGCCATTACTTGCCCTCCGCACAGACCTTTTTCACCGCAGCGGCGATCTTTTCCTCATCCGGGAAGCAGGCCTTCACCAGAGACATCGCGTAGGGATGGGTAATATCCGGCATGCAGACCCGCTCAATAGGTGCCTTCAGGCAGTTGTACAATTCGGGGTCGGCAGTGACCAGCGCGGCGATCTCAGCGGCGGCGCCGCAGGTGATAAAGTCATCCTCTACGATGACAAGACGGCCGGTCTTCTTCACAGACTCGCGGATCTCCTTGAAGTTCAGGGGATACAGGCAGCGGGGGTCGATCACCTCGATGTCCTCTTCGATCATGCCCTTGCTCAGCGCGTTCATCACGCGCCAGTTCATACCGCCGATGGCAACGACCGTGGCATCCTTGCCCTCGCGGCGAATGGCGGCCTCATCAAAGGGAACATAGTACTCCTCTTCGGGAATTTCCTCACGCTTGCCGAACACCGTCTTATCTTCACAGAAATAAACGGGGTTATTGCAGTGCAGGGCGGTCTTCATCAGGCCCTTGGCATCATACACGCTGCCGGGATAGATCACCTTCATGCCGGGGTAGTGCATCGCAACGGAATAAAGGGTCGAGGAATGATGGCCCGCGAAAATTCCGCCGCCGCCCTGCGCTCTGATGACGATGGGGGTGGTGATCTGTCCGTTGGACAGATAGCAGTTCTTGGAAGCCTGGTTAAAAATCTGGGCACCCATCTCGTTGATGATGTCGCAGATCATGATATCCATGATGGGACGCAGGCCGTTCTCGGCAGCGCCCACCGACAGAGCGGCCCAGCCGTTTTCGCTGATGGGTGCATCTACGATTCGCTCGTCGCCGAACTCGGCCCACAGGTCCTTGGTCTGTGCGTAGCTGCCGCCGCGCTCGCTGATACCCTCGCCGATCATAAAGATCGTCGGGTCCTTCCGCATTTCTTCCGCAATACCATCGCGGACAGCGCTCAAATAGGAAACCTTCTTCATGCCTTAAAATCCTCCTCTGCAAACACATGATCGGAAACCGTGTCAGGATCGGGGACAGGGCTGCTCTCGGCAAATGCGATTGCGTTGTCCAGTTCCTTCTGAATGTCCTCCTCTGCAGCGAGGATCAGGGCTTCGTCCAGACCGTAAACCTTGGAAAGGCATTCTCTGAAATTCTTGACGGGGTCCTTTACCGTCTTGAACGTCTCCATCTCTTCCTTGGAGCGATATACGCCGGAAACGATGTCGCCGATGTAGTGGCCCCAATGACGGTAGGTACGGCACTCGATCAGCGTGGGACCCTCGCCGCGGATGGCGCGCTCCCGCGCCTCGGCAACTGCCTCATAGACCTCCATGACGTCCTCACCGTCCACGGACACACCGGCCATATGGAAGGCAGCAGCACGGGAAGCAACTTCGGTATTGGCAGTTACCTTCTTGAAGGGCGTCGCCGTGGCGTAACGGTTATTCTCACAGATGAAGAGAACGGGCAGGTTATGCTTGGCAGCCAGATTCAGGGACTCGTAGAAAATGCCCATGTTACTGGCGCCGTCACCGAAGAAGGTAACGCCTACGTTCGGCTTCTTCTGATACTTGAAAGCAAATGCGGCACCCATGGCCCGGCCAATGCCGCCGCCCACCATGCCGCTGGAGCCCATAAAGCCAGCAGGCTTATAAAACACATGCATACTGCCGCCGCGGCCACCATTGCTGCCAGTAGATTTGCCCCACAGCTCCGCCATCAGCTTGTCCATGGGAACACCCTTGGCCAGCGCGTGACCATGGCTTCTGTGGGTACTGTAAACGACATCGCCCTCGGCCAGCGCATGGCACACACCGGAGGCCACTGCCTCCTCACCCTGATAGGTATGGAAGCCACCATAAATTTTACCCGCCTGATACAGCTTGACCACAGCGTCCTCAAACCGACGGATGCCGTACATCCGCTTGTAGAGTGCGATCAGGTTCTCAGGGGTTTTCACAAAACGTTCAGTAATATCGCCCAAAACCGGCATCTCCTTTCTGAATCAACCCTCGATAATAGCGATGGTCTCGCCCACGTCAGCTTCGTCGCCCTCACCCTTGCAGAGCTCGACGACGGTTCCGTTGTACAGGCACTCGATAGGAGAAGTAGCCTTGGCCGACTCCATCTCGCCGATCTCCTGGCCTTCCTTTACGGTATCACCCACCGCAACGGACCAACCGGTAATGGTGACATACTCGGTAGTTTCGCCCTGCTGAGGGACTTTCAGTTCATAACGCATTTTTTTACCTCCCAAAAGTTTTGTATTGTAATGTTGACACCATCGACCGCCGGAAGCAGTCAATGGCAGGGATGACATAGTAACCAGAAAACCCGGTTAAGGCTCTAGAACCGCGCCCTTTCCCAGCGACTGCACCTGCGTCACATAGCGGGCGATCACGCCGCTGAGCGGCTGAGGCTCATACTTCCACTCCGCCAGACGGGCCGCGATCTCCTCCTCACTCAGGTGCAGGGTAACGGCACGTTCCTCTACAGTATCAATGGTAATCATGTCGCCGTCACGGATAATGGCGATGGGGCCACCTTCCGCCGCTTCGGGAGAGACATGCCCCACAAAGCAGCCGTTATTGGTTCCGGAGTAACGGCCATCCGTAATGACGGCCACCTTGTCCATCAGGTTCTTGCCCTTCATCATCTTCAGCACGAAGCCCATCTCTCTGGCGCCAGGGCCGCCTTTGGGGCCTTCATAGCGGATTACTGCCACGTCGCCCGGCTTCACCAGATCGTCCTCCAGTGCTTTGACATAGGCACGTTCGCCGTCGAAAACGCGGGCGGGACCGGTAAAGATGCGGTTCTTCGGCAGGATGCCGGAGGGTTTTGCCACGCAGGAATCCGGTGCCAGATTGCCATGCATGACCACCAAGCCGCCGGTCGGCTCAAAGGCGTCGTCCCAGCCGCGGATCACATTCGGATCCTCCGGGAACAGGAAGTTGTAGCTTTCCAGATTCTCCTTGACAGTCTTGCCCGTTACGGTCAGGCAATCGGTATTCAGTATGCGCTCGATGGCTTTCATCACGCGGGGAACGCCTCCGGCCTTGTGGAAGTCCTCCATATCCCAGTCCGCGTTGGGATTCACATGAGCCACCAGCGGAGTCTTATCCTTGAACTCGTTGAACAGCGGCAGTACCTGCTCTGCGGGAACTCCGATCTCGTGGGCCAAGGCGACGGCGTGGATCACCAGATTGGTGGAGGCGCCGGTGGCCTGCGCCACCGCAATGCCGTTCTTAATGGAGTCGATGGTAATGATCTGGCGCGCTGTGATGTTCTTTTTAACCAGTTCCACAACAGCTTCGCCCGCTTGCTCACAGCTGTGCTTCTTAGTGTTGTATACCGCCGGGATCATCGACGAGCCAGGCAACGCTAGGCCCACTGCCTCAGCAAAGCAGCACATGGAGTTTGCCGTTCCCATAAACTGGCAAGAGCCGCAGGTGGGGCAGATGATATCTGTGATGGCGTCAAATTTTTCCTTTGTAATGGTGCCGTTTGTGCGCATACCGAATGCCTCTGGATACGAGGTCAGATCCGGCTTTCTGCCGTTGAACTGATAGTTGTTTACACTAAGCATGGGGCCGCCCAGCACCATGACGCACGGAATATCCAGGCGGGCCGCCGCCATCAGCAGTCCCGGAACGATCTTGTCGCAGGAGGCAATCATGATGATGCCGTCCAGCCCTTCGGAGCGAACCACAACCTCCACGCTGTCGGCGATGACGTCGCGGGAGGGGAGCACATAGTTTTCGCCGCTGTGGGGTGCGGACATTGCGTCGCAGATGGAGATGGTTCCGAACTCCGCAGCCACGCCGCCGGCCAAGTTAATTCCCTTGCGGATATAGGGGATCAGGCTCGCGTAGTGACAGTGGCCCGGATGGGCTTCGTTATAGGTATTTACAATGCCAATCAGAGGCCTAGCGATGTCGCTGTCCGTATAGCCGCTGGCTTTCAGTGCGACACGCTGCCCTTCTCGAAAGGATTTGCACTGGAAATCATTACTCATGGCGTTTTCTCCTGTAATTTTAGGTTGGTGACATAACTCGTTCATATTTCGGTTGTGCCATCGCAATATTGGTAAGTCGTCTGACAAGTTGTGTATTCAAATATACCAAATACCCTCATAGAAGTCAATACACTTTTTATCAATTTTGGCATTTTCACAGTTTTTCTGTCGAAAATGACTATAAGATAAAATTGACAACGAAGATAAATAATGCTAATGTTATTATAGATTTTAAAGAATTTTGTCTTTTTTGACAATTCTACATGAGAGGCTACAGTAAAAATGAGTATTAAACGCATCAATGTTGTTGACGAAGTTATCAAACACCTTGAAACGAATATCATATCCGGTTTTTGGGCGCCTGGCCAAAAAATCGATTCCGAAGCCACCCTGTCCAAGCAGCTAGATGTTAGCCGCGCTAGTATTCACACGGCAATTCAACAGCTAATTGCTACTGGTGTGCTGGAAAGCTTTCAAGGAAAGGGCACCTTTGTCCGCTCCGTCTCCCTTATGGAATTAAAGGCCAAACTCAGCAGCCGCGCCAATGTGGTCTCCACACGTGAGATGACGGAGTTTCGCATCATCGTGGAGGGTCAGATCTGTAAGGCTTTGGCTGCCAGCATTTCAGACGAGACGATACAGCAGCTCTATAAGTATGTGGACAGTATGGAGGAACACAAGGACCAACCTCAGATTACTATGAAATGCGACCTACAATTCCACCGGACATTGTACTTTGCCACCCAGAACGAACTCATTATTCAGAGTATGGACATCGTTTGCGACGAAATGGAGTGCTGGCACGCCATGCATTTCAACCCTGATTCTATCGCACGCACGATTTCCGACCATCGTAAAATTGCGGACTATCTCAGCCAGCACGACGGTGAAAAAGCAAAGGCTGCTATGATTTATCATTTGGCTGTAGCCCCTAACGACCCGCCCTTTGACCTGAACGCCATCGAGGATTCCCTGTTTACCGCCGCACGATGACCATTACCTGTACCGTCAACGCAGGTCTCTCCATTGCCTGCGGCAGTCTCAAGCTGCTTGTCGACCCCTTCCCCACCGAGCGCGTCGGGGTCTTTTCCTCACTGACTGGAGATATGCTGGCGCAGGCGCTGGACGCCCCCGCCTTTCAAGTGCCGGACCTGGTGTTTATCACCCACACGCACCGGGACCATTACAACGCCGCCGTTATGCAGCGTTTTTTGGCCCGCTGGCCCGCCGCCCGCATCATTATGCCGGATAACCCCTTTCCCCGCGGGCTTTTGCTGAACGCGCCCTGTACCCTGCGGTGGAACGGCGCACAGCTTCGCTTCTTCCCGCTTACGCATCAGGGGGCGGAATATGCCGGTACGGCGCACTTCGGCCTGCTGCTCACCGTGGACGGCACGACGCTTCTGCTGGTGGGCGACGGCGTCGTGGCAGACGAATCGCTGGCCGGAATCCTTGCCGGAGAAACGGTAGATATTGCCGTGCTCCCCTTCCCTTGGGTCTCGCTGCGGCGCGGCGTCGCCTTTGTGGACCGGGTCATCCGCCCGAAGCACATTCTTGTCAATCACCTTCCCCTTCCGGCAAGCGACGTCTTTCATTATGCCGAGTCCGCCGCCCGCCACAGCGCCCAGCTGACCTGCACATCCGATGTGCAGCTGATGAACGCCTTTTTGAAATCGGTTCATTTTTGAGCTTAGCACCCCCGCTTATCCACGAGAGAAATACACTCTCTGATAAACGGGGGTGCTTTTTATCCATAGATGATTGCTTTATTCGTATGACATAGAATAATTTCACGGTGTATTAATTTGAATCATTGTCAGTTTTATCGGATCTAACACGAGCACAGGCTTATGGGCTGTATCCGCAGCATAGGACAACGCCCTATCCTCGGCATCGCCCACGGCTGGACTCTCCAGATCGTAGACACCCAGCACCACATCCGCAAGGTCGATGATCTGCCGGTAGGCGCGGAGCTGCGCATCCGGCACACCGACTTCGCACACAGCGGACATACAGGTGCAATTGATGAGCATATCAAAGTAACGCTCCCGCAGATATGGTGCCCATTTGGTGGATTGTTCTTCGTGTGGTGTGCAGCAGATAAGCATTAAGTCATGGTCAGTCATTCGCAGGCCGTTGACGATTTCGGCGGCGTACAGTCCCACACCACAGTCGCAGGCCACAAGGAATTGCGACACACCACCTTGGCGCAGTACCATGATCTGCTGCGCCAATTCCGTCTTCATTTTAGAACAAAACTTATCTTCTTCATCAAAACCCCACGGGAACCGCATGGGGTTCTGTCCTATGACCGCACAGCGAATCGGTTTATTCATACACATTATCTCCGACGTATATCCGTTTCTGCATACACTATATTTTATTTGTGCCAAACGAATAATAAGCCAATTTCAACTCACTGTCAATAAGTCATATTTGATGTAGGCTATAATTCCTTTACCACAAGATGGAGGATTGCCTACATGAAAACTTTCTGCGAGATCATCCGAGAACTGCGTGAAGATAGAGATTTGAAACAAGCCGATGTAGCAAAGGTGTTGGGTACCTCGCAGCAGTATTACTCCAAGTACGAAACCGGCAAATACGAGATGCCGATCCACTGCGTGACAGCACTTGCGGACTTTTACGGGGTTTCAACTGATTACCTCCTTGGCCGTTCGGAGTTCAGCATCCGACCCGACGACTACAAGAAGCCCCTTGTCGGAAACTATACCGCAGACGCAATGCTTGCCGATATGTTGTCTCTTGATGTCAACGGACGCAAAGCGGTTCGAGATTATATCGCGCTTCAGAAAAAGGTGAATCGAAAATAAAGACTGTTCTTCTACAAGAGGCTGTTCTCATTCTTTTCTCTGCTCTAATACCTCCGATAGAGTGAGTCCTTCTGGGTGGTTCATCATGAACCCCTCCTCGGTTCAGCAAACAGGCATAGTCGCCCCTTGGCGGCTGTGCCTGTTTTTATCGCACCGTGTAGAGGTTGGAGGTGCTGCTACCGTTGGGACGGTAGCGCGGCAGGCGCTCCAGATAGCCGTGCTGCTCCAGCTCCCCCAACGCCCGCTTGACGGTGCTGCGGGACAGGTGCAGGTCTGTGGCAATGGTCTTGATACTGGGCCAGCACTTTTGCTGGGCGTCGCCCCGATCCCGCAGGTACATATAGACCGTCCGCGCCCTGTGGGGCAGCAAGTGGTCAGCGTAAATGGTATCAAAATAACTCATTGTTCTCCTCCATCGTCATAGAGTTTCATGGCTGGTTGCGGCGACTTGCGGGTGTCAGCCTTTTCTGACTGCTTCGCTTGTGCGGCCTGAGCGGCCTGCTCCTGCTGCGCTTTCCTGACGCTCCGGAACAGTTCTTCCTGGCTGGCATAGGCCACCTTTCGCACGGAATATTCCGGAGTTGCATACGGTTCACCGAAGGTAATGCCCCAATCGAAGAATAGCCGCAGCTTTGTCTGCATAGGATGTGTGCCTGTTTTCATCACCACGAAGGTACCTTTTGGCAGCGACTTCAGTTCATCCGGTGTCATCAAGGGCCGCTCTATCATTTGAAGACTCTGGCTGGGATCGTTCTTTCCCTTGCTGATAGAGCCACTCAGTACCGTGCGGCTGCCCAGTGCTTTTGAGAGCTTCTCCGCCGTTTGGCTATTGGGCGCGAAGCCACCGAAGATCGTGTCTTGGCAGTTATCCGCCAGTATTTCCGCGCCCTTATCACCGTAGTTTTTATTGAGCTGCGCCAAAGATTGGATGATAGGCACCAGTGTGATACCGCGGGAGCGGCCCGCGCTGAACAGTGCCTCCACATCAAAGGCAGGCATCGTGCCGAACTCATCACAATAAAAAACGACACGGTTGGGCAAGCGTCCGCTGCCTTTCTCCGCCAGCTCAAACAGCTCTTTGGACAAATTCTGTATCATAAGTCCTGCCATAAAATTCTTCGTGCGGTCCTCCTCCGGAAGTATAAGGAAGAGGGCGGTCTTTTCTTTGGCAAATTTCTCCGCATCTATATGGTTGTCGAAACAAATCACCTGCTCCAACGCGATATCCATAAACGTATTCATCTGCGCCAGCGCTGTGGACATGGCGGAAGCCGTTGCCTGATCTGATGATTCCAAAGCGGACGAAGCCAGATTTCGCGCTCTGTGGTGAGCGGGCAGCATATCCATCAGTTGCTTGAAATAGCTTTGTCCCCGCACACCGGAGGGCGCCAGAAGCTGCTGGATTAGAATAAACACCGACACCAGGTGCCGCCGCTCTGTGGGGTGATCCTTGTCCGGTGGCAGGAACTCTGCCAGCAGCAGAAGCACCGAGGCCACCACGCCCTCGGCGGCCTTATAAAAATATTCATTCTGACCGCGGCTCTCCTCGTCTTTCGGTGAGATGATGCTGTGCGCCAGAATGTTGATCAGATTCTCCGCCTTGCCATACGCCTCAATGCTGTGCTCACGGAGCGCTTTGTCCATATAGCGGTTGATAAGCGTCATCAGGTTGTAGCCGTCCGAGCGTGTCGGGTTCCGCAAGTCTACCACGGAGACGTGATAGCCGTAGTATTTCTCCGCCACCGCACCGTAGTTGCGGGCGAGATCCCCCTTGGTGTCAGTGGCAAAGAAGCTCATGCCGCAGGCACAGGCGTATTCCAGATTCGGGTACAGAAAGTAGGCGGTCTTGCCCACGCCGGACGCGCCGATCATGAGGCAGTGGATGTCGTCGCTGTCCACCAGTGCCGTGACGCCGCCTTTTTTACTGTCACGGCTGCCCAGCACCAAACCTTGTGCTTCCGGCAGGTTCCTGCCAGCCCGCCAGTCGGACACTCGGAACGGCACCAGCGCATAACTGCTGCGGATCTCCTGCTCCGTGGCCCACCGTGCTGTGCCGTGCTGGCCATCGCCTACGGTTCTGGATTTGATGTTGTTGAGGTTATAATTATCCGCCAGCAGCGACAGCGCGACGAACACCGCCACCACCGCGCCGCCCGCCGCCAGCAGAATCCAGAGGTTTCCGGTCATGTAGGTTTTCTCCTTGTTTTTTGGTTCATGTAACAAAATAATGTTTGAAGTTTTACCGCAAATGCGATAGTATAGAATGAGGAAATGTAAAAGAGATCGTTCCTATGCGTATGCAAACAGGTTTGCCAGAGGAGGCTCTATGGACGAATTATATACAAAGCTTGCCGATCTGGCCGCCCGCTTTGGCGCTGAAAAATTAGTCCTCTATGGTTCCCGCGCCAGAGGTGACTTTCACGAGCGCAGTGATATTGACCTTGCCGTATATGGTATGCCGGAAAAGCAGCGCGGCGGTTTTGCGATCGAGGCGGACGATCTGCCCACTCTGCTGAAACTGGATATCGTCCATATTTCTCCGAACATGGACACCGTGTTTCGCAAGAACATTGAGAAGGATGGTGTGGTACTCTATGCTGCAGAAAATTGAGAACTACAAAAACGCAATTATGCAGTTGGAAGATGCTGTGAACTGTTATCTTGCATCTCCGCAGGACACCCTCTACCGGGATGGGCTGATCCAACGCTTTGAGTTCACGGTGGAGTTGGCATGGAAATCGCTCCGCGAATATCTGGAGGATCAGGGGGTCGTTCTCTCTGTCATCTCACCACGCGCCGTATTGAAGGAAGCTTACGCTGCAGGTGTGATCGATGATGCGGACGCTTGGAACGCGATCATTTCGGCGCGGAACCTTACGTCCCATGTTTATGACGAAGCCACCGCCGTCGAAATCGCACGGCAGATCTGTGAGGATTTTCTTCCCGTACTTCGTGCGCTGCTGCTGCGTTACCAGCAGTGACATAACATACGAGCCGACAGTTTCATACTGTCGGCTTTTTCTATTCCGCGCACAGATCCTCGTTCCAATCCTTTTGCACCGGCACCAGCCGCATGGTGGAGATACCCTCCGCACGGAGATAGCCCTCCATACGCCGTGCCGCACTGTGTCCGGCCTCGTCGTTGTCCAGGCAGAGATACACCTGCCGGATCTGTGGATAGGTGCGGAGCATCTGCTCCACCGGAGCAAAAGCTGTGCCACAGCAAGCCACATAGTTCTGCGTCTGCCAGTCGTCCATATGCAAAGTGATGTAGGACAGCAGGTCAATGGGTGACTCGAACACATAGAGCGCTTCGCCGCCGCCCGCAAAGTGAAAGCTGTACCGCGCGTCGCTGCCCTCCGCGGTCTGGCGAAAGCTTTTCCCCTGACTGGCTGTACTTCGCAGGTGCGCGTGTCTGGCTGTGCCGTTCTCGTCCACACCAACAAATACACAGTTATGATGTGCCGCATCCTCATAAAGCAGATGGGCGTGAGCAAAAAAAGAGACCACCTCACGGTGGATGCGGCGGTGCTGTGTCAGGTAGGCAAACACACGGCGCATACTTCCGTTAGCGGTCGGCAGAGTAAATTCTTTCGGCGGCGATGGAACTGGTCTTTCATAGGCCTGTCCGTTGCACAACAGCAGCGACACAGCATCAGCATAGCCCAGATGATAAAAGCGCTGCACAAAGCTGATGGCGTTCCCGCCCTCATGCGTGGCGTGATCGAACCAATAGTTGCCGTGAATGGTGACGCTATGGTCGCCGCTCAGACGCTTGTCCCGTCCGGATGGCAGCAGCTTTTCTCCGCGGCTCCACAGGAACACCTCCAGATCCGTCCTCGCCGCCAGGTCTTTTTGTTCTTGGGTGAAATGAATGTAGGGCATAGTAGTCCTCCTGAAAGAAAATCGGAGCAGTGCCCCTGCTCCGAAATTTGTGTATGAAAAAGCGGACTGCGATGCAGTCCGCTTCGGTTAATTCTGTTGATGTTGGGCCGCCAGCATTTGGTGGTAGATCAGAAGCGCCGCCTTCATCTGTTCCCCCGTGATCTCACCTCTTGCCCAGCTATTGGACAGTATTTTCGCATAATGAGATACGGGAGCACCCTCTATGGCGTTGATAGCGTCTGCTGTTTTGACAGCGGCGATCCGACGATTTATCTGTTTTGTGGTCATAGTGGTTCACCTCACTTTTAGAATACCACACAGAATGAAAAAACGGAAGAGAAATTTCATGGTCACAGTATCTGTTCATTCCGCAAACGCTCCTGCTCCTCGTGGTCGTCCCGCTTGTGGCCCATGGCCATGCGCTTCTCCTGTAACCGCCTGCGGCGCTTGGAGTCGGTACGCAGCGCAGGCGGGATGACCGGCATATTACCGCGGAATACACGGCTCATGTGATGGAGCAGTTGAATGACCGCGCCGCCCTCTATTTTGATCTGCGATGTGACCGTCTGCGGCTGCGGCATGACCACAGGAGATTCAGACGGCCACGGTACCTGCTGCTCGACAGGTTCTGTCTCAAGAGAGGCTTGTTCCGGCACAGGCTGCCGGAATGTCTCTGCCTGCTGAATGATCATATTCTTGATGGTACGGAACTCTTTTTGCTGTACCAGCGGCAGGTGGGGCGGCGTGTTCCGTCCGTAGTAACCGGCGATCTCATCCTTCAGCCGCCACCATTGGTCATAGCAAGCCGCCACCTCCGGGAGCTGCGCCAGCCGTTCCATGATCTCGTCCACCTGCGTCTTGACCTCTTTTGGCAGATAGGCATAGACGTGCTTGCCGTCGACCTGTTCCAATGCGTGGGACAGTTCCCACAGCTTTTGTTCTATGACAGGATCGGCTGACTCGCTGTTCTCCAGCATCCTGATATATAGCAGCAGTGACTCCTTTGCGGTCTGGATGCTCTCCTTGTAGGCAGCATCCTTCTTGATGTAGAGCTCTTTCATCTCCTCGTGGAAGATAGCGTTCGTCATCCTGGAACGCATGGTAGCGATACCTTCCCGTGTAAGATACCCCTTCTCCGGTTCCGCCGACCACACCATCATGTGGACATGGGGATGATGCCCCTCGTCGTGGTACGCTGCATACCAACGAAAATCATTTGGATGAATACGCATAGCTTCCGCAATAGCGGCGCTCTCTTGTCTCAGCAGATTCCGCCACGCGGCGGCTTTGTTGTATCCCAGACGCTCCGCATCCTCACGCCGCAGGGAGAAAATGAACGTCCACACTTTTCCGCTGTGAGCCTTCAGCTCGGCCTTCGCCGCCTTGAGTTCGGTGGTGTCCGCCTCGCTGAACAGGCCATGTCCACCATGCTTTTCGGCACGAGGACGCTGGGCGATGTAGGACATATAGCCGCTCTCGGATTCCACCTCGTGCAGATGCGTGTCCAACGCAGTGACAATAAACGCGGACGCCGTACCTCGATCGGGTGTCTGCATATAGTCGCCGTACTCGAAAAGCTCCTTTACATCCGGGAAGTCCTTCAGCAGTCTTTTGATGAACTGCTCCTGCTTCTTGGTCACAGGCTCGGTGCTTTTTATGATCTCTACACCGTCCCGTGTGGCAACGTACTCCATGTATCCCGTCGCCTTACCCGCTTTGATGTAGCCGCTTTTTTGTATCAGCCGCGCCATGCGTTACTCCTCCTGATGGAACAGCAGCACATCCTTGAAGGAGATGTTGCCGTGAGTTGCCGCCACCTCACGGACGCTGCTGCCGCGCATCTTGCTGTACTCGTCGCGGGTCATATCCACGTCGCCGCCCAACAGGTGGTTTGTCATGTTGTGCTCTACCACCAGCTTGAACAGCAGCCTGCCCAGCCGGTCACCGAACACGCCCAGCGTACCCTCCAGCACCTCTTGCAGTGCGCGAGGCAGATATGCGCCCGTCCTCTCGGCGTGTAAGCGACCGCAATACTGCCGCAGAGCCTTCTCCACGAACTCGTTGCGGGTGGGGCAATTATCCAGCTTATAGAGCACATCCACCTCCCGCCACACGTCGTCTGACAGCCAAACAGAGTGCCGGCTTTTCCCATTTTTATCCATCGAGTCACACCTCCTTCCTGCGCGTCCCGAAAGCCTTGTAAACACGGGGCTGACGGGCATTTTTACAAAGAATAGCGCCAAAGCACATTTGGAATTCGATAATCAGCGCCAATCGCAAAATGCCGCAAACTCTCGTGGCAGTCCGCACTGCGGGCTGCCGTGACCGGCATTGGCGCAGAAAAGCGCCAATGCTTTTCTCCTGCTACCGCTTTCGGCGCACCGAAAAGCGGGCCGAAAACGCTCCAAATCCCCGGGGCCGCTATCCTTACCCTCCCGCGCCCCTGCGAGGCCACAAACCGGCCCACAGGGGCAAACACGGGGCTACATTTGTATCTGTGGAGACGGCCCCGGCTCCTCTTGAAGCTGTCGGGCAAAATCGCACAGACTCATGCCGTTTTGCTGCTGGCAGAACGCCTCCATTTTCCGAGCCAGTACCTCCTGCTCGGCAGCATTCAGGTGATAGCTCCAGTTCTCCTCTGTGCCATCTCCCTTGCAGAGATTCAGCTCCAGCGTATCGCAAGGTCTGTCCTGCGCGATGTCGTAGTTGGCGTAGATATTCAGCCAGTCATTGTTCTCGTCCGTACACACGAATGTGCCGAAGGCGGCGTCCACGTCGAAGTCAGCCTGCACATAGAAATTCAGCTTACCGTTCTCTATCAGGATCTCATCGCTGAACGAAAAATTCTGCGCGGTGAGATGCCCCGCCGATGTGAGCTCCTTCCCGTTCAGGTGATCCAGCAGCTTCCGCCACATCCCGTCCTCGGACGCATATTGCTTCTGCACTGCGCGGTAGGCAGCTGTAGATACGTCACGCATCGCCCACGTTGTCCAACCGTCCATGATGTGGACTGCGGAGAACTCCCGCTTGTCAAAATCTAAATCGAACACGCCGGTAACTTTTCCGGTGTTCTCCATGCGGAGACGCATCAGGTTCTGATACTCCTCCGGCGTGATAGGCTGCGCCTGCGAATACAGAGAGATAAATTTACCGGTGCTGTGATTTGTACTTGTGCAGTATCTGCGGAGCGTCTGTGCAGCACCCAGCAGCTCCTCGCCGGGCGTCATGCGGAAGTAATGTTCCTCGCCGCCCTCCACAACGCGGTACGCGGAATAGGTGCGCGCCGCCTCCGCTTCCTCCCGCGCCATACGGTCTTCCTCCCAGATCTCTCGGCTGATACGTTTATATTCACGCTCCGGAAGTTGGTTGCACAGTTCATCCAGCACATTCTCCAGACGCTCCTGTATGGTCTCGTCCTTCAGGTGATGCTCGATGGCTTCCTTCCACCTGCGGTCAAGCCATACGATGATTTCTTCGTGCTGTGCCATGGTTACTCCTCCTGCTGCATAGCCGCTGCCTGCTCATTTGCCGCCTTCGCCGCCCTCACCGGTCGGCGGGGACGGGGCGGCGGAGCCAGCAGGCTGTCCACATATTCCCGGATGGGTTCCGGCACTTCCTTCTCATAGAGCTGCCGCAGGGCATCGTCCATACGGCGCTGGACGGAGCTGTTTTTCTTCTTGAGGGCGAATTCCAGCGCCTTGAGACGTTCCTCCTCCATGCTGACAGTAACGCAGACCTTCTCCATGCCGCACCTCACATTTCACCGCAGAGCTTGTACAGGATCACCTTCAGCACCGGCTCGTTGTCGCCGCTGTGCAGCTCCAGCCATGTATCCCGCAGCGCTGCCAGCGGATCATCCAGCGACAGCAGATAGCGCATCTGCGGGAGGGAAATATCATCCCTGCGCTGCACCAACCGGCAGCAGACCTGCGCCGCGTAGATTTCTTTTGTCTTGTCCAGCATCTGTTCTGACGTCAAAGCTTGCAGCGAGGCGGTGTAGTCCAGATAGTTCTGCTCCAGCTTTTCCAGCAATGCCTGACGCATTTCTTTCTCTAATGTGCAAGTGTTTTCGTTCATTTGTGACCTCCTTAGTCGTAGTTGATATACGGAATCTCCAGCCAGTGTGTCCAGCCGCGGCCTTGGAGCTGCGTCTTGACCACGCCGTACTTGGTGCCCATGGCCTTGATGACCTGACCGCCGCCGATGTACACACCGATGTGTCCCGACTTCCACACTGCCAGTCCCGGCACTTCCGGTATGGTGTCGATAGTACCTTTGCGCGTGGTGTTGTAGTACATCTGGTTGGCGCCAATATCCGGCATCCCGTTGGTACCGTATTCTATCTCCATAGTGTCAGCGTTGAGCCAGCCGTAGCCCTTGATGAGCCCCACGCAGTCGGCGGTGTGCTTGCCCAGCCAGTTGCTGCGGATAAAATCCGCGTACTGCCCCACACCTTCCGGGTATTGGGTCAGCTTGTACTGGAACAGTTCCGGCGTCAGCACCTGACCGTAGGTGCCCCACACATAGCCCCATCCGGACTGCCATGCGTTGGTGACGTAGGCCACCAGATCGGCAGCGTTCTTGGTGGTGGGATTCGTCAGGTCAGAGGCATCCAGCTCCACGCCGCTGCCGCCACCGGGCGTATAGCTGCCATCGAAGGTATCGCCGCCTGTGCTGCCCACCACCATACTGTAGATGTGCGCGGCGTTGGCCTTGTCCTCCTCCGTCACCGGTTCGCCCTGCCACGCCGCCAGCTTTTCATACACCGTCTCCAGCGGCAGCGGCACCGCCACATAGTAGACGGTGGTCTGCACCACCACGGTGCCATCCTCCAGCACGTCTGTGGTGGTATCGGTGCGCTCCTCCAGACGGTAGAAACACTCCACGAAATTGGCGGCGGCACGGCGGGTAGGCGCGTCGTCGCCAAAGCAGAGAGCATAGAAAACGGCCTTGACCTGCAAAGGGTCAAGGCCGCCGCTCTCGGCTTTGGCATTCACGGCGGCGACCGCCGAATCCAGAAGAGAGAAAGCTGTCCGCATCTCGGTGATGTGGTCTTTGTATTCGGTTGGGATTTTGTCCGTGAAGGCTGGGCCGTAGAAGGATGCGGACACGGCAAAGTTGTTGTGCTCCACCGCCGCCGTGCCGAAGCTGCACAGGAAGGCCGCCAGCAATATCAGCGGCGAGAGGATGGCGGCGACGACCCAGCCCACCGTCTTGCGGCCTTTCTCCGTAGACAGCACAGCCGCCGCCAGCCGTACCAGTGTTGTTGACATAGCATCATCTCCTTGAGGGATATAGAAACACCACCGTATGAATGTCATACGGTGGCGTTGAATTGTAGATTAAATTTTGTGTCCTGACCTCTGTTAAACCGTCAGTCTGTTTTCCTCGCCCCAGACGCAAAGCTGGTCAAGCACTCTCATCAAGGACTTTCCGCGTTCAGACAGCGAATACTCCACCTTCGGCGGAATTTGCGGATACTCTTTTCGTACAATAAGCTGATCGGCTTCCAGCTCTTTTAGGTTACTGCTGAGAGTCTTATCTGTAATGGTTCCGAGGTAGCGTTTCATTTCATTGAACCGCACCGGCTCAAACTCCATCAGGCAATATAAAATCACCATCTTATGCTTGCCGCTGATAAGTGACATGGTATAGCTGAATCCTGTATCGGCAAAGTTCGCGTTTTCGATATAGTTCTCCATGCAGGACACAACAACACTTCCTTTTTGGATAGTATCTGTCTTTATTGATAGTACTTGCACTTTTTCTGATGCGTGTTATTATGATAGCAGGATGACGGATCAATGTCAATCCAAAACGCAAACGGAGGTTGTTATCATGAAAAAAGAATTGGGTGTCAACCCCTATCTGTTCCCGATGCCTGTGCTGATGATCGCTACCTACGGCGATGGAGACACAGTTGATGTGATGAACATGGCGTGGGGCGGTATCTGTGCGGAAAATATGGTGTCTCTCAACATTGGGGAGGATCACAAGACCTCGAAGAACATCAAAAAGCGTGGCGCATTCACGCTGAGTATCGCGGACATTCCTCATATCGAGGCCGCTGATTTCTTCGGTATTGCCAGCGGCAACAAAATGCCGGACAAATTCGAGCGCAGCGGTCTGACTGCTGTGAAAAGCGAAAAGGTTGACGCTCCCATTGTGCAAGAGTTTCCGCTGACGCTGGAGTGCAAGGTTGTCGAGGACAAAATGGAGGTCTACGGCCACCATGTTATCGGTGAGATCGTCGGCGTGTTGGCAGACGAATCTGTGCTGGACGAAAAGGGCAAGGTAGATGCCACAAAGCTGAACGCTTTCGTGTTTGACCAATTCCGCAGCGGCTACTATGCCATCGGTGAAAAAGTCGGCCAGGCATGGCACACCGGCGCACCGCTGATGAAGAAATAAATTTGCGACAAAGTCATCGTCACAGGAATGTGGCGATGACTTTTTTAGCAATCCGGAAATTTCAACAGCTTTGTCACCAATTATGATACCTTGCCCTTACTTCCCGCCCTTTGTGCCGAACAGCTTTGCCTTGTGCTCCGGCGCGATGACCTTCATCATGTAGCGGTCGCTGCCGCAGCGGAAAAGACATTCACCGTTCTGGGCCTTGCTGATGAGGTCGAACTCCGTGTCCTCCATTTGCAGCATATTAGTGAAGAACTGCTTCTCCGTAGTGCCGGGGTTGAAGAAAAACTGATGGGGCGGAATAGCGAACAGAGGCTTGGTCATCTCCCGCACTTCCCGCTGGTTGAAATCCTCCAGATTCTGACTGGCCATCATCAGGGCGGAATCCCGCTTGCGGACACGCTTCAGACAGTTGCGGATGTACTCAATGGCGATGGGGTTGGACAGCCACAGGTACAGCTCGTCCAGTGCTGCCACTGTCCTACCCTCCACCAGCAGCTTATCCGACATATACGCCAGCACATTAAACAGCAGCGCATTCCGCAGGCTCTTAGCGGCGCTCAGCACGCCGCCTACACCGAACACCAGAAACCGATCACTGGTGATGTCTGTATGCCCGTTGAAGAAGTGTGCGTCGGCTCCCACGCACATGGAGTGCAGGCCCAGCAGCACCTCTTGCAGCAGCTCCTTGGTATAGAGCTGGTGGGTATCGGGATCATAGCGGAGGTATTCCTCCTCCAGCAGCGCGTAGAAGTCCGACAGAATGGGATAGTCCATGGCGGTGAGCTGCCGGGGATCGGTATGCTCTGAAATACCCCATTTGGCATAGAGGTTCGTCAGCATGATCTCGATGGTGTCCAACTGGGCATCGGAAAAATCCTTGTATGCCTTAAAGAAGTCTTTCAGAAAAGAAACGTGCCGCGCCAAAAACGTATTCTTCCGGAATGCTTCTGGGGCCGATTCGTCCGGCTCCGGCGCGGTGTCCCAGCACTTCACCTCCAGCACATTGATATGCCGGTCGCCCGCCATCAGGTCGATGAAGCAGCCGTTCAGATTCCCGCACAGATCTCCCAGCTCATGCTCCGCGTCCAGCGAGATAACGGATTTCCCCGACTCGATCAGGTTGCAGATCAGCAGCTTCATGAGATAGCTCTTGCCCTGACCGCTGTTGCCAAGGATCAGAATGTTGGCGGAGGTCTTGTCGCTGTCGCGCCGGTCGAAGTCCACCACGATGTTGCTGCCGAACTTGTCCTTGCCGATGTAGAAGCCGTTGGGATCGGCCTTGCCGGAATAGTTGAACGGGAACAGGTTGGCAACAGAGCTGGCGGGCAGTACCCGTTGGAACTGCGGCCCCAATGCGGCGTAGCCTGCGGGGTTCACCGTGAGGAATCCCTGCCGCTGCCGCAGCACCAGCTTGTCGATCGTCAGCTTGCAGCGCACCAGCTCCGCTTCCACACTGGTTTGCAGCAGCTTCAGATTTTCAAAGCTGTCGGCCATGACCTCCACATAGACCGCGCAGTATAGCAGCGGTTCATGCTCACGATCCAGCGCGCCTACCAGTGAGGCCATGTCCTGCAAGTTGCTCTCCGCTGTGATAACACGGCGCAGGTCGTTGGTGTTGGCCCGTTCCAATTTGTTGCGGTTGGTGGCGTTGTGAATGATGCGGTTCTCCTCGGCGGGCGTCACCAATCGGCAGACGATCCGCAGCGTCACACCGCGCCGGTCGCCCAAGCGGCCCAGCAGTGCCTGCGAGTCGGTGGCAGCAGGATATTCCCGCAGGGCCCACACGCACCGCCACGTGTTGCCGAAAATGTAGTGATCCGTCTCAAATTTCAGCACCCCCGGCGCGATGCAGTCCAGAAAGGACAGCACCATCGGTTCCTCCGGGGGTGCTTTCTTGCGTTTGAAGATATTTTTCATAGTCCCTCCATGAAGAAAATGTCCATCCGGGGTTTCAGCTCCGGTTCGTGACCGGTAAACTGCTCCGGTTCCTGAAACTGCGCCGTGTACTTCTGGATCTGGTCATCCGTCAGGGAACAGAAGCCTCCCTCGTGGTCGTCGCCCACCAGAAAGAACGGGCCGCAGATGATGTCCTCCTCCAGCCACCGGTTGGGTGCCATACCGTTAAGCTTGCCCTCCTCGTTGCAGCAGAGGATAACGCCATCCTCCACATACACCGGCTGGAACAGCCCCTGCACCTCCTGCTGGATGGCAGCCAGGGTATCTTCCATCTCCTTTTCATAGGGAGCCTGTCCCGGCTCCACTTTCAAAATACGCATATCACTCCTCCTTCACATACCGTTCTCCGTCCACGCTGTCATAGACCTCGTGGGACACGTCCTGCTCATAGTAGACCGCCAGCAGCTCCTGCAGCTCCTGCTCGTTGGCACGGTGGACGGTAAAGCCGTTATCAGAGAGATGTTTCTCTACGTTGGCCAAGTACGACTCCGTGAAGCCTCCCTCGCCACGCTGCCGCAGGATCAGACAGAAGGTGCGGGCCGAAGCCATGGAGGTCTGGACGCTGTCCAGATGGACACAGTCCGCCTCCAGCAGCGCACGGATGGCGGGGTTCGTTTCCTCCCCCAGCCGCTTGCGGTAGAAGCTGCGGTTGTCCTGATAGGATTCCTTGGAATCCGTGGCCAGAATCTCCACCTCCGCCATGCCCTTCAGCACATTCATCAGGCTGTAGATGCGCTGGCGGACGATGCTCTCCGGCAGCACATTCAGGTTGCTGGGCTTCAGGATGAGATAAACCAGCTCACCGTTGGGGGTGCGGATGCTGCGCTCCGTGATCTCGTCAATGCCCAGAAGCTGCTGGGCGGAGGGTAGTTTCTTCTTGAAAATGCTCATGAGCCTAATCTCCATTCATAGTATTGACGTCCGAAAAAGAATGCTCCGGCGTAGCGCAGGAAATCCAGCATACTGACGCCATCATGGCGGATAGCCAGAAAGGCATACACGGCGGTGACCACCAGCGGAGCCACGAAGCCGGTCTGTGCCAGCGCCAGCGCAGACAGCAGCAGGCCGATGCCGATCAGCGCCACGTCCCACAGCGCCCACAGCCACAGCATAGGCCGCGCAGTCAGGTTGTCTGGGTATAGGTACATTTCTCTTACCTCAAATCTTCTTGAAATTGGACAAAGGAAAAGGCCACCGAAAACGGTGACCTTTTCCCTTGTGCTTATTAAATTCTGTGGTCGCGCACCCATTGCAGAAGTGCGTCATAATCCATCGTTCCGGACGCCACGGCCAGACCGACCTCCACGACCTCCTCGTTGGTACATTCAAGCCGGATGCCGTTTACCTCCAGAAACGTCAGCATGACGTACATACCGATGCGCTTGTTGCCATCCACAAAAGCATGGTTGGAGATCAGCGTATAGCCGAGCCGTGCGCCCTTTTCCTCCTTGGTGGGATAGAACTCCTGCCCGCCAAATCCGGCGAACGCATTTTCCAAGGCAGAGTCCAGCAGCGCTTCATCTCTGACGCCAATGCTGCCGCCCGTTTCCTGCGCGATAAGCTTATGCAGAAGCAGCACCTTTTCTTTTGAGAACTTGATCATTTGGCAAGCTCCAGAAAGGCAGGCTTATACTTCTTCAGTATCCGCGCGGCCACCACGTCAATTTTCTCATCATCTGTCATATCGATCACAGGCGATGAGTCCAGATCCACCAGCATATACTTGGGCCGGTTATTCTTGAAAATTACTGCCTGTCCGTTTTTCTCGGCAATACGAGTTACTCTCGAAAAGTTCTGATTGGCCTCGGAGACAGAGACGATCGTATTCGTATCAATTGTCATAGCGAACACCTCCTACATCTATTATACGCAGAAGTAGGTAAAAATCAACCTACAATTTTGACGACGGTATTCGCTGACAGTGACACAAAAGAGTAACGCCGCGATTGCGGCGCTGCTCTCGCTTTACTCCGCCTCGTCGGCGGTATCGTTCAGCTCCCGTTCGATAAGGCCCAGGATGAAGTCCTTCTGCTTCAGGCCGTTCCGGGCGAGGTAGTCTTTCAGTCGCTCGAAGAGCTCCTCCGGTACCTGAAAGGCGATGGTGCGATTGTTGGTGTTCATAGTCCTTGCTCCTCCGTCAAAATGTTCTTTGAGTATGTCTGTGATGTAGTCGGACAGTGTCTGTCCGCGCTGCTCCTGCTCTGCCCGAAGCCGTTGGTGCAGGGACAGCTGGATAGGCGCGCAGAGGTTTTTCTTTTCCTCCATGATGGATACTCCTTTCCGCCTCCCGCGAGGCAAGCAAAGCATAGCCCAAACACCGCGGTAAAGCTATTGACAAGTACAACGAGAAT
>OIYS01000326.1_pt1 | contig 35551 bp, 33 predicted proteins | sample 1588271 | NCBI WGS metagenome assembly OIYS01 (sample SAMN03283286) | human gut metagenome | biome: human-associated habitat; material: feces | host: Homo sapiens | place: Peru | collected 2012
AGTTACTTCTTTTTTTGGTGGATCTATTATTTTCCCTTCTCTAGCATATTCATATAGTTTTTTACCATTTACTTTTACGGCTGAATACATTGGTACTTCTTGAAGATAAGTTTTTTTAAAGTCTTTTATTACTTTATCTAGATTTTTAGTACTTGTATTTTTATCTTCTTTTAAAACTTTACCTGTTATGTCTAGGGTATCTGTTTCTATTCCTAAAATAGCTTCTGCTTCATACTCTTTATAGGCCTTAGTTAATAATTCGGCTACTTTTGTTGCTTTACCAATAGTTACAATTAATACGCCTTCAGCTAATGGATCCAGCGTTCCAGTATGGCCTATTCTTTTTAGACCAAATAGTTTTTGAAGATAGTTAACTACATCAAAAGAAGTCATATCTTTTTCTTTATTAACTACTATTATCTTAGAAAAATTTTGATGATATTCTTCTAAGGTATAATCTTCTTTAGCAATTATTTTTGCGACAAAACAACCTACATATCTAATATGCCAAGGTGTATATTTTTCTCCAGTAATAGTTTCTTTGTTTTTTGGATATCTTAAGATGAAGCCATATTCTGGAAGATAACTATGAATCTTTTTTAGAACATCTTCATAGTCTATTAGATTTTCTTTTTCTATATATCTATTATCTATTTTGATAGTTATATCAATAGCTAGACCGGTTATATGATCACTTGTAGGATTATCTAAATATGATGATATAATTCCTATTTCTATATTTTTTTCTTGAAGTTTCTTTTTTAATAGTAGATATGATTTATAAGTTTCTTCTTCTATATATATTTCATTATTTTTAAAGTTTTTAATCTTTATTAAATTTAGTTTTTTTTGATATGTACTTTTTATTTTAATATCTTTATTTACTAATATTGTATTTGTCATACTTACCTCTTTTAAAGTAAGGTCATATTCATGACGAATATGACCTTTTTAGTATCCTAAATCTTTGATTAATTTCTTAACTGCGTCTTTATTTTCTTTATTTACTTTTACATATAAGAAAGTATTGTCAACTCTACATAAATGCATGTAGTAGTCACCGGTCGTTAAAGTATAGGTTTCATAATTGCCAAAACTAGATGATGATTGGCTACTGATATCTTTCTTTTCTTTTTCAAATGTTTCTTTATTAAGATTAAACATACTGCTAGCTGAATCTTCACTATTTAAGATGTAGAATTCAACATTCCAGTCATCAGTATTTTTTGAAATTATGACTTTTTCAAGGTTCTCATAGCTTTGATATTGATCTGTAATGTCTATTATCTCATTGCCATGCTCTTTAGACACTTGTTCAAATGTTTCAATTGATGCTGCTGTTTTATTACCACAACCTGTTAAAATAAATAATGTTAGGATACTTATCACTACTGCTATAGTGATCTTTTTCTTTTTCATTTTTTCACTTCTCTACTATTATAATGATATTATAGCATGGTGCGAATAAAATATAAAGATTTTTTAAAATAGCGATAGCTGATTAGAATCAGGAAGATCTTTTAAGATATCCATCTCTTGCATTTTAGCAATTAATGTTTGTGATACTTTACCGCGTTTTTGAACGTCTTCTATACTGATAAATGGTTTCTTTTCTCTTTCAGCAACTAAGTTTTTAGCAACTGTATCACCTAGTCCTTCAATAGCATTAAATGGTGGATATATTTCTGTGTCATTTTTAGCTACCCAGACGGTGGCATCACTATTATATAAATCAACATTTAAAAATTTTATACCACGAGCGGCAGCTTCTAGAGCTACCTTTAGACTTTCAGCTTGACCGTTTTCCTTGTTTGTAGCTTCATAGCCTTTTACTTGAATATCTTCTAGTCTACTTTTGATACTATCATAACCTTTTGTCATAGCAACAACATCTACATCAGTTGCTTTTGATGAATACCAAGAGGCATAGAAATATACAGGCATATGTACTTTATACCAAGCAATTCTAAAGGCACTTATTACGTAGGCTGCAGCATGGGCTTTAGGGAACATGTATTTTATTTTGGCACAAGAGTTTATAAACCATTCTGGAATCTTGGCTTCTTGCATTGTTTTGACATGTTCTTTCCAAGTTTCTGGATCTTTCGACGCTCTTCCTTTACGAACAAATTCCATTATCTTGAAGGCTTTTATTGGTTTTACTCCATTATACATTAAGTAAACCATGATATCATCACGACAGCCAATTGTATCTTTAAATGGAACAATATTTTTAGCTATTAATTCTTGAGCATTACCTAACCATACATCTGTACCATGTGATAGACCAGATATTTTAATTAATTCGGCAAAAGATGTTGGCTTCGTATCTTCTACTAATTTAATTGTAAATGGTGTTCCAAACTCTGGTATTCCTAAGGTTCCTGTATTACACATAATTTGTTCTGTTGTAACGCCTAAAGCTTTAGTCGATGTAAATATTGACATAGTTTCTTTATCATCTAGTGGAACTTTTAAAATATCTGTTCCTGATTGCAACTGAATTAGTCTTAGCTGAGTTGGATCACTATGTCCTAAGATATCAAGCTTTAATAAGCATTGATCAATTGAGTGATAGTCAAAGTGAGTTGTTCGCCATTCAGCAGTTGGATCTTCTGCTGGAAATTGGAATGGTGTAAAATCGAAGACTTCCATGTAATCAGGTACAACAACAATTCCTCCTGGATGTTGTCCAGTAGTCCTTTTTACTCCGGTACAGCCCATAGCAAGTCGTTCAATTTCAGCAGTACGCATGTCGCCTAATTCTTTGTCTTCACAGTAACCTTTTACAAAACCAAAAGCCGTTTTTTCAGCTACTGTACCAATTGTTCCGGCACGGTATACGTTATCTTCTCCAAATAATACCTTAGTATAGGCATGGGCACTTGCTTGATTTAAATCAGAAAAGTTAAGATCAATATCTGGTACCTTATCAGCATTAAAGCCTAAGAAGGTAGCAAATGGCATGTCTTGTCCATCTTTTAACATAGGTATATGACAATTTGGACATTCTTTATCTGGTAAGTCAAAGCCTGATGAGTATGTTGCTCCTAAGGCATTACCTTCATCGTCATCAAAGATGCTATGTTTACATTTTTCACAACGATAATGAGCAGCCAGTGGATTTACTTCTGTTATTCCCATCATTGTAGCAACAAATGAGGAACCAACAGAACCACGGGAACCAACTAGATAACCTTCATCATTAGAGTGTTTAACAAGCCTTTGAGCAATTAAGTAGATTGGGTCGAATCCTCCACCTATTACTCCACCTAATGTCTTCTTTATTTTTTTCTCTAAACCTTTCTCATCAAGTTCTTCTTCTGAGGTTTTCTTAACATATTCTGTAACTAAGTTTTTTATATTTTCTGATCCTTTTAAAATTTCATCATGGAGTTCTTTATGAATAACTTTTTCATACTCTTCCAAATTATCTTTAATATCTTCATGACGTTCTTTTATTATTTTAAATACTATATCTCCATAAAGTTCTGTAGCAATTCTTTCTTCTATCATATATGGAAGAGGCTCTCCATACCAGTCTTTAGCTTTAGTGTAGACTAAGTCTGTTACAACAACTGGACAGTCTAAGTAACTTTTACCATCATCACTTTTTACACGTGGAGAGAATGGTATTCCACCTGTATCTATAATTACTTCAACAATATCACACATAGCAGCAACTTTGTTAGTATTAGTAATTACTATCTCATGGGCTTTTTCTTCACCTAGGAATTTAAAGTCTTCTAACATTTCATTTGTAGTTCTAAAGTGATTTGATGGAATTTCTTTAATACCATTTCTGGCTAGAGGATGTCTTCCTCCACCTGGTACTTTCTGGTTAACAATTATTTCTCTATATATTTTGTCTTCTCTTCTTAGGTGATGTACGTCTCCTGTTGCGACTATTATTTTTCCTGAATCTTCGGTTACACGAACTACTTTTTCGATATTGGCAGCTAGTTCTACTTTAGTAGCAAAGTCACCGGTTTGAATTAGGTGATCGTAGCATTCAAGTGGTTGTACTTCAACATAATCATAAAATCTTACAATGTTAGATAGTTCATCATCACTTTTTGATTTAGCTTGAGTAAATACTTCACTTTCATAGCAACCACTACCAATTAATAGTCCTTCTCTATGTTCATTTACTATGCTTCTTAGTATTCTTGGAGTTTTATATAGATATGTTGTATTGGCAAGAGATACTAATTTAAATAAATTCTTTAAGCCTGTTTTATTTCTTACTAGGATATTAATATGATGAGCGCGTCCATATTTATGAATTTCTTCTTTACTTACTAGTGTATCTAATTGATCCATTGTATCGATGTTACGATTTGATAGTTTTTTTAGCATCTTATAAAATACTAAAGCTGTTCCTTCGGCATCATAGTCTCCTCTATGATGAGCATTCTCATCCCATGGTACTTCATACCTTTTAACTAAGGCACTTAGAGAATGTCTAGCGTAAGTATTATCTAGAGTTCTTGATAATTCAAGAGTATCGATAACAGGATTAGTAAATGTTCCAAAGTTATATTTCCTATAAGCCATTTCTAGGAATGATACGTCGAATTTAGCATTATGTGCAACCATCGGGCAATCACCAAACCATTCAATAAAACGACGAACGGCATTTTCTTCATTATCTTTTCCTTCTAGCATAGCATCGGTTATATTAGTAACATCAATTATTTTTTGAGGAAGAGGTCTACCAGGATTAATTAATTCATCATATTTTTCAATAATTACGCCGTCTTTTATTTTTACAGCACCTATTTCAATAATGGAATCAAAACCACCGGCATTGAATCCCGTTGTTTCAAAGTCGAAAACGACATAGGTTTGGTCTAGCATAACATCTTTATTAGGACGCGTTACTATATCAACATTATCATCTATCATGGTTAATTCACAACCATAGATAGCTTTAAATGGTTCTTCACCCTCTTTTAGATTTTTATTATAATTTGTTACCATACTAAAAACGTGTGGGAAGCCTTGAACACCATTATGATCAGTTATTGCTACTGCATGCATACCAAATTTCATAGCCTGTTTTATAACATCTGTTTCATCAATTACACCATCCATTTGACTCATTTTAGTATGGCAATGTAATTCAACTCTTTTTTCTTCTGATGTATCTTTTACTGTCTCTTCAGTTTTTTCAATCTTTACTATATCTCTAGCATTTAAAACTAATTCTTTAGCAAATTGATCATTTTTAGTGTAACCTCTTATTTTATACCAATTACCACTTTTTAATTCTTTACATAATCTTTTATATTCCTCATCATCTCTAACAAATACTTTACAATAGATACTGTCAGAATAATCTGTAATTTTTAGGGTAATGATTTTAAAATCTGTTTTAGAAGACTCAAAATATTCTGTTCCAAAGACTTTTGCTTCAACTACAACGTTATTGTCTTCGCCAAGTAAAGATTTTATTTTTAAAGGTTTTTCTTTTATTCCTCTTCCTAAAACACTATTTGGATCTTTAGGCTCTCTTATTTTTCTTACTGGCTTTGTCTTATCCGGTTCTACTTTTTCAGGCTTTGTATCCACTTTATTCGGTATTTCTACAGGAGTAAGATCTTTTTTTATCTCATCAATAATATTATCCTCATGTCTTAGATTAATATCAATATTAAATTCATATCCTAAGTTTTTATAAAAAAGATTAATTACTTCAAGACATGATGATAAGCGTTCTTTTTCTACTTCGTTTGTCGCTATTAAAGTTAAGAAATCATCTTCTATTTTCATAGCATCTTCATAAATTACTAAAACTTTTAGAGTTGGTTTTAAAAGCTTTAATAGATACTTATAATATTCTTTGTACATTTCTAGATCTTGATTTTTTATATCAAAAATAAAATCAATCGATCCAGCATTTTCATCCAATCTATTTTTCTTTTCTTCTAATTCTTCATATACTGGTAATGGTAGGAGATTATTCATCTTTAAAAAAATAGTCCAATTGCCACTACTTTTACTTATTGTTATTTTAGTAATTTCGCAATCAGAAAAATATTGATAATTATTATTATCAATACCTATTTTATCTAATAATATTTTAACCTTATTATTCATACCTATCACCCTATATACTTCAATATTATATTACTTCTAATTGTTCTTCTTTTACTAAATAATTTCTATTTAGTATACAGAAATTTATAAATTCTTCAATATTCATAACTTTTAATTTTTCTTCATACGGAAATTTATCTATATCAAAGGCTATTTTATCTCTAGACATTAAAGAGGTCATATCTTCTTTTTTTACGCCTAAATACATAAGCCAATATGGATAAAGTTGTCTTTTTATATAGACTAGATTAGGATTTCCTTCAAAGTAAGTACTCGTCTTACTAATCCTTGTTGCTAGTTCATTATTTATAGCTAAATCAATTATAGCATCTGCTATTAATTTATTAGATCCCATAGCTCTATAATCTTTTACTTCCTTTTTTAATATTTCTAATGATAAATCAGTTATTAGGCTCATAGGATTTTTCTTATCTATTTTTTTACCTAGAGTGATAATATTTTTATTTATCATTTTATTATTATCTATAAGATTTAGTTCATTATCAACAACATATATAGTACAGTCTTCTATTTTCATCTTTATAATTGAACTTAACTGTTCATTTACTTTGATGGTTTTATTATCCCATAATTTTACTATCTCTAAATGATACTTTTCAACTGCTTTTTTTATTTTCTCATATTCTTTTGATTCCATTACTATGTTATATATTGTATCATCACTTGGAATAAAGTTTTTTCCCTCTTTTAAAATAAGATGTTTATCATTATATATACTATTATACTCATTTTTATAGTTAATCCATAGTTTCTGTTTTAATTTATGAATAGGCTCTGATACTGAAGCTTGAAATAGTAGTGTCCAAATTAATATATAATCATTAATTACAAATTTTATATTCATGATTTCAACTCCTTGATATAGATAATTATTAATATAAGTTCATGTTATATATTTATATTATAACTTATTTGTTATATTTTTGATAGGAATTTTTGGATAAAAATAAAGGATAAAACTTCAAATATGAGGCTTTATCCTTAAATATTTTATTTATATAGACTATTTGGTATCTTTAATGTAGTATTCATAACCAAATGTGTCTTTCTTAACTTCAAAAGTAACAGTATATTTATTACCTTTAACTAAAACTGAATTCAAATAATTATAGTCTACGTCATCTGTAATTATATACTTCATATCATACATATTATTCTTACTATCTGTAAGTGTATAATCAACATATGAATATGATTCATTATCTTTCATTCCAAAACCTGGCGTTCCTATTTCGGATAATGTAAAGGTATCAGTATATATTCCCTTATTATATAAACCTATTTTAGTTCTTAATTCATCTTCTGATTTGACATTACTTATATTTTCATTATTTGATTTTAGGAAAACATCATATTTTATAATTGTTTTTTTGTTATTTTTTTGAGTGTAATAAATATTTAATTTAACATAGTCATTATAGTTACTTAGTATTTTAATTAACTCATCATTAGATTTATTAAGTGTATAATTTGTTGTATTTTCTTCTTTTTCAATAGAAATACTACAACCTGAATTGACACACAAATATCCCATAACATTAACATCTTTTACTAATGTAGCATCCTTTAGCGAGATTGAATCTTGATTATTTATTTTATTACTGTAAATATCACTAACTTTTATAAGGTCTAAATTATTGAATGAAATTATTAATAGTAAAATAGTTACCAAGATAAAAGCAATACCAAATTCAGTTAGTACACCCAAAATCAATATTCCAATACTTGTTCCACCTTTTTCGGAACAAATTTTTTTTAGCTCATCAATATTTTTTTGAGGATTTTGGTATTTGATTTTTGCAATCTTCTTTTTGGCATAAGATAAATAGATTTTATTAACAAATAATCCTAATACTATTGAAAAAACAATATAAATTACAAAAGCTCTTGCTATGGATGAGATAATTAATATAATAGACAAAAGTAATCCATATAAGAACATCTTTCTATAAAACATGTAAAATACTGAAAAGAAGAAGCCAGCAAAGTTAAATTTTTTGGTTGTTATTTTATCATAATTAGCTCCAATAAACGCTTTTAATAATTCTTCTTCATTTGATAAAGTCGTATTATTTAATTGTGGTTGACTAATTTGATTTATATTTTGTTCAGGCATAATATTAGAATTACTTATCTGTTGCACATTTGAATTTGTTGTTTGGAAAGAATTAGGGTCTTGGTTGTTGCTTTTTCCAGCAAAGTTATCATTTATTGAATAACTATTACTAGTTTGTGGTGCTGGATTATTATTTACGGCATTTACCGGTTGAGAATTTTGCATGAAATCATTTGAATTGTTTGTTTGATAACTATTAACAGTTTGTGACTCTGGATTGTTATTTACGGTGTTTACTGGTTGAGAATTTTGCATGAAGCTATTTAAATTATTTGTTTGATAACTATTACTAGTTTGTGGCTCCGGATTATTATTTACGGCGTTTATTGGTTGAGGATTCTGTGTAGAGCTTAAATTATCCATTTCATTTATTGGGTTATTATTATTCATATTTTTCTCCTCTTAATAGGTATTTAATTATTTTTAATTATTTTATATTCTTCCATATGAAATATACTGCTGCAGCAAGCGCTAGAAGAAAAATTATTGTTGCGATTATTTTAAAAGCCAGTGGCACTTTTTTCTCTGCAAATTCATCATCCATTTCAAAGTCTTTATCTGATAAATCCATGCTTCTTGTATAAAAGTCATTATCTGCACCTTTTAATGATCCTGTTGCTTCTTGATCTTTTTTTTCTTTTACTGCTTTTATCTTTTCTAGTTGGTCTTTGTCTAGAACCTCCTTAGATAAAGATAAATCGTTTTCTTTAATAGCCTCTTCTTTTTGAGCTTCTACTTTATCTAGGACGCTAGTAGCCATTAATTCACTAAGTAAATCAACACTTGTCTCCCTAGATATTTCTCCAGCAAGAGTTTTTGATGTTATAGTATTAATTAATTCTTTTATTTCTTCTTCATCATTTTTAAAGGCTCTACTTATTCTTTCTTTTTGATATTTTTCCAATTCTTCTTTTGATAGGGATGTTAAAATATTATAGCTTTCATCCTTTAATTTTCTCTTTTCTTCTTTTCCGTCATTAACAGTTCTATTTTTATGAGCATCTTCTAGTACTCTATTAATATCATAAATTCTATTTTCACGGTCTTGATACAAATACTTGAAATTTTCTAAATCCTTTTTTTCTTTCTTAGGTATAGAAGGTGTAGCATACTCTTTCACTCTATGATATCCTTCTCTTGTTGTTACTTGTGTATTTATATCATTTATTTCATAGGCATTAGCATTAGTGACATCAGTAATATTAGTATATCTTGTATTGCTCCCTATATTTTGATATAGTTCTTTGTTTTTTACAGAGCGGCTTAGTTCTTTACTACTACTTGGGTCTTTATAACGATCCATTCTGCTTGCCATTTTATCACCTTCTTACTTTATAAATATTTTAGCATAATTTGTATAAAAACAAAAGAGGATTGAATACTGCTTTACGTAAAGAGTTTTTTAGGTTATAATTGATAAATGAAAGGGATGATATTATGAAAGTTGAAGTTAATAGAGATGCTTGCATCGGATGTGGAGCTTGTGCTGCTATATGTGACGATGTATTTGAAATTGATGATGAAGGATTATCTGAAGTAAAAGATGGAGAAATTAGTGAAGATTTAGAAGATGCTGTTAAGGAGGCAAGAGATGCTTGTCCAACTGAGGCAATTTCTGTTCAATAAAAAATTAGCTTTATGAGAGCTAATTTTTTTATTCACTTTTTAGACTATAAACTTTTTTTATTTCTTTTGGAGTTAGTTTTCTATACTCTCCAGATTGAAGGTTTTTTAAATCAAAGAAACCTTCTTTTTCTCTTTTTAATTTTAAGACTTCAAGACCTACCTTAGAAAACATTTTCTTAACTTGGTGATTTTTTCCTTCACAAATACTTATTTGAACCATGCATGTGTTACTTTTAAGATCCACTTTTTTTAACTTTACTCTTTGTGCTTTAACAATGATACCATCATCTATTTCAATACCATTTTTTAAGGCATCAACAGCCTCTTTTTTTAGAATACCTTTTATTTTAGCAATATATACTTTTTCTATATTACTTTTTGGATGCATTAATATATTAGCAAATTCTCCATCATTTGTTAAAAGCAAAAGTCCTGTTGTATCATAGTCTAGTCTTCCAACTGGATAAATTCTAGCATTTGTAGGTATTAAATCAACTACTGTTTTTCTAGAATGTTCATCTTTAGTTGTAGTTAGAACTCCTCGTGGTTTATTTAATATATAGTATTCTTTAACCTCTTTTGAGATTGGTTCATTATTCACCATTATTTTATCTTTATCTGATACTTTAGTACCTAATTCAGTTACCACTTGATCATTTACTTTTACTTTGCCATTTATAATTAACTCTTCAGCTTTTCTTCTTGATGCTATACCACTTTGAGCTATTACTTTTTGTAGTCTTTCCATATTTACACCTCGATCAATTTCTTCTATTTAGGATTATATCATGTTAGAAGGAATTTGTCATTTTAAATATTACTCAAGAAAGCTATGTTACCACGATACATTTCATATATGTCAGATTTACTAGCTACTTCAAATGGGGCATGCATGTTTAATAAGCCAATTCCACAATCTATGACATTTATATTTTTATTAGCTAAAATGTAAGCAATGGTTCCTCCACCGCCTGCATCTACTTTACCAAGTTCAGATACTTGATATGAAACATTATTATCATCCATTATTTTTCTAAGTTTAGCTAGATATTCACAGTCAGCATCATTGCTTCCGGACTTTCCACCAGATCCTGTATACTTACAAAAAGCTAGACCATTACCAAAAAAGGAAGAATTTTTCTTATCCATTACTGTTTTATATAACGGATCATAGCCAGCATTAACATCATTTGATAACATGTACGAATTACTAAAAATTCTACCTATAGTAGTTATATCTTTTTTACCAAGTAGACTAGCTATTTCTAGAACAGCATTTTCATAGAATGTTGAATGCATTCCCGTTGATCCAACACTACCAATTTCTTCTTTATCTACAAGAATACAACTAATTGTTTTTTCTTGTGGGGGTGTTTTTAGAAATGATTTTAGAGCAGTATAGGCACATACTCTATCATCCTGTCCATAGGCCATAATCATACTTCTATCAAGTCCACAATCTCTAGCGGCACCTGATGGTACTATTTCAATCTCGGCTGAGATTAAGTCATCTTCTTCTATTTCATATTTATCTTTTAAAATTTTTAAAACGTTAGCCTTAACTTTTTCCTTTTCTTCACCCATTAGTGGTCTACTACTAATTAAAATATCAAGATTTTCACCCTCTATTACCTCGCTAGCTTTACTTTTTAATTGCTCCCTTGATAGATGTATTAATAAATCTGTTATGATAAAGGCTGGATCATTTTCATCCTCACCTATTTTTATTTCTATCTTTCTACCATCTTTTCTTACTACTGTACCATGAATAGAAAGTGGTATAGTAACCCATTGATATTTTTTTATGCCACCATAATAATGAGTATCAAAGTATGCAAATGGTAATTCTTCATATATAGCATTAGCTTTTACATCTAATCTAGGCGAGTCAATGTGAGCACCTAATATATTCATTCCTTCTGTTATATCTTTTTTTCCTATTACAAATAAAGCTATTGCTTTGCCTCTATTATTAACATATATTTTATCACCTGGTTCTAGGTTTTCATTAGAGGCAATTATCTTTTTTAAATCCTTAAAGCCATTTTGTTCTACCTCACTAGTTATTTCTTTAACACATTCCCTTTCTGTTTTACAATTAGTTAAAAATCTTTTATAAGACTCTGTTATTGTCTCTAATTCTTTTAGATCACTTTCTGTATATTTTTGCCAAGCATTTTCTTTCATTTAATCACTCTCCTTTTTATAGTATGGCTAGTTTTTTTATTTATAAAATTTTATTTTCACCGTTTTAAATTATTTTCATATGATAAGATGAGGATGTGATTTTATGTATACACGTAATTATAATATGCCTAACAACATGTATAGAACTAGCCAAACTCCAACTGGATACACTTCATATACAGCTGATGATGGAGAAAGATTTTTCTGGGCACCATTTGTTGTAGGTGGTCTTGCTGGTACTGCTTTAGGCTATGGTATCGCTAATAACAATCAAATTAATAATGGTAATAAACCTTGTTGTAGCGGTGGATTCTATCCTATATACCCTACTCCATACTATAGTCCTTATCCTAATAATTTTTCTAGTTTCAACAATAATTACTTCTATTAAAATTTTCTAATTTTTTATAATGGCAATTTTATGGTAACCGTAGTACCTCTTCCTAATGTTGACTTATAGTTTAATTCTCCATTATGAAGGGATACAATTTCTTTACAGAGAACAGTACCTAAACCATTGCCATTATTTTTTGTTGTATAAAATATTTCATAAATTTTTTCTAAAGTATCTTTTGACATACCAATACCATTATCTTTAATAATTATTTTTACCAAATTAGTAAACTTCTTAACTGACACCTCAACTTTTATTGGTTCTTTTTCTTTTTTTGCTTCTAGGGAATTTTTAATAATATTTATTAAGACTTGTTTAATTTTAGTATAATCAAGACTTATATATAATTCATCTTCAATAGTATTTAAAACTAGTGTATCTTTATTCTTTCTAAATAAAGGTGTTAATACTTCAATAGTCTCTTCTAAAAGAAGATTTAAATCCACTTCTTCTTTATTTAATGTTTTTAATTTACTTAAACTTGAAAAATCGTTGATAACTTCAAGAGCTCTTTCTATTTCACTTGATATTATTGGTAAATATTTATTAACATTTCTATTATTATTTTTATCAAGCATTTCTAAATAGCCTTTACATACTGTTATAGGATTTTTCAATTCATGAGTTAATTTTGATAAAGACTGATACAGCTTTTGTTCTTTTTTTGTCTCTTTTAGAAGAATATTTAAATTAGTTATTTCTTCTGATTTTTTATATATATAAATTATTAGATGCGTAAAAATTATAAGTAAAGTAGTTGGTATAAGTGCTGTTAATAAATTATTTAAAAAGTTATTACTTGGATTAATAGTAGTATATATGTAATAAGCATTAAAGAATGATTTTATACTTACTAGTCCATTGATCATATTTTTGTTATTTTTACTAAGTTTGTATACTAGAAAGTATAATATGTATTCTATGAGTAGTAAATAAATATTTATATTCAGATGTATATTATAATATAAAATTAAAATGATGGATATTAAGATAGCTGTTTTGGTATGTTTCTTTAAATAAGCTATTATCAAAGTGGCACTTGATAAGATTGATATATATTTTTCTTCTATTAATCCATATCTAATTACAATAAATAATGAAGATATGAGAGCTATATCAAGTATATAATTTTCTTCTTTTAAGTCCATATTTTTTACATAGGTAATATATAAAAAATAGACAGCTAGAGGAAAAAGAAGAAGAATGCTACTCATTATTATGTTATCAATATTAAGCATTGTATTCACCTCTTATTTGAATATAATGCTTTTTTATGTCGAATTTTGTCGAAATATGAAAAATTGACGAAATATGTCATTTTATTTCGTCAATATACTTTTTTAATTGTTTTGAGTTTGGTCCTAAAATTATTTTTAGTTGATTGTCAATCTCTACTATTCCCTTAGCGCCTAATTTTTGGATTCCTTCTTTATTGGCTTTGGAAATATCTTTTAAAGTGACTTTAAATCTCGATAAATTTGTTTCTGTACTTATAATATTTTCTTTTCCACCTAAGAGTTCAACTAGTTTATTAAAGTCTAGGGCTGCTCCTTTTTTATTAGCTTTTAATATGGCTAATAAAACTATTATAAGCACTATTGCTAGTAGTATATATTCCATTTTTATCACCAATATTATTATACAATATATAAATTAAAAAAGAAAGATATTTATTTTGTATTGTGGGCATAAAATAATATAGGTATTTATAAACACCAAAGTAAAAGTTTTGAATACTTTATATTAGAAATAGATAAAGAGGTGGATATTATGGCTTTAAATCGTTGCATTAAAAACCTATTAAAGCTTATTTGTTTATTACAAGATAATTCTAATAATAATTGTCCTACTAATGACGGATGTACTAAACCATTTTTAGGTCCTACTGCTAATTGTATTTGCTATAACACTAGGGTTGTTACTTTATATAATAAAAGAGGTACTTTATTTACAGCTAGTTATTTAGATGATAGTGGTAATATTCAGACTAGTTCTTTATTTAGAGTTGAAAAAGTTGATGGCGATTGCACAACTTTATTAATTTTAAGTGAAGAGGATAATAATTATTTATCTACTAATAAATATATAACAGTTAATATAGGATGTATATGTGCTATTAAATGTATTGAAGATGTAGTAGTTTCAAATATATAGAAAGGAGGTTGTAGATATGAATTGTGGTGAAGAAAAAAGAAGTTGCGGTTGTATCGGAGAGGTATTAGGAAAAATTCTTGCTCTTCAAAAACAGAATTTTGATAATGAAAGTTACTCAGGCTGTGATAAGCCTTATTTAGGACCTGTTTGTAATAGTGTCTGCTACAACACAAGACCAATAACACTATATAATTGTTGTACTGGCACACCTTGGAGCTTTCCTTATACTATAAATGATGCTACAAATAATTCAACAGTATTTAGAGTTGAGGCTATTGACGATTGCTGCTGTACATGTAGAATTTTATACTTGGATAATGAAAGATATTTAAGTACTAATGAATTCTTTACTATAGATCTTAACTGTGTCGGAGCAATACAATGTCTTCCAGATACATTTGTTGAATTGTGCTAATAAAAAGAAGGTTGTATTAAAAGTTACAATCTTCTTTTATTTGTTTATTTTTATATCTATTATATCTACTAGAGGAATTATGTCATTATCAAGTGTTACTACATTGTTTTTGGTTTTAGTTATTAGACTTGTATTGTAAGTTTTATACTTGGTAGTTAAGGTGACTGGTATATTGTAGGCATATCCCATGCCATTAAATATAGTATCCAGTGTATCTTCAATATTATTAGTTTGGTATGCTGTGTTTTCACTTTTTAAATAACATACTGTTTTGTTGTTATTAATAGTTTTTCTAATACTATTTTGGTATATTTTAGGTAATTTTTTCATAATATTTTCTCCTTTATATATTTTATGAGTTTTAAAAATAAAAATTGCTTAATTTTCACATAATATAAAAGAAGGATCTGATTAATATGAAATATAAAATTGATTTTAAAATTATAGTTCCAGTTTTTATTCTTGCTATTATAAGTATTATAAGTATTTATAGTGCCTCAATTTATACGTCGAAGGAACTTGGTAATTTAGCTTTAAAGCAATGTTTTTGGTATGCTATCGGATTTATATTGGTTATTTTACTAGTTAAGTTTAGGAATGAAAATCTTTATAGATATACGTGGTTTTTATATGCAATAGGAAATATATTATTAGTTGGACTGCTTCTTTTTGGAAAGCCTATTAATAATAGTAAATGTTGGTATATAATACCTGGTATTGGTAGTATACAGCCTAGTGAATTTATGAAATTGTTTATAATGTTAGCTCTTGCTGATTTGATTCATAGATTTAGGAGTAAGTATACTAATCCAACTTTGGCGGAGGAATTTACATTTATTTTAAAATCACTTGTTGTTATTATGATTCCATCAATTTTAACATTTATGCAACCAGATACTGGAGCAGTTATTATTTATTTAGTTATATATATATTTATGTTATTTTCATCAGGAATTAGGATAAGATGGTTTTTTATAGCAGCATTTATAGTTTTATTATTTGGGGGAGGTTTTTTATATATCTATTTTTTTAAAGAAAATTTATTTATACGTATTTTTGGTAATTCAATTTACTATCGTATTGAGAGAGTATTTAATTGGAAGAATGGTTCCGGATTGCAGCTTGAAAATGCTCTTGTTGCGATAGGATCAGCAGGATTATTTGGACATGGCTTTAGAAAGACACCTATATATTTTCCAGAATCATCAACTGATTTTATATTTGCAGTTTTTACTTCTAATTTTGGTTTTTTAGGCTGTCTGGTATTGATTATGATAATAGCTTATTTTGACTTTAATATTATTAGACTTTCTAAAAAAAGAACCATTGATACAAATAAATATATTTTAGCCGGTATTATTGGAATGCTTTTATTTCAACAAATACAAAATATTGGAATGACTATAGGGATTGTTCCAATAACAGGGATTACTCTGCCCTTTATATCATACGGTGGTTCTAGTCTTCTCTCATATATGATAATTGTTGGAATTTTAATTAATATTTCTTTAAGTAAAAATGTAAGATATGTTAGAAAATAAAAAGACCTATTCTGCTTGAATGGGTCTTTCTGTTTATAAATTATTGTTCGTCATTTTCATATTTTTGTTTATAGATTTCATATCCACCATTTAGTATTCTTGATAATTCTTTTTGTTCTGGAGTTTCGTAACCAAGGTAAGATATTTTTTCTATTTGATCATGATTGAAGGCACAAGCAAGATTACTGTCCACAATTCCTTCTGGATATGGACAACCTCCATATTCATAAATTTTCTTTTTGGCAGCCACTTCTTTTCCATCTACTATTTCTGTATTGGTTGGAAAAATACAGTAACTAGTTATCATTAATTCTTTGTTTCCACCCTTTAGTTTTACAATTGTTCCAATTGGTAAAAATCTTTCTTTCATAACATTATCTCCTTCTTTATTTATTAATCAACAGGATATTCATAATCCGAAGAATTATCCTCATAGTTTGGAGTACTATTATAGTCTGAACTATTGTCTTCATACCCTGGACTATCGCTATCATTGTCATCTTTCCACTCATCAGTTACAATCGAATTATCTTCGTCATCATCTTCTACTGTTTCATCAAATTCGCCTGATTCACTTTGTTTTTTCTTATCTAGATATACTTTTGCTCCAACACCTGCCGCTCCAGCTAAACCAATTCCTGTTAGGATTGGGCCTGCCATACTTTTTTTGCTTGTTGTCGTGGTTGTTGTATCAACTGGTGGTTCAACAATATATGGTTCATCATATGGTTCATCAGTTGTGTCTGTAGTTGTTGACATGTCATCTCCTGTGCCATCATCTAATATTTCTATTGTGTCACTAGGTATTTGGTCTGTACTAGTGTCTGGAGTATATGAAGTATCTGTGTAATTACCATATGAGCCACCATTATTTGACGGTGGGGTGTATCCTGAGGATGATGGTTGAGTATTGTTGTCTGAAGGTTGATTACTAGGTTGTTGAACTGGTTGCCCACCTGTTTTGTCACTGTCATTTGATTCATTTTCATGGTTTTTATTTTCACTGTTCGATCCATTATTATCGTTTTTATTTCCGCCGTTTGAGCCATTTCCATCGTTTTTATTTTCGTTGCTTGAACTATCTCCATCATTTTTATTTTCGTTGCTTGATCCATCTCCATCGTTTTTATTTTCGTTGTTTGAGCCATTTCCATCGTTTTTATTTTCGTTGCTTGAACTATCTCCATCGTTTTTATTTTCGTTGTTTGACCCATTTTCATCGCTTTTATTTTCGTTGCTTGTTCCATTTCCGTCATTTTTATTTCCACTGTTTGACCCATTTCCATCGTTTTTATTTCCGCTGTTTGACCCATTTCCATCGTTTTTATTTCCGCTGTTTGACCCATTTACATCGTTTTTATTTCCACTGTTTGATCCATTTCCATCGTTTTTATTTACGCTGTTTGATCCATTTCCATCGTTTTTATTTCCGCTGTTTGTTCCATTTCCATTATTACTTGTGTTTCTTCTTTGCTGTGGAGATGTATCTATTTCTCCATTAGTGTTGCCAGTATTTCCGTTGGTTTTGATATCGGTAGTTCCTGTATTTCCAGTATTACTTGATTTATTATCTTTACCAGCTGGTTCTACAGTATAATCAGGATCAGGATTTGGCTCTGGCTTTGGTTCTGGCGTGTCTATATGCAAATCATTTTCATTTTCGCTGCCTTTTGTACTTGGGGTTCCATTTGGTACATTGTTGATTTTGTTTCCTGTATATATTACAGCAGTACCGGCTGCAACTGCAGTGGCAACTTTAGGGTTTTTAGCAATAACTTCCACTGTTGTTGTGACTCCGTCCTTTATAGCTTTTCCTGCCTTGGTTACCATATTTACTGGTTTAGTCTTTTTCATCAAATTTATAACCATATTTCCAGCTTTGCTTGATGTAATCTTACTAGCAACCTTAGAAAGACCAGTTTTATTCGCAATGTTTACTACTATATCTTTTGCTCCACTCTTTAATTGATTTACTTTTGTGAGAGTTTTACTACTTTCAAGGAGAGAGTTTTTAGCACTTGCTGCACCTTTTGCACTACTAAGGACAAAGGTAAGACCAGCATCCGCTATACCTGTTAACAAGCCTTTACCAAAGGCTTTGGAATAATCTGTACCATCTTGAAGTTCACTTTGCAACTTTCCGCCAAGGCCTGCTGTTCCTGAAACTGCTGCTACTGCACCTGTGACTGCTACTGATGACCCTGCTGTAGCCAAAGCTAAAATAATTGTTGGGGCTGCTGTTCCAGCGCCTTTTAGGATTGATGCTGCTGTTCCATCGTATGACATCCAGCTATATTTGTCTACCCAAGCAGAAGCCGCATTGTTAGATGTATACTGTTCATTAAACCAATCACCAACAACATCTTTTGCTACAAATTCTGATACTGATTCTCCAAACTTTGGAATAAAAATACCACCTACAAAACCAACAAGACCTACGACTGCGTCACCTAGTTGTTCAACAAAAGTTGCTACTCCTTCTCCTAACTTTGAAAATACCATAACTGCCGTTGCACCTAATCTTTTAAAGAATGAACCTTCTTGTCCCTCTTTATATGCTTCAATAGCTGAAACTTGATTATTCAAATTTGTAAGTAACTCATCCAATACGTCATTACAATCTTGAACAAAATTATTAACAGAGTCTTTTTTCCAATCAATATAATTTATACCTCTTGCATTTCTTATTATACTTAGTCCTGATTCTACATCTGGTGCAATTTGCTTTATTTCATCCGATATTGCTGATAAATCTTGAATTGATTGTGCTACTCTTTCTTTATCATAACTAAATCCACTCATTTTTGTCCTCCTTAGTTATTCTTATCCTTATTCTTCTGTTCTTCTAAGTAAGAAGCATATTCGTTACGTTGTATTCTATATACATCTTTTGCTGCTGTTTGTAGACTTGTAGCATAAGCTGCTAATTCATTTCCTATTTGAATTATTGTATTACCATTTTCCTGAATGACAGGAACCATTGACTTTCCATTAGCAGATAATGCATTGGTATCACATATTTCAGATATGTTTGCTACCGACTTTCCATATTTTATTAAGCGTGTTGCGGCTTCTTGTAATTTGGCACAGCCTCTTTCAATACTATTTAAGTCAATTATTTGACTCTCACGTGTTATTCCGTACGCCATTATATCACCTTTTCCTTTTTACATGTTATGTATAGTAAATAGAGAAATTGCTTTCTCTATTTACTATACATCGCATATGCAATGTATATATTTTATTGTTCTTTACTATATTTTAAAGCTTGATCTACTGCTAATCTTAAGTTTGTTGCACTTAATTTCATCTCAGCCATAGCTTCTGGTACATCTCCACCATAGTATTCATTCCAATTTGATCTAACTTGCTCAGACCATTCCGTTTCAATTCCTTCTGGAATATTTCTCTTAATTGCTGCATCTAATTCTTTCATAGCTGCATCAATTTTTTCTATAATACTATCGATTTGAGCAGCATCTTCTGTTGCAGCTCCTGGATTAATTGTAATATTCATATACTTTTCACCTTCCTCTCAATTTTTTATTTCATTGATGATGATAAATCACTTATTAAGCTTGTAAATTTTGTTTTTTGTGTTCCAATATATCCTTCAGCTTCATCAATTGTTTGTTGAATAGCTTTGAAAGTATTTTCTTTTGCTTGGAATTTTGCTAATAAGTCATCTGCTGGATCACCTTTAATATCTCCACTTGTAATTTCATTAATTAAGTTTTGTAGTCTTGATAAATTTTGCTTATATGATTCTCCAGCTGTTTCTAATGCTTTTCTTAAATCATTTAAAGCACTTTCTTCAACATGAACTGCCATTATTTCACCTCCTAATATATTTTATACCTTAAGAATATTTACTTTGTTTTCCAACCGAAGCCATATCCTTATAATCTAATTTTATATGCATTTTGAAAATATAACAAGTATTTTCTCAATTATTTACAATTATTTACATAATATATAACATTAAAAAACAGACTTACTTTAAAACACATAAGTCTGTTTCATAAATATATTTTATTAGTTAATCTTCATAGAGACTTTCATATACTTTTTTTAATTCTTCACCAATTCTTTTTATATCTCTTTCTTTAGCTATATTGTATGATTCTTCTCCTAGTTTTTTTATTTTACCATTTAGAATATCTTTAATTAATTTTTCAAAGTCATCAACATTTTTTCCTTTATATACATGTTTTTTATCTACTAGCCATGAATCAAAGATTGGTATGTCTCTTACAATTGTAGTTGTCTTACAGGCACAGGCCTCAATTATTGGAATTCCCTCTGTCTCCTCATATGTTGGAAACAAATATATATCACAACCGTTTAAAGCATTTTTTATTTCTTGTTGTTCTACATATCCTGCAAAGATTAAGTTATCTAATTTTGTTTTTACAGCCCTTTTCACATCTTTTGTAGCCAACTTAAGAGAGCTATATCCAAACCAAATAAACTTATATTCTGGTAGTCTCTTTGCTAGTTCAACAAAATCTGTAATTCCTTTTCTTGTAATATAAAGTCCTATCCCAATTATAACTTTGTCTTCTTTTTTTAAATTATACTTATTTCTAAATTTTTCTCCTGATTCTTCATTTTTTTTAAATAAATCAAGTTCTATTCCATTTGAAATGGCATATATTTTTTTCTTTATTCCATAGTTTTCTAGGAGTTTTTTTGAATATGGAGTTGGGGTTACAATTACATCTCCTAGATTATAGCATTTTATAAGCCATTTTTTAAATAATGGAGATAATTGTTTACAGAAGATAAAGCCACTCTTAAAGTCCTCTTCTGTGCTGTGAGCGTGATATACTACTTTTTTTCCATTTCTCTTAGCTTTTTTAGCTAAATGATATGACCTTGGTCCATAGAAATTTATATGTATAATATCATAGTCATCTTTTGGATTTGTTGTATATGGTACATTAGCATAATCCAAGGCCTTCATTTGATGTTTAATGGCTTTACCTAGTCCACTTTTTCTAGTTAATTTTTCTCCCTCTGTATATAACAATACTTTCATATATTTGTTGATATATAATAATATATCTTCTCCTTTTTAATTTGCATTTTTATTAATATTATAATTAGATGTCTCTATGGCATTTTCTTTTATTATCTTTATATTGTTTTTGACTACATAATTTAGTTTATTAATTGAGACTATGTATAAGAATATTATAAATACAATTGAAAATACTATTAATGGAATATTACCAGATAGAAGGCAAAAATCATATATTCCATGTAGAACTGTTGGTATCATAAGACTTTTAAATAGATTTCCTTTTTCTAGTTGTTTTGATCCTTTTAGACTAGATATTTTAGCAAGGCTTAGATAATATCCCATAAATAAAGCATCAAACGCATGAGATGGAACGGACATAAGTCCTCTTATTATTCCTATTACTACAGAGCCATTACTTAATACATATGCTATATTTTCAAAAGCTGCAAAGCCTATTGCTGTAAAAACAGAATAAATAATGATATCATAAGTTTCATCAAATTCTTGACTTTTATATCCAAACAAGTAAACCATTAATAATTTCATTCCTTCTTCAAGCATAGCGACTTTTATAAATGTTATTACAAGGAGTCTTGCAAAGCTTACATTGTCTTCAAGCGCTAACCACGGAATTAAAGCTTCCAAAATAAGGCTTATAATTATTACTAATATAGCGGCTAATATTCCTGAGAAGAATAGTTTTGCTAGTAATCCTCTAGGTTCCTTTTCCCTATCTTTGTCATAAACATATTTACAGATTATTATAGCTGGTAAAATAGCTAGTAGTATTAAAAATTGTTCTTTCATAACATCATTCCTATACACATATTTTATAATATCATTATAAACAAAATTCTTTTGATTTGCAATTATAAAGAATAATAATCGATATTTATGAAAAAGAGCAAAATAAAAGCGTTGATTTTTCAACGCTAAATTCAATATGGTGGAGCATAGCGGGATCGAACCGCTGACCTCCACGGTGCAAACGTGGCGCTCTCCCAGCTGAGCTAATGCCCCATAACTATCTGCTTTTTCGCAGTCAGTAATTGAATTATAGCACAGTATAATTTTAAATGTCAATCCTTTTTATATATTTTTTCTAAGTATTCTTCTTCTAAATAATATTTGTCATTCAATTTTAACAAATGTCTTTTATTCCGATGAAATTTTTCTGGATTATTTATAATTATTCCCTTTTTAAATTTATACTTGTATAGGTATCTTTCTAAAATAAATTTTTGATATATAAAATCTATTTGTCTATACTCTTTTATTACTTTATATATAAGAAAGGCTATCATTAGTATTAAATTCAATTGGATGTTAGTATGATTTATAGCTAGTACTAGAGTTATTGTTATATATGAGATTATGATAGATAAAAGTAGACTTTCTTTAAATGATAATCTTAATGATAAAACTATATTTATGAATTTACCACCATCTAGTGGATAAATTGGTAATAGATTAAAAAACAATATACCATAATGGTATTTCTTTATTAGGACTATGTCATATGGAAAAATATGCATAAGTATTAAATAAGCTATAAACTGTGACAATGGTCCCATTATTAAAATAAGCATTTCTTTTTCTGGCGAAATGTTTAATGTTAGCTTAAATTTTGATATACCACCTAATGGATATATTATAATTTTATCTACTTCTATTCCTAACATTTTAGCAGTTAAAAAATGGCCTAATTCATGGATTATAATTAAAAAGCTTATGACTATAAACGGAATGAATGAAGCTGTTAAGACGGAAATAATTGCGAATACATATACTAACCAGTCAATTTCAAGATATTTAAATGTAGTTTTTATAATCTAAATACTTTCCATCTTTTGAAAAGACTAAATATATTTTATCGCTTTTAACTTCACCTATTAGTTTTCCTTTCTCTACATAGTCATATAATTTTAAGTTTTCTACTGTAATATTTGAATAATATACTTCTACTCCATCAATTTGATCTATTATTACTGTTGTTCCATAGTCCTCTTTTTCGCCTATAAAAACAACTATACCACTTTCTAGAGCTGGTACCATATATTTTTTGTCAACACTTAAAGCTACACCATCTTTATATGAATTTGATTTTTTATAAGTCAATTTTTCATTGAAAACAGGTTTTTCTTCTTTTATTATTTTATCTATTGGCAGAAGACTTCCAAAGTACTTTTCATAAATAGATCTTATTTTTGTAAACTTAAAACTCTTTTGATAGATATTTTCTGATATATATTTTTTTAACTCTGGTTTTTTCTTTATAGCAATAAGTGTTATTAAGACAATTAATATTGTTATAAGTAGTCTATTTATACTTTTTTTTATACTAGGTTTTAAAACTAATTTTTTTCTATATTTTTTTCTATTCATGTTATTCTCCTCGTTTAATCTTATGAATAGAAATGAAATATATGTTAATTAATTTTTAACTTTGTATACTTTCTAGGAATTAATCTTATTATATTATAAAGCAATTGTCCATATAACAAGTTTAATAGTAGGCTATTAATTATTTTATACGATAATGATCGAGGTGTTATAGGTACAATATTAAAGAGCAGATATGTTGCTGCTATGATTAGTTCATAAATACATATTACAAAGGTAATATATAATAGTATTCTAAAACCATTAGTATTAAAATTTTTATATATATTCTTTATAATTATTGATAATATTAAAAAAATGGCTGCATCTGTTAGAAATAAGTTTGTATACATTAGATCATATAGCAAGCCTAAAACAAAAGCTAAAATATAATATTTCTTTATCTTTTTTTTATAGAATGGATATATTATTACTAGACTTGTTATTGTTAATAGTGATGTTAGTGGAGATAAATTATTTACTAGATATGGCAAGTAGTTGGTTATCATTCCATCCAATACTAAAGATATAATTGTAATAATTATAGGAATCATTTTGCTTCCTTTAATACTGTTACGTAATGAATATTATTAAAGTCTTGTTTTGTTTCTATATATAAACTTTTACTTAAACTGTATTTATCTCTTTCCACTTTTTTTACCTTTCCTATATAAAGTCCCCTTGGAATATATTCACTTAGACCACTAGTTAGTACTACATCGCCACTTTTAATTTCTATATTTTTATCTACACCTATAACTTTAATTAAATTATCTTTTTTATTATATCCATTTAATATACCATATGTGTCTGTCTCTCCTACTTTTATAGAAACACTTATTTTATTTGCTGTATCATTTGAGGTAATTAGTTTTACCTCACTTGATGTTTTATATACTTTAGAAAGAATTCCAATCATACCGCCGCCAGTAATTACTGCCATATTTTCTGACAAGCCATCTCTTTTTCCTTTGTCTATTATTATATTGTTTAGCCAATATGATTTGTTTCTTGATAATATTGTTGCTGTTTCAGCACTGTATTCACTTAATGTTTTTCTTAGTTTTAAAGCTTCCTTTAACTCTGATATTTCCTTTTTTAGTTCATTGGTGGTGGCATTATTTTCTGCATCATTTTGAATTATTACCTTTGGTGTTGTTAGTTTGTTGATTGATATTGTTGCTTCTTTTAATAAACCATCTAATTTAGGATCTTTAATTACAACCATTGATATTGCTATTAAAACAATGCATATAAGTATTATTAAAATTTCTCTTTTTTGTTTTACTTTCTTATGCATTTTTAGACCTCCCCTACAAATTTAGAATATTATTATTTTCATAAAAGCTATAGTATTCATCTTCACCTACTATTATATGATCTAAGATTGGAATTCCCTGAAGTTGTCCTATTTTTATTAATTTTTCAGTAAAACTGATGTCTGCTCTACTTGGAGTTAGATCACCACTAGGATGATTATGCATACATACAATACTTGAAGCACTTAATCGATATGCCTCCTTAAAGACCTCACGCGGATGGGTTATGCTTTGATTAATAGTTCCCATAAATAAAAGTTTCCTTTCTAATAATTCTTGTTTATTATTAAAGTATAGGCAGTAAAAATGTTCTTGTTTTAAATTAACAAATAAATATCTAGAAGTTTCCCATATTGACTTAGGATCTGATAATTTTTCCCTTTTTTTATTCTTCTTTATATATATTCTCTTTCCTAATTCAATTGTTGCTAATAACTCGATTGCTTTTACTTCTCCTATTCCTTTAATTTCAGTTAACTTATTAATTGTCATTTCTTGTAATTCTTGAATTTTATATCTGTTTAATATCTCAAGCGCTAAATCCATGACACTATAATTTTTAGTACCCGTTTTTAGTATTATTGCTAATAACTCTTTATCTGTTAAATTCATGCTACCTACTTCTTTTAGTCTTTCTCTTGGCCTTTCAGATTTTGGTATATTTTTTATTGTGTAATAGCTCATAGTCACCTCTAATTATATTATTAGCAATAATTTTAGGTTTACTTACTATTTTTTACGATTTCATCATAATTTGCTAAAACAACTTCTTCAATAGTTAAAATTTCATCTTCTTTAGTTGTTTTATTTATTAACATATCAAATTGTATTGTATTATTGTAGAATTCTTCACTAGCAATTTTTAGATTCTTGAGATATAATTGATAACCCTTTGATTCATATATATTTTTTAGTTTTATAGCATTTTCTTTTTTTGTTGTTATTCCAACATAAACATAATATTTGCCTTTTTCTTCTTCAATTATTTTGCTATTTAAATTTTTAATATTTTCTTGCATTATTTTTTCATTTGAATAAACCCCCTCTTGAAGAACATAATAATTTGATCCATCTTTAAATACATCTAAAACCTTATCTTTAGAATCTTTAAACATATTAAATCCGAATGCAGCACCAAGTGTAGTAAAAATAAATCCATATATAAGCGTTTTCTTCATATCATCACCATTATCATATTAGCAAATCAAGCAGGCTTTTTTTGTCGAAAAAAAAAGAAGTTTTTATTTAACTCTTTTTTCTTTATTATTTTCTTTTTTTAACTCTTTATATGTTACAAATCCTACTATCAATAGGCCTGACAACAGAAGATATAGCCAGAAAGGTATTGCTCTCCATAAAGATCTTAACTGATAAATCACATTGACAATTTCAGCTGTTATACCAACTTTGAAAAGGTATGAGTATTCTTTCTTGTAATATCCAAATAGTATAACTATAAGAGCTAATATTCCTAAATATATGCATATTACTATATCAGTTGTAAAAACTACCAATAACATTATTATGCTCATTCCTACTGCTGCTAATATGTTTTTAGCTTTATCATTTTTAGCAAAGAATGATATTATTAGATGTAGAACGTATACTAATAGCAAGTTTATAAATATAGTTTCTGCTGTAAAATCTACTTCAATATCTTCTATAAACAATAATATGCAAATTGATAATAGAGCCTGGGATATCTTTTTGTAGATACTATTTTTTTCAGCTATAATGATACTTATAACATAAATCCAGATTATTATTAAATCTTTGTAATAACACGGTATTTCAAATATATCATTTTTAAGTAAGAGCATAACTGATAAAAGAGAAATGCCATAAGATATCTTTTTTACTACAGTATTGCCACTTGTCATAAATAAATAGATAGTACCAAGTATCAAGCAAATTATTGATAATATGCTTGGGTCAAAAATATTAATACTAAATAATAATAGTATTGATATTAATAGTCCATGGATATTTAGATACTCTTTTTTATCCTTATTTATTTTTAATAATATGAATATTGGAATAGATAGAGATACAAAATCTAATGTATTTATATCTATATTATTTTCTAATAAAAGGCTATTAGTAATTGATAGAAACATTAATACTGCAATTGGTTGTAATATTGAGTAATCAATACTTGGCTTTTTCTTTAATACTTTTTCAGCAAATAAGAAATTAATTACTAGGTATATTAGACTGATGCAAAAAGATGTTATTGGTTCTTGTTTTATCAAAGAAACTAAAGTAGTAAAGGCGAAAAAGATATTATATAGAATTTTGTTTACAATTAATGTATGACGATCTTTTTTTAGCAACTCAACTAGTAAATATAATAGGCTAATAAGTATTATATAAGCTATAACCTGGTGACTAGTTCCGGATATAATTTCTAAGAGAACTGATGATAATACAAATGACCATGCCATGATGATATTATCTTTGTAGTCACTGCGATCTTGTAGTACTTGATAATAACCAAATAATATATATAATGAAATTACTAATAGGTTGGAATATATATCTTCTGAATAATTCATTAATATGAATATTGGATATATATACATAGACATTTTACTTATTTCAACTAGGTATTTTGGTAAATTTTTGTTTCCTTTAAAATTAATTAAAAATGATGCTGTCATAAGTATTGATATAATGACATTTTTCTCAATATTTAAAAAGTTAAGGATAAAATAAGTAGCAATATATAATGAGGCGTATGTTATGTACATAAGACCTTTGTTGTTTACTTTATTTGAGATTATTGTTGAGATAAGTGCAGCTTCAATAAAATTAATACTTATAAGTAAATTTTTACCCATTCCATTATATGATAACCATTTACCAAGTAATTCAAAATATGAAATTGATATTGTAGTGATAAATAAGAATGTCATTGATAAAACGAAATAAGTGTTTGATAAATCTGCTAAGTTGAATTTTTTGTCTGCCAAATATGAAATTACAAAAAAGAATAAGGCCGCAAAAAGGAGAAATAACACTTTAGTAGATGAACTAATAGTATCCCAGTTTGTTGTTGCAAATAAAATACCAGAAATGGAAATTAACAGTGTTCCAAGCTGTAGTAAAACTTTCATTTTATTGATAGGCTTGTTTTCTTTTTTATTTGAGTTATTACTATTTTCTTTAGGTGGAGCATTTTGATCTGGTGTTTGTTTTAGTCTATCTAAACTAATAAATAGCAATATACTAATAAGTGGACAGATAATTAGAGACAGGCATGCTATTATTATAATAGTTGTTTTCTTTTTGCAAATTTCTTCTCTTGGTCTCTGTGACAAAAGAATTAAATTGATTCCTACAGCAATTGATACTATAAATAATATATTTGATCCTAATGCGAATGCAATTCCTCCAAAAATTAAACCTATTAACCCTGATACTTTAATTAAATTATTGTTCATACTCTCACAACCCTTTACTGCTATTATAGTATCATTATAATATTTTTAATGTAAATTGTCCATCGTTAATATTTCTTAATTCCATTTGTTATATTTGGTATGTTTTTTCTTTCAACAAAAGTCCATCCCTTAATAAGGATGAACTTTGAGTCCACGGTACTGCCTTGATTCATATTATTTTTTTATAATATGCAACTTGATACTTTAACGCAGTAATACGTAATTTTCTACTTAATATTTCGAAAAAAATGCTCCCAAGCTACCTTCAACTATTACTTATACAAATTTTCACCTAACATTTACTCTCTTTAATAAATAGATAGTCTACTCCTCTTGTTCATCGCAGTTAATACTTTTATATACTTTCTTTTCGTTTTTATTATAGTTAAACTCAAAAAAACAGTAAAATGGCAATTATTTTAATAATTCTTCTAGTTTTTGTTTTTCTTCTTCTAATTTTTTTCTATCTAGAGCAACAATTTTTTCTGGAGCTTTATTTATATAGTTTTCATTTGATAGTAATTTTTCTCTTCTTGAGATAGATAATTGTAGAGCTTCTATTTGTAATTTTTTTGATGCCCTATCCGCTTCAGTTTCTAGCTTTTCAAAAAAGATTTGGGCTTTTACTCTACTTGAGAAAACTTTATATGCTTTTATACCTAATGGTTTATCAACTAGGCTATCACCAAGTTTTAGCATTTTAACAATCATTTCATTATCATCAGTTGTATCAAACATTACTTTCATATCTTTAGTAATATTGTTTTCAGCCTTTACATTTCTAAAACTTTTAATAAATTCAACTTGATCATCAACTATTTTTTCTTCATTTTCAAATATATATTTTTTTTGATATTTTGGATAGTCTGAAATCATAATTGAGTCCGCATCTTTTATTGGTAGCATTTGGTAAATTTCTTCAGTTACAAATGGCATAAATGGATGAAGCATTTTTAATATTCCTGATAAAACTACATATAGTACTGATTTAGTGGTTTCATTTTCTATTGAGTACTTAGCCATTTCAATATAATAGTCACAGAAATAATTCCACGCAAAATCATATATTGCTGCTCCAGCGTTATTAAATTGGAACTTATCCATAAACTTCTTTACTACTTTTATAGTGTTTTCATACTTTGTAAGGATCCACTTGTCTTCTGGTTTTAAATTTTCTAAATTAAGTTCTTTAATATTTTCAATATTCATAAGAGTAAATCTAGAAGCATTCCAAATTTTGTTGATGAAATTCCAATTAGACTTAATTTTTTCTTCATCAAAGCGCATATCTGTACCACTTGCTACATCGGTTGCTAAATAATATCTTAATGCATCAGCTCCATATTCACTTACCATATCAAATGGATCGATACCATTGCCTAAACTTTTAGAGAACTTTCTACCTTGCTTGTCACGAATTAATCCATGAATTAAGCAATGTTCAAATGGTCTTTCTCCAAGTAGTTCTTCACCTTGGAAAGTCATTCTATTTACCCAGAAAGGAATAATATCATATCCCGTTACTAACACGTTGTTTGGATAATATCTTTTTAATAGCTCTGTATCATCAGGCCAACCAAGTGTTGCAAAAGGCCATAATGCTGAGCTGAACCAAGTATCAAGAACATCTGAATCTTGTTCCCAACCAGCTTCTTTTGGAGCTTCCATTCCAACATAAGTTTTACCATCTTTATACCATGCTGGAATTCTATGACCCCACCATAATTGACGTGAGATACACCAGTCATAGGTAATTTCCATCCAGTGATTCATTGTCTTTTCATATCTTGATGGAACAAAATGAACTTTTGTTTTAGAATCTTTTTGATTTTTTAGAACGTTATCGGCAAGTGGTCTCATTTTTACAAACCACTGTTCTTTTATCATTGGTTCAACCATTACACCGGTTCTTTCACTATGCCCTACTTCATGAACTAATGGTTCAACTTTTAGTAATAGTCCTTGTTCCTCAAGGTCTTTAAGTACTTCTTCACGACATTTTTCACGTGTCATTCCTTGGTATTTCTTTGGACAATTTTCATTCATTGTAGCATCATCATTCATAATTACTATTTTTTCTAAGTTGTGTCTTTTACCCACTTCGTAATCGTTAGGGTCGTGTGCACAAGTTATTTTAACACAACCTGTACCTTTGGTCATATCTGCGTGTTCATCTGTTATTACTGGTATTGGTTTATTTACAATTGGTAATATTACATTTTTACCAACATATTTTTTATATCGCTCATCTTTTTCATTTACAGCTACAGCACTATCGCCAAAAAGAGTTTCTGGTCTTGTTGTTGCTATATCTAAGAATTCTTCACTATCCTCAAGTTTATATTTTATATGATAAAATGCACTTTTTTCTTCTGAATAAATAACTTCCTCATTTGATAGAGCAGTTTTAGCAGCTGGATCCCAGTTTATTATTTTTTCTCCACGATAAATTAATCCTTTATTGTAGAAATCAACAAAAACCTTTTTGACAGCTTTAGATAATCCCTCATCAAGAGTAAATCTTTCCTTTGAATAATCTAGAGAAACACCTAGTTTTCCCCACTGTGCACGGATAATGTCACCATGTTCATTAGTCCATTTCCAACATTCTTCTAAAAATGCTTCTCTACCAATTTTATATTTATCTTGACCATTTTCTTTAATTCTGCCGACTACTTTCGCCTCTGTTGCGATAGCAGCATGATCCATTCCCGGAAGCCATAGTGTGTCATAGCCTTCCATTCTTTTGTATCTTATTATTATGTCTTGTAGGGTTACATCCCAAGCATGGCCTAAATGTAGTCTTCCAGTAACATTTGGTGGTGGCAAAACGATGCAATATGGTTTTTTATCAGAGTTTGGGTCACATTTAAAATATCCTTTTGTCATCCAAGTATTATATTTATTTTCTTCAACTTCATTATGATCATACTTCTTATCTAGCATTTTTATCATTCCCTTCTTAATTAATTTAAAAATAAAGAGCAACTCATCCAAAGGACGAATTGCTCGCGGTACCACCTTAATTTCTACTTTTGTAGCTTGATATATTTAACGGAATTACCCGGAACTACCTACTTTATTCAGTAATTATGCTCCACTGCTACCTTCAATACTATTCTCTTGCTTAATTTCACCAACATAAGCTCTCTAAAAGGAAAATAAGTATTTACTCCTCAGTTTCACTGCATCTACGTGTTATTATAACTTAACATATTTAATTTTTCAACAAATATTTTATTTATTTTTTAATTCTGATTCATAAAGGTGACGATATACTTCACTATTTTTTAGTAACTCGCTGTGACTTCCCTCATCAGATATTTTGCCATCTTCTAACACCAATATTCTATCACTATCTATTACCGTACTTAAACGATGAGCTATTATTAATATTGTATATTCGTTTTTCATATTATCAATTGCCTTTTTGATACTTGATTGTGTTTCATTATCTAATGCAGAGGTTGCCTCGTCAAAAAGAATTATTTCTGTTTTTTGAACCAAAGCTCTAGCAATTGCTAGTCTTTGTCTTTGTCCTCCTGATAGGCTTATTCCTCCTTCGCCTACTACTGTATTATAACCTTCTGGTAAGGATGTTATGAAGTCGTCAAGGCAAGCTATTTTACAAGCCTTTATCATTTCAGCATCGGTTATGTCGGACTTTACCAGGCGAAGATTTTCTCTGATACTCATATTAAATATATACGGATTCTGACTGATGACTGTTATATTTCCACGAATTGAGTCTTTATCCAATTCTTTAATACTTATACCGTCTATCGTTATGTCACCTTTATCTATGTCATACATTTTACACAATAGACTAAATACTGTACTTTTTCCAGCTCCAGATTTTCCAACAAAAGCTACTGTTGAATTAGCCTTTATCTTAAAACTCATATTTTTAATAACAGGAACATCATCTTTATAACTAAAAGTAACATTTTTAAATTCAAAATCACCATTTATTTTATCTATATGCTTTTTTCCAAATTCTTCTTTTTTAAATTCATCGCCATTTATAATACTAAATATACGTTCAGATGATAAATTAAAATCTTTAGCTTTTTCTAATAGCTGACTAACATAAAATACTATTGATGTTAATCTTGCACTGTAGTTATGAATTACCAAAGCATTTGGTATAGATAACATATTTTTAATAATAAGAAACACTGATATGCAAATGTTTCCTGTATCAAATATATCAGTTATACACCCTGAAAGTAACACATAGTTTCTATCTGTTTTGTTCATGAGATATTTCTCCTGATTTAAATTTACAATCTTTGAATTCAATTCCTTTACAAAACTCTTTTCAGCATTAAGCATTTTTATATCACGAGCTCCTCGAACTAATTCTCCAATAAATCCGGATACTTTTTCGTGTTTAACTCGATAAGCTTTATCTTGTTTATTAATAGTAATAACTCTTCTTTTTTCTGACAAGTAAATACAACAAACCATAATTAATAAATATACAAATAGTATCTTGTTAATTATGAATATCGCAACAAAAGTCCCTATGTCGGTTAGTATGTTTGTCAAATAAATATTTAGAACAACAAAGATATCGGCTATTTTACTAGCATCATTGGTAAGTCTTTGGATAAAGACGCCAGAACCTTTTTCATCAAGGCACTTATTCTCTATTTTTAATATTTCTTCTCCAAGTCTTGTTTGAACCTCATTAAATGTTTCTCTATAAATTTTCTGTCTAAAATAACTTGTAGCATATTTAGCAAAATTTCTAAATATTTCTATAAAGAATATAACTATACTTATTAGTAAAACTTGTTTAAACTTACTAGCCGTTAGCTGGACAATTATTTTGGCACTTAATATTGGAATAAATAAGTTAATTGCTATAAATATTATGTTAAAAAATATATAGAGATAGATTAGTTTTTTTTGATTTTTTCCGTAGTGCCATGCCTGATTTAAGTTTTTAAAAAATTCTTTCATTTTATCATCCCCTCGTATAATATATTTTGTAAGTTAGCTTTAACTTACAATTTAATATCTTTATAGTTAGTTTTTAACTAACAAATTTATTTATTTATTTATTGGTTGAGATACTCTAGTGTTAAAATATTATTGAAATATTTTTGTCTAAGATCTATTCTAATCACTACTGTAACCCTTTATGGTGTTTACTCAGAAAGACTGGTTCTCTGATATTGAAAAAACAGATCCCTCAGACGCATATATCCTTGCCGACTTTGCGAGAGTTGGCAGAACTAAACCATTACATCCTTTTCGTGGCTCACAATTGCTCTTCAACGTTTAACTAGACAAAGATATCATATCTCAAAACCTTGTTAAAGAAAAACTTTATGTTATGAATAGCATTTATTTATCTTTCTCAGGTTTAATTATTGCTGACAAGAAGAACAAACCATTTTCTAATATGTTTGGTGCTACTTCTTGTGCAATTTTTGATAACTTTGACTCCCCAGATCAAATTGCACAAACTCCTGTTGATTCTTTGTTAGATTTAATTTCTAAAGTTGGGAAAAATCGAACTAAAAACCCAAATGAGAAGATTGATTTACTTAACAAAGCTGCTCGCTCTTCTTATCGATTAGATCAAACAGCTTATAATGGTATCAGTATTGCTGTCGCTTCTTCTTTAAGCACAATTAGATTCCTAGAAAATGAACTTAAACAAGTTGATAAGGCAATTTTAGATACTGTTAATGGTTTGAATTCCAATGCTTATAATTCTTTGCTTTCTATTCGTGGTATCGGTAAAGTTTATGTTGTAGGTATTTTAGCTGAAATTGGTTCTATTGATTATTTCAAACACAATTCTAATTTAGCTAAATATGCAGGTCTTTACTGGAATAGAACTCAATCAGGTAAATTTGAAAAAGAAGATAAAAAGTTTTCTCAGCATGCAAATAAGTATCTTCGTTATTACCTAATTGAGGCCACTGCTTCTTGTGTTAGAATGAATTTTCCTTTTATTAAGAATTTTTATGACTCTAAATTTAAGGAATCTACTAAACATCAACATAAACGTGCGCTCGTTTTATCTGCTCGTAAACTAGTTAGATTGATTTTTGGATTACTGCGAAAAAATCAATATTACTGTCCATTAGACTCGAATATTCAATCTTTAATAAACTGAGTTTGTTTTAAAGCGAACTAATGTTTAGTTTTATACTAAGCACTTTTTAGCATGGAATAATTCATTTGGTAAGGGAGAAATTATTTAAAAACTTCCATATTTTTTATCTTGACATATTACCAGATGTCTTTGTATATATCAAGTAGATTATATTATAATTTTATTAGTATGTAAATTGTTAATCATCATATTTCATGATACAATATTGTTGAAGGAGTATGTATGAAAGCTGGTGAAAATGGTAAAAGTTTAAAAAGAGATAATTATATAACATGGGGCGAATATTTTATGGGCATAGCTAAACTATCTTCGCTTCGTAGTAAAGATCCTAATACACAGGTTGGATGCTGTATAGTTAGTAGTGATAATAGAATATTATCTGTTGGATGCAATGGCGCTCCTAATGGATTTGATGATGATCAATTTCCTTGGGGGAGAGACGGAAAAAAGCTAGAAACTAAATATATGTATGTGTGTCATAGTGAACTGAATGCTATTTTGAATTATCGTGGCAATACAATGGATTGCAGGGAGCAAAAATATATGTAAGGTATTTTCCTTGTAATGAGTGTGCTAAGGCAATAATTCAATTGGGTATTAAAGAAGTTATTTACTCACATTCATATGATTATGATAATCATACTGATGAAATGGAAGCCTCAATTAAAATGTTTAATGAATGTGGCGTA
>OIYS01000327.1_pt1 | contig 35545 bp, 36 predicted proteins | sample 1588271 | NCBI WGS metagenome assembly OIYS01 (sample SAMN03283286) | human gut metagenome | biome: human-associated habitat; material: feces | host: Homo sapiens | place: Peru | collected 2012
AATTATTTCATCTCGGAGAGCTGAACGGGTCTGCCCTCTGCGACGGATTTCTTCGCCGCAAGCGCAACAAGGATGGAGTTAAGGCCGTCCTCACCGGTGGTGGGGGTGGCTTTATCCTCGAGCACCGCCTCGACGAACTGAAGCATCTCATCTCTGAAAGACTGCATATATCTCTCAAGGAAGAAATACAGGGGCTTGTCGGCTACTACGCCCTCGTCGCCCATAAAGACGACGTTGGTCGGCGTGTCGTTGGAGGCGACAGCCGCGCCCTTGCTGCCGAATACCTCGACTCTCTGGTCGTAGCCGTAAGCGGCACGTCTGCTGTTATCAATAACGCCGACTGCGCCGTTTGCGAATTTAAGGCTGATAACCGCGGTGTCAACGTCGCCCGCCGCGCCGATAGCCGGGTCAACAAGGCAGGTCGCGTTCGCATAGACCTCGGTGACTTCGCTGCCCGCAAGGAAACGAGCCATATCGAAATCATGGATGGTCATATCGAGGAACATACCGCCGCTGACTGCCGAATACTCTGCCGGCGGGGGAGCGGGATCCCTCGAGGTGATTTTGACGATGTGGACGTCGCCGATCTTGCCGTCGGCGACCATAGCTCTGACGTTTGCAAAGTTGTGGTCAAAGCGGCGGTTGAAACCGACCTGCAGCTTGACGCCCGCTTTCTTGACGGCGGCGATAACTGCGTTGACCTTCTCGGGGGTCAGGTCAACCGGCTTCTCGCAGAAGATGTGCTTGCCTGCCTCGGCAGCCTCGATAGCGATATCGGCGTGCGTGTCGGTCGAGGAGCAGATGAGCACTGCTTCGACATTGGGGTCGGCGAGCATCTGCTTATAGTCGTCATAAATGACGGGGATATTAAGCTCGGCAGCGACTTTTTCGGCGTTCGCTCTGAAAACATCGGTGATACCGACGACCGTAGCGGTCGGCACGTTGTAGGTGATCGACTTTGCGTGAAGCGAGCCGATGCGGCCTGCGCCGATGATGCCAATTTTGAGTTGCTTCATTTTATCGTTCCTTTCAATAAGATAAGGGTTGCCCCATTCCTGTTAATTTTAACACACATTTTATATGAATTCAACAGAATCTGCGGCAATTATTTAGAATATTTTTCTTTTGTCGCCATGCCGCCCCGGATGTGACGCTCCGCCTTGTTGATATCGAGTACCGTGCGTACCTCGGAGTACAGCGGCGGATTCAGTTTCCTAAGCCGCTCGGTTATATCCATATGTACCGTTGATTTACTCACGCCGAATTTCTTTGCGGCGGCTCTGACGGTGGTGCGGTTTGCGACGATATATTCGGCCAATTCCACGGCCCGCTGCTCAACTAAACCTTTCAATATCAGCCCTCCCGTTCGCTATATCATTAGATACTATGACAAACGGCAGGGGAATATTACAAATGAAAAGGCGCAGCCGGGCCGATGCCTGACTGCGCCGAAGAAGGTTATCTGTCCTCTCTGAAATACGAGAGACCGAGGCTTGCGGGGGGCTGATTCTCCCTCTTCTGCCTCATGCTGATTACCACGAGCACGACGATGGTGACAACATACGGTGTCATCTTCAGCAGCTCCTGGGTCTCGAATGCGAGGTTCGGGATATAATTGTGGATGATGAAAAGTCCGCCGAAAAGTATCGAGCCGAGTATGCCGATATTCGGGCGCCACACGGCGAATATGACAAGGGCGATGGCGAGCCAGCCTCTGTCACCGAAGCCGTCGTTTGACCAAACGCCGCAGGCATAATCCATGACGTAATAGAGGCCGCCGAGACCCGCTATCACGCTGCCGATGCAGGTGGAGAGATACTTGTATTTGCTCACGTTGATGCCTGCGGCGTCAGCTGTTGCAGGGTTCTCGCCGACTGCGCGGAGCTGGAGACCCGACTTGGTGCGGGAGAAGAAATAGGCAGCGACAAGGGCGATTATGATCGCGGCGTAGGCAAGGAAGCTGTAGGAGAGGAACACCTCGCCGAACCAGCCGAGCTTGGTTGCAAAGGGAAGCTCGGTCTTGAAGTTGTTGCTCGTTGCGGTGAGGGCTATCGAGGGAAGCTCGCTGCCCGTGATCTTGATGAGCGAGCCGCCGAAGAAGTTGCCGAAGCCGACGCCGAAGGTGGTCAGCGCAAGGCCGGTGACATTTTGATTTGCTCTGAGGGTTACGGTGAGCACGCAATAGATAAGCCCCATCACAAGAGAGCCGAACATTGACGCGAGCAGGGGGATCAGCACTGAGAGAAACGGATTAATCTCCGCCGCCGAGCTCTCGTAGACAAAGGCTCCGATAACGCCCGAGATGCCGCCGACATACATGATGCCGGGGATACCGAGGTTAAGGTTGCCGCCCTTCTCGGTGATGATCTCGCCCGTTGAGCCGAACAAAAGGGGGATGCCCTGCATGACTGCACGCTGAATGAATGCAACTATCATTATTTGCTCGCCTCCTTTTTGGACTCACGGAACTTGATGGTGTAATTGATAAAGAATTCGCTGCCGATGATGAAGAATATGATGATACCTGTCAGGATCTCGGAGAATGAGCCGTTGAGGCCGAATCTAGTCGAGATCTCGTCGGCGCCCTTCTCAAGGAACACGAGCAGGAAGGAGGTCAGCACCATATAGATAGGGTTGAATTTTGCAAGCCATGAAACCATTATTGCGGTGAAGCCTCTGCCCGCTATGGTGTCTCTGGTGACGGTGTGGTCGGTGCCCGCAACGAGGAGCAGACCGCTCAGGCCGCATATTGCGCCGGAGAGAAGCATCGTTCTCATTATGACCTTTTTGACGTTGATGCCGATGTATCTTGCGGTATTTTCACTCTCGCCGACAACGGATATCTCGTAGCCGTGCTTGCTGTATTTGAGATAGATATACATAACGACCGTCAGCACTGCGACGATGATTATGTTAAGCAGATAAGCCTGACCGCCGATCTTGGGGAACCAGCCCGCATTGGTGGAAGCGTTGATGACGCCGATGTGACCCGAGCCCTTGGGGTTTGACCACTTGTAGCAGAAGAATGAAACTATCTGCATTGCAATGTAGTTCATCATAAGGGTGAAGAGAGTCTCGTTGGTGTTCCACTTCGCCTTGAAGAAAGCGGGGATAAACGCCCAAACAGCGCCCGCCGCAATGCTGGTGATTATCATCAGCGGGATGAGGAAATATGAGGGGAGCTGGTCGCCGAAGAGTATCATGCACGCCGCGGTGGCAAGGCCGCCGACGAGCGCCTGACCCTCGGCGCCGATATTCCAGAATTTCATCTTGAAAGCCGGAGTAACGGCAAGCGAAACGCAAAGGAGCATTGCGAGATTCTGCATGAGCGCCCAAATTCTTCTCTTTGTGCCGAATGCACCCTCAAACATGGTGGCGTAGACAGCGAAGGGATTCTCGCCCGTGAGCAGCACGGTGACGACGGCGCAGACTATCAGCGCGGCTAAAATAGAGAGAATTCTGATTATCCATGACTGCCAGAAGGGGATGGCCGCACGCTTTGCAATGTGGAAGAGCGGCTCGTGATGCTGCTTATTCGGCTTGCTCATGGTTCTCACCTCCGTCATTTTTGGTCATAAGAAGTCCGACTTCTTCTTTGGTGGCGGTGCGGGCGTCGACAATGCCTGTCACTTTGCCTGAGTTGATGACAAGGATCCTGTCGCACAGCTCAAGCAGCACGTCCAGATCCTCGCCGACGAATATAACGGCGACGCCGCTTTCTTTCTGCTTATTGAGAAGATTATATATAAGGTAGGAGGAGTTGATGTCAAGGCCTCTGACGGGGTAAGCCGCCATGAATACGGTTGGGGAGGCCGCAATCTCTCTGCCGACGAGCACTTTTTGGACGTTACCGCCCGAAAGGCGTCTGACAGGGGTGCTTGCGCCGGGGGTGACGACCTCGAGGTCGTTGATTATCTTCTGAGCCAGATCCTTGGGCTGCTTGCGCTCAAGCAGGAAGGTCTTGCCCTTGCGGTAGCTGCGGAGCATCATGTTGTCAACGATATCCATGTTGCCCACAAGACCCATACCGAGCCTGTCCTCGGGTACGAATGAGAGACGGACTCCCAGCTCTCTTATCTGGAGCGGGGTCTTGTCACGCAGGTTGTCTATCTTGCCGTTCTTGGGGTTGTTGTAGAGGATGTTGCCCTCCTTGACGGGCTGGAGACCCGCTATGGATTCGAGCAGCTCACGCTGACCGCTGCCCGCAATGCCCGCGATGCCGAGGATTTCACCGGAGTAAGCGGTGAAGGTGACGTCGCTCAGCAGCTTTGTGCCCTCACGGTTGACGCAGCTTAGATCCTTGACCTCAAGGCGTGCTTCGGGGTTCTGCGGCTCGCTGCGCTCGATGTTGAGGCTTATCTTTTTGCCGACCATCATCTCGGTGAGCTGGGATTCGTTGGTTTCGGAGGTCTTGACCGTGCCGATATATTCGCCCTTACGCAGGACGGATACCCTGTCGGAGAGGGCAAGCACTTCGTGGAGCTTGTGAGTGATGATGATTATCGCCTTGCCGTCGTCGCGCATACGGCGCAGGATGGCGAAGAGCTTGCGGGTCTCCTGCGGGGTGAGCACGGCGGTCGGCTCGTCCAGAATAAGTATATCCGCGCCTCTGTAAAGCACCTTGATTATCTCAACGGTCTGCTTCTCGGAGACGGACATTTCATATATTTTTTTGTTGGGGTCAATCTCAAAGCCGTACTGCTCGCTGATGGCCTTTATCTTGGCGCAGGAGCGCTTGAGGTTATAGCCCTCTTTTTCGTCGAGACCGAGCACGATATTCTCAGCCGCCGAGAATACGTCGACGAGCTTGAAATGCTGATGTATCATGCCTATCTTGTAGTCAAAGGCGTCCTTGGGGGAGCGGATGACTACCTCCTCGCCGTTGATGAATATTTGGCCGTGGTCGGGGAAATAAATGCCGGATATCATATTCATCAGCGTGGTCTTACCGCTGCCGTTTTCGCCGAGGATTGAGAGGATTTCGCCACGGTTAACGGTCAGGCAGACGTCTTTATTGGCAACGACGTGCCCAAAGGTCTTGGTTATGTTTTTGAGTTCAATTGCAGCGTTTGTGCCCACTTTGGTTCCTCCTACTTTTAAATCTCAAAAGCCGATTAGCTTTAGGTGTGATAATCGGCTTTTCAAAATTAAAACGGTAAATATAAAATTTATTCGGGCGGAGCAGATCATGCTCCGCCCGTAATGTTATATGGAATTAGAACTTGCTGTTGAGGAGAGTGATGCCGTCGATCTGTACGTTGAAGTACGGAGCCGAACGGTACTCGGACTCGTGGAAGTAACCGTCGGAAACAGCCTCGGTGTCAGCGGTGTAGTCAGCGTCGGTGTTGACGTCTGCCATATAGGAGCTGAGCTTCTCGCCCTTAACGGTGATGAAGTTGTCCTTAGCGGTGTCGAATACATGGAGAGTGCCGGCTTTCATCTCTTCTTCAGCTGCCTTGATGGCTTCTGCGGTGCCCTTAGCCGCGACTGCTTCGTTGATGTCGGTGAGAACGACGGAGCCTTCGGTGATGCCGCCGCACCAGTCGACGTCGATAGCCTTGCCGTTAGCAACGCACTCGATCATGTAGGTCATGTAGGGAGTCCAGTCGATTCTGGAGGAAACGATGAAGGTCTTGGGGCAAGCTGCAAGAGTGCTGCCGTTGTAGGAAACGTTGGGGATACCCTTGGTCTCGCAAGCGGTGGGAGCGCCCATGGAGTCAGCGTGCTGGCTGATGAGCTTGCAGTCGTTGGCGATGAGCTTGTTGGCTGCTTCCTTTTCAGCAGCCTCGTCATACCAGCTGCCGGTGAAGATAACTTCCATGGTAGCGGTGGGGCAAACTGACTTTGCGCCGAGATAGAATGAAGTATAGCCGGAGATAACCTCTGCATAGGTGAAGGCGCCGACATAGCCGATCTTGGCTTTTTCAGCCTTGAACTGACCGGCAGCGATCATTTCGTTGAGCTTCATGCCTGCTGCGATACCTGCAAGGTAACGGCCCTGATAAATGGAAGCAAATGCGTTGTGGTAGTTAGCAAGATTCTCGGTGTGAGCCTTGGTGCCGGTTGCGTGGCAGAATTGGACGTTGGGGAATTCCTTAGCTGCCTGGATGATGAAGTCCTCATGGCCGAAGCTGTCGGCGAAGACGATGTCGCAGCCGCTGTCAACGAGGTCTGCCGCTGCTTCGTAGCAAGCGCTGTTCTCGGGGACGTTGGTCTTCTTGATGATCTTTGCGCCGGTAGCCTTGCAAGCTGCTTCAGCTGCGTTGATGAAGTTGAGGTCATAGGTCGAGTTCTCATCGTGAAGGAAGATGAAACCGACCGTGAGCTCGCTTGCCGACTTGGTTACGTCTGCTGCGGGGGCGTTGGTGGAGCTGTCCTTATTGCCGTCGTCCTTGCCGCCGCAAGCTGCGAAGCTGAAAACAAGGGCGAGTGCCATAAGAATTGCGAGGATCTTTGCGAACTTCTTCATTTTTGTTTACCTCCAAAAATTTTTTATTTTATCCAAAGATGATCTTACCGTCATCAATGGACTTAATAACTGCCAGAGATTCGAGATGATATCCCTTTTTGCGAAGCTCGTCGCCGCCGGGCTGGAAGCCCTTCTCGACCACGATGCCTATGCCCTCGACCGAAGCGCCCGCCTGAGTGATAATGTCTATCAGCCCGTTGACGGCCTGGCCGTTTGCCATGAAGTCGTCGATGATGAGCACACGGTCGCCCTCATTGAGGTAATCCTTTGATATGCCGATGGTGGTGGTCACGCCCTTGGTGAAGGAGTGGACCTCGGCGGTGTAGAGATTGTTGCCCACATTCCTGTGAGCGCCTTTTTTGGCAAAAACAACAGGCACAGAAAAATATTGTGCAGTTATACACGCTATTCCTATGCCTGAGGCTTCTATCGTAACTATTTTATTTATGTTTGAGGCTGCAAAAAGCCTGCGGAATTCCTTGCCGATCTCGCACAGCAATCCCACGTCTATCTGATGGTTGAGGAACATATCGACTTTTATAATGTCCGAGCCAATGACCTTGCCCTGCTCGGCAATTCTCTGCTCCAGAAGCTCCATCGCAATCACATCCTCACCGAAAAATACAAAAAATGACGCTTGAAAAATACAATTCAATTATAATTAACATTCGGTTAAAAATCAAGACATTTTTTATATTTTGGGCTAATTCTGCATAATACCCAAAGATATTGTGGTTTTCGGAGTAATTTTTATCAATCCTACAATTGACGGATGAACTCGGCGTTGACGAATCCGGCGGTCGAGCCGTCCTCAATAAGGAACCAGTCGTTGACCCGTTCAAAGACCTTGACGACCGTGCCGTCGGGCAGGGCTGCGACGATGGGGGAGTTGATGTCCGGCTTTTCGCGCACGTTTACCGCTCCGCCGTCGGTGGATATGACCGCCTGGCCGAAGTAGCGCACATCGACGAATTCGACCCCGAAATAGTCGGCGACCGAGATGGCGAGATTGCGTGCGACCTCATTTATATTGCGCGAGAGCCACGAAGCGTCAAGCAGGTTGTCGTGATACGCAAGCTCAAAGAGGATGGCGGGCATATTTGTCTTGTTAAGCTCGATAAAAGTGCCGAGGGGCAGTATCTTTATCCTGTCGGGCAGGGGATAGATCTCCTTGTAGTTGTTTGCGAATATCGTCGCCGCCCGCTGACCCTCGCGGCTGCCTGGGTAGTAATATATCTCCGCACCCCTGACGGTGCCGGCGTACGGGTCGGGCGCCGCATTTGAATGCAGAGCGAGATAGAAGTCATAGCCGCCCTCGTTTGCCTGCCTTGCGGAGTCGAGAGCCGTCATTGTAGGGTCGTTCCTGCCGAAGCGTATGCCGCTTGCGGCGAGATAAGGCTCCATGGCGTCGGCGATGAGGTTCATATAGTATTCCTCGCTGTTGCCCAAAACGGTCGTGTTATATTCCTGTGTGGACGGGCTTAAATAAATACTCGGCATGGGTAGCACCTCCTTCACGGCCATTATATGCGGCTTTAATTTTGTTGACATTCGGGGGAACATAAATTATAATGAGATCATATTAATATCGGGAGAATTGTGAAATGGCTTTTATCAGCGTTTTTGACGTTATCGGCCCGAATATGGTCGGTCCCTCAAGCTCGCATACCGCGGGCGCAGCCTCTATCGCCCTGCTTGCGGGCAAAATGCTCGGCGAGCGGATAAAGAGCGTTAAATTCATCCTCTACGGTTCTTTTGCCGCGACCTATAACGGCCACGGCACCGACAGGGCGCTGCTCGGCGGTATCATGGGCTTTGCGACGGATGACGTGCGTATCCGTGACTCATTTGAATATGCCGATAAGGCGGGGATAGAGTATTCGTTTGAAGAGAACACAAACGAAACTGATATCCACCCGAACACCGTTGATATTGTTATGACGGGCGAGGGCGGCAGACGGCTCACCGTCAGGGGCGAATCCCTCGGCGGCGGCAAGGTCATGCTGACCCGAATCAACGGAGTGAAGGTGCAGTTCACAGGCGAATATCACGCTTTGATAGCCGTTTATGAGGATCACCCAGGCGTTGTGGCTGCGATAACGGCGGCGCTCAACGATAATAATGTGAATATAGCTTTCCTGCGCGTCTACCGTGAGAAAAAGGGCGGCAGGGCTTATACTATAGTCGAATCCGACGAAGAGATAACCGCCGAAGCGGTCGAAAAGATACGGGCGACCTCGCTCGTGGACGATATAATGCTTATCAGGAGGTAACGGTATGGAATTTACGACCGCCGAAGAGCTGCTTGCGCTTTGCGGCAGCGAAAATATTACCATTGCGGATGTAATGCGCCGCCGTGAATCCACGGAGGGCGAGCTTGACCCGCAGACGGTTGAGAATAAAATGAAAAAAGCTCTCGACGTTATGCGTGACTCGGCTCATAAGCCGATGAGCGAGATATTGCCGTCGAGGGGCGGCATGATAGGCGGCGAGGCCGCGAAGCTGAGTGCTCATGCCGCGGCGGGCAGGTCGATCTGTGGCTCGGTGCTCACCAAGGCGTTGATATATTCGCAGGCCGTGCCCGAGGTCAACGCCTCGATGGGCGTTATCGTCGCCGCGCCGACAGCCGGCTCGTCGGGAGTGCTTCCCGCCGTGCTTTTTGCGCTCGAGGAGGAATTCGGGCTTGATGAAGCGACTGTCCTCGACGGACTTTTCACCGCAGGGGCTATAGGCTGCCTGCTTATGCGTAACGCTTCCGTCGCAGGCGCGGAGGCGGGCTGCCAGGCGGAGGTCGGCTCGGCCTCGGCTATGGCTGCCGCCGCTGCCGTTGCAATGTTCGGAGGCACTCCGCAGCAAAGTCTTGACGCTGCTTCGATAGCGCTGTCAAATATGCTCGGTCTTGTCTGCGACCCGATAGCGGGGCTTGTTGAGGCGCCCTGCCAGTCGAGAAATGCGGCGGGTGCGGCGAACGCCCTCACGAGCGCCGAGAGCGTGCTCAGCGGCATAAAGGCAGTCGTGCCATTCTCCGAAATGGCGGAGGCTATGTATAAAGTCGGCAAGAGGCTTGCGCCCGAGCTGCGTGAGACTGCTTTGGGCGGCTGCGCCGCTACACCGACGGGCTGCGCTTATAAATGCAGTATTTTCGGCTGCAAATGACCGAACGGAGAATTATATATAATGTATAAAATTTTTATAGCGGAGGATGACCCCGGCATTGCCGAGGCTATAGCCCGTCAGGCGGCCGCATGGGGCTATGAGACCCGCACGGTCGAGAATTTCAGAGCCGTTACAAGCGAATTTGCGGAGTTTCGCCCGCACATAGTCCTGCTCGATATCACTCTGCCGTTTTTTAACGGCTTTCATTGGTGCTCCGAGATACGGCGGCTTTCCAGCGTGCCGATAATCTTCATTTCCTCCGCAGCGGATAATATGAATATTGTCATGGCCATGAATATGGGTGCTGACGATTTTATCGCCAAGCCCTTTGATATGAACGTGCTCATCGCCAAGATCCAGGCGCTGCTGCGGCGTACATATGACTTTGCCGAGAGCGCTCCCGTGCTGGAGCACCGAGGCGCTTTCCTCGACACGGGCGATAATTCCCTGACCTATCAGGGCGAGAAGATAACGCTGACAAAGAATGAATACAGGATCCTGCACTGCCTTATCGAGAATAAGGGCAAGGTCGTCAGCCGTGAGAGGCTGATGGAGCGGCTGTGGGAGACGGATTCTTTTGTCGATGAGAATACGCTGACCGTCAACGTCAACAGGCTTAGGAAGAAGCTCGCCGCCGCGGGGCTTGACAGCTTTATCGCCACCAAATTCGGAGTCGGTTATATTACCGAGTGAGGAGAGAGTATGAGGCTTTTTGCCGCTTATCTTAAACAGCGGGTCAAGGTGCTTGTTGCATTCGCGCTGTTTTGCGTCATATTTGCAATAATTTTCGGATTATACCGTCTGCCGCTCGGGGCGGTTATCTATCCCGCGGTGCTCTGCGCCATACTCGGCGCGGTGTTTGTGGCTTTTGACTTTGCTTCCGTTTGGCGCAGGCATAAACAGCTCTGCACCGTCAAGGAGCTGACCGCCGCCATGATAACCGAGCTGCCGGACGGCGGCGATATCATAGAGCATGATTATCAGGAGATAATCGGCAATCTAAAAAAGGAGCTTGCCGACCTTGAGAATCTGAATGACATCCGCTTCAGGGATACGGTCGAGTATTACACCGTGTGGGCACATCAGATCAAAACGCCTATAGCCGCAATGCGGCTGACTCTGCAGGGGGAGGATTCCCCGTTCTCTCGCCGTTTGTCCTCCGACCTTTTCAGGATAGAGCAGTATGTCGATATGGTGCTGGCATTTATACGCCTTGATTCGCCGTCGCACGACTATGTGTTCAGAAAATGCTCGGCCGACGATATCATCAAAGTCTGCGTCAGACGTTTTTCATCGGAATTTATAGACAAACGCATAAGGCTCGAATACGAGCCGACGGAGCTTCAAATCGTGACGGACGAGAAATGGCTGTCGTTCGTCATTGAGCAGATACTCTCGAATGCGCTCAAATACACCAAAAGCGGCAGCGTGAAGATATATCTTGAGCGGCCGAAGATCCTCTGCATTGAGGACACGGGCATAGGCATTGCGCCCGAGGATCTGCCGAGGATATTTGAGAACGGCTACACAGGCTATAACGGCAGGAGTGATAAAAAAGCGAGCGGCATCGGTCTCTATCTCTGCCGCCGCGTATGCGATAACCTCGGGGTAGGCATCAGCGCCGAATCCGAGCTTGACAAGGGCACGGTGATACGCCTTGACCTTGAGCAATATGAGATGAAAAAAGAATAATTCTTACAAAAGCGTAAGATTTACCTCGGGAAATGTAAGGCGATTCTATGGCGTTACGTTTCCCGTTTCTGATAGAATATTGTCAGAAACAAAAGGGAGGAAACACCAATGAGCATTCTTAAAGTTCAAGGTCTTAAAAAGGTTTATTCATCTAGACTCGGCAGCAATCAGGTCGAGGCGCTGAGAAACGTCAACTTCAGCGTTGAGCAGGGCGAATTCGTCGCTATCATGGGCGAGTCCGGCTCGGGCAAGACCACATTGCTGAATATCCTTGCCGCTCTCGATACGCCGACCGCCGGCAGCGTTCAGCTTGACGGCAGGGAGCTCGGCGAGATAAAGGAGGGCGATGTCGCCGCATTCCGCAGAGATAATCTCGGCTTTGTTTTCCAGGATTTTAATCTGCTCGACACCTTCACGGTCGAGGATAACATCTATCTGCCCCTTGTGCTTGCGGGCAAGTCATATAAAGAGATGAACGAACGTCTCAGAGCGGTCGCCTCAAGGCTGATGATAACCGACCTGCTTAAGAAATATCCTTATGAGATTTCGGGCGGTCAGAAGCAGAGGGCTGCCGTCGCAAGAGCGATAATCACGAATCCCAGGTTGATACTCGCCGACGAACCGACGGGTGCGCTTGACTCAAGAGCCACCGACGAGCTGCTGCGCCTGTTTGCGGAGCTTAATTGCAGCGGTCAGACTATAATCATGGTCACCCACTCGGTCAAGGCCGCAAGCGTTGCCGGCAGAGTGCTGTTCATCAAGGACGGCGAGGTTTTCCATCAGATATACAGAGGAAACTCCACCGATGAGCAGATGTATCAGAAGATCTCCGATTCACTGACTATGCTTGCGACGGGCGGTGAAGCAAAATGAAAAAAGGATTCTATCCGAAGCTCGCCGCCGACGGTATAAGAAAGAATAAGCGGCTGTATCTGCCGTTCATCCTTACCTGCATCGGCATGGTGGCAATGGAATACATCATCACCTTCCTCGGCCTGAGCAAAGCGATCTTGCAGCTCCCGGGCGGCGAGACGATAAGAGTTATGATGCGTCTCGGCTCATTCGTAATAGCAATATTCGCGGTCATCTTTCTTTTCTATACGAATTCATTTCTGCTTCGCCGCAGGAAGAAGGAATTCGGCCTCTTCAATATTCTCGGAATGGGCAAGAATAACATTGCCGTCATTCTCCTGTGGGAATGCCTTATAATACTCGGCATTTCGCTTGCCTGCGGCCTTTTCTTCGGCATCGCCCTCTCAAAGCTCGCCGAAATAGGTCTGTTCTTCATAATGAACGGCAGCGCCGACTACTCGTTTTCAATAGATTTTTCGGGCGTGCTGATGACTGTCGGCATATTTGCCCTGATATTTGTGCTGCTTTATTTCAATGCTCTGATCAGAGTTAAGCATTCAAGTGCGGTCGACCTCATAAAGAGCGAAAACTCGGGTGAAAAAGCACCTAAGGCGAATTGGCTGCTCGGCGTGCTCGGAGTTATCCTCCTCGGCGCCGCATATTACCTTGCGGTCAGCATTGATAACCCAATAGAGGCTCTTGTATGGTTCTTTGTGGCGGTCGTCATGGTCATAGTCGCTACTTATCTCCTTATGATATCCGGCTCTGTGCTTTTCTGCCGCCTGCTCCAGAAAAACAAGGATTATTACTACAGATCAAACCACTTTGTTTCGGTGTCCTCAATGGTATACCGTATGAAGCGCAACGGCGCGGGTCTCGCCTCGATCTGCGTGCTCGCAACAATGGTGCTTGTTATGATCTCGTCCTCCTCATGTCTGTATTTCGGCGCCGAGGATTCGCTTACCGGCCGCTACCCGAGGGAGATATGCGTCACAGCGGCGGTCGAGGAACCCGAGCAGCTCGACGAGAGCAACATTTCACTCCTCAGGGATTACCTCAACAAGAACACCGTTGAATTCGGAGCTGAGCCCTCGAATATAAATCAGGCTCCCTACGCCTATGTATCCGCTCTGCTTGTGGGTACGGATATGGTCTGCGATCACGAGAGCTCCAAAATCGGCAATTATTCCTACGACGACATCCGCGACATTTGGTTCTTTGATGTCGATTTCTATAACGAGAATATCGGCGATAATTTGCAGCTCGCTTCCGGTGAAGTGATGCTTCTTACCTACAGATGCAGCTATGACGAGAATGTCATATCCTTTAACGACGGCAAAAACTTCTCCGTCAGAGAATCAAAGGAAGGCAGGCTCCATGTCATCGGCGAGCAGGAGGCAAATATGGTGCCGAGTATCACCGTAATCCTGCCGAAGCTCTCCGACATCGAGTCGAGCTTCCCCGAGACCGAAAAAAAGCTCATCGGCTACAAGTGGATATATGAATTCGACACCGGCATTGATAACGAAAGTCAGATAAAGCTCACGGAGGAGCTTATCGACCGCTTTGCGGACAACATCGACGGGAATGCAAAATATAAATCCGTTTCAATTGAGTCCAGAGCCGAGGATGCCGATGATTTTTACGGCTCATACGGCGGACTTTTCTACCTCGGCATCCTGCTCAGCCTTGTATTCACCTTTGCTGCGGTCCTCATCATCTACTACAAGCAGATATCCGAGGGCTATGAGGATCAGTCGAGATTCGAGATAATGCAAAAGGTCGGCATGACAAAGCATGAGATACGCCGCAGCATCAATTCACAGCTGCTCACCGTATTCTTCCTGCCCCTTGCCTTTGCGGGGATGCATCTTGCCTTTGCGTTCCCGATAATCCGCCGCCTGCTCACCCTCTTTGCCCTGCACAATGTCATGCTCTTTGTGCTCACCACTCTTATCAGCTTCGCGGCCTTTGCACTGCTCTATACGCTGATATATCGTATAACTTCAAACGCTTACTACAACATCGTCAGCGGCGCCAAGAGCGACGACTGATGAATTGCCTCCGGCGCCGCAGCCCTCACTCCTCTGGCTGCGGCGCACCTCTTTTTTGCTTGACGATTTGCCGCAATGCGGGTATAATATAGATATAAAATGCCGACGGCGAAAAGGAGGATAAACATGAGAAAAAATTTCGGTAAACAGACCTGGGTCTATCCCATGCCCGTGCTTATGATAGGCACTTATGACGAGAACGGCGTGCCCGACGTGATGAATGCCGCTTGGGGCGGAGTATATGACGGCGGTCAGATTATGCTCTGCCTTTCACACAGCCACAAGACCGTCAAAAATATCAAGCTTAAAGAGGCGTTCACCGTCAGCTTCGCAACGGCAAAGACCGTCGTCGAATGCGATTATCTCGGCATAGTCTCCGCCAATGATACGCCCGACAAGCTCGAGAGAGCGGGTTTCCATACCGTCAAGAGCGAATTTGTCGATGCCCCCGTTATCAGCGAGCTGCCCATGACCCTCGAGTGCAAGCTGCTCAAATTCAACGAGGACGGCAATGTTATCGGCGAGATAGTCAATGTCTGCGCCGATGAGAGCATCCTTGACGAGAGCGGCAAGATAGACCCCGCAAAGCTCGAAGCGATAACCTATGACGGCGTCCACAGCACTTATATCCGCCTCGGCGACGTTGTCGGTCAAGCGTTTGTCGACGGCAAAAAGATTAAATAATTTTTTTGCGTTCCTGCCTCGGGCTTCCCGAGGCTTTTTTCCTTAAAATACGGTTTACTTTTTTGCATTTGTATGTTAAAATAGTAAAGCGCAAAAGCGCAGCGAAAGGAAGATATATTTTGAGTGATAAATTAAGAGACGAAAACGTTGATTACCTGTTTAAGGCAATTCTCAAGCTCAATACGGTCGACGAATGCTACGATTTCTTTGAGGATCTCTGCACCGTTACCGAGATAAAGGCGCTCTCTCAGCGCATCGCGGTGGCAAAAATGCTCAGGCAAAAGATGGTCTACAGCGATATCGTCGCCGCCACGGGCGCCAGCACCGCCACCATCAGCCGCGTCAACCGCTCGCTTCAATACGGCTGTAACGGTTACGATGAAATATTCAAAAGGATGGAAGAGTAATGTCCTACGATGTTTTCTCCCGCTTTTACGACAGCCTGACGGATAATGTTGAGTATGAGAAGCGTGCGGAATATTTTTGCGGGCTTCTTTCGATGTGCCGCAAGGAGAAGGGGATATTGCTCGACCTCGGCTGCGGCACGGGCGGCATCTCTATAGAGGCGGCGAAAAAGGGATATGACGTGATCGGCGTGGATATAAGCGTCGGTATGCTCAATGAGGCGCGGCGCAAGGCTGCCGAGAGCGGCGTTTCGCTGCTGCTGCTCAATCAGTCCATGGACGAGCTTGACCTTTACGGCACGGTCGATTTCGCTCTCTGCGTGCTCGACGGCGTCAATCATCTTGACGATGCCGAAATGGTGAAGCGCACCTTCGAGCGGGTCTCCCTCTTTATGGTTCCCGGCGGCGCGTTTGCCTTTGACGTCAATACGCCGCATAAGCATAAAAACGTCCTTGCCGACAACGCCTTTGTCTATGACCTTGACAGTCTCTATTGCGTGTGGCAGAATTCATATAACGAATCCGACGGCAGCGTTGATATCACGCTCGACTTTTTTGAGGAAGAGGACGGCGCATACTACCGCAGCAGCGAATATATAACCGAGCGCTCTTATCCGCTTGAGGATATATCCCGCTGGCTCGAGCAGGCGGGCTTTGAGGTGATGGGCGTGTTTGACGACATGACCCTCGACCCCGTTCGCCCGGGCAGCGAAAAAGCAGTATTTTTAGCAAAGAAGAAGTGATTTCTATGAGTAAACTCGTCAGAATGATATCCGCAGAGGGCGACCTGACCGTTATTGCGGCCGATACGACCGACATCGTAGCCCGTGCGGAGCAGATACACAAGACCTCCGCCGTGACCTCGGCAGCCCTCGGCAGGCTCCTGACCGCCGCTTCAATGATGGGCGCGGTGCTGAAAGGGGAGGATGACAGCCTCACCCTGCGCCTGAGCGGCGACGGCCCTGCGGGCACTCTGATTGCCGTTTCCGACAGCAGCGGCAATGTCAGAGGCTATGTCGCAAACCCCGTGGTGGAGATACCGCTGAATTCAAAAGGCAAGCTCGATGTTGCCGGTGCGGTCGGCAGGGACGGCAGCCTCACCGTGATGAAAGACCTCGGTCTCAAAGAGCCTTATATCGGCCAAGTGCCTATCGTCTCGGGCGAGATAGCCGAGGATATCACGAGCTATTTTGCCCTGAGTGAGCAGACCCCGACGGTCTGCGCCCTCGGTGTGCTCGTCAACCCCGATCTCACGATCAAGGCTGCGGGCGGATTTATAATCCAGCTGCTCCCGACCTCCATGGACGATACGATAGATAAGGTCGAGGAATGCATAAAGGGCATCCCCTCGGTCACTCAGATGCTGACATCAGGCATGACTCCCGAGGATATTTGCAGGAGCGTGCTCGGCAAATTCAACCTTGAGCTGCTTGACGAGGCAAGCCCCGAGTATCGCTGCACCTGCTCCAAGGAGAGGGTGGCGAAGGCGCTCGTAAGCCTCGGCAAAGATGAGCTGAAGGAGATGGCGAAGGAGGACGGCACCGAGGTCTGCTGCCATTTTTGCGACAAAAAATATCATTTTACGCCCGCCGAGATACTCGAATTGGCGGGGGAAAAGTCATAAAAACGACTTGCAAAAAAATTGAAAAAAGTTTAAAAAAAGGCTTGACAATTCTTCGCAAGTGTAGTATCATAAGTCTCGCCGCTTGACACGCAGGCGGCGATTTTTGGGAGCATAGCTCAGCTGGGAGAGCATCTGCCTTACAAGCAGAGGGTCACAGGTTCGAGCCCTGTTGTTCCCACCAATGGCCCGGTAGTTCAGTTGGTTAGAACGCTAGCCTGTCACGCTAGAGGTCGACGGTTCGAGCCCGTTCCGGGTCGCCATTGTGTGGTCTGCATAGTCAGATTATGCAGACTGCATCTTTTGCCTCTGTAGCTCAGTTGGTAGAGCAGTGGACTGAAAATCCACGTGTCGCTGGTTCGACTCCGGCCGGAGGCACCAACTTTGCGGATGTAGCTCATCTGGTAGAGCGCCACCTTGCCAAGGTGGAGGTAGCGAGTTCGAGCCTCGTCATCCGCTCCATTTTTTTGGTATCATTTTTGTATACCGTGCATAATTTAATAGTGCGGTGCCATAGCCAAGTGGTAAGGCAGAGGTCTGCAAAACCTCGATTCCCCAGTTCAAATCTGGGTGGCACCTCCAGAGTGAAAGCTCCGAAATCCTTGTATATCAAGGCTTTCGGGGTTTTTCTTTTGCCTGAACGAAATTTTGCAGCAGTCAAGCAAAATTCTAAATTAGCACCAAAACTGCCGAATTTTTGCCGAATTTTAGGCTGTTTTGCGAACTTTGCCGAACCTGTTCTTTCATTTTATTTAAGACCCTTGTTCCTTTATTCATTTTATACCATTTTTATGCATACGTCAAGTTTCTTTTTGCTTCTTTATCTTTTATTGACTCATTTTTTATTTTTTACGGTCTCACATTTTTGATGAGTACGTAAATTTTGACGAACTTTTGTCAGAAGATTGTCGGAGTTTTGGTATGTAAGGTGTCAAGTAATAAGAATACAATCACAACTAAAGAAATACATCTTCGGAAGGTGATTGTTGATGATCAAGCAGATACTCGGCAAGGGATCTGTCTATGCGAAGAAAAATAAATACGGAAATCGCTATTGGTATCTGGAAGTGCGATATCTTGATGAAAACGATGAGCAACATAAAAAGTACATCAGGGGCGTTACCAGAAGAGACGCTTTTGTTAACGGTGATGAGTTCATACGGCAAACCAACGAGGATATAGAGCGGATAAACAAAAATGAAGCTTCTGACTGCAAAAATGTATCTTTCAATGAGTTCTGCGCCGATTATCTTGAAAAAGTCTGCAAGAGAAAAGTTAAAGACAGCACTTACCTTAGATATGTTACAACCTTTAAGAAAAACCTGTCACCGCAATTGGGCGATATGCTGATGAAAGATATAAGCACTTTTGATATTATCGACTGCATTAATAAATTAGTGGATGCAGGATTATCCGAATCAACGGTGAAAAAAGCTTATTTGCTGTTGTCAAAATGTTTTGCTTTTTATAAGACCGTTACAGGAAGCTCGTATAGCCCCTTAGACGGCGTTGAACAGCCAAGGGTAAGAGTAGACACCGGCGAACATATAAAGTGCTTTACACCGGCGGAAATGGAGCGAATACGGCTCGCTTCGATGCAATGTTCAGATGATGGTACTTTGAAATACGCCAATGCCATTGTGGTTTTAGCTTACAGCGGGCTCAGAGTAGGGGAGCTGCTTGCTCTTACATGGGATGACGTCGATCTCGTAAACAACACTATTCACATCGGCAAAACGATATCTCAGGGCGTTGTGCAAGAGAACGGTACTGTTGATTACAGTCTCAGGATACAAAATATGCCGAAGTCAAAGAGCGGAGAGCGTACTATCGTGCTGCATCCTTATGCCAAAGACGCTTTAATCAGGATGCGAAATAAAAGCGATGGTTCGGAATATGTCGTTTCCACTGAAAATCACAACCCGGTTTCTCCCGGCAGAATTTATAAAACTTTCGGTTCAATTCTTAATAGGTGCGATTTTCAAGTAAATGGCAGGACCGGAGTTCACTCTTTGCGTCATTCGTTTGCTACATACTTAATCAAAGCAGGGTTAGATTCGGATTCTGTCGCGGTTTATTTAGGACACTCGACCGATGCCATCACAAAGAAGTTCTACATTCACGACAAAGAAAATATAGCGAGGAACAAGTGGCTGCAATCTGCTGTTTTTTGCGCTTAACTTAAAAAATAGGGGAGCGGTTGGCGATACAAAATGTACGCTAACCGGTCCCCTTATCTGTTATTGATTGCACAGGTATTTTCCTGCACAAAGGTCTTTTAACATTTCCACAGACCAAATGTCATTTGACAAATATTCAAGAACACCATACCGCCACTTTAGAATCATTGAGGGTTCTCCACAGCCACGCTCCGGAGAATTGTCATAAACATAACATTCGTCACAAACATCAAAAAGTTTAGGAAACAATGACATTGCACGATGGAAGCGCTGCGTAACCTTTTCAGGTGGTACATAATGTCCACCTTTGTTTTTTCGCTGTTCTACACGTGAAATGTTTATTTTGGGGTCAATGGTTAGAACATAAATACATATAACCCTGTACCCCATCTCCTTTGCTCTTTGCATCAAATCATAGTTTCTTTCAGTTGAAAGAAGCGTTTCGAAGGTAAAATCCTTCTGCTGTGAGAGCAGGTATTCTCGCGTATTTGTTGCGATTATGGCAGCCTTAAGTGCATCACAGCTAAGGTGATTCTGTATGTCGTCCGCATTAACATACTCGCCTATAGTTTGATATCCTGCTGTGATTGTGCTTTTCCCCGAACCGTTTGGGCCGGCCATAACCATAAGGATAGGAGTTGAGCATAACATCACCGGGTCTCCTTTCGAATGGTAATCGGTTCATTTGATGTTGGATCTAAATAGGTGAATTGATGCGATAAACCTAAGTTATTCGGATCGGCGATTGCGCTTTTAACCGACGCATCTAAAAAGTCTAAGTCTATAGTGGGTTGCATTTGTTTTTTTGATTGCGCTGTGACATCAAACGGAAAGCCATTATTAGCAATAAAACGTTTTAAGAAAACATTAATGGCTGTACTTAGCGGAATTCCGATTGCATCAGCAACTTCTTCCGCTCCTTTTTTTACATTATCTTCAACTCTGGTTGAAATTGTAGCCATAATACCTCCTTTCTTAGTTTATCGGAATCACCATAAGTTTAGTACGTCCTGTTTTTTTATTGTTTTCCGACTTCCATATCCTTACAGGGGGAAATGCAGGTATAATATATGCTCTTTTTGTCACATATAACCTACATTATTATTATACCGCATTTCATAAGTTTGTCAACAGAAAAGTGCAAATGTGATACAAAAATATAAAATTGTAATACATTGTAACACTTTCGCTCCTTATAATAGAACCCATATTAGCGTTTCCTTGTACAGAAATAACCATCTCATTTAATATCTTACATATTTTATGTGCCGAACAATCACATCGCTTTTTTCACTACGATCTTACATACTTTCTATGAAACGAAACAAAAGAGGTGATTATTATAGGCGAGTTGTATAAAGAGTTTTCTGAACATATGCAAAAGAAAGGAACGTACTCCGGCGATGCCGTTGAAGAAGCACTGGCTCTCCATTTTTCGCATCCAAAATTAACAGAAAGGTTGGCGAATTTATCCAAGCAAGGGGTGCGCTTGAAATCGCGAGATGAAAATCCTTGGCACACGGAAATGAAGCAGCATAATGTCTCAGAAAAACAAATCGAAATTATCAAAGAATACGTTCGTTTTAAGGAAAAGAATCATCGAGAGATTATGGATGATTTCAAGAGACGCTCGGCGGATATAGGGGCATTTTCCCCTAATTACAGAAAAGAACGATAAGAAAGCCTACTGCGTAAGCTGTGGGAGTGTCAAAGAAAAAACGCAGGTCGCCTATTCTAAACTGTTGCAAGAAAGCACGTCGGTCTGATTTTTGGCACTCCCGTTGCGTGAGTTGTGTGAGCGTTAAAATTGTAACATTCACAGTCGATTAGAATAACACATAAAATATACTAAATGTTCAATGAAGTCTTGCGTAATAATTTTACTTTCGCCAATTACTTGACTATTCAAAACAAATGGGCTATAATAATTACGCAGGGGAGTTCATCTGCCTGCAAAAAACAAAAAGTCGGTGTACCCTACCGTTAAGTGGGAGCTAAAAAAGTCGGTGTACCCTACCGTTAAGTGGGAACTAAAAAAGCTGGGGTCAGGGTTTGATATCTTGACCCCATTTTTATGAGGATTATGTGATGAGATTATCTTTTGTATTAGTTGATTCGGCTTACTGCGATTTCTTAAGAAAGACTGATCCGTGTGTGCCTTACACTATGGATAAAAAGTCGAATCGTCCATTTGTCGGAATTCTGTTACAAGTTGGGGCGATGTCGTACTATGCGCCTCTCAGTTCTCCCAAACCCAAACATCTTGCAATGAAGAATCAAATTGACTTGTTGAAAATCAACGGCGGTCAATATGGTGTGATAAACTTTAACAACATGATACCGGTACATAGCAACCTGATTTCAACAATTGACCTATCAACTTCGTCAGCCGATTCGCCTTCTGAGTTACAGTATAAAGCTCTTTTGTCTAATCAGCTAACGTGGTGTAACGAAAACAGGAAGACAATTATATCGAAAGCTCAGAAGCTGTATGATATGATTTCAAATAATAAAGGTTGGGATAGCTTAACCAATCGCTGCTGTGATTTTTCAAAAGACGAGGTTCTATTGAAACAATATTGCGATTTGAAAGGTTGGGTGTTTTGACGCTTTAATTAAAGAGCAATAAATAGAGAGAGCCGGAATACACCGGCTTTTTTTGCTTGTTCAGAAACAGATAGCTCGCCAATAATCTTACATACTTTTGCGATGGAAAGGGGAGCAGACAAATGGAAAATGTTCGTAATATAGCCAACTGGCTTTTGAGTCAAAGTTCCATGACGCACAAAAAATTGCAGAAATTGTGCTATTATGCTCAGGCATGGTATTGCGCTTTGTACGATGGAACACCTTTATTTGCAGACGAGATTCAAGCGTGGGTTCATGGTCCTGTTGTTACTTCCTTGTATCATGATTTCGCTGACTATCGCTGGAACGAGATTCCAAAGACAGATTTTGATGAATCAACATTACCCGATGATGTTATAGAAGTTTTGGAAGCGGTGTATAACACTTACGGTGAATTTACCGGCGATCAGCTTGAAAGTCTTACACGTTCAGAAGAGCCGTGGATAAAGACACGAGAAGACTTGAACCCTTGGGAAACATGCAATAAACCGATTAGTCGTGAAGTTATGAGGAGCTATTATGCAAAACAGTACGCACAGTCGCAAATCGACTGAGAACACGAGACATTAAATTTGCTTTAGGAACAGAAAAAGCCGAAGCAGAAATACTGCTTCGGCCCTATCAGACCGTCCGCAAGTGTGCTTATTAAAAGCCTGCGGAAGAAGTCGATATTATAATATGAAGTTTTAAATAGAATATTACAGCTTTATTTTCCAGTCTGCTCTAAAACCATAATAACGCATATTAACAAAAGAATACTTTTGCGTTAAATCAAGAATTTCTTTTTTCATTTCCGCAAATTCAGACGATGTTAAGAGACGGCGCATAATTAAAATAAAGCCGTACAAATGAGCGTTGTCAATTGTTCCATCCGGTAACATAATTAACAGCGCTCGTTCGCCTTTATTCAACCATGGTTTCTGTTCAAATAAACGATTGAAAAGGCGACTTCCGTGAGCACAGAGATTGCGAATTATAGTCATGTGATGCATAAATCGACCAAGAATTTCATCGCCCTTTTTATCTAAGCCGAACTTTTGAGCGATGGTCTTTTTTACATCAGCTCTTGAAATTTTATATAAGCGGGAAATGTTTGAAATTGTTAGGAGATCAACAAAAGCCCACAAAGGAATATCCTCATGCAATTCTGTTATATAATGCTTTAAGTACGCTTCATGGGGAAGACGAGTGCGCTTTTGTTCTTCCGCTTTGACCATGATTTCATTGTATGTTTTAGTGTCGGTAAAGTTATTGATATCAAGATAGCCTGTTGGTCCACAAACTCTCGTGAATTCATATGAGTATATTGATTTAAAACTAACCTCAATCAGCTCAATATACTTCAACAAAATTTGCCGCAAACTACGGTCAAATTCATAAATATCAATAATGTTTTGAAATGTTACTCCGGCAGCAAAAACATCATGATTCCGTAATGTAAGGGAATATCCACTGATTCGGTAATAGTTGTTGCGATAAAGGAAAGAGCGAGCGACGCTTTTGTCTGGGAAGTTCAGACCGCGAACCTCTAAAATGTTAATCTGCTCATCGATTGTTTTGAATTTCTTACCCGCCATATTAAATAACCCCTTAAAAACAGAACGCCCCCAAGTGTGCATGTAGTGCTAAAAAAATAGCTCAAACAGAGGCCCGGGGGAGATGTTACAATTATTATAGCATAAAAAACATATTTGTCAAGTCATTTTAAGCGTTGTTAAAAATGTTTATAAATTCTAAGCGTGTCTTATTCTAAATCAATATATATAAAAAGAGGGTCGGACGCATCCAACCCACTTAGGTATGCTCCGTAGAGACATACCGCAATTCAATATATATTATAGCATATTCTCAGAATTATGCAAGCGATTATTGAAAATTTGTATTATTATTTTCGGAGGATAATCATTATGAAGGAAAATGTCAGAAGCAACAATTGGCTAATTGCAGGTATCCCTCAAGAACAACTCATTTCCGAAAGAATCCTTGCGGTTATCGGTGCAAAAATCAATCTAAAAAGATTGGAAATGGAAATGGATCAGAAAGCCTTCGCCAAATATATGAGAGTGACGCAAAGGACTGTTTCACGTTGGGAGAGTGGAAATTACAACTTCACTATATCAAATTTAGCTTCGATCTGCCAGAAGTTGAATCTTGATCTTGATGTTATCGTTGAACGCAAACCGTAAGTGCCAAATCGTCACTATGCCAAATATAACCGAATGTTTTTGTGCATAATGGAAAAATTAATTATGAAGTGTTGCAATTTGAAGCAAACGGTGATATAATGCCATAAAAGCGAATGCGTTTCGTTGTGTAGAAACTTTTAGCCGACACAAAATCTTACATACTTTCTTTGAACGGATAAAACCCGAGTTTTTAAGGAGGAATGCGCTATGATTTTGGTTGAGGTCGGATAACCATGTTTATGCTGAGACAGGAGTCTCATAAAATAATTCATTTTGATAAAGGAGTTTGTTCAATGAAAAAGTTAATTTCTGTTTTCTTTGCCGTCCTTATGGTGATGGCAGTAATGGTTCCTGCGTTCGCTGCGTATGGCGACTATTCGAATAAGTCATATAAGGTATGCTATAATCCCACCGAAGAGCAGCCTTGGGGTTGCGGAAAGATCAATGATGTTAATGCGACAACTTGCCGCGTTTGCGGTGGCACTCTTGATGATGAACACTCAGGTGTTATAACGAACGGTGAACATGACATCCCTGACAACATTGGTGGCAGTTTTATTAGATGCCCTGAATGCGGCTGGATTTCCGGTGCTGATGAAACAGAATGTCAATATTGTGATGCATCAATTGTCGGTTGCAAAAAATTTTGTATCGAGTACGGCCTTGTCTGTCCCGGATGCAATAAGTACATCTATCGTTACGCCCCTGATGAGTTTGAAAGATGCGGCGATTGCGGAACTCTCGTTAACGAGATAGAACCCACTCGCTATTCAGGCGATCCGCTTGATCCCGACGCCAACTGGGATGAGCGCCCGGTAGACGGCAACAAAGAGCCTACTTTCTTTGAGAAGCTCGCTAATGCTTTTGCAAATTTCTTTGCCAAGATTGCTGAGTTCTTCAAGAAGATCATTGATGCTATAGGCTCAATATTTAAGTGATATTCTCTTGGATCCTTTCATTTTATAGCGCGAGAGACAGGGGCAGGCGTATGCTTGCCTCTGTTTCTTTTAATGGGTAGTGACAAAACAGCACATAGCAGAACAAATAAAAGGTTAGATATAGAGGCGGAGCTTTCCGCCTCTTTTTGCTTTGTATCTTACATACTTTTTACGGATAATTAAGCACAATTGCTGAGTTTCGATTCATTGAGTATGCGTTACCATTAACGACAAGATTCGGGACTTGAATCTGATATAATAATTAAAAACATCTTAAATTAACCTTCACATTGGAGATTTTTGTACATTTTATTCATAAAAAGGAGAGAAATTCTGTGAAAAAATGCATATTGAAAACAAAAAGAAAATTTGATATAATAATAAAAATTCTTGTAAAGCCACAAAACTTTACACAGGGTTTATTTACTTCTGATCGTAAAAACAACGTTTACATCACGCGAACAAGATGTACTTCATTTTGCAATGCAAATGAAAAAGAAAGGAATAACATGGGAGCAAATAATATTTTTGATGCGGTCGAAGCTGCAAAAATGCTTATTAGACTTTTTTATAAGAAAAAAATGCCTTGCACAAGGATTGTTGTTGAAAAACTGTTGTCCATTATTTATTTAATTGGTCTAAAAAACAACGCTTTTTCTTTTAGTGACTATTTTTGTGCAAACGCTTGCGGTATGGGATGCCCTGCATTATCACGATATATTCCAGATGAAATATTTAGCAGCAACTTGGAATCAGTATTTGAACAAGATAAAGGAGAAAGTGATGTCCCCGAAATTTTTAAGGGAGAAGATATAAAAGACGCTGAATTCACAACTGCACTTTCAAAGGTGTTTAATAAATTCGGCGAATGGACACCTAAAAATTTAGGCTTAGACATCGATAAATTTAAAAACGAAGTCCTTTCTGATAGTGTTGAATTTGATAAAAAGAAAGTGATCGATGTTGACAAGGCCAAAATTTTTTTGAAAAACACCGATTACAAACAATATAATAGCGAAGTGCTGGATTTTATATGTGAGTATAAATTAGTTGAGGGGTAATGTTAGAATGTCTAAAAAAAGCGAAGGACCTTCGGGATTGAGACAATTAGAGGAGATAATTTGTGATTTTGTCGAAACAATTATTGATAGACCAGAAAGATCGGTTTTCGTTGGATTATCTGCTAAAGATCATAAACTCATTAATAAGATTTTAGAGGGAAATGACCTGAAAAAGGGTAGTAATTATTTCGCTTTTGTTATTGAAAAAACGGATCGACTTGTCGCTCAGTTTATGAAGGATTCCATTAAGGAAAAGGTGAATCCTTTCTCGGATGTTTCACGCGAATTTATATTGAGGCATTATGCGGCAATTAAAGCGAGGCTCGGAAACGAACATTCGGTAATCTTAGAGCATTTAGAATTTGCTAACGAACGCGTTGAATTTCACAGAGCTTTTCTTGATAGTTTGTGCATTATGCAATCTTACAATATTGAATTTGGTCTTAAGAGAATGCATGATTTACTATCTGGTAGACTTGACGCATGTCAAAACAAGTTGTCATATTGTGAAGCAAATTTAGCTGAATATACAAAAAGCTTAAATAATTCCAAATTGGACATAAAAGATTGTCAGAAAAAAATTTATGCATTATCTAAAGTCACTAAAAAAATAAAGCAGCTTGAAAAAGATACAATGGATAGTCATATTGCTATATTAGGCGTATACTCCGCTATTATTACAATCGTTATGTCTATTGTTGTAACATCAAGTTCATGGCTTAATAATGCGGATGGTGCTTCCGCTATTTTTGCATTCATTATTCCCAGCGCAATCGTCATATTATCGATTGCTGTTCTTTTTTTGTTCATTTTTCTTTACAGAAAAGACATTCCATATATTTCAGCGATTCAATATAGTGAAAAAGATATGCCGAAGTCTACAGATGTAAAAGAGGGACAAGAAACTGATCGTGCAGCTAACGATGGCAAAATACAAAACACTCAGAACGATCCCAAAAGAAAACGGAAAAAAGAAAAGAACATACAGAAACAAGAAAACCGCAAAAGAGTGGCTATTATGATTAGCGTTATTATAATGGTAGCTGCCTCAACAACAGTACTGACTTATAGTGCCCTTAAATATATAATGCCGAGCGAAAATTCGCATCAGCGGTATATAATTAAACAGTCGCAGTATTCTGTTACTGACGGATATGATTATGAAGCAAATTGCAAAAGGCAGTATTTTGAATTTAATAATGAAGGTAAAAACTACCAATTCGCTTTTAATGAAAAGTTTATTCATGATGGCAATCTTTACTATTGTGATGATCACAACCGATTGGAGTAATACATAGGATATACTAAAAGTTGAATGGAAGCTGCGCAAGAGCTAATATAACGCCAATCACTTGACAACTCAAAACAAATGAGTATAACAATGATAGAAATGGTCTTGACATTTTCTGGATCAAAGATTAATCCCTTGCCAAACTTGACAACCTTCTGGCTCCGGATGAACTCGCAGACGATATCATAGAAAACCTGCAATCGGCGCTGGGGAGCTTTCAGGAGCTACAGATACAGCTGGAGAAATAAACGGGGTGTTATTATGTTATATAACGTATATTGTGATGAGACCTGCCATCTTGAGCACGACGGCATAAATGATATGGTCATTGGCGCAGTGTGGTGTCCTCAGGACAAGCTTCGAGGGATTAACCAGCGAATTCGGACAATCAAATTAAGAAACGGAATATCACCATCAGCTGAATTGAAATGGACAAAGATCAGCCCGGCAAAAGTGCAAGTATACAAAGACATCATCGATTATTTTTTCAACGATGATGATATACATTTCCGTGCCATAATCATCCCGGACAAATCGAAGTTAAATCATCAGGCGTTCCACCAGACGCACGATGAGTGGTACTATAAAATGTATTTTGATATGTTGAAAGTAATTCTTTCTCCAACAGAACAATATGAAATATATATTGACATCAAAGATACTCATTCATATCAGAAGGCACAGAAGCTAAAGGAAGTATGCAGCAATTCCATGTATGATTTTTCACAGAACATTATCAGAAGATTACAACCCATACGTTCTGATGAAATACAGATCATGCAGCTTGTTGATATTTTAATCGGAGCGATAGGATATGAAAACCGCATATTTGAAGATGGTTTTGTTAAAAGTCAAGCAAAATTAGAAGTTATTGATCTGATAAAGAGACGCTCGAACTATTCTTTGACGCGTTCAACACTTCTGCGCGAAGATAAATGCAATCTTTTTGTCTGGGATGCGAGGGATACTTTATGAATGAAAACTGCTGGCTTCCGGTATTAGAGTACTTTGACGATTACAGCCGCGCTTGGACAGTCTATGAATCAGTTCTATACAGCATTTTCAAAGCGGATTTTATTTACAGCCATCCGTTTTTCAAAAATATCAGGGTCAATGTGAAACATTACCCCATAGAATATGGTAAAGAGGAAGCGTTCTACCACACGACATGCAAGGATTATACTGGCGGAGGCGAAAGATTCCCTGATTTCCGAAGATGTGAACGGATACGTTGGGTTCGTGCTTTTATTGAAAACTATGACTGTGATACATCTAAATGTGAAGATTGCGATGGCGTGAAAGTCTGGAGCGAACCGTATAAAAGAAAGACCAGAATTCACCTTTTGCTTGAGGAAGAGCGCTACATGGTTGTACTGGAAAAAAGGGAAGGATACTATCTGCTGATTACCGCTTTTTATCTTGATTATGATAATGCCCTCATGAAGCAGTTGAAGCATTATGCGCAGTACCGAAACACATCTTCATAAATTTGTTAAAAAAATTTCTCAGATCCTATTGACAAAACGGTAAAAATACGTATAATATAAGTATCTCGTCTGCCACGTGTAGAAGGAGTCTTCGAGGACGTTTTGTTAATTCAAAGCGTCTTTTGCTTTTAAATTACGCAAAAGAAAAGGCCGCACAGGAGCATAAACACTCTTGTGTGGCTCATTTTTTACCCGCTCGAAGACGAATGAACAATGGTTTTTGAATTATCTCTTATCCGCTCCGCCTTTCCGACTCACTTTTTTTATTCCCGTCTTACATACTTTACAAAAGAACATATTATTTTGTAAAGGAGATAGGAACAATGAAAAAGAAAAGAATCATCCTTGCAGTAGTAAGCTGCTTGGTGGTGCTGTCCGTAACTATCGGCTCGTTTATGCTATTTAGGACTCCTAAGGCCAAGGCTGCCGAAAGCGACTATATTCAGGCCACCGAAACGAAGGGGCTGAAGTATTCGAAGGACATAACCGACAATGGAGATGGAACATATCTGCTGAACCTCGATACTTATACCACAGAAACAGTTAAGTACATCAGAGAGACTTTATATAACCCTGTGGATATTATCTTTGTTGTTGATATGAGTCTTTCGATGAATGAAAAGATGGATGGCAGCAAGGGAAAACAGACAAGATTGTATTATTCCAAAATGGCTATGAATAGTTTCCTTACTGAAATCTGCGATCAAGCAAAAGTACATCCCGAAGCGCTCGATACCAGACTGTCAATGATAAGATTTGGTGCAGACGCAGAAAAGGTGTTCGCTGATCACAAAAAAGTAATTAACTCGAATGGTCAAGTGAATAATAACATTACCGCCGCAATAGATGATCTTGGCGTTCCTGCAGGCGGAACCAAGACGGACTCTGCACTGGAGTTAGCAAAGACAACATTGGACGGAATTATCAGAGAGTACCCCGATGAAAGCAGGAGAAGAATAGTGGTTCTGTTTACTGATGGCAACCCCACGCTTCCTCTCGGAACTATTTTTAATGAGGGCGTTGCGAATGATGCTCTTTCTGCGGCTAAAAACATTAAGAACACAAACAACACTTTATTGTATTGTGTGGCGTTAAGTGAAGTAACCATTAAAGCGGGCGAACTTCCTGCCTATGATGGAAATGGCAAAAACACGGATAATAATCTTAATAGATTTTTGCAATACACTTCTTCATATTACAAAAATGCTGAGAAGATAAATGTAGACGGGTATGAACTTGTAAAGCCCATTGACAGGAAAGGAGCGCTGAAGATTTATCCTACATATTGTTACTCAGCTTCAAACCCCACCGCATTAACGAATTCTTTTAAGCAGCTGGCGCAGGAGATCATTATTAAACAGATAATATCCGAAAAGATGGATGAGTCAACCGTGCTGAAGGATTATATCACTCCGTATTTTGAGCTTGACACTTCAAAAGAGACAAAGGTATATACATATAATCATACGGGTAAGGACGCTTCCGGCAACGCTTTGTTTGCATCAGAGGGTTCAGAGTATGCCAAAGCTCAAATAGAAGTTAATGGCAATGTCGTTAGCGTAAGGAATCTTGACTACGAAGAGGGTACTGTCGCTGACATAACCGATGTCGGAGGCAATGTCACATACAGGGGATATAAGTATAGCGTTCAAATCCCAATCAAGGTCAAAAAGGGCTTTTTGGGCGGAAATAATGTTCCTACAAACGAGACGATATCAGGCGTTTACTCGGATGAAAGCACCATCGGTCCGAACGAAAAGATAGTACGCTGGTGTGAATTCCCCGTGCCTACCATAAATGTTCCGGTCAAAGAATTTACATTCGAGTTAGCTGATAAAAATATATATGCTAATACGCTCTATAAAGAAAACGCTCTCATCACCGACTACCCCATATGTAAATTCGATGGGGGAGTAATAGACTTTTCGAAGGGCAACTACGGACTTGAAGACTGGCAGAACAAATTCGTTGAGATCAGTAAAGTAAAAAGTATACCGATATATGATTATTTTCATGGAGACGGCTATGACAAAACAAACAGCAATGGCACGGATATGTATAGCGTCTCACTTTTCAGAGGCGGAACGAGTTTCGTAGGTAATAGCAGTTATCATTTTTATCCCGATTCTATAGATTGTTCCGCCACAATAACTATTACTGCGTCAGACGATAACAAACAATCATATACAGCGACCTCAAAAGCTACCGTGTTCTACCCCGAAGTTACCTTTGCGGATATAACCGCACCTGTCGGAACAGATATTTTTTCATTATTTAGGACACTTACAATTCAGAACTACAATTGCCATGTTGCTAAATATGAACAAATGGTTTGGAAGAACGGCAATACTCTCTCGACCGCCGTCACTATGTCAGGGTATCCTAATATTAATTTTCAATTTGTTGTTTGGACATATGAAGATAAAGACCGGCTTTGCGAAAACGGTCGAGCGTTCGACGATACAGCCGTTATGGTAGGCGCATGGAAGCTCGATGAGGATGTTTATGCAACCGGCATACAGTATGTTCACGAGAAGTGCAGCGAAAATGAAAAAGAGCTGCCTAACGATTATCACTTCTGGGTACATGCGAACGGATTTTGTAAATTAACTATTCAAAAGACAGGCAGCGATTCTGCTGATGTTAACCAAAGCCACATCTTCTATATTCGTAATGAAGATCATGCTCAATATGAAGATAACGAATATCCACAGGATTCCGAGTGTTGGGTCATTGACAAGTACGATCAAACCCAAATCAGAGAAGACCTGAGGTGTCCCAATGATGTTGATATGAACGTTATTGTACACGGGAACGAGTCCGTCACCGTTATTCTGCCGGCAGGCACTTATACTGTTATGGAAGATGACAGCAGCTACCAGAGTACTTATGGCGGCTGGTCTTGGCGTTACTACGCGGACGCATCTGAGCAGGAAGTAACGCTGGACGCAAATACGAGTGAAGCAACCTTGGTGTTTAACAACGAAAGAGTAAATGACCAAGGTCTTTCGGGCGGCTCGTGGCTCGTTAATGAATTCACCGGAAACGGTTTGGTTAGAAAACCGCAATAAGAAAAGACGAGAGAGCCGGAGAAATCCGGCTCCCAACTGAATTTTCGAAAGATTGAAACGAAAGGAAAAAGCACATGAAATGGTGGCGCGAACAAAAAGATAGATTCCTGTACATTGGCGAAAGGCTCCTTAATGTGCTTGTTACAACGACATATATTTTCTGCGGAGCCGGAATTGTGTGGATAATCGGCAAGTCTGCTCTTGAAGCGTTAAACGGCAATGGCGGGCTCACGACCATTCGAATAATTATATGCGTTTCACTTATGTTCGCTTTTTTGCTTTTAAGATTCTTTTCTCGATATCTCGAAAAGAAACACTTGGAACTTAGAGAAATTGTGTTTGGCATGGATTTGCTTAATGGCGACTTGTATCGGATTCGACAAAACCAAAAGGATCCTAATTATATAGCCGTACCCGTTAAACGCGGGAGCTTGAACCCTGAAGAGGAGCTTAACAGCCTAATCGGTCTTGATAATGTAAAAGAAAAAGTTGATAAGCTAAATGCACTTTATATTTATGAAAAGGGACTCAGCAAAAAGAATAAATCGACAGACATAAACAGGCATTACGCTTTCATCGGGAATCCCGGAACGGGCAAAACGACGGTTGCTCGCATATTTGCAGGATTGCTCCACAAAAACGGGAGAATACGCAGGAACATCTATGTAGAATGCACGGGAAACGATCTTATATCCGAATACGCAGGAGATACCAAAAACAGAATTGCTAAAATATATAACAAGGCAAGAGGCGGGGTCCTTTTCATTGATGAGGCTTATGTATTAGCACAAACCGATGAGAGGGCTGCCGAAGCTCTTGCGCAGCTGTTAACGTATATGGAAAACGATCCGTCAACGGTAGTTATTTTTGCCGGATATAAAGCCGAAATGGAAGCGTTTATAGGGATGAACTCAGGTCTTGCATCGAGAATCAGTCAGAAAATTTATTTTGAAGACTATAACCCGGCACAGTTGTTGCAGATATTTGCAAAATTCTGCTGTTCAAAAAAGCTCACTCTTTCGGATAGAGCCGCAAGCCTGATGCTTGGTGTTTTCAGTGAGAAAATCAAACAGACAGATGGATATCCGTTTTCAAACGGAAGATATGCTCGCAACTGTTTCGATGCCGTTTATCAACAACACGCTATCAATTCCAGAGATCAGAATGATAACAACAGAAATACTATATCTGAATATGATGTTAAGCCGATTCTTGCGGAAATACTTGCCATTGATTAACCTGTCTTCGCCGAAAACAAAAAGCTCCATCTTTAAGATGGAGCTTGACATTGTTAAATGTTAAATCTTACATACTTTATTTGTTAAATTGTATTGACAAAGGCAAAAGATAATGTTAAAATAATAATGACAGGAGGCAATCAAACGGTTGCTTCAAGTTAGAGTGTTAAATAAGAATGACCGTGAAGTTGGGGAACTTATGTGCGGTCATTTTTATTTTGTCTCTTGTCCTTGATGTACTTTATCAATTTATCAGTACACTTTGCCACGATCGTTATTATTGTCACGAGCGCATCGAAGTTATCTATGACAAATTCAAACATTGACAAAACTGATGCTTTTATGTATTATAGGCATCACTCCTTTCTAAAGAATAAGAAAGGAGGCGAGCTCCTTTCAATAACTCTAAAGGAGCAACCGCTTAACAGCAAGAGGGGATAAGCGCATACTTGCGATCTGCAAACGCAGATTTGCCTCCTGCCAAAGAGTATTATACACTATTTGCCGAAAAAAATCAACACATTTTGACAAATTCAAAAAAGCCGTCCGTTTTGGGCGGCTTTTCTGTGTATCAAAAACAGTACTTATCTAAATCTTCTATCGCTTTTACTTTTTGCTTCTGTATAGCATGTATGTAAATATCCTCTGTTATTTTAGTGCTCGAATGCCCCAAGAGTTCCGAAACAATTTTGACATTGCAGCCGTTTTCGAAGAGCATTGTTGCGAAGGTGTGTCTCAATGTATGAACGCCGCCAAAATCATCCGATGGTATCCCTGCATTTTTCAGTATTCTTTTAAGTGTTCTGTTCATGTTTGCAGGTATAACTCTATCTCCCGTCCTTGTGTTCAATACATATTCGGAATTCGGGAAAAGACCTTTCAAAGTAACAAGCGCTTCCATCGCCTTAGAGGAAATGGGTATGATCCTTGCACCGCTTTTTGTTTTTGGTTTCTTCTGCTCGATAAATTGATATCGTCCATCCACGTTTGTGACTACGATATTTTTATTAACAGATATTGTCCTTTCCTCGAAATTGATATCTTTCCATCTAAGAGCCGACAATTCACTTATACGAAGGCCGGTGTACATCAAGAGCTGTATAGCATAACCTGTTGGATAAACATAAGAACCGTTACTGTGCTTTCGCGTTATTTCCTTTTCAATTTTTGCTCTCTGTTCCTTGTTGAAGTAACGGTAATCGGAAATATCCGGTTTACTGTTTTCGGGTAGAACGACTCCTTCACACGGATTAAAACTAATATGTTGTGTCACTCTGAAATACCGCACACATCCCGTGACAGCGTTGTAGGCTTTTTTAATTATTGAGTACGAATAGCCTTTTGAATAGAGACCGTTGACCATCGCCTGAATGTCCGTGTATTTAAGACAGCGCATAGGTATATCTCCGATAAAGGGATATACCTGATTCTTTAGTGAGGCTGATTTCGTCGCATAGCTCAACGGCTTTAGTTTCATTTTCTGATTGTTTTCCATCCAGCCTTCTGCGTAATTCTTAAACGGTATGTCGTCCGTCAGAAGGCTCTGTTCGTTCATGTAGAGTTGGATCTTAAAATCAGCAATTTTCTTAATAAGTTCCTTGTGATCTTTAGAGCTAAGACCTTTTCGATATGTCTTGCCGCCGATCTTGTAGCGTAGGTCGCATCTCCATATTTTACGCCTTTCCTCAAAGTAAATAGATTCTGTACTCTGATTCGAAATTCCATCCATTTTTTTCTCCTTTCATACTTGCCCTTGCTTCTAAAGTTCAGATGGAATAAAGGTCTATATTAAAATGTGGATTATGCCGAATTTTGCCGATTTTAAAAGCCAAGAGCGAAGAAATCCTTTACATATCAGCAAATTCTTAATGATGCATCGGCCTGCAAAACCTCGATTCCCCAGTTCAAATCTGGGTGGCACCTCCAGAGTAAAAGCTCCGAAATCCTTGTGTATCAAGGCTTTCGGGGTTTTTCTTTTGCCTGAACGAAATTTTGCGTTGGTTGAGCAAAATTCTATATTGGCATCAAAACTACCGAATTTTTGCCGAATTTACCGTTTTTTAAGTCTCTGTACCGGACTTTACCGGACTAAAGTTCTCAAACACACCTATACTCCCGCAATTGTTTTCTTATTTTATACCATTTTTATGCATACTTCAAGTTTCTTTTTGCTTCTTTCTCTTTTATTGACTCATTTTTTACGGTCTCACATTTTTGATGAGTTCGTAAATTTTGACGAACTTTTGTCAGAATATTTTCGGAGCTTTGGTATGTAAGATGTCAAGTAATAAGAATACAATCATAACTAAAGACATAACTAAAAAATATTATTATATTTTGTCCAATTATTGATATCTGTTACGTTATAATTTTTAGGAGGATAGATTAGTGCTCAATGCGAATAGTTGCAGTACCGATCGATATACAATTCCACCGTTGCTTCGTTTTGACGGAGCAATAAAGAAAGCAGGTGATAGCTACGGTTAAGCGATCGGATATTTCAACGCGTGCTAAAAAAGTGTAAGGAGAAAGA